>JAEAMF010000891.1_pt1 | contig 28024 bp, 18 predicted proteins | sample 8958721 | NCBI WGS metagenome assembly JAEAMF01 (sample SAMN16933255, study PRJNA681124) | bioreactor sludge metagenome | isolation source: anaerobic bioreactor treating anionic surfactant - SDBS | place: India: Bengaluru | collected 2019-02-28 | reverse complement strand
TATGAGAAATATAATATCACTATTGATTTTAACAGCTGTGCCTTTTCTGACATCAGCTCAGAACAATAACGGAATATCTAACAATAAAAAATGTATATCAATGAAAGCAATAAACACACTTGAATTTCCACAACTTCCATATTCAACAGGCGCACTTGAACCATTCATCGACCAGCAGACAGTCGAGATTCACTATGGTAAACACCAGAAGGCATACTTCGATAATTTCCTCGCGGCAGTCAAAGGGACAGATGCTGAAAAACTGACAATCCTGGAGGTATTCAAGAACATAAGCAAGTATCCTGCTGCTGTCAAGAACAACGGAGGCGGATTTTACAATCACGTAATTTACTGGGAGAGCATTAAGCCAAACAGTGGTAAGCCATCGGCAAAACTAGCAGAGGCAATCAACAAAAAGTTCGGCTCAATGGATGAACTGAAAAAGCAGTTTACCGATGCCGGCAAGACTCGTTTTGGAAGCGGGTGGGCCTGGCTGAGCGTTGATGATAAAGGTGAGCTTTTTGTCTCCTCAACAGCTAACCAGGAGAGCCCTCTGATGGATGTAGCCGAGAAGCAGGGAACACCGATTCTTGCAATGGATGTGTGGGAACACGCGTACTATCTCAAATACCAGAACAGACGTCCTGACTATATTGAATCATTCTGGCAGATTATCAACTGGGATGTTATATCAGAAAAGTATGAGGCTCTTGTTAAATAGAACAAGAGACTTATCGAAACAAACAGAATAAATGGCATATCAATACCTTCGTAAAAACTTGATAAAAGATTAAAATCATATAGTTAAGTAATCTAATCTTAGTCAGTTTTACGAAGTTTTGATTGTCATAAACCTATAAGATTCTTGATAATTTCAGCGGCGGATTCCTCTTTGGAAACCATAGATGCAACCTGCCCTATTTCAAGTTCTCCCTCAGAAAGGTCGCCTTCGAAGATTCCCTTCTTAGCGCGGCCTTTGCCTAATATTTCGCGCAGCTCATCTTCTGATGCTCCCCTGTTTTCAGCACTCTCTACAGCTCTTGAAAAATCGTTGTCCACAAGTCTTGTGGGAGCCAGTTTCTTTAGAAGTAGTTTTGTCCCACCCTCCATCAAACCTCTGCACCTCTCTTTGAACAGAGGATGTGCAGAACTTTCCGTACACAGGGCAAAGCGAGTGCCTATCTGTACACCTTCGGCTCCTAACACAAAGGCTGCCTCATAACTCTGACGGGAAGCAACACCTCCGGCCGCGATTAAGGGTATATCTATGACCTGCCTCACATTCGGAACCAGACAGAAAGTAGTTGTCTCCTCACGACCGTTATGACCCCCGGCTTCAAAGCCCTCTGCAACAACAGCATCCACACCTGTCTCCTGACATTTGACAGCAAAAGCTGCACTTGAAACCACATGAGCAACCTTAATTCCGTGTTCTTTCAGGAAGGGAGTCCATTTCTTGGGAGAGCCGGCCGATGTGAATACAATAGGAACTCTCTCTTCGACAATAATCTCCATTATATCCTCAATCTGGGGATAAAGCAGCGGGACATTCACCCCGAAGGGCTTGTCTGTCGCAGCCCTGCAACTTTTAATGTGGTGTCTGAGATTGTCCGGATGCATCGATCCGGCACCAATAAGACCCAATCCCCCGGCATTGCTCACTGCGGCGGCAAGACGCCAGCCGCTGCACCACACCATTCCACCCTGAATTATCGGATACTCTATTCCAAAAAGCTTACATACCCTGTTTTCCATCACCTTTGACCTTTAACTGAATGTGGCAAATATAGGTAAAAGCCAACATTTTTTTATCTTTGTTTAAACTTAAGACTTATTTTATGACAAACTCAAAAAGAGACGGCTTCGGAAGCCGTTTCGGTGTTCTGGTTGCTGTAGCCGGATCGGCCGTTGGCTTGGGAAATCTCTGGAGGTTCCCCTATCTTGTGGGAAACAACGGCGGCGCTGCATTCATTGTTGTATATATCACGGTGGCAATTGTGTTGTGCCTGCCTATAATGATATCAGAATTTATAATCGGAAGGCGCACCCAATCCAATGCCATAGGTGCCATAAAAAAGCTTGCACCGAAATCAGGGTGGCTTGCGATAGGTGTTATAAGTGTGGCCACAGCCTTTATGATATCCTGCTTCTACTCGGTTGTAGGCGGATGGACTCTTGAATATATAGTCAAATCCTTCTCATCGGGATTTCTTGTAAACGATAGCGGAGCTCTGACAAAAACATTCTCAAGCTTCACTACATCCTCTGTAAGGCCGGCCGTTATGATGCTTATATATTTGGCTATTAACGCATTTATCGTCTCTGCCGGAATAAAGAACGGAATTGAAAAGTATGCAAAGATACTTATGCCGGCTCTCTTTGTCCTAATAATAATCCTTGCAATCAGGTCCCTGACTCTTCCCGGAGCACAGGCCGGCCTTAGCTTCCTCTTCAATCCGGACTTTTCGAAACTTACAGCCGGCAGTGTTCTGGCAGCTCTGGGTCAGGCATTTTTCTCCCTTAGTGTAGGAATGGGATGCATTATCACATACGGCTCATATGTAGATAAAAAAGAGAATCTGATGCATATCTCGCTTACAACAGCAATTGCCGATACAACTTTTGCAATATTGGCCGGCCTGGCAATTATTCCTGCAGTATTCGCTTTTGGGATATCCCCGGGAGAGGGACCGGGACTAGTTTTCATTACCCTGCCTAAGATTTTTGCCCAAATGCCGTTCGGACATGTGATATCGTTTGCTTTCTTTGTCATTTTACTTGTAGCAGCCATAACCTCGTCAATATCTCTTCTGGAGGTTGTAGTCGCATATTTTGTCGAAGAGTTGAAAATGAGCCGCAGAGTAGCGACACTCATTACTTTTTCTGTTATTGGCCTTTTTGGTGTACTATGTTCACTCTCTCTTGGAGAGCTGAAGGAGATGACACTTTTCGGCAAAAACATGTTTGATCTCTTTGACTACACTACATCAAATATAATGTTGCCTGTAGGAGGATTACTGATTGTCCTATTTGTGGGATGGAAAATAAGACGCGAGGATGTACGGGACGAACTGTTCAATGGTGGAGCAATCCCATTTAAGAGAACCATGTTCAACTGGATTATGATAGGGATAAAATTCCTGGCTCCGATAGCAATTGCGTTTATTTTACTGAATGGAATCGGGCTTATCAAACTTTTTTAAGTGTAAAGTGAGCGCTCCACATAATTTTATATTCCACTTATTTTATGATACTTATAAGTCCAAAAAGCGAAACTTGGCGTTCCCGGATTTTAAAAATAATTCAAACTTTGCGATTATATGTAATTTAGCTAAACCGAAACCTAAACTTTACATGAAAAGATACATTTTTAGAACAACCCTCCTTTTATTGGTTGCAGCCAATATATACTCCTGCAAGTCCGACAAGAGGAATAACGGACCGGTTACAATAGACGTTGAGGGAGCTGTGGGAAAATACACAGTCGGAAAACTTAGTGATTATTTACAGGATATCCGTTACATAAAGCTTGAGACTAATGACAGCTCCCTGCTCGGAGATATAAGCGACATCTATTATGAGTGCGGATTTTTATACATATCTGACGCTAATGACTGTTGTAAAATTTTTGATGATAACGGAAAGTTTATCCGCTCAATCAAGAGAGTCGGCAGAGGGCCGGAAGAGTATTGTGAAATAAGGAACATTTCAGTCAACCCCTCAAATGGCAATCTGCTCATACTCACCACTACAGGAGAGATTGTCGAATACAAGATAACCGGAGAGTTTGTCAGAAGAATTTCCTCTCCTGAAGGGTTGGGGACCCCGTTCGGTTTTATGCCTCTCAATAGCGATACTTTTTTTATAAGCACATTTAAGTTTCAAAATGGCAATACACCTGAAAACTGTTATGCAATAATAGACGACAGCCTTAATGTCCTCCGCTCCGGGTCAGATCTGAACGGCTATGTGCTGAGTAGTGCAGGAAGTCCGGCTTCTGTTATAACAATAGATCCTTACAATATATATAGATACGGCACAGATTTCTACACATCACAGACCGGCAACGACACAATATTGCGTATTCAAATTGACAGTTCATATAAATTAACTCCGCATATAATTTTCAATTTGGGAAAATACAAGGATGAGAGTGTAAGATCTGTAATGCCGGACAAGGCTTTCGAGAGAAAAGTGATAACAAAGTATTCCGTACTATTTGAGACAAAAGATAATATCTTCATAAAGTTTGATCTGAGAGCTCTCGCCCCTGAACCTTTTGAGAGAAGCACCGAAATGTCATTTCCCGGAAATGGTCCGGTCGAAATGAATACAACTGTTTGTGGAATATATGATAAGAAAAGGGAGCGGCTCTCTCTTTTGAAACAACCGGTAAAACGCAGATCCGGTTTGAAGGACGATATAAAGGGAGGCCCCGTGTTCTGGCCTGTGTTTTCAACATCAAGAGGTGAACTGATAACATATTATAATGCTGTCAGTCTTATAACAATGGCCGAAGAGGAGGGTGCAAATTATCCGGGCCTGTCCCAAATCATTGGTAATCTTGGAGAAAACGACAATCCGGTAATAGCCATTGCAAGATAATATTAATCAATCTTTTTTTGAATAATAGAGAAATATCCTGAAAATTAGGGCTGTACGGCATGTATTTTGAGGTGAGTGTTTTTCAGTTCTGCCCCGGGTAACCCTAAACATGTAATTCATCCATGCTATGAAAAAATCTGTTACCTTATTCCAGTGCGCCGTACTATTATTAAGTTCCTCATTGTTAATCTCCTGCCACTCCGAAAAGAGGGCGGCGGGTAACATTATCGACATCGCCGCCGCCATCAACGATGCCCGTGTCGTCAATCTCAGCGAGATAGCCGAGAGTATTACCTACATACCATTTGAGACTACCGACAGTTCACTTATTGATGAACCGCGAGGTGCCAGACAGCCTTTCTGCTATGAGAATGAAACATTCTACACAGGAAATAGTGGTACATTCAAGCTCTTTGATAAAAAAGGGAAATTCCTCCGTTCATTTAACAGGGAAGGAAGAGGTCCCCAAGAGTTCACTTATGGCTCTTTTGACGGCATAGACCCGGTCAGCGGTAATTTGTATGTTCAGATTAGCCATCCGCTTTCTATTATCGAATATTCTGACAAAGGGGATTTTGTAAGCAAAGTGTCTGCTCCGGCCGATAGTGTGTTCAATGATTTCAATGGCATGTTTTCCTTTATCAAAAAAATCGGTGAAAACAGATACTTCGCAAATTTTTTAGATAGCAGAATCAATCCGGGTTTTTGTGCCTATATCTTTGATTCCCTGTCAAACATCGTCGCAAAAGTACTTACTCCAAAGATTGAAATTCCTAAATCAATAGGTAGTTCCCAACCAACTACAAACAACCAGGAAAAAGTACTTATCCTCTACTTTTACATGTTCCAAAATCAGCCCCGCATAAATATCTCCTCTTTAGGATACATTCTTTCAATAAAAGATGACAACACTGTTGACACACTCTATAAGATCAACCTCGGAGAGTACAGAATAACAAATGCAAACCGCGAAAAGGCAGAAGCAAAGAATGCAAAGTTTATTAATGTGTCCAACATGTTGCTGGAAACAGAGAATCAAATTATATTTAAAAGTGTAAACCTCCGCGGCCTGAACAATGATCCTTTGGTTTCTAGCGATACAAAGCTAATGTTTAAGCTGGCAGTTGCTATGTTTGACAAAAACAGCGGGAAGGTTACCATAATGCATATGCCTGAGAACAATAGTCTTGGTTTTAAGGAAGATCTTAAAGGAGGCCCGGCTTTCTTGCCTAAATCTGTATCTAATGACGGAAAGACGCTGATTGGTTACATCAGTGCAATGGATTTGAAAATGTATGTTGAGGGGCATGACTGTTCCGAGGAGCTTGAGAAATTAGGCGCAGAGCTCGATGAGAGCGATAATCTTGTAGCTATCCTTGTAAAATTAAAAGAGAATAAAAAACAACCGAAATGAAAAGCCCTATAATTTTTATTATCAAGCACGTAGCGTACCTGATAATCGCAATAATGCTCATTTCTTGCAGCACGGCCAAAAAAAATGAAAACAGGGTAATCGACATTGCCGCCGCCCTTCCCGATGCGCGTGTCGCAAATCTCAGCGATATCGCTGAAGATATAACCTATATTCCGCTTCAGACAACCGAAAACGGTGTCGTGGGCGAGATGAACGGAGTATCCAAGCCTATGCTCTTTGAAAAAGAGATTTTCATTCTATTTGACAACAATAAGGTTTTCAAGCTCTTCGACAAAGATGGCAAATTTAAAAAGACAATTGATCACAACGGCAGAGGACCGCAGGAGTACGCCTTTCCATTCAAGGCAGGATACAACTTCAACACAGGAAGACTATTTGTTTCCGATGCCATGGGAGATGTATGTGAATATACTATTGATGGTGATTTTGTATACAGGGTTAAAGTCCCTGCAGAGGCAGGGACTAGTAGTATTGGCGGTGCATCATTTATCGCTGACGGCAACTACATTTGTTCGGTAAGTATAATGGACAATCTTGACGGCACATCTACGGCTGATAAAAGCATACTCGCCTTTATATATGATAAAGACTCCAAAACTATAGGAAAAATCCTGAACAGAGACACAACATCAACTAGCGGTAAGATAAGAAGGCAAAGTATGACGATTAACGGTAAAGTTCAGGAAGTAATAATGGTAAGCGCTAAGATGATGAATACATATCCGTTTCACGATAAAACCCGGGCTTCTATCACCAACGAAAATGTTATTTACAACATTAATGAACAGTATCAATTAGACACTCTCTATATTTTCAATCTTGGAGAGTATGCTCCCACTCCCGAAACAGAGGGACAAATGTTTAACTTTGACATAAATTTAATAACAAACTTAATGACAGGCCTTGAAAGCGACAATCAACTCTTTCTCTGGTTGAACCTCAGAGGTTTGTACAAAAAATACATCTCTCCGGCAGCGACAGGAAATACGACTCAGGCCTACGGATATTTCGACAAGAAAAAAGGTGAGACTGTAATCATGAAGGAGCCCCTGGAGGGTATGAAGGGCTTCAAGGATGACCTTAAGGGCGGCCCTCCTTTCTGGCCAAAATCAATAACAAGTGACGGAAAATATATGGTAGGATATATCGATGCAATAAAATTCATAACTTACGCTGAGGATAACGATTGTCCCGAAAATATCAAGAAGATGGCCGAAAACATTAATGAAAACGATAATCCGATAGCTATCCTGGTTAAACTCAAATAGTAAATTCAGATGGTAAGAATTGCCTTTTTAACACTTTTGACAATAATTTCCGTAAACGGATTTTCTCAGGAACCAAATCTCCGGCTAAATGAGCACCGGTTGAGGATGACTCTGGAAGAAGCAATCTCTACGGCAAGAGAGCAGTCTCCCGCAGCCATGATTGCAAAATACAACTTTCTTGCAGGATACTGGAGGTATAGGACATATAAGGCAAAATTCCTGCCATCACTCAATCTCAATGCATCATTGGGAAACTACAGCCGTTACCTTGTAAAACTACAGGACGCAGAGACCGGAAGGTTCAATTATGTTGAAAACAATAATATGAGCAATAGCCTTTCTCTATCGGTCGATCAAAACATCGGGCTGACGGGTGGAACACTCTCCCTCACCTCATCTCTCTCCAGGCTGGACCAATATGCACCTTATGATAATTTAACATACAACTCGGCTCCTGTAAGTCTCGTCTATTCACAACCGATAAACGGATACAACTCCTTCAGGTGGGAAAAGATGATAGAGCCGAAGCAGTATGAGCGGATTCAAAAAGTATATCTTGAAAGTATGGAGAGTATAAATATTGAGGCCGCAGACCGGTTTTTCTCAGTCCTCTCTGCTCAGAAAAATCTTGAAATGGCTGAGAAGAACTATGCCGCGACTCAGTTATCGGTCAGCATTGCCGAAAAGAGGTATGAAATCGGATCTATCACCAACAACGAGTTGCTGCAGCTAAAGATGAGCCTCTATAATGCACAGCTCGAAATCAACGACGGCAAGATGAATTTCGAATCCGAGATGCTCAAATTAAGGAGTTATCTCGGATATAACGAAAGTGTCATAATTGAGCTCATAATGCCCCAAATGGGACCTGAGATACAGCTCGACTATTCCGATGTTCTGGATCGTGCTCTCAGGAATTCATCAGCAAATCTCAGCAATGAACTTGACATGCTTGCGGCCAGGCAGGAGGTAGATGAGGCCAAATCCAATGCAGGATTGAAGGCTAATCTCTTTGCACAATTCGGAGTGAATCAAAAGGGAGAGAAACTTGCAGATACATACAGAAACCCGATGGATCAGGAAATCGTAGGGTTAAGCCTCTCTCTGCCAATACTTGACTGGGGCCTTGGCCGAGGAAAGATCAAACTCGCCAAATCAAGGGAAGAGATAGCAAAAACCCAGATAGAACAGACTGAATCGGAATACCGCCAGGAGATATTAATCAAAGTTATGCAGTTCAACAACCAGAACATGCAATGCAGCATCTCCGCCCGCAATGACTCAATAGCGAAACTCAGGTATGACATTACCATGGAGCGTTTCAAGAACGGATCTATCTCTGTGACAGAGCTCAACACGGCTCAAACAGAGAAAGACAACGCAGTCAAGAGATATATCTCTGACCTGAACAACTATTGGAAATACTTCTACTCAATACGTAAAATATCTCTCTACGACTACTTCAACAAAAAAGAGATAGCCACAGATTTTAACCTTCTAACAGAAAACTAAACCACTATGAACAAAAAAGCAATATTTCTCCTGTCAATGCTAATGATTGCAGCCTGCTCCGGCAACAAGACAAAGGAAGAGGAGTCTGTAACGGATAAGGCTGACTATGTATCAGAAAAAAACATGGTGGACACAATGGTCCTGAGGAGGGTTAATTTCAACAAGCAGATTATCAGCAACGGAAAGCTAAAGGCGGTTACTAAGAGTGATCTGAAATTTCTCAACTCCGGTACAATATCAGAAATTCTTGTAAAGAATGGGGAAAGCATTAAGACCGGCACAGCCATTGCCCGCCTCGACCAAAAGGATGCGAAATATAAGCTTGAACAGGCCAAGCTATCCATGTCAAAGGCCGAACTTGAATTTTATGACCAACTGATAGGCTACGGATACTCAAAGGACACCTCGTCTGTTCCGTCTGATTTGCTGAAAACCATCAAGATCCGGTCAGGATACACCTCTGCTAAGGGTGATCTCAGGCAGGCAGAGGAGGCGCTCAGAAACACAACACTATACGCCCCTTTTTCCGGCAAGGTTGCAAATCTCACCGCAAAACCGCACGAAGCCTTTTCTGATATTGTATGTACCCTTATTGATGACACAAGGTTTGAAGTGGAATTCGGACTGCTTGAGTCGGAAGTTCCTTTTGTCAAAGTCGGAAGCAGCATAAAAATCTGTACATACTCCGATCCTGAAAAGTTTTACTCGGGAACGGTGACTCAGATAAACCCACTTGTGAACGACAAGGGTCAGATCAAGGTTCTGGCAATGGTAAACAACAATTCGGGGAAACTTATTGAGGGGATGAACACAAAGGTGATTGTCGAGAATCTTATCAAGGGAAAGCTTGTGGTACCAAAGAGTGCCGTTGTGATGAGGGATGACTTTGATGTTCTGTTCCGGCTTGATAAAAAGACAAACAAAGCCATGTGGACGTATGTGACAATTGAGATGTCCAACACAGAATCACATGCCGTAACAGCAAATATCGACAAGAACGCAGATCTTAACGAGGGAGATATTATTATCACCTCCGGAAATCTCAACCTGGCTGACGGTTCAAATGTGGAAATAAAGAGAAAAAAGAATTAGGTTATGATTGGCAAACTCATTGAGCGTCCCATAGCGGTTACAATGTCGATTATAGCTGTTGTAGTACTGGGTCTTGTTGCCATATCCATGCTTCCCGTGTCATTGATGCCGGATGTTGAGATTCCACAGGTGACAGTCCAGATAAGTGCACCAGGATACTCTGCCCGTGAAGTTGACAATACTATTGTCAAGTCGCTCAGTCCTCAACTGATGCAGACACAGCATCTCAAAGAGTTGAGATGCGAGTCCAAAGACAACGGAGCAGATATTTTCATGGAATTTGACCACGGGACCGACATTGACTTTACATTTATTGAGGTAAATGAAAAAGTTGACAAGGCAATATCATCCATGCCGAAAGATATTGAGCGGCCAAAGGTCATCAAGGCTAACGCGACCGACATTCCCGCCTTTTTTATCAACATGACGGCCAAAGAGGATTACTCGGAGAAATTTCTTGAATTAAGCCGTTTTGCCTCGGAAGTTATATCCAAAAGACTGGAGCAGGTTCCGGAAATTGCACTCGTTGATATCAGCGGACTCTCCCTGCCGGAGATAATAATTACTCCGAAAAGCGAGAAGATGCATGCTCTCGGAATTACTGAAAAAAGGTTAAAGAACGCTATCTCAAACAGCAATCTTAAACTTGGAAACCTCTCAATAAAAGACGGACACTACAGATGGGACATCCGTTTTATTTCTGAAATACGGACACGTGAGGAGATTGAGAATATAGTACTCAATATAGACGGAAGAATATATAAATTCAAAGACCTTGCAACAGTTACCGAGCAGGCAAAAGAGGAGAGAGGACTGGTAAGAAGCGATGGTAAAAGGGCCATTTCTCTTGCAATTATCAAACAGTCCGATGCCAAGATGGATGATCTGAAAAAAGCTGTTAATAAATCTTTGTCGGAATTTGAAAAGGAGTATCCGGGCATAGATTTTAAGGTTACAAGAGATCAGACGGAACTTCTTACATATTCAATCGGGAATCTTAAGAATAACCTCATAATAGGAGCAATACTCGCTTGTATCGTGCTCTTTTTCTTCATGCGGGATTTCCGCACTCCGTGGCTTGTAACCATCACTATACCTCTCTCTTTGATAGTGGCTTTACTCTTCTTTTTTCTTGTCGGAATCTCAATCAATATTATATCTCTTTCCGGCCTGATTCTGGGTATTGGTATGATGGTGGACAACTCAATAATTGTTATTGACAATATAACGCAACTGCGTGAAAGGGGATTTACACTGAAAGAGGCTGTTGTCAAGGGTGTCAATGAGGTCTTCTCTGCTATGTTGAGCTCTGTTCTTACAACCTGTTCGGTCTTCATCCCGCTGGTTTTTCTGAGTGGTATAGCCGGAGCCCTTTTTTACGATCAGGCTCTCGGAGTTTCAATCGGATTACTCTCCTCTCTCATAGTGGCTGTTCTTGTGATACCTGTATATTACTACCAGTTATATAAGAAGAAAGGGGAGTCCAAAGAGAATAAGATCTTAGGGAAACTGCGCCTGATAGACATTGTGGCTCTCTACGAAAAAGGGCTTAAATGGACATTCCGTCATCAAAGAATTGCCTGGGTTTTATTCCTCTCAACAATACCAGGCGCATATTTAATTTTCAATGTTATAGACAAGTCCAAACTTCCTCCTGTCACTCATGATGATATAATGGTCTCTATAGACTGGAATATTCCGATAACAACCGAAGAGAGTGACAGACGAACTCTAGAAGTCCTCCAGGTCGCAGGAAATAATGTTGTTCAAAGCAGCTCTTTTGTAGGAAACCAGCAATTTCTACTCTCACACACACCGGATCTGGGACAGACCGAGGTGTTACTTTACCTGAAGGCCGATAAACCATCAAGTCTGCCGGACATAGAAAAAAGTGTCACCGATTTTCTCAAGGAGAGGTACCCCGATGCAGCATATCGCATTTCACAGACAGATAATATTTTCAACATTGTCTTTTCAGACAAGGATTACAATCTCACTGCAAGAATCATGGCTAAAGAGGGAGGTGCTCCCGACCCTGATAAACTGAATAACTTCCTGTCAAAAATATCGGACACTCTGCCCTCTCTGTATATGGAGCCTGTGCTTTGGCAGGAACAGATAATGTTTGTGACAGATCCGGAGATGTTGTCATTATATAAGATAACATACAGCGATGTGTACGACGCCCTGAAGACAGCAACAATGGAGAATACTGTTTTCGCAATAAATGAGGGCAGCTATTCTGTGCCCGTGACCGTTGGGGATGCATCAGACCTGACTGCAGGTCTGCTTATGACAACCGTCATCAATGAAGATGGAACAGAGATTCCTCTCTCGGTTGTGATGCACGAGACCCGTGTAAGAGACCTCAAGAGCATTACCTCCGGAACCTTGGGTGACTACTACCCGCTCAACCTCACCATACCTGACAAGGATATCAAAAAGTCCATAAGTACAATAAAAAGGGTTGCAAACCAGGATAAAGATTTCGATGTAACATTCTCCGGCAGCTATTTCTCGAACAGGGAGATGATAGGGGAACTTGCCATAATTCTCACTGTTGCTCTTCTTTTGCTCTTCTTCATACTTGCAGCTCAATTCGAGTCTCTGATACAGCCACTCATAATACTATCCGAAATTGTAGTGGATGTATTTGCAGCCATGTTGTTGCTTTGGGTATGCGGCTCAGGTATAAACCTTATGTCAATGATCGGGTTGGTTGTAATGTCCGGCATAATTATCAACGACTCCATTCTCAAGGTTGACACAATCAACAGGTTGAGAAAGGATGGTTACTCACTTCTCAGGGCGATTATGACCGGGGGCTCAAGAAGGCTAAAACCGATTATTATGACAAGTTTGACAACCATTCTCGCAATTGCTCCATTCCTTGTCCGGGGAGACATAGGATCAGACCTTCAGTACCCACTCTCGCTCGCACTTATCGGAGGTATGGTGATGGGAACCATTGTCAGCGTCTTTTTCATCCCGGTTTTCTATTACAACATTTATAACAAGCGTAAAGGATGAAACTCTCCTCATTCTCTGTGATACTTGTATTTGTTGTTCTTGTGATAGTCGGAGCAGGGATAACCCCTTTGCTGAGCATCCAGTACACCCCCACATACGAGCAGAAGGAGATATCTATCAGCTACAACTGGGCCGGAGCTTCAGCGAGGGTTATTGAGTCAGAGGTTACCTCAAAGTTGGAGGGGGTGATATCCTCCATATCCGGCATCAAGCAGGTGAGTTCAGTTTCCGGCAAGGAGAGAGGGAGCATCTCAATAACACTGAAACCAAAGACAGACATAAATGCTGTACGTTTTGAAATAGCATCACAGATAAGGAGAATCTACCCGAAGCTTCCCGAGGGTGTAACCTATCCGCTGTTTTCCGCTTCCTATAACGGAGAAAACACAAGTTCTGTTTTATTTTACACTATAAATGCAGGAATTCCCACCAATCAGATAGAAGAGTACGCAAAAGAACACATTGTAAAACAATTGTCACTTATCGACGGAATTGCCGAACTAAACCTCTCAGGCGCCACACCTTATTTCATAGAGGTCTCTTTTAATCCTGACTATTTGAGAAAAATAGGGGTAACACCCGAAGACATTACAAGTGCCATTAGCACATACGCCGGCTCAGACGATGTCATCGGCAGTATAGAGAGCAAGGCTATAATACTAACCACCTCTTCAAAAGGGAGCAAATTCGGGCAAATACCGATCAAGAATGTTGACGGCCGGATTATAAGACTTGATGACATCACCAAAACGGTTTACAAGGAGAGAGAACCCTCCTACTACAATCGTATAAACGGGTTAAATACAATAAACCTCTCAATTGTACCTGAAAAGGGTGTAAACACAATCGACCTCTGCAATACTGTGAAAACCCGGATGAAAGAGCTGGAAAAAGAGTTCCCGGACAAGTTTTCTGCCACACTCTCTTATGACGTTTCGGAAGAGCTTAAGGTCGAACTGAATAAGATATTGAGAAGGACTATTCTCTCTTTCCTTTTTCTGCTTGCATTCGTATTTATGGCAACCAGGAGTCTGCGCTATCTCTCCATAATCATTATCACACTCATTGCAAACATATTCATTGCATTTATCTTCTACTATCTGTTCAAACTTCAGATACATATATACTCGCTGGCCGGAATAACGGTCTCTCTGGGAATGATTATCGACTCCAGCATTATTATGATCTCCCATTACGGCTATTTCCGGGACAGAAAGGCGTTTCTGGCAATTCTGGGAGCTCTGCTTACCACAATAGGTGCGCTGACAGTAATCTTCTTCCTGCCGGAGAAAGACAAAGTGAACTTAGTGGAGTTCTCGGCCGTAATAATAATAAATCTGACAGTATCCCTGATTATATCACTGATGCTTGTACCGGCGCTTGTAGACAAACTTCCGGTAGGCGGTGTCAGGTCTTCACAAAACTCCTCCTCGTTAAGACGGACTGTAAAGTTTAACAACTTTTACAAACGGTATATTTCATTCGGCAGGGGTCACCGATGGATCTTCATTCTGCTGCTGATCTTCGGGTTCGGCCTTCCTTTACACTATCTCCCCTCAAAAATTGAAAAGGAGGAGAGTTTTTGGGATAAAGCCTACAACAAGACAATCGGCAGCTCACTATATCAAAATGATTTAAAAAATATTGCAGAGAAAATCTTTGGGGGAACCCTTCGGCTTTTCTCACAAAATGTAAAGACATACGGCTACGGAAGAGAGCCTGCAAAAAAATCCATATCTATACAAGCCGGACTGCCGGACGGGTGTACGACCAAACAGTTGAACGACATTGTGGTGAATATGGAAAACTTCCTTACAAAGTTTCCTCAGATAAAAATGTTCAACACTACTATTAGTTCATATAAAAATGCCTCAATAGAGGTCACTTTCAAGAAAGAGTATGAGAATAGTGAGTTTCCGCTGTTTCTAAAGCAAGAGGTAATTGCAAAGGCGATAGATTTTGGCGGAGCGACCTGGGCTGTGTACGGGATAGACGAAAACGGGTTCAATAACTATGTGGGTTCAGGCTCTTTTGGTTCCAACAGCATTATTATAACAGGTTATAATTATGATCAGCTTTATTCATACTGCCAGAACGCAGTCAAAAGCCTCTCAGAGAATCAAAGGGTAAGCAAGCCTGAAATCAGCGGGAACCGGCGTTATGGCGAGAAGAGTGCCAGAAATGAGTATTTCATTGATTACAACTACAACACTATGGCTGTGCTCGGGATGACTCCCGCCGATGTATATATGGCCCTGCAAGACCAGCTTTTCAATCAAAGTTCCGCATCGTTGGATGTTGGTGACGAAAAGGTTCCTGTAAAAGTGGTCTCCTCGAACCTGAATAAGTTTGATGTGTGGAATCTGTATAATGAGCACCTTTCAATAGGGAATGAAAAGGATGTGAAGTTTTCCGAGATAGGCGAGATCGAGATGAGAAAGAGCGGTAACGATATTTACAAGGAGAATCAGCAATACCGGCTGGTTGTTTCATACGATTTTATAGGTTCGTATGAACTTTCATCCAGAGTAAAGAAGCGAGAGATAAAGAGATTGAACGAAGAGGTTTTGCCTATCGGTTATAAAGCCGAAACCGAGGATTATGAATGGGATTTTTCAAAAAGTAAGCTTTTCCTGCTTCTCTTTCTTGTTATTGCAATAATTTATTTCATCTGCTCCATTCTCTTTGAGTCCCTCTTACAACCACTCCTGATAATACTGATGATTCCGCTCTCCTTGATAGGACTTTTCCTTACGTTTTATTTTACAGGATACACATTCGACCAGGGTGGCTTTGCGGCCATGATAATGCTTTGCGGAATATCCGTCAATGCAGGGATATACATTATAAATCAATACAATATACTTAAAAGGCCCAAAGGAGCGGCATCTCTCAGCATACGCAAACCTCTGGACCTTTATATTAAAGCCTATAATTACAAGATTATCCCAATTTTGTTAACCATAATCTCTACTGTTCTCGGCCTGCTGCCATTCCTGTTCGACGGAAAAGACGAGCAGTTCTGGTTTTCATTTGCAGTAGGCACTATGGGAGGCCTCATCTTCTCTATTATCGGCATTGTTTTCTTCCTGCCTGTGTGGAGAAAGATATAATCAAATTACTTTTTACACTTATCAATATAGCTGATCATTTTTTTGGCCTGAGCTCCGGTAAAACTGATCATCTTCGAATACTCCTCATATTTGTGCGGAATAAACTCGAAAAGCTGAAAAGCAGCGAATTGTTTATCGGCAGAAAAGATGTAATCTATTCTTGCACTACCTGTTGAAGTGAATTTTATTACTCTCGGCTCCTCTTGTTCCTTACCTTCCAACAAAGTCTGCAAGAAAGGAAGCTCCTCCTTGTCCAGATAGAATGATTCTGTCTTCACAAAACTGCCCGAAGGCTTATAAACATTAGCCTTTGATTTTAGAAAAAACAGCAGTACGGCTATGATAAGCAAAATGCTTGCAATGCCGAACCATGACAGGACAAGTGATGCAATTCCTGCAACAGCAATGGCAGATGTTATAATAAGACTTTTTGTGTCAAAAACCTTGACAATTTCCGGATGTGATATATTTGTGTTCATAATATGTGTTTTTATTGAATTATTGTTTTTAATGCATACGCAATCCCTGCCCCGCCAAAACGAGACAGAAGAGTTAAAATCCAATAAAAACACTAAATGACTATCTTCCGCAGACCATAAATGAAAAATGAGCAGGCCGGGGTATAAATAGAATTAATCAACTCAAGAAACTGCTGCTCAATCCTGCCGTTGAACTTCCCGATATGTCGCTCTCTGAAGAGTGAGTATCCAAGAACCTTCTGGTGAAAGTTTGCTATGCAAGGATTTGCTGCGAAACCTCCGGGCGAAGCTACTACCGGGGCAGTTGTCTCTGACAAAACCTGCCGCACTCCGGACTGACCGAGAACAGGAGAGTATGTACAGACATTTTCCTGGACAGGGCTTAAGGGTTGAGCCCTCAAGGCACTCTTTCTCTCAAGTGTTGCCATTGTTAGAAAAAGTGTCAGGCACAATAACCCGAATACACTTAAATAGTCCCTTATTACCCTTAACATTTTATTGTTTACGACCCTTTATCTCAAAAAATATTCCAAGAACTAAAAGCAATATAAGCAAGCCGGATGCCATACTTGAATATTTAGCCCCTTTAACTATGGATTCAGGCATGTAACTGAACTCAATCTCATGTTCTCCCGCCGGCAATCTCAAGGCCCTGAGAACATAATTGGCACGTAGTATTTCTGCCTGTTGCCCGTCAATTTTGGCACTCCATCCGGCAGGATAATATACCTCACTGAAAACAGCCAAACCCTCTTTGGCGGATCTGCTTTTATATGTCAACCTGTTAGGAGAATATGAGGTAAGGGTTATTTCATTTCCAAGATCACTCTGTTCCGCCATCTCTGCGGCAGGAGACTCCTCCGCCGAAGTAAATGTAAGTCCGGATAACTTCTCCTTGAAACTCTCCTCTACCACGGCAGCTCTCTTCAGGTCAACCTGGCCAAGCATAGAAATCTCTCCTTCGGCACCTTTTGCCCATACGAGTGTATCTGCAAACCACGCATTACCCATTGCTCCGCTGTTGCGAAGAGGAGGATTTCCTCCATTGACAACAATATAACGAGTATTAAGCATATTGAGAACCATATAGTTGCCAAGTTTTGACTCAGCCTCTGCTATAGTTGTAGAGCCCTTTATGTCATTGCCGATTTTCTGTATTTCAGGAATTATATAATAATCAATCAGATCCTGATATCTCTGCAGTTTTGCCGGGCTGTAACCCCCGATTGTCTTATGATGATAACTTACATGAGCATCGTTGAAAGTGTTTACACTTAAATCAAGAACCCTGTAATCAGGATCCTTGTCTTGAAGAATCAGCTCATCTACGGGTCTTTTTGCATATTGATCCTTGAACTGGGTATTTGACACAAAATGCGAGTCGTTAAGGTAGCGTTTATCGACAGCCCACAAATCCACCATCACCAATAGTCCGAGAATGACATATAAATATGACCTCTTCAGTTTGTTGATAATTGTTAGCCACAATGCTCCGGCGGCCAGTACTATAAAGGCAAAGGATCTGAACGCATCGGCACTTAGAAGTGACATCCTGTCCTGGATGAGAGAGCTTCTCAGCTGTTCGGGAAGCTGGCCGTCCGATGCAGAAACGAAATCGCCTGCAAGCGAAGGCATTAAAGCAAGCAATAGTGAGAATCCCGCTGTTATTACAAGCGAAACAACTATCCCCTGTTTTACCTTCTTCTGATCATACTCCCCTTTCAACAGCCTGTCAACAGTAACAAACGCAAGAAGAGGAACAAGAACCTGCAATATTACAAGTATCATTGACACTGTGCGGAATTTGTTATACAGAGGGGCATACTTGAAGAAAAGCTCTGTGAAGAAGAGAAAATGGGAGCCCCACGAGAGTAGGACGGCAACAAGTGAAACCCCGGCAATCCACCATTTCATGGATCCGGGAACCAGCATCAGTCCCAGTATGAAGAGGAATATCGATATGGCACCGATATACATCGGGCCTGCAGTAAAAGGCTGTGGACCCCAATAGAGCGGCATCTGTTTTATAGCATTGTCTGCATCCTGATAACCTGCATTCTTGAATACCTTATAAGTCTCCGAACTCTTGGACAACTCACCCGCAGAGGAGCCTCCGTTATAGTTTGGAATCATCAGGTTCGGCAACTCCTGCGGACTGTATGACCACTGTGTGGCGTATGCTATGTCCAGACCTCCGTTTTTCTCTCCTTGTTTATTGGAATTAAGTTCAGAGCCGCCGCGCATCGTATACTTTGAGTACTCGTATGTCGGCCAGAGGTGGTTGATATTTGAGGCAATGCCGAGCAGGCCCGCAAGAAGGAGAAAACACGATGTCCTGAAGAACTTCATAAAGCTCTTCTCTTTTATCGAATTGTAAAACAATGCTATCACATAACCAATTATAATGATAGCAAGGTAATATGTTATCTGAGGATGGTTCGCCTTTATCTGGAAACTGAGGGCAAAGGCAAACAAAATTGCTCCCAGAATTGGTTTCTTCCTGTAAGCGTACGCGACTGCAGCTATAACCCAAGGCATAAAGGCAATCGCAACCATTTTTGAATTGTGCCCCACCTGGATTATCTGTGGATTGTATGCACAAAGCGTTACTGCAATGGCTCCTATCAACGACAGCCAGATATTCACTCCAAAGGCAAGGAACATTAGAAAAGCGCCCACCATACTTATCAGAAGATAACTTGGCGGTCTGACTCCAACAAAAAACATTTTGTAGAGATAATCCGTAAAGTCACCTTTATAAACGACAGAAATTGAAGTTGCCGGCATTCCCGAGAACATAGAGTTGGTCCAGAGTGCCGGGTCTTTGTCCGGATTGGCCTCGTTATACTGAATTATCTCGTTTGCCATACCTCTCCATGAGGCGATGTCTGACTGGTTGACAACCTTTCCGCTGAAGACTTGCGGGGTGAAAAAATATGCCAATACCGCGAATGATGCAACAGCTATCAGATAAGGTATGTACTGCTTAAAATTCTTCATCTTTTCAATTTTAGATTATCTCATCAAGCAAAGAGGACATTCTCCTGCAAAGTCCCTCTCTTGAGTAGTTTTCAATTTTTCCCGAAGGTATATATATTTCTCCTTTCTTGTACAACTCATACTGCTTCTCAATCCACCCCCTTGCCCCGGCATAATCGGAATAATCAAACATAGCTCCGGCTTCACACTCCCTCAATGCTACATCCATATCACCCCCTATTGGGCCAAAACTCAAAATCGGCCGTCGTGCAGCAAGATATTCGAAAAACTTACCGGTAAGGATACCTTTGGCTTCAGGCTCCTGCCCTCCCGCCAATAGTAACACCCTGGCCCTTTGTTGCCATTTAACCACCTCATTATGTGGCATATAATCCATATTAATCAGGCTATTGTCAAGTGTATTTGAAGATATCTCCTGCCATACAGAACTGTCTGTGTGGCCTATGATTCTTATTGCCAGGTTCTCCCTGAATCCGGGAATATCCCGGACCATTTCACCGAGAATCTTCCATAATACAGATGGATTCCTGTCTTTAACAAAAAGACCTGTGTAGGTTATCGTAAACTTCTCCTCAACCTCCTCCCTGAGATGTTCAAAATCGGAAGCATCATAACCATTTGTGATAACCTCTATTCTTTTCGGTCCTAGTTCAAGAAACTCATCCCTCATAAGATTGGTTACAACCACAACTGCATCTGCACTCCTGACCACATTTCTCTCCATACGTTTATGCAGAAGGGTTGTCAGAAAAGTGTTATTCATGTATTTGAATGTATACATCTTTGTCCATGGATCCCTGAAATCGGCAATCCAACGGATGTTCCTTCTCTTTGCCACAGCTTTGGCAATCATATGCATAGAGTGCGGAGGACCTGTACTGATAATTGCATCTACAGGATTTTCGGCAAGGTATCTGTTGAGAAACCTTATCGATGGTCTGATCCAGAAACACTTCGGGTCAGGGATGAATACATTGCTCCTGATAAAGAGAGATAGTGTCTCGGTAAACTTCCCTTTCCCCCCTTTTGCCTCCCGGGCGATAAAGCCGGGCTTGATGCTCTCCCCTCTCTTTCCGGTCAGAATCTTATAAAGATTGTAGGGCTCGAGAATCTTTTTCCTGATTATTGTAGTTCCGGAAGGAATCTCTGAAAGCAGTCCGGGATCCTGTGCCATATATTCGGGATTTTCCGGTGTGTAGACAATCGGTTCATATCCGAACTTTCTGAAATACTTGACAAATTTCAGCCACCGCTGTACACCCGAACCTCCCGCCGGAGGCCAGTAATAGGATATTATCAGGATCTTTTTCAAAGCAGATTATTTAGCTATAAAGATATTGTATAGAGCATTGATAACATCTCTCTGAATTACTGTAAAACCGTTCTTGTAAACCGGAGGGCAACCGTTAGTAATCATGACGATTCCGAATTTTTTCTCCGGGTTGAAGAACATTGCGCTGTAAACGCCGTAGGCAGAACCTGTATGACCGGTCATTACCTCTCCCTCAATCAGGTTGGTGGCTTTCTCGAGAGCCATACCGTAACCTATATTCTCATTTACTTTCACAATCGGAGTCTGCATCATTTTTGAGCTCTTCTCCGATATTATCCTGGTCTTTCCGGACTTGCCGTAATTCATGTGCATTATCATATAGCGGGCAAGATCGCGGGCTGATATCTTTATGCCACCTGTAGGTGAGAAGAGCGGTGTGCTGTAACCCATCACATAGCCGTTTTGTATATCCTCCGCCCTGCTTCGGTATGCTGCCGGTTGCGGTCCCCATACACCATTGTCATCATTTCCGTAAAGAGTTACGAATCTGGATGCATCAAGAGAGTCTACATTATATCCGGCATACAGTCCCAAAGGTTTGATGACATTGTCTCTTACATAATTATCAAACCGCACGCCCGAAACCTTCTCAACAATTGTTCCTATAATATTATAGCCCAGATTGCAGTACTCGTACTGAGTACCCGGGGCATAGTCGTGATATGCCTTTACATAGTTTTCTCCCTTATCAGGATTAACAACATCAAGCGAGAAATATCCGGCTGCATCCTGAAGGCTTGAAGTATGCGAAAGAAGCATCTTAACTGTAATGGGTATCTCCGGAAACTTCGGGTTACGAACCCTGAATCCTATGAGATCACTGACATCCTGATCCGGATTAACCAGCCCCTTATCTACAAGAGTCATCAGCGCAGTTGTTGTAAAGGACTTGGAAATCGATGCAATTCTGAAAATATCGCTCTCCTTCAGATCGGTATTGTTTTCAATACTCTTTTTGCCAAAAGATTGCGTGTATATGACTTTTCCATTTTTAACAACGGCAACAGCAAGGCCGGTTGCGTTGTTATCTTTCATAATCTGCTGTAACTGAGCAGCAGCCATGCTCTCCTTTTTCTCCTTGCCAAATGCGGCAGATGAGATAGTCAGAGCGATCAGAAGTGACGGAATAATTTTCATTTTATGATTTTTTTGAGGGAAATTATACAAAGATAATATCTATTTTTGTAAGGATGAACGAGGATAAAAAAATAGTAGAGACCCCATTAATGAAGCAATACTTCTCCTTGAAATCCAAATATCCGGAGGCGATTCTTCTTTTCAGAGTGGGGGATTTTTATGAGACATTCGGAGAGGATGCAATAACGGCATCTAAAGTGCTTGGGATTGTGCTTACAAAAAGGGCCAATGGCTCTGCACAACATGTTGAGCTGGCTGGCTTTCCACATCATGCGATAGATACATATCTTCCTAAATTGGTCCGGGCCGGGCATAAGGTTGCAATATGCGATCAGCTGGAAGATCCGAAACTTACAAAGAAGATAGTAAAACGGGGAATCACAGAACTGGTGACACCCGGAGTGGCATACAACGACCAGCTTCTCTCTCACAGGGAGAACAACTACCTTGCAGCGGTATATTTCGAAAATGACAAGGCAGGAGTTGCCTTTCTCGATATCTCTACCGGCAGCTACAGGGTAGCCTCAGGCCCGCTGCCATATATCGAGCTGCTTCTTGCCAGTCTCGCTCCTAAGGAGATTCTGATGCAAAAAAGTTATCAGAGAGGATTCGAAGAGCGTTTTGGGAAAGAGGTCTATGTCTCGACTATGGACGAATGGGCCTTTGTAACCGACTCTGCTTACGAGAAGCTTCAAAACCATTTCGGAGTCAAAAGTCTTAAGGGTTTTGGAATTGATAAGCTCCCGTTGGCCGTCACTGCTGCCGGGGCAATCCTATATTATCTGGAACTGACAAGACATGAGGGTCTTAGCCATATCTGCTCTATTTCAAGAATTGATGAGGGCGAGTTTGTCTGGATAGACCGGTTTACATTCCGGAATCTTGAAGTTTTCAACAGCGCTGCAGAAAACGGCTCTTCCCTGATCGATGTCGTTGACAGGACAAGCTCCCCTATGGGGGCAAGATTGCTCAGAAACTGGCTCTCTATGCCTGTTAAGAGCGCAGAAGAGATTAACCACAGGCATAACATAGTTGAGAAGTTTATAACTGAAAGTGAAAGCAGGGAGAAAACAAGAGCACTGCTAAGGGAGATTGGGGATCAGGAGAGAATAATCTCAAAGGCAGCAGCCGGAAAAGTGACCCCGAGAGAGGTCGTTCAACTCCGCAGAGGGTTGGAACACACCGGCCCTTTAAAAGATATTTTAAATCATCTTGGGATAGATGAGCTCACAATTATCTCTTCAGAGATTGACCTTTGCGAGGAACTTCTCGAAAAACTCCGCAAGGAGCTGCTTCCGGAACCTGCAGGACAGATTGGCAAGGGAGACGTAATTGCAGACGGGATAAGCGATGAGCTTGATTCTCTTAGAAATATTGCACGTCACGGAAAGGAGATATTAGAGAGGATTCAGGAACGGGAGATTGAGAGAACCGGCATCTCTTCGTTAAAAATCAGCTACAACAATGTATTCGGCTACTATCTCGAAGTCCGGAATACACACAAGGACAAAGTCCCGCCAGAGTGGATACGCAAACAGACCCTTGTCAGCGCAGAGAGGTACATCACACAGGAACTCAAGGAGTACGAGGAGAAGATTTTAGGAGCGGAGGAGAAAATCCTGAATCTGGAAAGTTCTCTTTTTATGGGAATTATCGAGCAAATAAGGAGAAGCATCCCTGCGATGCAGAAAAATGCTGCCCTTATTGCAAAGATTGATGTTTTGGCCGGTTTTGCGGAGCTTGCCCGAAACAATAAATACCACAGGCCTCAGGTAACACTCGATAATAAAATTACTATCAGGAACGGAAGGCATCCCGTGATTGAGACACTAATGTCCCCGGGAGAAGAGTATATACCGAACGACCTCTATCTTGACAATGACACCCAACAGATAATAATCCTCACAGGACCAAACATGGCCGGTAAAAGTGCTCTTCTAAGGCAGACGGCCCTGATAGTGCTTCTTGCACAAACCGGATGTTTCGTGCCTGCAGAGTCGGCCGAGATAGGCATTATCGACAAGATCTTCACACGTGTTGGTGCATCGGACAATATCTCGAGAGGTGAATCCACATTCATGGTTGAGATGCTGGAGACTGCCACAATCCTCCATAACCTGTCGGACCGTTCACTGGTTCTTCTCGATGAGATTGGTCGTGGAACAAGCACATATGATGGCATGTCAATTGCCTGGGCTATAGTAGAATACATTCATGAACACCGGGAATTTCATGCCAAGACTCTATTCGCAACACATTACCATGAACTGAATGACCTTGAGGATCATTTTCCTCGGGTTAAAAACTTCCATATAGCAGTCAAGGAGGTTGACAACAAGGTTATTTTCCTGCGAAAGCTTCTCCCGGGAGGTGTGGCTCACAGCTTTGGAATACATGTTGCAAAGATGGCAGGAATGCCGCAGGATGTGGTAAAGAGGGCCGAAAGGATACTTAAACAGCTCGAAAAAAAGGATGAGACAAATGCTACGGACAGCTCACATCCGGTGCAACTCTCCTTTTTCCAGCTTGAAGATCCACTTTTGGTCAGTATAAGGGATGAACTCCGAGAAATGGATATAAACTCCATGTCTCCGCTCGACGCATTCGACAAATTACGGGCTCTGAAGAAAAAAATAGGGTTATAATTTAATTAAAGGGGGCTATGATACGATTATACAGAAAAATTACGGTGATCCTCAAACTTATATTCGAGAGTATATCTTTTGCATACGGATCACTAAAAGGAGACAAATTCCGCACATTCCTCTCCCTCTTCGGGGTAAGTATCGGCATTTTCTCAATTGTGACTGTCTTTACAGCCATTGATGCCCTCGAAAGCAATGTTGCCAACGGACTGAAGAGTTTCGGAGGAAACACCCTTTATATTCAGGAGTTTCCATGGTCTCCCCCTGAAGGAGAAGAGTACAAATGGTGGGAGTATCGCAAAAGACCGGCACCTAAATTTGAAGAGTTCCGCTTTATCAAGGAGAACAGCAAAAACTCCGAAGCTGTAGCATTTGTAATCTTCACCTCAAAAAACATACGTTACAAGAGGAACTCATTCAACAGTGGTTTCATAACAGCCCCAACAAGCGACTGGGATAAGATTTCCAATGTAGAGATTGACAACGGCCGCTATTTTTCCACTTTCGAGGCTCAGACCTCAACACCCGTAGCAGTTATAGGATATGCTGTAGCAGAGGCACTCTTCGAAGGGGAGGACCCGGTGAATAAAATAATCAAGGTTGGATCAAGCAACGTGAAGGTAATAGGGGTGAACAAAAAATCGGGGGAGAGTATTGTGGACATCTTCGATACCGACAACTCCATAACCGTGCCTTACCGTTTTATGAGCACCCTTGTTAATGCAAGGAACACAGATGCCATGATCTGCGTAAAACCATTTGATAATGCGGATAGGGATGAGTTTATATCAGAAATGAGACAACTGATGAGGTCGGTCAGGAGACTCAAGCCTAACCAGGCAGACAACTTTGCTCTCAACGAGATGACTTTTCTCCTTAACCAAACAAAAAGCATATTCGGAGGAATAAATCTTGCGGGTTGGATAATAGGAGGTTTTTCTATATTGATAGGAGGTTTTGGTATTGCAAACATAATGTTTGTCTCTGTCAAAGAGAGGACTAATCTCATCGGTATTCAGAAAGCCCTTGGAGCCAAACGATATATGATTCTTACTCAATTTCTTGCAGAGGCCGCTTTCCTTGCACTTGCAGGAGGAGTGATAGGAATAATAATGGTTCTGGGAGTGGTTCTTGCCACGAAAGGAAATGAAGCCTTCCCAATGGCACTTAGTGGCTACAACATATTCAGAGGTCTTGTCATCTCTTCGGTTATCGGAATTGTAGCAGGCTTCATTCCGGCATACACCGCCGCACGCCTCAATCCTGTTGATGCAATAAACTCCAAGTAAGGATTACCAGCAAATAAAACAAAGTATTGTCGGGTTTATTTTTTACTACAAGATAATATTGTAGTAAGCTCGACAAACTCTTCAACAGAGAGTTGTTCCGGTCGTTTAGCAAACAGAGGTGATTCAGCAGAAAAACCCGGAGTTGACGGAAACAGGGACTTAACAGAGTTACGTATTGTTTTTCTTCTTTGATTAAAAGATGTCTTGACAACTTTTTTGAACATCTCCTCATCACAACCCAGAGAGGTTCTTCCGTTCCTCTTCAACCTAATAACCGCCGACTTCACTTTTGGCGGCGGATTAAAGACATGCTCATCCACTGAGAAAAGATATTCAATATCATACCAAGCCTGAAGCAACACAGAAAGAATCCCGTAATCCTTGTTCCCCGGAGGAGATGCCAGTCTCTCGGCTACCTCTTTCTGAAGCATGCCGACCACCATCGGAATTCTCTCCCGGTATTCAAGAACTCTGAAAAAAATCTGAGAAGAGATGTTATACGGGAAGTTTCCTATTACTAAAAAATCTCCGTCAAATATCCCGTCAAGCTCCATTTTTAGAAAATCTCCCTCAATAATTCTACCCTCCAGTTCAGGAAAATTCCTCTCAAGATAGACCACAGACTCTCTGTCTATCTCTGCGACTTTAATATCAATATCGCTTCTTTTAATAAGGAATTGAGTCAATACGCCCATTCCCGGGCCAACCTCAAGTGTGTTCCATCTCTTACCGGCACCTGTCCCGCCATCCACAGAGAGGCTCTCCACTATCCGGGAAGCAATCTTAAGATCCTTAAGAAAATGCTGTCCCAATGCTTTTTTCGGAGTTACATTCATGGCACAAAGCTACTTATTTTTAACAGGATTTTGCCACATTTTATTTATTGAAAGCACTATCGGCAGATGGTCACTAATCCCGCCGTTATATCTTGGCCCGGTCAGACAGCGGAATGGTTTCTTTCCAAGATATATCCTGTCATCTTCAAGTAAAAACGGGGGTTTATAAATTTTCATCGCTCCATCAGGACAGAAGAGAGGCTCATCCTCATCGAGAAGATTTAAAGAGACAAAGAACATGTCTATAAACTCCCACTCAGTCTTATACTTAATAGTCCCCACTCCTTTTCTGTAAAGTTTAGAGGCGAGATTCACAAGAGGGCGGCTTTCTGAGGAGTTAATAATAATGTTTCTGAAAAGCTGCGAGTCCGGGGTGTCATTGAAATCTCCCATGATTATTATGTTTGCCCTTGGATTTACTGCAAAAATTGAGTCACAAACCCTTCTCAGTGTCCTGGCAGCGGCTTCTCTCTTTGGCCCCGAAACAGATTCTCCGCCAAGTTTTGAGGGCCAATGGTTGACAAAAACATGAATGGTGTCCAAATCCTCCAATACCCCCTTAGCATAAAGAATAAGCCTTGTTTTTAAAGAAGAGTCCCTGTTGGAGACACAAAAAAAGTCGCTCTTAAGGGGTCTGAAAAGGGAGCGTTTGTAAAGAAGGGCAACATCAATACCTCTCTCATCCGGGGAATCCCTGTGAATAATACCGTAATCAACCATTGCAAGAGGAGAGGACCTGACGAGCTGGTCAACTACAAAACGGTTCTCAACCTCGGCAAATCCTATAAGGGCCGGATAGTTCTCTCCGGCTAACGAGATAATGACTTTAGCTATATCATTCCTTTTTTTAACAAATTTCTTCCAGCTCCAGCGCTTCTCGCCTGTCGGGGTGAACTCATCATCAGAGGTGACCGGATCGTCAAAGGGGTCAAAATAATTCTCAAGATTCCAGAAAACAACCTTGTACACCTCTCCGGCATCATTTTCCTCAGACACAGTTTCAGTAGGTTGCCCGGTAAAGAGCAGGAATATCCGCACAAGAACCAAAGGCCACAAAACAGATCCCGGAACTGACATAATCACAAGAGAATTCATTTAAACAGCAACTTTTCTTATTGATTAAAGTTAGCAATAAGGTAAATTCAACAATTCGAAGCAAGGTATAAATATTTGATTATAAGATATTTTTATGCGTTACTAGAAATTATGATAAAATTTAACTAATTTCGCCCATTAATTTAAAATCAGAT
>JAEAMF010000890.1_pt1 | contig 28099 bp, 28 predicted proteins | sample 8958721 | NCBI WGS metagenome assembly JAEAMF01 (sample SAMN16933255, study PRJNA681124) | bioreactor sludge metagenome | isolation source: anaerobic bioreactor treating anionic surfactant - SDBS | place: India: Bengaluru | collected 2019-02-28 | reverse complement strand
CCCCTACCACGACTATGTAAAAAGAGACTTGCTTTTCAACATAGAAGGATGACACGTAATGATGGAGGGCCATGCTCTGTCATGGCCGCATACCATATTCGGACGCGACGGAGCGCGTCCCTCCACATGGCCTTTCGTCACATTAAAAGCCGATGCCCTTGTCGAAACTCAATCCACCCCGGCTCTTCTTCCGGCCGCCGATGCCCTGGAGGATCAGGGCGGTTATGCAGCCGACCAGAAAGATACCGCCCCCCGAAAGCAGCAGCATGAGCTGGTACGGCTCCTGCTTGAGCTTCTGATTTTCCGCGGAGAGGGTGTTGAGGGTTTGATCGAAGGCAAGCTTTTCCCCCTTGAGCGACAGATTTTCCTTCTCCAGCTCATTCATGCGCGCCGCCTGATCCTGCAGTTGCTTCTCCAGATCGGCTATGCGCATCGTCTTCGGCTTCTCGGCGGTTAGATACTGCGCCAGCATCCACCCTTCCAATCCACCCTTGAAGGAGACCTTCGCCCATTTGTCCTTGGTTTCCAGCACGTCAACCGTCTCGTCAGCGGCAAGTTGATCCATGACCCGATACTCTTCGCCGGGCTGGACCCGCACGTTAATGGTGCATGTGTCGGTCACGAACATGGTTTTTGCCTGCGCCGCCGAAAAAAAGGCCACTCCGCTTATGCACAGCACGATGATGCACAGTCTCATATCCCCTTCTCCTTTTCGCATGCGCCCGCGCACCGAATCGTCGAACCTTTCCCGGCACGCCAACCGCCTCACAGCACTGAAGTACTAAGGGCTTTACATTTCATCTTCTATACTATAAATAACAGGAAATGAAAAGCAGTTATCGCTCATCATGGGTGATACGTATCTGAAAGTACACGAGGCTGCCGCTCTATGGCCGGTGCAGGGATAGCGGAAAACCTGGAACAGATCAGGGCGCGAATCGCGAATGCCGCCGCAAAAGCGGGGAGAGATCCCGCGGATGTAACGCTGGTAGCGGTTTCCAAGACGGTCGGGGTTGACGTTATACGCAGGGCGATTGCAGCAGGGGTGACCATATTCGGGGAAAGCTACCTCCAGGAGGCGCGGACAAAAATCCCGCTGATCACCGCCCCGGTGCGATGGGATTTTATCGGCCACCTCCAGCGCAACAAAGTCCGGCATGCCGTCGACCTTTTTGAAATGATCCACTCGGTTGATTCGCTGACGCTGGCCCAGGAAATCAATCTCGCGGCGGGAAAGCGGGGGCAAAAGGCCCGGATTTTGGTTGAGGTAAACGTATCGGGCGAAAGGACTAAATCGGGGATTGAGGCTCAAGGCGCCGGCAGCCTGATGCAGGAACTGATGTCGCTTCCCCACCTTTCGGTTGAAGGGCTGATGACCATGGCCCCTTTCAGTGATGATCCCGAGGATGCCCGTCCCTGCTTCAGGGCGCTGAAGCAGCTCAAGGATGCCCTCAATGAACGGCATGGGCCTGCTCTCAATCTCAAGGAGCTCTCCATGGGCATGTCTTCGGATTTTGAAGTGGCCGTCGAAGAGGGGTCGACACTGGTACGCATCGGAACCGCCATTTTCGGAGAGCGCGCTTGAGCAACGGATTACTGCAGGGCGAAAAAAAGGGAACCCTCTTCTTTGACCTTGAAACGCAGCACTCCTTTGATGAGGTGGGCGGAAGAAACTATGTGGAGCGGCTGCATGTTTCGGTCGCGGTCACCTACTCATCCCTGACCAAATCCTTCAAGAGCTACACCGAGCCCCAGGTCTTTTTCCTGATTGAAGATCTTTTCCAGGCCGAGACCATCGTCGGGTTCAACATCATTGACTTCGACTACCGGGTGCTCAAGCCCTATACCGCCAAGGATCTCAATCAGCTTCATACCATCGACATGCTGGCGCACATCAAGCGCAGGCTCGGCCACCGCTTAAGCCTCAATGCCCTGGCCCAGGCCACCCTGGCCGCAGACAAGAGCGCCGACGGATTGCAGGCGGTCACCTGGTTCCGGCAGGGGAAGATCGCGGAGCTCACCTCCTATTGCAAGGATGACGTGGATCTGACCCGGCGGCTGTACGAATTCGGCAGAGAGAACGGCTACCTCCTCTACCACGACCGCTTCTCAGGTGAAACGAAAAGGGTGCAGGTGGAGTGGTAGGAGCGACCCCCGGTCGCGAAACCATTCGCACCTAAAGGTGCTCCTACCGATTTCACCTACATGCCATGCATGTCCTTTTTTGAACCAGGCAGGTGACTTTTTCTGCACTATGAGGAATAGCAAGTGTAAGGTAGAATTAACGATCGGTATTTTATAAGGAAACAATATTTCATTCCTTTCCATGTGTGCCAGGTGGCTTTACATGGTGCATTTAACAACGTATGGTGATTTTTTTATTGTGCTGTTATAATGCAAAATTGAAACAAGAGGTATTATAAAGAAACTATCCAATCATTGTTCGGATCAGGAAGAATGAAGCAACCAGACCAGAGCCTGCTCCAATATAACGGGACGGACATCGCGCCGCGGGTCGGCGACCACGTCCGGTTTGTGGATCAACCAGAAGACCTCGTGGTGGACGATGTGATCGACAGCCCCCAGAAACTCAAGGAATGGGGCCTGGCGAAGCATGGCGTCATACTCAAGGGGGAGAAGCACGACCTTGTCTTCACAACGATCGACGATCCTGAACTGGAGTTTGTGTCCAGAGCCAAATGACAGAGGAATCTACAAAGTTTCAAATTCTTAACTCGCTATTGGCTTCGCCGGTGTCTGCATGTCAAATATCGTTGGGAGGTCTGTTATGACAGGAATTCTCGAGGGTAACCGTAAGCAGATTGCGGAAGCCTGCTCGCGATATGGTGTGGCGCGGTTGCACGTTTTTGGCTCGGCTCTCAATGCTGACTTCAGGTTTGACCAGAGCGATCTGGACCTGCTCGTGGAGTTTGTTCCTATGGAACCGTATGCAAGAGTCGAGGCCTACTTTGGCCTGCTTGATGAACTCAGGTCTCTGCTCAATATGAAGATAGACCTTGTTATGGCAGGAGCAGTCAAGAATCCGTACATCGCTCGCGAAATCGAACGGACAAAAGAGGTGTTTTATGCCGCGTGACGAACGCGCCTATCTGGCGGATATCATCGAGTCCTGCAACGCGATCACCGGCGCTGTGAGTGGCTTGCAATTTAAGGACTACGAAACAAACCGTCTTGTACGCTCCTCCGTCGAAAGGGAGTTTATCATTATCGGTGAGGCGATGGTAGCCCTGCATCGTGTCGCCCCGAGGACCTTCGACTCTATCACACGCGCGCGAAGGATCGTGGACTTCCGGAACCAGCTGACCCATGAGTATCCGACGGTGGATAACGCCCTCGTGTGGGCGATCATCGATCACGATGTTCCGCTGCTTCTCAAGGAATCGATGACGCTCATGGAACTCGCGATCGACACGGGAAAAAGGGGCTAACCACCTCATCAACGCGGCATTATAGAGGAGTAATGCCCCTCGACTGTACATGTGGCAACAATGACTCACGGTCGCGAAAGCATTCGCACCTGAAGGTGCTCCTACCAGATGGACGGTTGATGAAACGCCATCGTTATGTTAAGTATTATTCAATAAATGGAGCCATTATCAACGGACTGAGGTGCGGAGCGATACCATGTCCACCATGAAGAAAATGTCACGGCGGGATTTCCTGAAGGCGTCGGCTCAGACCGGTCTGCTGCTTGCCGCCGGGGGCGGTGCGATTGCCGGGGCAGGCAAGGCATGGGCGACGATTGAAAGTTCACCCGCGCCCGATCTGGCGGTGGTGACCGGCAGTCCGGAAAAGGCGACGGCGCGGGCCGTCGAGCTGCTGGGCGGCATGAAGCGTTTCGTCAAGCAGGGACAGCGGGTGGTCATCAAACCAAACATGTCCTTTGCCAAAACCCCCGATGAAGCGGCCAACACCAGCCCGGCGGTTGTTGCCGCGGTGGCGGCAAGCTGTGTTGCCGCGGGCGCCAAGGATGTGCTCATTCTCGACCACACCATCCAGAAGGAGGTGCTCTGCCTGGAGCTCTCCGGCATTGCCAAAGCCTGCGACTCCCTTGACCGAACCCATGTGCTCGCTCTGAATGACGAACGGTTCTACCAGCCGGTCTCCATTCCCAAAGGCAAGGCGCTCACCGCGGTAAAGGTCATGAAGGAGGTTATGGAGTGCGATGTCCTGATCAACCTGCCCGCCGCCAAATCACACAGCGCCACGGGAGTCAGCTTCGGCATGAAGGGACTGATGGGGGTGATCTGGGACCGGGGCTATTTCCACTCACGGGTTGATCTGCACCAGGCCATAGCCGACCTGTGCTCGGTGATCAAGCCGCACCTGATTATTCTTGATGCATCACGGGCCCTGCTCACCGGCGGCCCGTCAGGACCGGGCACGATCAATACGCTCAACACCATCGTCGCGGGAACGGACCAGATAGCGGTCGATGCCTACGGGGCGCAGCTTGCCCCCTGGTATAACAAGCAGTTTGAAGCCAAGCACATAAAGCACATCATGGCAGGCGAGCAGATGGGTCTGGGAACCGCCCGCCTGGATGAACTCCGGATTGCCAGGGTGCAGGCGTGAGAAGGATCATACAGCTCCTCTTTCTCGGCTTCTTCTTGTACCTCTTTTTCTCCGCTCGCTATCCCCTTGACTCATTCATCCCGGTTGATCTTTTCCTGAGAGCTGACCCCCTGGTTGCGGTCGTCACGTCCGTCGCTTCACGGGAACTGGCGCCGCACCTGCTGCTGCCGGCGGTCCTGCTGCTGCTCACCCTGGTCTTCGGAAGATTTTTTTGCAGCTACCTCTGCCCGCTGGGCACGGTGCTGGACCTCTCCATGGGCCTGTTTTCCCGGGCACGGATGCGGTTTGCCGAGAGCTTGCGAAGCCTGAAGCTGTACCTCCTCATCGGTCTGATTGCCGCCGCGCTGGCCGGCGCCAACCTGCTGTACCTGCTTGATCCCATCAGCATCCTTACCCGGACGTGCGCCGTCCTGCTCTATCCGCTGACGGTTCTTTTTGCCAATCTATCCCTGGATGTGCTGCGTCCGGCAGCCCGGGAGATGGGATGGATCACCCTCACCTATCTCAACGTTGACCAACCGCTCTTTTCCACCGCTCTCCTGACTGCCGCCATCTTCACCGGCATCGTGATGCTCAACCTCATCACCCCCCGCTTCTGGTGCCGTTACCTGTGCCCGCTCGGCGCCCTGCTGGGATTGTTTTCACGCTTCGGCATCTTCAAGCGGGTGGTCAACAGCCGCTGCAGCTACTGCGCCAAGTGCCAGGCCATGTGCCCCGTGGGCGCCATCACGGATGACCCGCGAACGGTAAAGGCGGGCGAGTGCCTGCAGTGTAGGACCTGCCGGGTCATATGCCCGGCTGAAGCCATATCCTTCAAAGCCATCTATTCTCCCTTTCGTCAAGACGCCACGCTGGCACTAGATATGCGCCGCCGGGGATTCCTTCTGGCATGCTCAGGCGGTCTGGCTGCCGGCTATCTGTTCACTGCCGATCCGATCAAGAAGGCCCGACCCGATGCGCTCATCAGGCCGCCCGGCGCCATTCCCGAAGACGACTTCCTCACCGCATGCATCCGCTGCGGCGCCTGCATGAAGGTGTGCATAACCAACACCCTTCAGCCCAGCCTCTTCGACAGCGGTGTTGCGGGGCTTTTTACGCCGAAGGCGCTGCTCCGGTATGCAGCCTGCGAGCAGACCTGCAACCTCTGCGGACGCGTCTGCCCGACGCAGGCCATCCGCGACCTCGACCTCGAGGAAAAAAAATACGCCAAAATGGGCACCGCGGTCATTCTCAAGGAAAAGTGCCTGGTCTGGGAGCAGGACAAGGCCTGCCTCATCTGCGATGAGCAGTGTCCCTACAATGCCATTGTATTTAAAATGGTGGACGGCGTTCGAAGGCCGTTCGTGCTTGAGAACAAGTGCAACGGATGCGGCTTCTGCGAGAACAAATGCCCGGTGGAGGGCGGCGCGGCCATTGTGGTCAGGCCGCTGGGAGAGATGAGGCTTGCCGAAGGGTCCTACCAAGCGGCGGCGCAGGCAAGCGAGTTGACGCTTGAGGAAGACAAGGGATACGACGAGTTCATCCTTGAAGGGGAAGGTCCCGGTCCGGTGGAAGAGTAACTATGCGGAGGGACGCACTCCGTTGCGTCCTGATTTTTATGTGCGGCCATGACAGAGCATGGCCCTCCATCCCCCCGAAAAGGAAACGCACGCTTAAAGCGTGCGGCTACCCTTCCAGCCCGGTATCGAGTCGCAGGATGACGCACTCATCGGGGAATGTGGGTTATCATTTCGAAAGTGCCTGAGTGATTGAGAAATCTTATAAGATTTCTCACATGCGTTCGAAATGACATCTCCTTACTACTCAAGGGGCGACCGGCCGGTCGCCCCTACATTGATAGAGTATTCTACTGCTGCAGGTTCATGCTGAGGGTCGGACCGACGACCGGTTCATCCCGCCCGACAAATTCCAGGCACCGTTCTCCCGCCAGAACCTCGGGAGGAACAATCCAGTCTCCGTTGACCGCCTGGGTGCCGATGGTGGTCCCGTAATCCTGCGCGTAACCCACTGAAGCGATGTTCAGGTAGCCTGCCACCAGGCTTCCGGTCAGGGCATAGGCCATTTTCGAAACAAAGTAGGGCACGCTTACGATCGCAGAGGTCGTCGCCAGGCAGCATCGCGCCATCGGCGAGCGCTCCTCAAAGGTTTTGGTTTCAGCCTGCGCCGGGCAGCTGAAAAGAATCCATGAAACCGCCAGCACCGCCGCCACCATCTTCGCATTCTTCATAGCAGACTCCTTGGCAAATGAAAGTGCATTACATCACGTTTTACCTGCCGCCCCATCCCGGTGTGACACCGGCACGCGCCGGCTTCGCCGCACCCCTCAGGCAATGCACGCATATTACACTTTTGTCGAAGGTATAGTCAACTTCTATTATCGCACGGCGATGGCACCATCAAGACCGGCGCCTCCGGACATCCGGTTTTCCGCTTGACAACAAGCGAATATATGCTACTTACTTACCTACCATAAACAGGAAGAACGGCGGGCTGCGCCCTGTCGTGGACGCACATCGTATTCGGACGCAACGAAGTGCGCCCCTCCCCATACTTTCTTATTGTATCAAACACGCAATCATGAACTACAAAGATACGCTCAATTTGCCGCGCACTGATTTTCCCATGAAGGCCAACCTCGCCCAGCGCGAGCCCGAAATCCTTGCGGCGTGGGAGAAACAGAACCTGTACGCAAAAATCCAGGACGCCTCCCGGGGGCGGGAGAAGTTTGTGCTCCATGACGGCCCGCCGTATGCCAACGGACACATCCACCTCGGCACCGCGCTGAACAAGATTTTAAAAGACTTCATCATCAAGTCCAAGACCATGGCCGGCTTCTCCTGCACCTACCGGCCGGGATGGGACTGTCACGGACTTCCCATCGAACACCAGGTGGACAAGGAACTCGGCGCGCGCCGGCTGTCGGTGTCCATACTGGAAAAGCGGCAGCTCTGCCGCACCTATGCAAAAAAATTCATCGACATTCAGCGCAGTGAGTTCAAGCGCCTTGGCGTATTCGGGGAATGGGACCATCCCTACCTCACCATGGACAGCGGCTATACCGCGACCATCATCAGGGAGTTCGGCAAATTTGCCGCCGCCGGCAGCGTGTACAAGCGCAAAAAACCCATCCAGTGGTGCGCTTCATGCAAAACCGCCCTGGCCGAGGCCGAGGTGGAATACCAGGACTCCTCTTCCCCCTCCATCTACGTCAAGTTTCCCCTGCTTTCCGACGTTGGGTCAAAATTGCCCGCGCTCAAGGGGAAAAAGGTATTCGTGGTCATCTGGACCACCACCCCCTGGACCATTCCGGCAAACCTGGCCATCAGCGTCCACCCCGAATTCACCTATGCCGCGGTGGAGGTGGGCAACGAGGTCTACCTCATTGCCGAAGGCCTGCTGCTGAGAACGCTCGCGGCGCTGGATATCGACCGCTACCGGATTCTCGACACCTTTCCCGGGGCTCTGCTCGAAGGCCTGGTCTGCCGCCATCCCTTCATCGAGCGGGATTCACTGCTGATTACCGGAACCCATGTCACTCTCGAAGCCGGCACCGGCTGCGTGCATACCGCCCCGGGACACGGGCAGGAAGACTACGAGATCGGGCTCAAGTATAATCTGGACATCTACGCGCCGGTGGACGATGACGGCAAGTTCACCGCGGACGTGGAGTTCTTTGCCGGGCAGTTTGTCTTCTCCGCCGACAAGGCGGTCATCGAAAAGCTCACCTCGGTCAATGCGCTGCTGAAACAGGAGAAGTTCACCCACTCCTATCCCCACTGCTGGCGCTGCAAGAATCCCATCGTCTTCCGCGCCACCGAGCAGTGGTTCATCTCGCTGGAGGAAAGCCGGCTGCGGGAACGGGCGCTGCAGGCGATCATGAACGTGCAGTGGATACCCCCCTGGGGCCGGGAGCGAATCTACCTGATGGTCCAAAACCGCCCCGACTGGTGCATCTCCCGGCAGCGCTCCTGGGGCGTTCCCATCCCGGTGTTTTACTGCCGGCAGTGCGGACACATGCTCATGAGCCAGACCATCATCAACGGGGTGGCCGACCGCTTTGAAAAGGAAGGCGCCGACGCATGGTTCGCCGAAGACGCCGCCGGCCTTCTGCCCCCCGGCACCGTCTGCCCCCGCTGCAAGGCCCAAGACTTCGACAAGGAACACGACATCCTTGATGTGTGGTTTGATTCCGGGGTAAGCTTCGCCGCGGTGCTGGAAAAGAATGAAAACCTGGCCTATCCCGCCGACCTGTACCTGGAAGGCAGTGACCAGCACCGGGGCTGGTTTCACAGCGCCCTGCTCACCTCGGTGGAAACGAGAAACCGGGCACCCTACAAGTCGGTGCTGACCCATGGTTTCGTGGTGGACGGCAAAGGGGAAAAGATGGCCAAGTCCAAGCAAAACGTCATCGCCCCCGAAGAGGTGATCAAGCGGTACGGGGTGGAGGTGCTGCGGCTGTGGGTGGCCTCGGAGGACTACCGCGAGGACATCACCATCTCCGATGAAATTTTAAAGCGCCTCTCCGAATCCTATCGCAAGATCAGAAACACCTGCCGGTTCCTCCTGGGGAACCTCCATGACTTCACCCCGGCACAGGCGGTGGCGTATGACCAGCTGGCGGAGATTGACCGATGGGCGCTGCATCGGCTGCATCAGCTCGCCGCCAAAGTGACCGCCGCATACGCTGCCTGCGAGTTTCACACCATCTACCACCTGCTGCACAATTTCTGCGTCACCGATTTAAGCGCCGTCTACCTGGATGTTTTGAAAGACAACCTGTACTGCTCGCTGCCCGCGGGGGCGTCGCGCAAGGCCAGCCAGACCGCCCTCCATACCATTCTCACCTCGCTGATCAAGCTCATGGCGCCGCTGCTGCCCTTTACCGCCGATGAGATGTGGGGCTTCCTTCCCGCTGATGGGTCACGTGAAGAGAGCGTGCACCTTTCATCCTTCCCGCAGCTGGATGGGCGGTACCTTGATGCTGCGCTGGATGAAAAGTGGCAGCTGCTCTTTCAGGTGCGCAACCGGGCACTGAAAGTGCTGGAGGAAAAGCGCGCGGAAAAGCTGCTGGGCAACGCACTGGAGGCGGAGGTCGTACTGGAGGCCCCGGAACAGCTGTTCAACCTGCTCAATGAAAATCACGCGGTGCTGGAAGATCTTTTCATTGTCTCCCGGGTCACCCTGCGCACGGCGTCCGGCGGACATGACCTTACGCCCGAGGCTGCCCTGGACAGGCTCCTGGTATCAGTGATACGGACCGCCGCGGGCAAGTGCGAGCGCTGCTGGAAATACAGCGAAACGGTGGGGGAATCCGCGGAGCATCCCTCCATTTGCCGCCGCTGCGCCCAGGTCATTCAACAGCTATAGTCACGCATCATGCCCAAGCCCACGCATAAATATCTCATCGCCAGCATTATCTCGCTTGCGGTAATCATGCTTGACCAGTATACAAAATATCTCATCATCCGGCACATCCCCCTCCATCGCTCGCTGCCGGTCCTCGATACGTTCCTCACCATCGTTCACACCAGAAACAAGGGCATTGCCTTCGGCATCTTTTCCGGGCAGGCTAGCGCCACCCAGACCGTCCTGCTGGTCCTTACCTCCCTTGCCGCCATCGCCTTTATTTTTTACCTGCTGCGCGGGCTCGGCACACAGTGCCTCTATGCCACCGTTACCCTCGGGCTTATTCTCGGGGGTGCCATGGGAAACCTGATCGACCGGATCCGCTGGGGGGAGGTAATTGACTTCATTGACGTTCACTGGCGCGGCTATCACTGGCCCGCCTTCAATGTCGCTGACTCGGCAATATCCGTGGGCATGGTATTATTGGTCATCGGGATGCTGAGTAAGCGGTTTCCGCTTCGCTGACCGCATGAACACGGCACGGTGAGACGCCATGTATCCCGACCTCTTCAGCATTGGAAACTTCACCCTTCACACCTACGGCCTGTGCATCGCCCTGGGCGCGCTGCTGGGCATCCTCTTCGTCTCACGCGGGGCACAGCGGGAGGGCATGAACCAGCAGCAGCTCCTTGACCTGGTCTTCTATCTGCTCATCGCCGCCATTATCGGCTCGCGGGTTTTTTATATCATCCTTAATCCCGGCTACTACCTGAAGCACCCGCTGGAATCGCTGATGATCTGGCGGGGAGGGCTGGTGTTCTACGGGGGGTTTCTTTTTGCCTTTCCCACCGGCTATCTCTACCTGAAAAAGCACCGGATCCCCTTTCTCAAAACATGCGACATCCTGTCACCCGGCCTTGCCCTCGGTGAATCGCTGGGCAGAATCGGGTGCTTCTTCGCCGGATGCTGCTACGGCAGTCCAACCGGCCTTCCCTGGGGAGTGACCTTCACCCACCCCAACAGCCTGGCCAGACTGGGCGTTGCCCTCCATCCCACCCAGCTCTACTCCTCGGCAGCGGCGGTGCTGATGTTCATCATCCTGGTGAGCTTCAGGCGGTTCAAGCGCGCCGATGGACAGGTCGTTTTTCTGTACGTCCTGCTCTATGCCCTGGGCCGCCTGATCATTGAACACTTCCGGGGTGACGAGCGGGGGCTGCTGGTTGCCGGATACCTGACCCTCACCCAGACCATTGCCATTGTACTGATTCCCGTCGCACTGGGCATGATCATGTACCTGGGAAGGAGACACAGCTCTTCTCAGTCACGTTCGCACCGATAAATCCGCAAGGAAACTCCACCGATGCCACCTCGAATCATCATTGACGGCTACAACCTCATCAGGCAGTCGCCCGATCTACGCCGGTACGATACCGAAGAGATTGCCCGGGGCAGGGAAAAGCTCATGGCCATGCTCGCATCCTACCGCGCCCTCAAGCCGTGCCCGATGACGGTGGTATTTGACGGGTGGAACGAGGGGGCGCTGACCGAGCAGCACGTCCGTGAAAAGGGGATAGAGGTCATTTACTCGAAGCGGGGTGAAAAGGCGGACGAGGTTATCAAGCGGCTGGTTTCCCAGACGCGGGATGAGGTGATCGTGGTCACCTCCGACAGCGGAATAGCCCATTTCTGCAAGGGAAGGCGGTGCGAGGTGCTTCCCTCTCCGCTCTTTGAAGAAAAAGTGGCATTCGCGCGGTATGCCGACCAGAAAGGCGGCATGGAAAACGAAGAGCCCCTGCCTCCCCGCACCACCAGGAAAAAGGGGCCGTCAAAAAAGCTGCCCAAATCAAAGCGGCGGCAGCTGGAAAGTCTTAAAAAATTATAACCAAACTGTCTTTCCGAGGTAATACCCTTTCTCCTATCCTCCCCGTATCTTTTTCTCTGATCCTTCACGCAGCCGCTTGATATTATCCCGGTGCCGGTACACAATGAGGCAGGCCATGGCCACGCTCAGCATGATGAACGGCAATGAATATCCGGCAACCCCCAGCAGGAACGGCATCGCCAGGGCGGCGATAATCGACCCGAGAGAAACGTACCGCCACTTCAGCACCACCCCCAGAAACAGTGCCGCCGCGCAGGCAACCATCGCCGGGGCAATGACCGCGAAGATCCCCAGGGCAGTGGCAACACCCTTTCCTCCCCGGAACTTGAGAAATACCGGAAACAGGTGGCCGCAGAACGTAACGAAGGCAACCCCCGCAATCCACCCGTCACCGGTTAACAGGGCACGGGCTGCCACAACCGGCGCAACCCCCTTGATCACGTCACCGATCAGGGTCAGAACGCCGAGCTTGACTCCCAGCACGCGATACACATTGGTCGCGCCGATGTTGCCGCTTCCCTCGGCGCGGATGTCCCGGGAACTGAAGAGCCGCGACAAAATCACGCCGGTGGGAATTGATCCGGCAAGATAGCCCGCCGCCAGAAGCAGTATGCCTTGGATGGTCATCAATGATGTGCTCCTGCAGTTTTATATCATACAACACCCTGTCCTGCTTATAGCATAAAAGATGTTGTGCTTACAAATCATAATCGCGCGATTCAGAAAAGATTGCCGAATCATCAGATGTGACTGGAAGGGCGACCGGCCGGTCGCCCCTACAATTCCCGTTTTGGGTTCATGTTACACCTGCATGCACTGTGGCGCCACGAAGCATTAAAATATGTTGATCCCTCTCCCCCCCGGTGAGGGGGCATGCTCGATTCATGTTCATATCAAAATCCAATTGATAAAAGGAGGGGAACGTGGTAGTGCATAGCGCGGTATCATCATCTTGGCACACCCTTCATGCACCCATCTATGAAAGTGAACGCACCCGACGCCGGCACCCTCTACCTGGTTGCCACGCCCATCGGCAACTTGGAGGATATAACCCTGAGGGCGATCAGAATTCTTAAAGAGGTCACCCTGATTGCCGCGGAGGACACCCGCAGGGCCAAAAGACTGCTCGGGCATTACCAGATCACCACCCCGGTGACCAGCTATTTTGCCCACAGCAGTATCAAAAAGACCCAGGCGCTCCTCTCACAGCTCCGTGAGGGCAGCAGCATTGCCCTCATCTCCGAGGCCGGAACCCCTTCCATTTCCGACCCCGGATATGCCCTCACCCGGCTTGCCGTTGAGCAGGATGTACCGGTTGTTCCCGTGCCGGGCCCCGCCGCCCTGATCGCCGCCCTTTCCGCCTCCGGACTGCCTACCCGAAGTTTTATCTTCGAGGGCTTTATTCCCCGCAAGCCCGGCAAACGAAAAAACCTTTTCCTTGCCCTGCGCGATCAGCCTCGAACCTTCATACTCTATGAATCGCCGCACCGGGTCATGGCGACGCTGGAGGATCTGCGCGATGTTCTCGGGGAAGGCCGGCGGATTGTCATCGCCCGGGAAATGACCAAGCTCTATGAAGAGTTTATGCGCGGCACCATTGCCGAGGTCATAACCGCGCTGACCGGCAGAAACATCAAAGGCGAGGTCACCATCGTGGTCTCGGGATGCGCCCCCGAGGAAGAGCCGCTGCATTGACAGGCGGGGCAGGATATGATAGAAGCGGGTGGACCGTCAGGTACCGATGAAGTGATCGCCAGGCAGTTTATCATCACCAATGAACTGGGGCTGCATCTCCGGCCCGCCGGCCTGCTGGTGAAGACCGCCAATTGCTATGCTTCCGCCATCACCATCGAAAAGGACGGCGTGGCGGTTGACGGGAAGAGCATCATCCAGATCGCGACGCTGAATGCGGCGCGAAACTCCACCATTACCATCACGGCCTCCGGACCGGATGCCCGCCAGGCGGTTGAGGCGCTGGGGGCCCTGATCATCAGCAACTTTGAGGAACCGCACGTCAATGGAAACCGGCCAGCAGAACCTTCTGCTTAGAGGCATCGGGGTCTCCCCGGGCATCATCATCGGGAAGACATTTTTATTCGCCCCCGATGATATTGAAATACCGGTCATCACCCTTTCGAGCAAGGCTGAAATCAACCGGGAAGTAGATCGCTTCAAGCAGGCGCTGGAGAAATCACGGGACAATCTCCGCGCGGTGAGAAAGGAGGTGGAGCGCAAAAAGCAGAAGGAGGCCCGCTACATCATCGATGCGCAGCTGCTGATCCTGGAAGACAAGCTCCTGGTGGAAAGCATCATCCGGACCATCCGGGACAAGGGCATTGACGCCGCGTCGGCGGTCAAGGAAGCCATCCGGCACTTAAGCAGGAGCTTCGATGATGTCAGCGACGAATATCTCAAGGAGCGCAAGACCGAGCTTGATTACATCGGCGAACGCATCATCCGCAACATCCTGGGCACGAAACGGCACGACCTCGCCGCCATCCGGGAGCCCTCCATCGTTGTGGCACACGACCTTTCCCCCGCCGACACCGCCAATCTGGACACCAGCGTGGTCATCGGGTTTGTCACCAACACCGGCGGCAAAACCTCGCACACGGCGATCATGGCCCGCGCCCTGGAAATACCCTCGGTGGTGGGTTTGGAAAAGGTCACCAAGGAGGTGCAGAACGGCGATGTGATCATTGTGGACGGAACCATCGGCGTGGTCATTATCCGGCCGAACGCCGAGACCCTGCGCAGCTATTCCGAAAAAAAGCAGATGTATGAACAGCTCAAACAGGAGCTGTTCCAGTACAAAGACCTCCCTGCCGAAACCCCCGACGGCTACCACATCCGGCTGCTCGCCAATGTTGAACTGGTGGAGGAAGTGGCCGCAATCCTGGAGCACGGGGCGGAGGGCATCGGTCTGTACCGCACCGAATTCCTCTATCTCAACCGCAAGGATCTTCCCTCGGAAGAAGAGCAGTTCGGCATTTACAAGAAGGTTATCAAAACCATCGCGCCCTATCCGGTGACCATACGGACCCTTGACCTCGGCGGGGATAAGTTCCTCTCTCACCTCGACCTGGTGGAGGAGATGAATCCGGTCCTGGGACTGCGGGCGATCCGCCTCTGCTTGAAGGAAGTGAACATTTTCAAAACCCAGTTGCGGGCGCTGCTCCGGGCAAGCGCGTTCGGCGAGCTCAAGATGCTCTTCCCGATGATCTCCGGCATGCAGGAAATTTACCAGATCAAGGAGATCTTACACGAGCTCAAGCGTGATCTGAAGCACGCGGGCATCCCCTTCAATCCGTCGGTTCAGATCGGCATTATGATTGAAATCCCCTCGGCGGCCGCCATCGCCGATCTGCTGGCCGGGGAAGTCGACTTTTTCAGCATTGGCACCAATGACCTGATTCAATATACCCTGGCCATCGACCGGGTGAATGAGCATGTTTCCTATCTGTATAACCCGCTCCATCCCTCGGTGATACGCCTGATAAAAAACATCATCGAATCAGCCCACCGCAACGGCATCGAGGTGGTGATGTGCGGCGAGATGGCCGGTGAACCGCTCTATCTGCCCATCCTGCTGGGTATGGGCATTGATGAGCTGAGCATGAACCCGCTCTGCATACTCAAAATAAAAAAAATAATGCGATCGATCAGTTACCGCGAGTCGCGCGATTTTGTCACAACCGTAGACTGCCTGAAAACAGCCGAGGAAATCGAGGCCTTTATGAAGCTTGAAATGAAAAAGCGCTTTCCCGCGGCATTTGATATAAACGGCTCATAGCCGGCAGAAAATCGATAAAATCCGACACCGTTTTCCCGAAGAAAAAGTCTTCGGTACATTATTTTTGAATTGACTTTATGATTATATTTGACTATAATTGAGAATTTAAAAATAGCTTTATCAGCTTCACCAAATTCCTAAGGGAAGGAGGGGATATGGATGCCAGGCATTAAGGTCAATGAAGACGAGCCTTTTGAAATAGCCCTGCGACGATTTAAAAAGCAGTGCGAAAAGGCCGGGATACTGTCCGAAGTCAAGAAACGGCAGTACTACGAAAAACCGAGCATCAAGAGAAAAAAGAAATCGATTGCCGCACGCAAAAGAGCCATCAAGACGACGAGGCGTTACCGGTCGCCCTTTGAATAGCTTTTCCGCGCTTGTGCTTTCGAACGGTTCATCAGGTGCGCTCTATGCTGTTCGGGCATGAGTTTTTCAAGTCAAGGTAACCCGAAGTACGCTTTCCCATAACAATCGCGAGCCGTAGCATATCTGCTTTGCAAGCAATGCTTATGGTCATGACGTTGGACATTCCCTGTTCCGTTGTATCCCGGATGGCTGAGGGAGAGTAAACAGGTGTCAGTTTCCATTCCCGATGACAAGATAGCGGAAATAAAAGGCGCCTGCAACATTGTCCACCTCATATCCGAGTACGTTCCACTGAAAAAATATGGGGTTAATTACCGGGGGCTTTGCCCGTTCCATGCCGAGAACGAGCCTTCCTTCACCGTAAGCGAGGCAAAGCAGATATTCCACTGCTTCGGCTGCAACACCGGGGGCAATGCTTTTACCTTCCTGATGAAGTTTGAGCACCTTGCCTTTCCCGAGGCGGTAAAAAAGGTCGCCCAGAAATACGGGATCGCATTGCCCAGCCGGGAGCCCACGCCGCGGGAAAAGCAGATTGCCGGGGAGAAAGACGGGCTTTTTGCCCTCAACGAACTTGCCGCTTCCTATTACAGCGCCCTGCTCAATGCCGGGGAAGGGAAAACGGCGCGCGCCTATCTCGCCGAGCGGCGCATGACCCCGGAGACCATACGCAGCTTCAAGCTGGGGTACGCGTCACCCGCCTGGGACGGGCTGCTCCTGCACCTGAAGGCAAAGCGGGCCTCGTTAGAAGCGGCGCACCGGCTGGGGCTGATCAAGCGGGGTAAAAACAACGGCTGGTACGACGGCTTCCGGAACCGGATCATTTTTCCCATCGCCGACTATAACGGGCGCATCATCGGTTTCAGCAGCCGGGCGCTCGAGCAGGACGGCGCAAAATACATCAACTCATCCGATTCGCTCATTTACAAAAAGAGCGCGAGTCTTTTCGGTTTAAACACGGCCCTGCCTTCCATTCGCAAGGAAGATATGGCCGTTCTGGTTGAGGGCAACTTTGACCTGGTAAGCCTGCACCAGCACGGCATAACCAACGCGGTTGCCACCCTGGGCACGGCGCTGACCGACAGCCACATCAAGCTGCTCAAGCGCTTCACCGGGTCCATCGTCATCGCGTTTGACAGCGACGATGCGGGAAGAAAAGCGGCGATGAAATCCCTGCCGCTCTTTCTGCAAAACGGCATCTCGCCCCGGATGCTGGAGCTTCCTGCCGGGGCCGATCCGGACTCGTTCATCCACCGTGAAAAGGAGGCGGCATTCAGAGGGTTGATAGAAAAATCGCTGCCCCTGGTGCAATGCTTCATCACCCGGGCGCTGAAGCATCGAAATCCTGCGAACGTCGGCGGCACCCTGGCCGCCATCCGGGAAACCGTGCCGGTGCTCTCCCTGCTGAAGGATGATACCGAGCGGAACCTGTACATCCAAAGGGTCTCGCAGGACCTCAATGTGCCCGAGCAGATTATTCGTGCCGAGCTTGCCGCATCCGGCCGCCCCGCGCCGCACGCCGCCGGCCCGGCAGCCGGCATGCCGGTTGGCCGCAACCGGGCCGAGGAGCTGCTGCTGCAAGTGATGCTGCTGCATCCCGACCTGATACCCCGGGTCCGCGAGGCGCAGATACTCCAGGATCTCAAAGAACCTGAACTGAAACGCATCGCCCTCTGCCTGGTGGAGCTTTTTGACGCCAGGCGGCCCATGGAGGCGGATTCGCTGATGAACGGCGTGCAGGACGGGGACTTGAAAAACATCATCTCCGGGCTGATCATGAAAGGCGAGTGCATTACCGATCCGCTGAAGGCCTTAACCGGAAGCATTCAGAAACTCAAGACGGCACAGATTGAAAGGGAAATCAAGCTGGTAAACAACCAGATCAGGGAGGCGGAGGCGGGAAACGATGTGTCCGCCATCCAGCACTTTCTGACCTGCAAGCAGCAGCTGCTTGAACAAAAGAAGGCATGTGCGGCAGATCGCGCTTCTGTTCTCTTACCCTAAGCCTGAAGGAGCACACCACCGATGTCAAAAAAAGAAGCCATGGAACAGGTCAATCAGCTTATTGACATGGGGAAGGAAAAGGGATTTTTAACCTACGAGGAAGTCAATGACATGCTCCCCTCGGACATTGTCTCCCCCGACCAGATCGATGATCTGATGATCATGTTCGGGGAAATGGACATTGAAATCGTCGAAGGGGTGCAAAAAGTAAAAATTTTCAAGCGTAAGCTCCAAAAGTCACCCGAGGAAGCGGAGGGAGAGACGGAGGAGGAGCTCGACCAGGTTCCCTTTGAAAAGTTCAACGACCCGGTCAGGATGTACCTGAGGGAAATGGGTTCGGTGTCCCTGCTCAACCGGGAGGAAGAGGTGGAAATTGCCAAGCGCATCGAGGAGGGCGAAAAGGAAATTGTGCGGGTGATCGTTCACGCGCCGTTCACCATCCAGGAGCTGATTGCCATTGGAGAAAAGCTCAAGACTGAAAAGATGTCGGTGCGGGAAGTGATCGGCGATCTGGAGGATGAAGAAACCGAAATCGACGAGGCATATTACTCCAAGAAGGTGCTCACCTTAATCGGTAAAATCAAAAGCTACGACCAGAAGCGGACCCAGCACTTGCGGCTGGTGGCGCAAAAAAATATCAGCGACTCCCGGCGCAAGGAACTCCGGAAGAAAGTCGACGAGGCCAGCGAAAAAATCGGCGATCTGCTGCAGAAGGTGAACCTCAACAAAAGTCAGATCGAACACATCACCCAGAAATTGAAGCGCTTCCTTGAAAAGCAGAAGAAGGCCGAGGCGGAAATCAAGTACTGCGAGGAAAAGGCGGGCATACGCCTGGAGGAGCTCAGGAAGTGCTTCCGTCAGATCAGGAAGGGGCACCAGGAAGAGCGCAAGGTGGCCAAGAAAATCGGCATCAGCGGCAAGGAGCTGCTGGAGCATGAGAAGGTCATCCAGGCCGCGCAGAAGAAGATCAAGCGGCTCGAACTCGAGTCCACCTTTGACGCTCAGTCCTTGAAGAAGGCGGTGAAGTCCATCGAGGAAGGAGAGATGAAGGCGAAGCTGGCAAAGGATGAGCTGGTGAAGGCCAACCTGCGCCTGGTGGTAAGCTTGGCAAAGAAGTACACCAACCGCGGGCTGCAGTTCCTCGACCTGATCCAGGAGGGAAACATCGGCCTGATCAAGGCGGTCGACAAGTTCGAATATCAGCGCGGCTACAAGTTCAGCACCTACGCCACCTGGTGGATCCGGCAGGCCATCACCCGGGCCATTGCCGACCAGGCCCGGACCATCCGCATACCGGTTCATATGATCGAAACCATTAACAAGCTGATCAGAACCTCGCGCCTGCTGGTCCAGGAGGTGGGGAGGGAACCGACCCCCGAGGAAATCGCCCGAAAGATAGAATTCCCGCTGGACAAGGTGCGCAAGGTTCTGAAAATCGCCAAGGAGCCCATATCCTTGGAAACCCCCATCGGTGAGGAAGAGGACAGCCATCTCGGCGATTTTATCGAGGACAAAAAAGTCGCGCCTCCGGGGGAGGCGGCGATCAACCGCAGCCTGCACGAACAGACCAAGAAGGTGCTCTCCACCCTGACACCCCGCGAAGAGAAAGTGCTGCGCATGCGTTTCGGCATCGGAGAGAAAGCGGACCACACCCTCGAGGAAGTGGGTCAGGACTTCGCGGTAACCAGGGAGCGGATCAGGCAGATCGAGGCCAAGGCGCTGCGCAAGCTGCGCCACCCCAGCAGAAGCAAAAAACTGCGAACCTTTATTGAACGTTAAGTGAGTAGCGTGGGCTCATAGCTCAGCTGGAAGAGCCACCGGCTCATAACCGGAAGGTCCCAGGTTCGAACCCTGGTGAGCCCACCACATTCACATCGGACTCTGCATATGTACACACCACAGGATATAGCCCCGGTAAAGTTCGTTTCCAGCCATGGAGCAATACTTGAAATGCACCTCTGCCGGGTGCATTTTTTTATGTATCGGGTTTCAGCACACAAGGAGAAAGCCTTTGAAAAAACAACTGGAATTGCTGGTTAAGCTGCAGGAATGCGATTCGGCCATTCACAAGGCGCAGCGCATGCTGGAGAATCACCCGCGCATGATCGCCCAGCTGGAGGAAAACCTGGCGCGCGAGCAGGATGCGCTCCACCAGCAGGAAAAGCTCCTCGATGAAGCCAGGAAAAAGCGGGTGCAAAAAGAGCAGGAACTAGCCCTCAATGAAGACAGGGTGCAGAAGGCCAAACAGCATCTGACCGCGGTTAAAACCAACAAGGAATACCAGGCGGCCCTCAAGGAAATAGATCTTATCAAGCAGGGAAACACCAGGATTGAGGAGGAGATTCTTACCCTCATGGAAGAAGCGGAGCGACTGGTCAGTCAGAAGGTGGATGGAGAGGCGCACGTGGGCCGCAAGACACAGGAAGCCGCCGAAGGGAAGGCCGTGCTGGAAGGCCAACTGGCGGCATGCGCCCGGGAGATTGAGGAGCATGAACGCCTCAAAAGCACCTTCATCACCCAGATACAAACGGAGCTGCTCGACCTCTATCACCGGATCAGGCAAAAACGGCCGGAGCTGACGGTGGTGGCCGTGCAAAACAGCTGCTGCATGGGCTGCCATATGAACATCCCGCCCCAGCTGTTCAACGAAATTAAACGATGCCAGAAGATCATCACCTGCCCGCATTGCAACCGCATTCTATTCTGGGAAAAGAACCATGAAATCGACGCCGGAACGCTCCAGGCCGAATCGCGCTGAGCTGGATACCACACAGCAACAGGCTGCCGCGGAGGCGATCCCGCTGAGGCGGCTTATCATTTACACCGACGGGGCGTCGCGGGGAAACCCCGGTGAAGCCGGGGCGGGGATCATCATCTATGACCAGCAGGGGGCGATTGTAAAAAAAATCAAGGCATCCCTGGGCACCACCACCAACAATGTCGCTGAATACATGGCCCTGATCATCGCGCTGCAGGAGGCGGTGCGGCTGAAGGCGGATGCGCTGCAGTTGTTCTCGGATTCGGAGCTGATGGTGCGGCAGCTCACCGGCATCTACAAGGTGAAAGACCGGAAGATGCAGGCCCTCGCCGCCGAGGCCAGGAAGCTCTTATCGCACTTCATTCGCTATGATATAGTATCGGTACCGCGGGCTCAAAACAGAGAGGCCGACAAACTGGCCAACCAGGCCATCGACGAAAAAGAATAACAGTAGGCTGCTCGAGGAGGCGCAATGGTCGCCTGTTCGCCGCAAGGTGAGCGGGAGGAAAGTCCGGGCTCCGGAGGGCGCGGTGGTCGCTAATCACGACTGTCCCTGATGCGTCGGGGATAAGGAAAGTGCCACAGAAAACATACCGCCCTGCGCGCGTCGCAGGGTAAGGGTGAAATGGCGAGGTAAGAGCTCACCAGTATCCCGGGCGACCGGGATAGCTTGGCAAACCCCACCGGGAGCAAGACCAAATAGGGAAGCGGTGAGATGCGAGTCATCTCGACAGGCGGCCCGCCTGAAGCTTCCGGGTAGGTTGCTTGAGGTGCCTGGCAACAGGCATCCCAGATGAATGACCATTACCCAAACACGGTTTGGGGAACAGAACCCGGCTTACGGCCTCTCCGGGCAGCATTTTTTTCGCGGGCTCACATGCCCAGCTCTTTGCGGAATGCCTCAAAAACAGGTAGGGTGACCCGCGGGTGGGCATGCTCGCGGGCGTAGGTTTCTGTATTGGAAACCGCCGCCTGTCGGAATGCTGAGGGCACATCTTCCAGCATTTGTTTCGCCTCCTCATCCCACGCCAGGCTGAACGCAAGCGCTTCAAGGGGCGTTTCTTCGCCGTCTTCCACTTCAGGCACATTCGCCCCGGTAACCGTTTCGAAGACCGAGGAGAACTTTGCCTTGAACTTGGTGGGGGTGTATTTGTCCGCCACCTCCTGCATGATGACAAGGCTGACTTTTCCGCCGCGTTCCTGGGCGGACAGCTCAGCCGCCTGATGCAGCTTTTTTACCGCAGTGGCGCGGATAAAGTGGGGAATCATTTCCGCCACCTTGACCAGCGCCTGCTCAGCCTCAATCTCCCAGGGCACCGCCCCACCCGATATCGCCCCCTCCATTTCCCCCTTGGTCTCCAGGAAGATCCCCATATACACCTCGTTGACCAGGGCCTGTATAAGGTACTTGGCCCCCCTGAACCCCATGAACGGGCAGTTCTCGGTGCTCAGGTACCCGATGGTGGGAATGTCGGCAAAAATAAAATTTTTAAATCCTTCGTCCATGCTTATCTTCTTGTCATAAAAATTGCCGAATATGACCATCGGCCCGGTGGATACAAAGGCGGCCCGTTTTTCATCGATGGTCGGATTGAGGAGCACGTTTTCGCACCCGGTTTTGATCCGGTCCGCAGCCCGCTCACTGCTTACCGAGCACATGACCACCCCCACCCCCGCTTCACTCTTGAAAAACTCGCTGATACCAACCGCATAAGTATTGTTATTGTCGAATGAGAGCGCCGCGGTCATTTCGAAGGTGACGGTAAAAAACATGTTGGCGCGGGCAAAATCAAGGGCGCTTTGCATTTCCGCGCGAACAAACGGGGACGGATCGTGCTTGAAAAAGGCGGCGATGTCCTCCAGCCAGCGGGCGGAGTTTTCAAACCCGATGGGTATCACCGTCTCCAGGCACGGCGTGCCGAACTGCTTGTCCATGGCGCGCGCCGCAGCGAGGCCGCAGTCATAGGGATAGAGGCAGAGGTTAAGGGCCGCCTGGGAAGCGCGCTTCAGCTCTTCCACGGTTGATCCGGCGGTAAGCACCGCATTGACCGTAACCCCGATCCCCTCCAGCATCCTCCGGAGCTCGCAGACATCCGCCATCCAGTTGAAGGTGGAATGGGTGGGCCCGATGAGGTTGACCGACCGTGCACGCCTGGTGCCGTTCGACTCCATCATGGCCAGCATGCTCACAAAAGCCGCCTCCCGGCCGTCGTTGACCGCCCCGCCGATGGGTGGCCGTATGACCACCGTGTCCTTGAAACCGACCTTGGCGGCCACGCCTTCAACATCATCCTGGGTGACCTCAACGCTCGGGGCGGTGACCACGAATATGGCCTTCGGCTGCTTCTTGGCAATGATGGTGCGCATCACTTCTTCGAGCCGGTCTTCCGCCCCCTGCATCACGTTTGCGTAGGAAAGGTTGGTGGCGTACAGCTCCATGGTCCAATCATTGATCAGCATGTTCACATGCTGGTTGATGTAACAGCCCGGCGGCGAGTGAAAGATGGTCGCCGCGTCCTTCACCCCGGTTGCCGCCCAGAGGGCCCCTTCAAAGGCGGAGGGGGTGTGCAGTTCCTGCATTTTAAAATCTTTGCTGTCCTGTGTCATGCTCATCCTCCGTATCGCGCCATCAGCCTCTGCCACTTTTCATACACCGGCTGTTTGAGCGTTTTGAAAAAATTCGATCCCAGGTCAAGGGCGTAGTCGTAGCCGTACTCACAGAGATAGACCATGTTGATAATGGTCGGGATAAAGGTCCTGGACGTTTCCACCTGCGCCTGGAACTCGGCTGACACCACCGTCGGCTTGATCTCCGCAATGAGATCTGCAAGCGTGTCGAAATCCTCCTCAATGAAGGTAACCCCGTACCGATCCTGCATGATCCGTTTCTCCTGCTGATAGAATTTGGTCCGCATGCAGGGCACGACAAACACCTCGGCGCCGAATTCGGCCATGATCTTCCCGATGGAGACCTCGTTGGCCGGGCCGGTCACCAGCAGCATCCGCACCCCTTTCCCAGCAAAGGTCGCCTTGATCCGTTCAAACTCCGGGCGCACCCGCTTTTCCTCCTGGTCGACCAGGTCATGGAGCCTCTGGTTTTTTTCCCGGTCCGCCACCGCGCGGAAAAAGTTTGAGGTCCCTTCCATGCCCACGGGGATTTCGATGAAATGGGCCTCCGTTCCGAAGCGCTCCTTGATCCGCTTGCAGGTGAGATGCGGGGTGATATGAATGGGGTAGAGGGTGTCGGCACAGGCTATCTTTTCCAGCTCATCAATATGGGGGGCGGGAAACAGAAAGGTGGTCAACCCCGACTTCTTCAAAAGGATGTCCACCGAAGCCATGTTTCCGGCGTCCTGCCCGGCCCGTCCCACAATGCCGATGGACCCCGGCACTTTCTCCTTCACCGGAAAGCCATCCACCAGCGCCGCCCACGAGGTGTCGGATCCGATGGGCATGGAGCGGGGATAGTTGAAGCCGGACTTGCAGGTCGCCACGGTCAGCTCCGGCAGCTCCTCGGCAAGCTCGGTGATGACCCCCTCCACATCCTCGCCGATGAGCTGGGGCACGCAGGTGTTAATGATCACCACCACCCGGGGCTTGTACTTGGCGTAGATATTCCGCACCTGCTGCTTCAGGTTTTCCTCGCCGCCGAAAATGACGTTGCTTTTGTTGATCAGCGTCCCCGCGGTTATGAGCTGGGCAGGGCGACAGGTCATGGATGCCACCTGGTTCTGGTAAAGGCAGGGTTGGGGACCATGGAGGAGCGGAATGACGCCCTGGATCTTCCCAAGGCTGGCCAGCGCCTGCACGGTTGAACAGCAGTGCTCATAGCTCTTAAGCGGCATAATGCTTATCCTCCCGACAAAACCGTTCAGTTCTCATTTTTTATTGTGGACCACCAGTGGTGTAATTCTTCAAAGCTCATGGATCGGGGAACGGAAAACCGCGTGTTTTCCCAGATGCGATCCGCCAGAACTCTGAAGGCATCGCACTCCGGCGTGTCCGGCGCATGCTGGAAGAGCGTCACCCCCTTGCCCGAGCACTCCTTGATCTTCTCGCTGTAGGGGATAAATCCCACCACCTGGGTATCGCAGCGCTCGGCAAATTCGGTGAGTATCCGCTGTTCGTTCTTCAATTCCCGCAGATTGCCGATGATGCCGCCCAGCTGTGCGCCGGAGCGGGGATTGAATCGACGTATGGCCTTGAAGATATTGGAGGCGGCGAAAAGCACTTCGATCTCGCCGCTTGACACGATGTAGATTTCCCGCGCGTATCCCTCGCGGATGGGCATGGAGAACCCGCCGCACACCACGTCGCCGAGGACGTCGTAGAGCACCGCGTCTAGCTTCAGCTGCTCGAAGACATTCAAATGTTTCAGCGCCTCGATGGCCTCCACCACCCCCTTGCCGCCGCAACCCACGCCGGGGTCGGGGCCGCCGCTCTCGGCGCAATAAATCTCCCCCTCGCATTCGTTTTTAAAGGAGCTCTCAAAAATCACCTCATTCATCGACAGCGACTTTATGTTGAAATCCTTCGCCCGCAGGGTCTCCAGGATGGTCTCGGGCATCACCCCCTTGAGCAGCAGGCGGGTGCTGTCATGCTTGGGATCGCAGCCCACATGGAGCACTTTGAACCCCTTTTTTGCCAGGGCGAAGGATATGTGGGAAGAAACCATGGACTTGCCGATCCCGCCCTTGCCGTATATCGCGATTTGCCTCATTGCCCTCCTCCGGGTCTGCATCAGTGGTGAAGTGTGCGGCGGCACTCACGCGGGAGTGTCCGCCGGGCGGCTTCAATTAATGTAGGGAAGCCACCAGCTGTAAAGCTCCTTGAAGCTGATGGCATTGGGAATGACCATATGGGTGTTGTTGAAGACATCCTCGCCGAGGGTGCGGTAGATGCCGGCCTCCGCCGACCCGGGCGCGCATTCAAAAACGGTCATTCCCTGTCCGCCGCATTCCTTCACCGTCTGGCTGTAGGGAATGATGCCGGCGATCCGCGACCCGACCAGCCGGGCAAAGTCGGTCACGATATCCATCTCGTTCTTCATCCTTCGCAGGTTGACGATCAGGCCGCCCAGCTTGGAACCGGCGCGCCGGTCAAACCTGCGGATGGCCTTTGAGACATTGGTAACCTGGTAGAGCGACTCCAGCTCGCCGCTGGTGATGACATAGGTCTCCTGGGCGTATCCCTTGCGGATGGGCAGGGAAAAACCGCCGCAGACCACGTCCCCGAGGATGTCGTAGATCACCACGTCAATGGCGAGGGTCTGAAACACGTTCAGGCGGGTGAGTGTTTCAATTGCCTCCACCACCCCCTTGCCGCCGCACCCCACCCCCGGTTCCGGGCCGCCGCTCTCGGCGCAGTAGATGCAGCCCGCGCCGGCAACGGCAAGCGGGGACCTGGTAATGATCTCGTCCAGCTCCACCTCGTCGTACTCATACTCCTTGGCGCGCAGCACGTCGAGGATGGTGGGAGGGAAGGTCTTGAGCAGCTGGTTGGTGCTGTCGTTCTTGGGGCTGCAGCCCACCTGGAGCACCTTCAAGCCCCGCTCGGCCATGGTGTATGACAGGTGCGATGCAACCGTTGATTTTCCAATACCTCCCTTTCCATACAGCGCAATCTGACGCATACCCCTATCTCCTTTGTTTCGCGGTACCGGCAAGCATCTTGTTTAAAAGTGCCGTGATCGTTTCAAGCGCATTTCCCAGATCAGATCGCTCCTTCCGGGTCAACGGTCCGAATACTCCCTTCAATTCTTCCTCCCGCCGTTGTAACATCGTCCGGTGCATCTTTTTCCCTTTTTCGGTAAAGCGGACCCGCACGACCCTGCGGTCACCGTCATCCCGCACCCGGGCCAGAATGCCCTGCTTCTCAAACCGGTCGACCACCTCGGTAAGGCTGGGCATCTTCACCTTGGCCATGCTGCACAGGCTGCCCATGCTGATGAGGCTGTCCTCGGCCAGGGCGGTCATGGCCCTGAGCTGCGACCGGGTCACCGGAAAGCCCAGGATGCCGACGCTCCGCGCCTGCATGCGATCGGCAATTTCGCTAAACAGGTTCCTCGCCTCCACCATCCGCATCTCGATGGCCACCAGTTCATTGATGATTTCTTTTCTTTCCATGCCCCCTCGCCTCCCCCGCCGGCCTGCGCCGGCTACTATTTCAGCTCCGAATATTTCAGTACTGAAATAAATACAACCATGCGGCGAATCTGTCAAGAGAAATTTTTTAGGTATACATGAAAAATGGCGGGGCTGACCGCCCCCTAAGGACGTGTGCCTGCGTCGGGAAAGCGGTTCATCAACCGATTGGCACAGCGGGTGTTCCGAAGAAGCGTATTGATAAACTTGAAGATTGTCTCGTGTGATGAACCAGGGCTGACGATGGCGGGGGTGGGGCCTGCGAGACGCGCAGGAGCGAATGGCACATCCGGCGCGAGCGCCTATCTAGAAATTTTGCAGCTTTTCAAATTCAATGCCAAGAACGAAGCCGTTTTCCTTCTGCTCCGTCCACTTAAGCTTCCCCATAACGGTACGGGTGTCCAGTTCGCCCGGGACGATATACTTGAGGGTGACTTGCTTGGATGCATTGCGAATCGCGTTGTCCGTTACGACACGGCACCCCTTTTGGCTTATATCCAGAATGGTAGCCTTATATAATACATTTCCACATTCCAGGATCGTATCAATGTTGACATGAAATCGTTGATGCAGCCGCCTGCTTCCCCCTCTTCGATCAGGAACGGTTTCTATGTTATTCAATATCTTCTTATCACCGCTGAAATACTCGCTCATTATCAGTAAGCCTCCTCTGGTAACAACAGGCGCACATTGTATTCATCGTCACGACGCTGCAATACTTTAGTATTTATTCACATTCTTTTTAATCGCATAAACGGATGCCAAGCGGTATAGCGCGAAGGAAATCGGCGGTAGACAGATTGGATCCGTTCATGGAAAAAGGGCTTGCAAAATGGGGGGTAAAAGATATATAAGTGGGTCTAAGGAAGATAAGTGGGCGATTAGCTCAGTTGGATAGAGCGTTGGTCTCCGGAACCAAAGGCCGTGGGTTCGAATCCCGCATCGCCCACCAGTAAAAACAACAGGTTAGCTGATTTGCACATCGGCTGACCTTTTTGTTTGTGACCATTTTGTGACTACTTTTTTTAGTTTGCTATTTTAAGAGCACAGCATATAGGCATACTTTTCATGCAGTAGCCACTCGGCCCCTGTAAGTTAGGGGGCTTTTTTATTGTTACGATCACTGTTGATTTGATATAAATGGTATTGTTAGTTTTTAATCACTGCTGTCCAAAATAATTTGAGATAGTGATTTATGGCATAGATAATTCAAG
>JAEAMF010000888.1_pt1 | contig 28227 bp, 24 predicted proteins | sample 8958721 | NCBI WGS metagenome assembly JAEAMF01 (sample SAMN16933255, study PRJNA681124) | bioreactor sludge metagenome | isolation source: anaerobic bioreactor treating anionic surfactant - SDBS | place: India: Bengaluru | collected 2019-02-28 | reverse complement strand
CTCAGCACTCAGCACTCAGCACTCAGCACTCAGCACTCAGCACTCAGCACTCAGCACTCAGCGACAGGCTACCGATGACGTCCGCCAGCTCGTCGTACGGTTCCTGTTTCACTTCCGGCTCTTGTACAGGCGCTGGTTTCAGGCCGCTTTGAGACGCCTGGCGGTATTCACTGGGCGTACACCCTGCGCACTGCTTGAAGGCGCGTGCGAAATAGGATGGGTCTTTGAAGCCAACCTCGTAGCCAATGCTGGTAATGGGCATCTGGCTGTTGTGGAGCAGCTCCTTGGCGCAGTCCATGCGCTTGCTAAGGATGTACTCCATGAAACCCAGGCCATTCACTTCCTTGAATACGCGGCTAAAGCGAAAGGTGGTCATGCCGCAACGCTTGGCCAGCACTTTTTGGTCGATGCTGTCGCGAAAATGCTGGTCAATGTACAACTGCACGTCATGCAAGGCATGGTGCTTCTGGTGCTCCGCCGTCAAGCGGATACTGTCCGGCAGCGATGGGCCGTGCTCGATCTGCAATACCTTGTTGCTCGCCCCGGCCTGGCGACGTACGTCGCACAGTTGCCTCAACGCATGCAGAAAACGATTGATCTCGGTGCTTGAGAGGGCAAGCACCATGTATTCCCAGACCCGCGAGCGCATGGCCCAGACAGCGAGCTCTTCAGAGTGCTGCACGGTGAACATGGTGATCGGTATGGACGGCGCCTTGCGCTTGATCTCCAACAGCAGGTTGAGCCCTGGCATGTCGGGACGGTCGTAATGCATGCAGATCATGTCCGGCTGTGGTTCGTAGTCCTTTTCGGAAAAGGAATTACCGGCTGCCAGACGACACTCACAGGCTGGCTGAAACTGCATCATCAGCGCTTCAGTCGAATGATCGTGGGTGAGATCGAACCATAAAAGGTACGGCTTTCTCGCCGCCTCGACACTCATGGCGTTAGCCTGCCCATAGGACTAACCCACTCTTTCGCCCCAAGCCATTTAGCCATCAGGCCAGAAGTATGATGGATCCAATTCTGATAAAGACTCATCATCGCGCTCTATACCGTTAGAATTGTTATTACAAAAATTTCGCTCGTCTTTCACATATACCCGTTGCCATGCCCTCAGCACTTTCACATCGGCTCCATTGCACATCTTGAACCCTTCCCTTCCTTGAGTAGCCCGGTGCCATTATTAGCACTCCAGCAGTAGCAACAACAGAAAAATATCCTGATTCATCGATAATCAATGCGGACTTCCAACAGTATTCCCGACACCTGTTCCATCAGGTAACCCATTGGAACTTCGCAACTAAAACTGTTCCCAAACAACACGTCATTGTGCCCTGGCCAATAGCCCGTCAGGGTCTCCGCCTGAACGAACCACCAACGCTTGACGTCAACAAAATGGCGAAAATAGCCCGCACCAAGAGCAAAACGTCAAAAACAACACTCCATGCACCCTTTTGCTGCTTTCAGGCCTTGGCGAAATGCTTTTTCCTTCTTGAATAGTATCGTCAGCGTTACGCCAATGAGCAGATCAAGTCCTGATATCAACGCCACTGCTTAGACCATTACGTACCACCTTGATCTGCACCACCAAGAACGGGCTGTTTTTTGACCTGAGTGCTACAACACTTTTAAAGTGTTTGCTCTATTTACGCCAGCGGCAGCAGAAACCATTCTCATATCGATTCCACTCCATGTTCTACCCTATTTGTTTCTCTTCTGAACCCGCCACTCGCCAATAATGGCGCTGTGACAGCAATAAAATCCTAACAGTCTGCAAAAATCTCCTAACCCCTTTCTGCGCCCCCTGACTACTGTTCAACCAGGCAGTCAAAGCGCACTGCTCTTACTACCAAAGCACTTGAGCTAGGTGAATACCATGAACCTGCAATCCATCAAAACTTCGGTACTGAAGTTCATCAAAGACGAAGATGGCCTGACCATTGTGGAGTATGCAGTGGCTGGTGGGCTGATAACGCTGGGCGCTGTTGCTGCATTCGTTACCTTGGGTGAAAACGTAGACACCGCTATCGACAACCTGGGTTGCGCAGTCCAAGGCAAAGCAACCTGCTAGCGGTAATGAACCCAGCTGGCACAGGCCTTTCCAGACATCTAGTTAGAGGGTTGCAGTCATGGGCAAAGAGCAGTTGGTCGCTGTCGCACTCTTGCTTGGGCTGCTCGGGATAGCGGTGGCGAGCGATATTCGCCGCCACCGCATTCCTAACCTCTTGGTGTTGTTGGGCTTGATCCTGGGGGTGGGCAGCCAGGCGTATGCCTCGGGTGCAATGGGGGCAGGTTATGGCGTGCTGGGCCTGCTGGTCGGCTTCGCCGTTTTCCTGCCGCTCTACGCGTTGGGCGGCATGGCGGCCGGCGACGTCAAACTAATGGCCATGGTCGGCTCTTTTCTCAGCCCGCAAAACGCACTCTGGGTGGCGGCACTGAGCCTGGTTGCCGGGGGCGTGTGCGCGGTATTGATTATCTTCGTGCGTGGCCAGGTGCAGCAAACCTTCGGCCGTTACTGGCTGATGCTGCGAGCCAGGGCCTATTTTGCGCCTGCATCCGATGAAGTGGCAGGCAAGCCTTTCCCGTATTCGGTCGCCGTATTGCTCGGCACCTTGGCCAGCATCTTCTGGCTACCTTTGGGCCAGTAGTTCAGGAGAACCCTATGTACGCCATCAGCAACAGCCGTATTTCGCCCCAGGAACGCAGCGCAATCCAGCGGTTGGCTCCGCAACCCCGTACGGTGCTTGAAACCGGGTTGCCGGAGAACCTGCTGGGCGATCTGGTCTGCAAGCACCTGCACGATGCAGGTGTACTGGACATGTCGCGGCTGGTAGAGCGCCTGGCGCTCACCGGTGCGGTACTGGAAGAGATCCTGATGTTCTTGCGCAAGGATGGTCGCGTCGAAGTCCTCGGGCAGGCCGGCAACCAGGCCTTGCGCTATGGCCTGACTGAGCGCGGCCGCAGCGCGGCACGTGATGCCCTGGCGCGCAGTGGCTATATCGGCGCAGCCCCCTTTCCGGTCAGTACTTACCGTTCGCTGCTCAAGGTTCAGACCATTCACCATGGCCGCATCGGCGCAAACGACATGCGTCGCTCGTTTAGCTCGGTAATACTGGCCCCGAGCATGCTTGACCAACTGGGCGTGGCCTTGAACTCCGGGCGCGCCATAATGATCTATGGGCCGGCCGGTACCGGCAAGACCTACATCAGCAGCCGGCTGATCCGCCTGTTCAGCGAATGCATCTGGGTACCCCATGCCATCGCCATCAACGATGCCGTGATCGAAATCTTCGACCCTCAGGTACACCGTCGCCTGCAGGATGATGACGAACAGCAGAACACCTTGCTGCTCAACGAAGGCATCGACCGTCGCCTGCTGTGCTGTGAGCGCCCCCTGGTCATCACCGGCGGCGAGTTGACGATGGAGCAGTTGGATGTGCGCTACGACCCCGACTCGCGTCAGTACCAGGCGCCATTGCAACTCAAGGCCAGCAACGGAATGCTCATCATCGATGACATGGGCCGCCAGCGCATGGCGCCGGCCGAGTTGCTGAACCGCTGGATTGTCCCCATGGAGGAAAAGCGCGACTTCCTCAACCTGGGTGGCGGGCGGCACTGCGAATTGCCCTTTGACCTGGTGCTGGTGTTCTCCACCAACCTCAACCCGCTGGAGTTGGCCGACGAGGCGTTTCTGCGCCGAATTGGCTACAAGCTTCAATTCGGCTACCCGCAAGCCAGCGAGTACGAACGCATCTGGATCCAGGAAACAGAACGCTTGGGTATCCCTCATGACCCAAAGCTGCTGCGCTATGCCCTGGAGGAACTCTACGAAGCGGAAAACATGCCGCTGGTACCGTGCCATCCCCGTGACCTCCTGAGCATGGCAATCGACCGTCAGCGTTATCTGGGCAATGCCGGGCCGCTATCAACAGCGGAGTTGGAGTGGGCCTGGCACAACTACTTCGTTCAGCTCGACTTCATTGGCTAAGGAGTTACCAACATGAGCTCTCGTACGTTTCCCCTGATTGCCTTGTCCCTGGTCCTGGGCTTGGGTGCGGCCTGGATGGCCAACAACTGGCTGAGCGCGAAACTCAATGCCAAGGAAGACGATAACCAGCAGAGCGTGGTGGTCGCCACCACAGAGATTGCCTTCGGCCAGATGGTCGAAGCCCAACAAGTGGCCGTGGTGCGCATGCCAAAGGATGCTGTACCCGAGGATGCCTTCGACGCCCCTGACAAAGTGGTGGGCAAGATCGCCACCTTCTCCATGCTGCGCGGCGATATCCTGCGGGCTGCGCGCCTGGCCGAGCACCTCGGCGGCAGCACCCTGGCATCGCTGATCGAACCCAACAAGCGCGCCATCTCGGTACGAGTAGACGACGTAGTCGGTGTCGGCGGGTTCTTGCTACCAGGTAACCGGGTCGACGTATTGGCAACCCGGCAGACCGGCAACAGTGGCGATGCCGAGTCCAAAACCATTCTGGAAGACTTGCGGGTGTTGGCAGTGGACCAAACAGCCAGCACCGACAAGACGCAGCCCGTGGTTGTCCGTGCCGTCACCCTGGAAATGACGCCACAGGAAGCGGAAGTGCTGGTCAAGGGCATGGCTGCCGGCAAGCTGCAACTGGCCCTGCGCAACCCCCTGGACAATCAGCCACGCCCGGCCGTCACCCAACCGGTTGCAATGGCCCAGCCACCGGCTCCAGCCCCGGTTGTCCGGCCGGTAGTACGCCGTCAAGGCACTGGCAACAGCAGCGCTGTCACCGTGATTCGTGGCATCGAAGTCAATGAAGTGAGAGCCAAGCTGTAAGTGATCCTGTTCCACATCGGCCAGACGGGAGGGCGTGATGATGAACGCGCGAATCAAACAGCCTCGCACTGCGTTTGCGCAGCGTCAGCGCGGCACGATCATTGTGATGGTGGTGATTGCCATGGCCGCGGTGCTGTTGATGGCCGCCCTGGCGCTGGACGGCAGCCATATGCTGGTGAACAAGACACGCCTGCAAAATGCGGTGGATGCGGCAGCGCTGAGCGGGGCCAAGACACTCAACGCAGTGCTTGGCGCAACCGGCGCCGCCAGCCTGGCGCAAACCGCCGCGTTGGACACCCTAAGCCGCAATGCCAACGCGACGGGCAACCAGGAGCTGGCCAAGGCGGTTGGCAACAATGTCGCGAACTTCGCCAAGGTGGAACTGGCATCCAGTGTCTACGGGCCGTTCTCCTTTCCCGGCCCGGCCAATGCCAGCTACGTGCGAGTCACGGTGGCAAACTACCCGTTGACCGGTTTTTTCTGGGGGGCTTTCCAAACATTGGGCAATGGCGCAGACAAGACCAAGAGTGTCGCCGCCATCGCCACTGCCGGGCCAAGCCCAACCAGCCCCTGTGAGCTTACCCCGCTGATGGTGTGCGGCAACCCCACACAGAACAACCCCAGCGGCGGAATGTTCTGGGGGTACAGCTTCGGCGATCTGCAGGTATTGAAAACCGCTGCGAACAACAGTTCGGCGATCGGCCCAGGGAACTTTCAACTGCTCGATTTCGGTTCGGGCGGCAACACAGTGCGGGACGGCCTGGCCGGCGGCATCAATCAGTGCAACAGCATCGGATCGAACGTGACGACCAAGCCGGGCAACACCGTCGGGCCGTCCGCTCAGGGCCTCAATACGCGTTTCAACGAGTACAAGGGAGGCCTCAGTGCCGCCGACTATCCACCTGACCTGGTCGTCACGGTCAACCCCAAATCCCTGACCTACAACGATACGTTGAATAGGATCGAATACAACAACCAGCCGGTCACTGCCGCCAACGGCAACCTGTCTACGACCGGTGGCCCCCTGTACGACTACAACGACTGGAAACAGGACTCGGCCAACTGCACCGCTGGCACTGGGAGTGGCTGCCTATCCAATGGCGTGCATGAACGGCGGGTACTGAAGATCGTCATCGGTGACTGCTCGGGCAAGAACGACGGTGCGTCATCGATACCGGTGCTCGGTTTTGGCTGTTTCTTCGTGATGCAACCAGAGGCCCAACAGGGCAACGAGTCGCAGATCTTCGGCCAATTCATTAGCCAGTGCGAGGGCGACGGCGTGCCAGGCCCCACGCCGACTGATGATGTCGGCCCGCAGATCATCCAGTTGTACAAGACCTACATCGATAACCAACAAACACCCAGTACCGATTCGTAGGGGGCTCTATGAGACGCGGTGGATTCAACGCCTCAAAGGCCCAGCGTGGCCTGGCGATGGTTGAGTTGGTGATTACCCTGCCGTTGCTGGCGCTGCTGATGCTGGCCTTCGGCGAGTTCGGCCGCATGCTGTTCCAGTACAACAGCCTGATGCAGGCCAGCCGCGACGCTGGGCGCTTTGTCGCCAGCCAAGCCTGGAACCCGACCTTGGGCCAGCTCGACCTGAACGCCACCCTGTTGTCGCAAACCCAAAACGTCGCAGTGTACGGCGTGCCGGCCAACCCGAATGGCTACCCGTCGGTTGTACCAGGGCTGACTACCAACAAGGTCACCGTGGCTGCGGTAGGTACCGAGCACGTTCAGGTAAGCATTCAGTATACGTTTGTGCCCGTGATCGGTAGTGCACTGCCAGCGCTCTATGGCAGCAGTGTACCGCTGGGCCTGACGTTGACCTCCACCGTTGTGATGAGGGCCTTATGATGAACCGCAAACGCATGCGCGGCGTGTATGTCGTCGAGTTCGCCATCACCGGCTTGGTGCTGTTCACCTTGCTGTTCGGCGTGCTGGAAATAGGCCGGTTGTACTTCACCGTCAATGCGCTGAATGAAACGGTGCGCCGGGGGGCGCGCCTGGCCGCGGTGTGCAACATCAAAGACCCGACCATCCTGCGCCGCGCAATGTTCAATGCCGCCGACAACAGCGGCGCGAGCAGCCTGATTGGCAACCTGACCAGTGCCAACCTGAACCTGATCTACCTGGACAAGGACGGTGCCGTGATCGCCAACCCTGACGATCTCACCAGCGCCAACGGTTTTCTCGCCATCCGTTATGTGCAACTGCAGGTGACGAACTTCAGTTTCAACTTGCTGATTCCTGGATTCAACGGCGCCTTCGTGCTGCCGGTGTTCAGGTCAACCATGCCGCGCGAGAGCCTCGGCAGGCAACCCGATGCAAACGTAGTACCGGAGATCACGCCATGTTAAGCACACGTGAAGCCCCCGTCGTCACCGCGACTGACCGGCAAGGCCTGCGCCTGCTGATCAGTGGCCGCGATGCGACAGCCTTGAACCAGATGAAAACCATCAGCCAGAGCCTGCCCAACCTGCAGGTCAGCACGCGCTTGGTAAGCAACGGCCATACCGACCCGCTGTATGGGCTGGACCACATGCCGGACCTGTTGCTGCTGCACGTCAGCCATTTGTGGCGCGAAGAGTTGGCCGCCCTGCTGCTGCATCCACTCAAGGAGCGCCCGCCACTGTTGGTGTGCGGCCCTCTGGATGAACGCGAGGGCATGCGCCTGGCAATGCAGGCCGGCGCCCGTGACTTTCTTCCCGAGCCGGTGAAACCCGAAGAGCTGCAGGCGGCCCTTGGGCGCATGCAGATGGAGGCGCGGGCAGAGCGAGGAAACGAAGGCAAACTGATTGCGGTCATGAATGCCAAGGGCGGTTCAGGGGCCAGCATGCTGGCCTGCAACCTGGCCCATCAGCTCAGTAACCAGGGTGGCAGAACCCTGCTGCTGGACCTGGACCTGCAGTTCGGCAGCGTCGGCCACAGCCTGGATGTGCAATCGACACACAGCCCGATGGAGGTGCTTCAGCAGGCCGATACCCTGGACAGCATCGCCTTGCGCGGCTTTTGCAGCCACTACAGCCCGACCTTGCATGTGCTGGGCGGGCGTACCGATGAACTGTGCCTGCAGCAGGACGTGCGCCTGGAGCAACTGGAAAATCTGTTGCGCCTGGCCCGCAGTAGCTATGACTGGGTGGTGGTGGACTTGCCGCGGCAAATCGACCACCTCACCGGCATCAGCCTGGAGCAGGCCGACCGCATCTACATTGTGTTGCAGCAAAGCCTGAGCCACCTGAAGGACGGCACGCGCCTGACCCGCATCCTGCGCGACGACCTGGGCGTGTCGAACAGTCGACTGCAAGTGGTGGTCAACCGCTACAACAAGGCTTCCCCCGTCACCCTCAAGGATGTGACCGAGGCGTTGCGCTGCACGGAGGTGCACAAGCTCCCAAATGACTTTGCGGTGGTCAGCGAGAGCCTGAACACCGGGGTGCCGCTGGAACGGCATGCACCACGGTCAGCCATCAACCTTGCCCTGCGCGAACTGAGCCAGAACCTGATCGGGATCGAGGCCTGCGAACAGAGCCTGCTTAAACGTACCTTTGGCCGTTTGTTTGGAGGGTAAGCCATGCTCAGCGACTTTCGTAATCGCTTGCGTCAGCAGGCCAACAACCAGGCCACGGCAGATAAACCGGCAGCACCGGCCAACAGCCAGGACTGCACTCAGGTACTGATGGCCTGGGAGAACATTGCACCGGAGATCCTCTACGAGACCCGGAGCAAGCTCAACCCGGTGGAGAGCGAATGGAAGGAAAAGACCTACCAGCAGTTGCTCAAGGTCATGGACCTGTCCTTGCTGGACACGCTGGAGGCCGCCGAAGCCGGTCGGCAGATCAAAGAGATCAGCCAGCGCTTGCTTGACGAGAACTCGGCACCGGTCAGCGCCAGTGGTCGCCAGTTGATCATCAAGCAGATCACCGACGAGGTGCTGGGCCTTGGCCCGCTTGAGCCACTGCTGGCCGACCCGAGTGTGTCCGACATCCTGGTGAACGGCCACGCCTCGGTGTACGTCGAGCGGTTTGGCAAGCTGCAAAGAACCGACGTGCGTTTTCGCGATGATCAACACCTGCTGAACATCATCGACCGCATTGTGTCCAACCTGGGCCGGCGCATTGATGAATCTTCGCCGCTGGTGGACGCACGCCTGAAGGACGGCTCGCGGGTCAACGCCATCATCCCTCCCCTGGCGATCGACGGCCCCAGCATGTCGATTCGCCGGTTCGCCGTGGACTTGCTCAATACCGAAAACCTGGTGCAGACGGGCACCCTGACGGCGGCCATCGCACTGATGCTCAAGGCTATCGTTCGCGGGCGCATGAACGTGCTGATTTCCGGCGGTACCGGCAGCGGCAAGACCACCATGCTCAACGTCCTGTCCAGCTTCATCCCGCACAACGAGCGAATCGTCACCATCGAAGACTCGGCCGAGTTGCAGTTGCAACAGCCTCATGTGGTACGGCTGGAAACCCGCCCTTCGAACATCGAAGGGCGCGGCGAAGTCAATCAGCGTGAACTGGTGCGCAACAGCCTGCGGATGCGCCCGGACCGCATCGTCATTGGCGAGGTGCGCGGCGCCGAGGCACTGGACATGTTGACGGCGATGAACACCGGTCACGACGGCTCACTGACCACCATTCACGCCAACACCGCACGTGACGCCCTGGGCCGAATCGAGAACATGGTGTCGATGAGCGGTGCAACCTTCCCGATCAAGGCGCTGCGCCAGCAGATCGCCTCGGCCATCGATGTGGTCATCCAGTTGGAGCGTCAGGAGGATGGCACCCGGCGGCTGGTCAGCGTGCAAGAGATCAACGGCATGGAGGGCGACATCATCACCATGACCGAGATTTTCTCGTTCGTACGCAATGGCATCGGCGAAAAAGGCGAGGTACTGGGTGAGTTTCGCCCCACCGGCATGGTCCCGGCATTCCGTGAAACGCTGGCCAAGCGGAGTATCGAGCTGCCGCTCAGCCTGTTCCGGCAGGAATGGATGGAGGAAAAATCATGAACCAGATCCCCAGCGAGTTCGTCCTGGCCTTCCTTGGCATGGTGTTCACGGCGATCTTCCTCCTCAGCCAGGGCCTGACCGTTCCGGTGTTTGGCGAAGCGGGCAAGGTGCGCAAGCGCATCCGCAGTCGCCTGAACATGCTGGAGCGCGCCAATGACCTGCCGAACATGCAGTCGGTATTACGGCAAAAATACTTGCGGCGCCTGTCGCCACTGGAAGCGTGGTTAGAGCAACTGCCAGCGATGGAGGCCCTGGCCCAGATGATCGAACAGGCCGGGCATGAATACCGTGCCTATCGGGTACTGCTGCTTGGGCTGACGCTGGCACTGGCAAGCGGCATTGTACTGTGGTTGATCACGCGCACCTGGTGGGTGGCAGTACCTGCTGCGATGGTGGTGTTCTGGCTACCGATACTTAAGATCTCCAATGACCGCATCAAGCGCTTTGCCCGCTTCGAAGAGGGGCTGCCAGATGCGCTCGATGCCATGTGCCGGGCGCTGCGCGCCGGCCATCCGTTCAACGAGACCCTGCAACTGGTCGCCGATGAGCACAAAGGGCCGGTCGCCCATGAGTTCGGCCTGACCTTCGCCGACATCAACTATGGCAACGATGTACGCCGGGCCATGCTCGGCCTGCTGGAACGCGTACCCAGCATGACGGTCATGATGCTGGTGACCACAGTGCTGATCCACCGTGAAACAGGTGGCAACCTGACCGAAGTACTGGATCGCCTGAGCAGCCTGATTCGCGGGCGCTTTCGCTTTCAACGCAAGGTCAAGACCCTGTCCGCCGAAGGGCGTATGTCAGGTTGGATACTGGTGTCGATGCCCTTTGTGCTCGCCGCAGCGATCGTGCTGTCGAGCCCGACCTATCTGCCCCTGCTGATCAACGAGCCTCTGGGTCGAAAACTGGTCCTCGGCGCCTTTGTTGCCATGCTGATCGGGATCTACTGGATACGCAAGATCATCCGGATTCAGGTTTGAGTACCGATAGACCTAGGGAGTAAGACCATGGAGTATCTACTGAGTCTGATCAATCATTGGGTGGGCAACGAACAACTGACGCGCCTGTTGTTTGCAGCAGCCATCGGCCTGAGTGTGGTCTTTGCCATAACGACCATGACCTTGCTGGTGCTGGGGCTGCAAGACCCGGTCAAACGCCGACTGATGCTGATCAAGCGCGGCCAAAGTGCAGAAATTGCCGGGCAACGGCCACCAAGCAACCTGCAATTGATGCTGGAACAGGTGGGGCAGCGCTTCAACACGGGTGAGCAAGGGCAAGCCTCGGCGACACGGGTACTGCTGACACACGCCGGTTATCGCGCTCAGTCGGCCGTACAGACCTACTGGGCGCTTCGCCTGCTGTTGCCCCTGACCTTGATGGGCCTTGTAGCCTTGGCATTACCGCTTATTCCGAAGCTGTCGCTGATGCTCGGTGTCGGCCTGCTGCTGCTGGCGCTAGGTGTGGGTTGGCTGGCGCCAGCCCTCTATGTCGAGCATCGCGCACAATCACGGATGAACCGTTTGCTGATTGCCTTTCCTGATGCCCTGGACCTCATGGTGGTGTGCGTGGAGTCGGGCCTGGCCCTGCCCCAGGCCATCGAGAGGGTGTCTGAAGAAATGGCGGTCAGCCAGCCTGACCTGGCCATGGAACTGGCCTTGGTCAACGCCGAAATCCGCGCGGGCATCCCCAGCACCGAGGCCTTGAAAAACCTTGCCGAACGCACCGGGCTGGAGGACATTCGCGGGCTGGTGAGCCTGCTGGCACAGAGCATTCGCTTCGGTACCAGTGTGGGTACCACCCTGCGCATCTATGCTGAGGAATTTCGTGACCGTCGCACGCAACTGGCCGAAGAGAAAGCCGCGAAAATCGGGACAAAACTGGTGTTCCCACTGATCCTGTGCTTGTGGCCAAGTTTTTTCCTGGTGGCCATAGGCCCTGCAATCATCGGCGTGTTCAAGGTATTCGGAAAGCTTTAACAACGAGTAGAAAAAGGCCTCGGCAGCAATGCCGAGGCCTTTTGCATGCCGCAGCCTTTTGAATGACTCAATAGGGAGGCTGCGAAACGCTGATCACCATGCGCACAAAGCAAAACGGCGGCGGGAGCCTGTTTACGCTACCCCGCCGCCGCCATGATGTGATGTCTACCCACCTGAATCACCCAACCTGCACACTGTCACCCTACTCTTTCAACCCCGAACACTGGCGCATCCTGCGCCGTTGCAGCCTACTTCCCCTTGGATGACGAGAGACCATACTCTTTGTAAAACTCGGGTATGGGGTGCTTGTAGCTGTCCAACAGGCGCTGCAGGCTCAGTTCACGCTCAGCGGGTTTCACGGTTTGCAGATTTGGCGAAGCCACCTGATTACTACGCTGCAATTGCAGCCAGGTTTCGGTGACCTGCTGTTGTGGGGAAGATGGGCCAGGTTCGATGGCCTGGGCTGCAAGGGGGAGCAACGCGGCTCCCAGGCAGATGAGCATAGTCTGTTTCATCACTACCTCTGCATTGGTGGCGAGTTGGCACTCGGTTATGCCGGATCATTGACCGCTGCTACCTGATCGGCAGGCGCTGCGGTGGCCTTCTTCCTACTCTTGAGTTTTTCTGCTCGCGCCTGGGCTTCAGTGACTTGTGCCGGGCTCAGGCCGACTCGGCTGACCAACTCCGAGGCCTGCTTCCAGTTCCCTTGGTAAATCATCAAGGTCACCAGGTTAACGGCCGCCAATTGATCGGACTGCTTCAACTCCATGGCCGTGATGAACTCGAAGCGGGCTTGCTTAAGGCGCCCTTGGTTAAGGTAGATCACGCCCAGGTCGTTACGGATTTTTTCGTCAGTGGGCGACATGCGTACCGCCCGTTGCAGGTGAGCCAAGGCCTTCTCGCTATCATTGCGCGCCACCGCCAGTTGCCCCAGGCCGTGTTCGCCTTCAGCCGCTAGGCAGGTACTGAGTAAACTGCGAAACAACGGTTCGGCCTCGGCCTCTCCCAATACACGGTAGATCTTGGCCTTGCGCAAACGCACGGCGGGAAGGTCCTGCGGCAGCCGCTGCAAGTTGGCCAGGCCCGCATGCAGCTTGCCCTCACGGATCATGTCGTCGGCCAGGCTCAGCGACAGCTCCTGATCGGAACTGACCTTGGCACAGCTTTCCGGGGCACTGAGTGACGACCAATCGGAGCCACCGCCCGTGGCACAGCCGCTCAGCATCACCAGGCCCAACGTTGCAATGATCACCTTCATTTTTCGCTCCCGGGAAACGCACAACGAGCGGGCGATGGCCGTAAGGCCAACCCCGCCCAGCACGGTGTCGTGGGATGTGTTCGTCAACAAAGAGGCTGCAATGGGCTGGCTCATTGTGATAACCCACTACGGTGGTCGAAGTCACCGTCTTCCAGGAAGTACATGCGGAACCAGTTCGGATCGTAATTACGCATCTGCTCGCCGGGCAGTGTAGGAAGCTGGGCATTGACCGCCAGCGGTTGCACCAGATGCGGGGTGACGATCATCAGCAGTTCTTTCTCTTCACGCTTGATCGTAGAGTCACGGAAAAAGGCACCCAGGATCGGAATGTTTCCGAGGCCAGGCAACTTGTTCACAGCAGAGGTGTTGGTCGTGCTGATCAAGCCGCTGACCACGAAGCTCTCACCGTCCGCCAGGGAAATACTGGTGTCCGTACGACGAACAACCAGTGCCGGTACAACCGTGCCGGAAATGGACACACCGTTGTTGAAATCGAGCTCACTGACCTCCGGTGCCACCTTCAGGTTGATACGGCCCGGCCCAACCACCGTTGGTGTCAGCGTCAGACGAATACCGAATTCCTTGTACTCGATTGAAATACTGTCGCTGCCAGTGCTCGGTACAGGGATGGGCACTTCACCACCGGCCAGGAAGCTCGCGCTCTGCCCACTCAGCGCCACCAGGCTGGGGCGGGCCAGGGTATAGGCAAAGCCACTGCCTTCCAGCGCATTGATCAACCCCAGTACGTTGCCGCCACCGATCCCGATGTTGAAACTGCCGTTATCCAGAGGGATGTTGGGTGCCAGGCTACCAATCTGCCCTGGCGTCACCGTCACGCCAGGCACAGTGCCCGGTGAGCCGAACAGAAAACTGCCGCCTTTGCCGAAGATCGACGTACTGGCCTCTTTCAACTTGGTGCGGCTGACTTCGACAAACCGAATATCGGTCTGAACCTGGCTGGTCAGCACCTCATTGCCTTCAGGAAAGACTGCGCTACCCAAGGAGGACGTAGCCTTGCCCTTGACGAACACCATGCTCTGGCGAGGCGCACTGGAGCATGCCGTCCAGACCATCAGGCTGGTGGTTCCGGGAGCAATACCGGTAAGCAGGTATGCATCATTGCCATTGAGGTGCACATCAGCGATTTTCGGATCGCCTATGGCCAATCGGGTAATGGCCTCAGGGGAGCGCATGGCAGTCTGCATGCCTTCACCCACCTCGACCACGGCTGGCAGTGCCGCCAGATCTGCGCAGTTTTTCCCCGCGGCCAACGTCGTCCCAGCGGGTAAACCAGCAACAATCAACGTCCACGCCACTCGTTTGAGTACTTGCGCGTAATTATTGGTCATTCTCTGCTTCCTTGTCCGGTCAGGGCAGTTTGCTAGAAGATCGGTTCAACACGACTTGCATGACCACTGCCGGTCCCCTGCCGCCACGACACGCGATCCGCGCACGCCGTGACGTCTGGAAAATCCACAGTGGGCTGGCACAGCGTGGACACACTCGCCACCGCTGCTAGAGCCCTCCAGTGATCGTCGTGCCAAACACCCCCCCTTACTGTGGTTCAGCTGAAACGACCAGTCATAACGAGCCATCCGTCGGGTCTGCGAACTGCCTAACCATCCTGAAGCGAGGCCAACCCCCCGGCTGAGCACAAATAACTGTTTCGCTATTTGAAGTTAGCTCAGAAAGGTCAAATTGCTATCAGACTGTAAAAAAAATGAGTCACTGCCGAATCAGGCGTGGTGTCGCCCGGTCAGCTCAGCCAAGGTGCTGGACACATGGTGCAGATTCTTGCTGGCCCCTTCAGTACGACGCACGCTTTCCTGATTGCTCGCGGCAATCGCCACCAGCTCGCACAGGTTGCGCGAAATATCTTCCGTGACCAGCGTTTGCTCTTCAGCGGCGGTGGCGATCTGCTGACTCATATCGCGGATGGTCTGCACCGCGCCAGTAACGCCACTGAGAATTTCGCCGGCCTGCCGCACTTGCTCGACGCCATTCTCGCTGCTGCGCTTACCACTTTCGATCGCTTGCACCGCACGCTCCGCGCCTTTTTGCACGGCATCAATAATGGTATTGATTTCTGCCGTTGACTGCGCAGTACGCTGCGCCAGATTACGCACCTCATCGGCCACGACGGCAAAACCTCGGCCTTGTTCGCCGGCTCGGGCGGCTTCGATAGCCGCGTTAAGCGCAAGCAGGTTGGTCTGCTCTGCAATACTGTGGATCACCGCCAACACTTCGCCGATGCGCCCACTGTCGGCTTCCAGGCGATGGATAACGCTGGCCGTACCGGTAATTTCATCGCGAATGTCATTGATGCTCTTGACCATGCCGAGCATGGCCTTCTCGCCCTGCTGAGTGGCGTTCTCGGCATCGTCAGCGGCCCGGGCTGCCTGTGCGGTATGGCTGGCGACCTCCTGGGCCGCAGAGGCCATTTCTTGCATCGCAGTCGCCACCTGATCGGTACGCAACCCCTGATTTTCAACGCCCTGCCCCAACTGGCTGGCAATGGTCTTCAGTTCGTCGCTGGCGGTGTCCAGTTGCCGGGTGCCGTGTTTCAGGCCGGCGAAGGTATCCGAGAGCACGTCATGCAGCGCGTCGGTCGCCTTCGCCAGACGCCCCAGCTCATCGCCTCGGTGACTGTTGATCCGCTGACCAAAATGACCTTGGCTGAGCTGGACGATAGACACCATCAGACCACGCAATGGTGTGATCAGGTTACGGTTGATCAACCACATGCCAAACAACCACGTCAGCACACTGACCAGCAACAGCGCCAGGGTACCAACCCAGCCAATACGCTCGGCATGGGCATCGACCTGCCCAAGTTGGGTCTGGGTGTCTTGATAGAGCTGCTCCACCAAGGCGCTCATCTGCTCACTGACGGGTCGATCCGTACCGTTGTCCACACCGGTGGTCGCAACGGCGTTGTGACGCTCACGGTACTGATCGCCGAATACCTGATGTGCGCTGAGCAGGTCATTGACCTTGGCCTTTAGCGACAGATCCATATCCAGCGCCAGGACGTTGGCCAAGCACTCCCTGACCTTGCGTTCTTCAGTTTCAAACACCGCCAGCCCACGCTCTGCGCTACTGAACGCCTGAGATTGGCGTTTGAATGCAAGGCTGGCTTCATTGACATACATCGATGCCTGAGCAGAGCGCGTCAGCAACGCGTTGTAGGTATTCAAGCTATTAGCGAAAAGGCTGAAACACACCAATGCTGAACACAGCACCAGCATCAGGCCGACGCCCAACAGCGTCAGCATTTGCGTGCGCAAGGAATACTTAAAAAACATAGCATTGGCTCTCTTCATACGCTGAGGACATGAGGCGTGTGAAGCGCCATTGGCAGGCAATCGAGGATACCTCGACAGACTGGAAAGCAACGCAAGTGATGGGCATAGCAATTGGACCCTCTTATAGTTGTCGAACCATACGAGGCCCCGCCAGCAATTAATGTGCCACTATTTTGGCGCTGAATTTCCGTTGTTTTCGTGCGTTTTACTCACTACTTCTCGCAGAAATGCCCCATTTGCCCGGCGTTGCGACATCGACTGCAGAAATGTGTTCACAGAAGTCTTCGCCGTGTTTGAAATTCTCACGAGCAAGGCCGGTCTGGTTTGCGCGCAAAAAAACGGGCAGCGCTTGCGCACTGCCCGTTCATTCGTACCGTCAGCCAATCGGCTCGTTATCGCGAGGCTTACTCGACGGCGACAGCACCTGAGGCGTTGTCCACCACGCGCTCGCGAACCGGGGCGCGGGCAGTCGAGATCTGCGGCAACAGCGACCCCAGCAGCATGCCCAGCCAGCCGAACAGCAGCCCGGCCAGTTGCGGTGGCCAGAAGTCAGCATCGGTGTGGGTGTATTCAAACCACAGACAGGACGTCATACCCAAGCCCATCGAGACCAGAGCCCCCTGAGTGGTGGCGCGCTTCCAGAACAGCCCGGCAAACAACGGCACCGCAGCAGCGACCAAGGTCACTTTGTAGGCATTGCCCACCATCTCGTAGATGCTGGCATTGGAGAACAGTGAGAACAGGCACGTGACCATAGCGCACACCAGGATGGTCAGGCGCATGGCCAGCAGGAACTGCTTGTCGTTCATGTCGGGCAAAAAGCGCTTGAGCACGTTCTCGGTAAAGGTCACCGACGGCGCCAGGAGTGTGCCAGAGGCCGTGGACATGATCGCCGAAAGCAGCGCACCGAAGAACATGATCTGGGCGAACAATGGGGTCCGCTCCAGGATAAGGTGCGGCAGGATCATCTGGGCATCTTCAGCCAGCCATTGCTGAACCATCGCCGGATCAATCATCGAGGCCGCGTAGGTCAGGAAAATCGGCAGCATGCAGAAGGCCAGGTAGAAACAGGCGCCTGCCATCGATGCGCGCGCTGCGATGTTTTCGGTCTTGGCCGACATGACCCGCGCATAGACGTCCTGCTGCGGAATCGAGCCGAACATCATGGTCACCGCAGCACCGATGAAGGCAACGAAGTCCTTCGGCTCGAAGCTGTGCATGAAACTGAACTTGCCTTCGTTGGCCGCATGGGAAATGACCGCGGCAGGCCCGCCCGCCATGTCACCGATCAGCCAGGTCAGATAAACCAGGCCGGCGACAATGATCAGCATCTGCATGAAGTCTGTCAGCGCAACCGACCACATACCGCCGAACAAGGTGTAAAGCAGCACGATCACCGCGCCGATCAACATGCCCTGGGTAGTGCTGATGGCGCCGTCAGAGAGCACGTTGAACACCACACCCAGTGCGGTGAACTGTGCGGCGATCCAGCCAAGGTAGGAGAGGATGATCACAATACTGGTGATCATTTCCACGTTCGGGCCAAAGCGCTTGCGGAAGAAGTCACCGAGCGTCAGCAGGTTCATGCGGTAGAGGGGCCGGGCGAAAATCAGGCCGACCAACATCAGGCAGCCGAAGGAACCGAACGGGTCCTCGACAATGCCGGCGAAACCTTCCTGAATGAAGGTAGCAGGTATCCCCAATACGGCCTCAGAGCCGAACCAGGTGGCGAATACCATCGCGGCGACCAGCGGGAAGGACATGCTGCGACCACCGGCAGCGAAATCCCTGGAGTTTTTCACGCGAGTGGACGCGTAGAAACCGACACCTACCGTGAGCAGCAGATAAAGCGCAACAAACCAAATCAGCATTTGTACTTTCCGTTGGCTCGTCCGACACCGGGCTGACGAGCATGGCTCGTGCAGGGGCAGCGCGACTGACTATGTTGTTTTTGTTTGCGTATCGCAGGCGGCACGACGGCTCATCTGTAACCAGCACGAGGAAATCGTAACCGCTTATGACAACGGCTTTGCAGTCTGCCAAAGCCGTTAAATATGTCAAACAATTACCGCTGGGATTTGGATAAAAAAAGACGAAATGCGACGTTTTTTTGGGTAAAGCGGATTTTGGTGGCTTAAAAGACACCTTCCCCACCATCGCCAGTCGATTATTTTAAACATCCGAAAGCGCCAGACTGTTCACCTTCCCTGTCTACTATGAATCCCATACTGAAAACCTATTGGCTGGCGCCACCGTCAGGTTCCACGCTGAGATGACGGGATTACCGGACAGAACAGGAGAGCATCATGTCTAACGAAGCAACCTGCCCGTTCGCGGGCGGCGCTCGCAAACACACCACAGCCGGGGCACCCTCGAATGCCGACTGGTGGCCTGATCAACTCAACCTGAAAATCCTCCACTCGCACGCCCCCCAGGCCAATCCCCTGGGCGAAGCCTTCAACTATGCCGAGGCGTTCAAAAGCCTCGACCTGGATGCGGTGATCAAAGACCTGCATGCCCTGATGACAGATTCGCAGGCGTGGTGGCCTGCCGATTACGGCCACTATGGCCCGCTGTTCATCCGCATGGCCTGGCACAGCGCAGGCACCTACCGTATCGCTGACGGGCGCGGTGGCGCGGGAGGTGGTGCGCAACGCTTTGCGCCGCTCAATAGCTGGCCGGACAACGGCAACCTCGACAAGGCACGGCGGTTGCTCTGGCCGATCAAGCAGAAGTACGGCAACAGTCTCTCCTGGGCTGACCTGATGGTGCTCGCGGGTAACGTCGCCCTGGACTCGATGGGCCTGAAGACTTTCGGTTTCGGCGGTGGACGTGTCGATATCTGGGAGCCCGAAGACGACATCTATTGGGGGCCGGAAGGCAAGTGGTTGGCAGACGAGCGCTACAGCGGTGATCGCGAGCTCGAAAACCCGCTCGGTGCGGTTCAGATGGGCCTGATCTACGTGAACCCGGAAGGCCCGAATGGCAACCCGGACCCGCTCGCGGCAGCACGGGACATTCGTGAGACGTTCGCCCGCATGGCCATGAATGACGAAGAGACCGTCGCCCTGATCGCCGGCGGCCACACTTTCGGCAAAGCCCACGGCGCCGCCGATCCAAGCCAGTATGTAGGCCCCGAGCCGGAAGCCGCGACGCTCGAAGAACAAGGCCTGGGCTGGAAAAATACCTTTGGCAGCGGCAACGGCGCCAACACCATTACCAGTGGGCTGGAAGGTGCCTGGACCACCAACCCGGTGAAATGGGACAACAACTACTTCGAGAACCTGTTCGGCTACGAGTGGACGCTCACCAAGAGCCCTGCCGGTGCCCACCAGTGGACGCCCAAGGAGGCCTCTGCCGCCGGTACCGTACCGGACGCACATGACCCGACGAAAACCCACGCACCGATCATGTTCACCACCGACCTTGCACTGATCATGGACCCGGTGTACGCGCCGATTTCAAAACGCTTCCACGCAGACCCTCAGGCGCTGGCCGAGGCTTTCGCCAAAGCCTGGTTCAAGCTGACCCACCGGGACATGGGGCCTGTTTCTCGCTACCTGGGCCCGCTCGTTCCCCAGGAGCCCCTGCTCTGGCAAGACCCTGTTCCAGCGGTGGATCACCCACTGATCGGGGAGCAGGACATTGCAACCCTGAAAGCCCGGCTTCTGGCATCCGGCCTTTCGATCGCGCAACTGGTTACGACGGCATGGGCATCGGCCGCCACCTTCCGCGGTAGTGACAAGCGTGGTGGTGCCAATGGGGCGCGCATTCGCCTGGCGCCGCAGAAAGACTGGGCGGTCAACCAACCTGCTGAATTGGCGAAGGTGCTACACACACTGACGGCGATCCAGCAGGACTTCAATAACGCCCAGGCCGGTGGCAAGAACGTCTCACTGGCCGACCTGATCGTGCTGGGCGGCTGCGCAGCCATAGAAGCTGCGGCGAAACGGGCTGGCCATGAGGTGACCGTGCCGTTCTCACCCGGGCGTACCGACGCATCGCAGGAGCAGACCGATGTGGCGTCCTTTGCCGTGTTGGAGCCCAGCGCCGACGGTTTCCGTAACTACCTGCGCAGCGGGCTTGAAGAATCGGCAGCCGAGCTGCTGCTGGACCGGGCGAACCAACTGACGCTCAGCGCACCCGAGATGACGGTGCTGATCGGTGGCCTGCGCGCCCTGAACTGCAACGTCGGGCAGGTTGCACACGGCGTGTTCACTCAGCGGCCTGAAACACTCACCAATGATGTCTTCGTGAACCTCCTCGACATGAACACGACCTGGCAGAGATCCGCTGCAACTGAAGGTGTACTGGAGGGACGTGATCGGTCGACAGGCGCCCTCAAATGGACAGGCACTGTCGTTGACCTGGTGTTCGGTTCAAACGCACAGCTGCGGGCCATTGCCGAGGTCTACGCCAGCCGCGATGCACAGCCGCTGTTCGTGCGTCATTTCGTGGCAGCCTGGAACAAGGTGATGAACCTTGACCGATTCGACCTTGCCTGATTGCGGCAAGACGGCCCATGGTCGCCACGGCGTGAGCAGGCCACCCTTAGCGGCGTGACGGTAAAGGGTGGCCTGCGCCTACCAGCATCAAATCCAGATTTTGCACGGCAGCGCCCGCCGCGCCCTTGCCCAGGTTATCGAACACGGCCGCCAACAGCACCTGCCCCGCAGGTTCGTTTTCCAGGACGATCAAGCGCAATTGATCGGTACCATTGAGTGCCTGCGGATCCAGGTGTGTGAGTGCCTTGGCCTCATGCATCGACATGACCTGCACGTACCGCGCACCGGCATAATGCTGCTGCAGGCACGCGTGTAACTGACGCGCATCCGTGCCCGGTGCCAACAACCGAACCTGCAAGGGGATGGTCAACACAATGCCTTGCCGAAACGCGCCATAGGCGGGCACAAACATCGGCCGCTCACTCAGGCCGCTGTGCTGTTGAATTTCCGGTACATGCTTGTGCGCCAGCGCCAACCCATACACCTGGAATGCCGGTGCGAGCGACGCGCCCTGCCCCTCATGCGCCTCCACCCCAGCGCGCCCTCTCCCGGAGTAACCCGATACGGCATGCACGCTGACCGGGTAGTCCGCGCCCACCAGCCCCGCCTCTAGCAGTGGGCGCAACAAGCCTATCGCCCCCGTAGGGTAGCAACCGGGGTTGCTGACACGCCGCGCCGTCGCAATGCGCTGCGCCTGCTCCGGGCTCATTTCCGCGAAGCCATAGGTCCAGTCCGGGTGGGTGCGGTGCGCCGAACTGGCATCAATCACCCGTACCGCGGGGTTTTCGATACTCGCTACCGCGTCACGTGCAGCGTCGTCGGGCAGGCACAGGATCGCAATGTCACAGGCATTGATGGCCTCGGCGCGATGAGTTGCATCCTTGCGGTGTTCAGCACTGAGCGTGAGCAACCGCAGGTCGGTCCGACCGCGCAAGCGCTGGTGGATCTGCAAGCCGGTGGTGCCTTGGTCGCCATCGATGAATACAAGAGGAGTGGTCATGAAGTGCTCTCGAACGTCAGAAATCAGCAGGCCTAATCTTCGATGCTGGCTTAAGATAGGAAAAGTTGAATTTCCAAACGATCACATTCAGTTTTTCTGACCAAGGAACCCGCCATGCGTGAAATCAGCCTGGACCGCCTGCGCACGCTGGTGGCGATTGCCGACCTGGGCTCATTTGCCGAAGCCGCTCGGGTGCTGAACCTTGCGCCACCCACGATCAGCTTGCATATCGCCGATCTGGAATCACGGGTTGGCGCCCGGCTGTTGTCGCGTACACGGGGGCGCGTTCAGCCATCGGCGATTGGCGAAACACTGGTGGAGCGTGCACGGCGTTTGTTGGCCGATGCCGAGCAAGCCCTTGAGGAGGTGCAGCGTCAGGTGCAGGGGCTGGCGGGCCGCGTACGGCTGGGTGCCTCGACCGGAGCCATCGCCCAGTTGATGCCGCAGGCGCTGGAAACCCTGAGCCAGCAGCACCCGGAGATCGACGTCCAGGTCGCCGTGCTGACCTCGCAAGAGACGCTGAAGAAATTGGTCGAAGGCACGCTGGACATTGGCCTGATCGCGCTCCCACAAACGGCAACGAAGGGCGTGCGAATCGAACCCTGGCGACGCGACCCGGTCATGGCGTTCCTGCCTGCGCGCTGGGCGTGCCCGGAGGTCGTCACCCCCGATTGGCTGGCCACCCAGCCCTTGATCCTGAATGACAACAGCACACGGCTTTCACGCTTGACGTCCGAGTGGTTCGCCAACGACGGCCACCAGCCGACACCACGCATTCAACTGAACTACAACGACGCCATCAAAAGCCTGGTCGCGGCCGGTTATGGCGCAACACTGCTGCCCCATGAAGCCGACACGCCATTGCCCGATACACGGGTGGTCATGCGGCCACTACAGCCCTTGTTGTGGCGCCAACTGGGCATTGCCCACCGTACCGGCGACGTTGAGCGACCTACGCAACACGTACTGGACGTGCTGTGGGCATTGAGGGCAGGCTAGCGTAACGCGTGCAGGGTTGTGCGGGCCTAGTGCTCGCTGCGCCATTGGCGCGGGCTGACGCCGAACCAGCGGCGGAAGGCGCGGGAAAATGCGCTGGTTTCCGAGTAACCCAGCAGTGGTGCCAGTTCGGAGATGTTCAGGTTTTGCTGCCCCAGATGCTGCAAGGCCAGGTCCTGGCGGATCTGATCCAGCAACTGGGTAAAGCTCAGGCCCTGCTCACGCAATTTACGCTGCAGCAACCAGTGCGGCAGTTGCAGTTGATCGGCAACGCTGTCCAGGCTCGGATCACCCTGTGGCAGCAGCGTGATGATGGCCTGGCACGCCTGCTCCAACAGATCCGGACCGGCGTTGGTTTCGCCCAGTTGCCGAATCGCATCCTTGACCAGCGTGAGCAATACCGGGTCATGGCCAGGCATGGCCTTGCCGGCGATTTCGCGCTTGGGAATCAAAATGGAGTTACAGGAGCGCTCGAAATACACCGGTGCGTCGAAGACCTCACGGTGCTCATGCCAGTCTTGTGGCCGGGCGTGTTCAAAGGCGACTTCACGCGGTGCCCATTTCGGCCCGAGCACATGACGCACCAGGTTCATCGCCATGCCCATGGTCAGCTCGGCGTCCTGACGCCGCTGGCGGATAGCGCTGTGGTGGATCTGGTAATCGAAGCTGTAGCACTCGCCCTGATCAACCAGGCGGATCAAGGTACTGTGCTGGTGATAGGGAAAGGCCTGCGCAAAGTTGATCAGCGCATCTTCCAGGGTGGCCGAACAGAGCCCCACATAGCCCAGCAGGCCAAGCGCCTGGGGTTGGAACTGCTCGCCGTAACGCAGGCCGAAATTATCGCACCCGGTCTGCTGCGCCGCCTCTTCCAATACCTGACAGTAGTTCGGCAAGGCCAGGCTCAAGGTCGGGTGCTGGAGTTGTTCCGGGTCGATACCGGCATGGCCGAACACCCGGTCCAGGTCACCGCCATGGTTGACGATAAAGGCATCCATACCAGTGGCAGCCGCCGAGAGCACACCCCGGTTGTTCGCACGAGGGGCATTCAGGGGAGCCTGGGCAAGGGATGACTGGAACATGGCAACTGTTACCGTGTAAAGAATGCGATCACCCCTTCAAGCAAATACCGTACCTTTATGCATAAACGCTTTAGCACAGGATGTTGCCGGTGTGCCAACACCCCAAACTGCTACCCGAATACTCGGTGCAATGGGCAGTGTGTAGGCCGTGGCGCCTGCACCCGTTGCCGCTCGGTGACACTGAGCAGGGTGATTCCGGCCTGCCCCAAGTGAGGGCATGATCGGTTCCGTGCGCGCCATCCGTGCGCCTTTGGCGAAAGTTGACCGAATGCAATTATGGCCGTGCCGGTCGGTCAAGTCTTGAGCGCAGGCCTGTGGTTATGCTCCCAGCCAGGCATTTTCTCGGGTACACCTTCAAGGGGACATACCATGGCCGTATCACAACTAAAACCAACATTAGGCACCCTGCACCTCTGGGGTATCGCGGTCGGGCTGGTGATCTCCGGCGAATACTTCGGCTGGAGTTATGGCTGGGGTACCGCCGGTACGCTGGGCTTTCTGGTGACCACCCTGCTGGTCGCAGTGATGTACACCTGCTTCATCTTCAGCTTCACCGAGTTGACCACCGCCATCCCTCATGCCGGCGGCCCCTTTGCCTATAGCCTGCGCGCCTTTGGTGTGACCGGGGGGATGATCGCCGGGATGGCGACGCTGATCGAATTTGTCTTTGCACCGCCTGCGATCGCCATGGCGATTGGCGCCTACCTGAATGTGCAGTACCCCAACCTTGATCCGAAGGTAGCCGCGGTGGGCGCCTACTTTGTCTTCATGACCCTCAACATTGTCGGGGTGAGCATTGCCGCTACGTTCGAGCTGGTGGTCACCATCCTCGCGGTGCTGGAACTGCTGGTGTTCATGGGCGTGGTTGCACCCGCGTTCAGCTTCAGCAGCTTTGCCCTGGGTGGCTGGGCTGGCGCCGACACCTTCAGCCTGGGCGCGCTGAGTGGCATCTTCGCCGCGATCCCCTTCGCCACCTGGTTCTTCCTGGCCATCGAAGGCGCCGCCATGGCCGCCGAGGAAGCGAAAGACCCGAAACGCACCATTCCGCGTGCCTACATCGCCGGCATCCTGACCCTGGTAAGCCTGGCCATCAGCGTCATGATCTTCGCTGGTGGCGTGGGTGACTGGCGCACACTGGCCAACATCAACGACCCGTTGCCGATGGCCATGAAGTCGGTCGTGGGCAACGATTCGACCTGGATGCACATGCTGGTGTGGATCGGCCTGTTCGGCCTGGTGGCAAGCTTTCACGGCATCATTCTGGGTTACTCGCGGCAATTCTTCGCCCTTGCCCGCGCCGGTTTCCTGCCCAAAGGGCTGGCCAAGCTGTCGCGCTTCCACACCCCGCACCGGGCGATTCTGGCCGGCGGCGTAGTCGGTATCGCAGCCATCCTGAGCGACGGCCTGATCAACCTGCAGGGCATGACCCTGACTGCGGCGATGATCACCATGTCGGTGTTCGGCGCTATCGTGATGTACATTGTCAGTATGCTCAGCCTGTTCAAACTGCGTCGCAGCGAGCCCGACCTCGAGCGCACCTTCCGTGCCCCGGGTTACCCGGTGGTACCGGCCATTGCGCTGTTGCTGGCGGTGGTCTGCCTGGTGGCGATGGTCTGGTTCAACACCTTGATCTGCGGGATCTTCATTGGCCTGATGGCGATTGGCATGCTGTTCTGCGTCGCGGTACGTAGCCAGAACGCAGGCACCGTGGCACTGGCCAGCGAGTAAGGAGACACACCATGAGCTTCGTGCATACAGTCGCCGGCACGACCTGGCGTTTTGAAAGCCTAAAGCAATTGATGGCCAAGGCCAGCCCGGCGCGCTCTGGCGACTGTCTTGCAGAGATCGCTGCCACCAGTGACGCGGAACGTGCAGCGGCACAAATGGCCTTGGCCGATGTGCCCTTGAAGCGCTTTCTCAGCGAAGCCCTGATCCCCTATGAAGAGGATGAAGTTACACGCCTGATCATCGACAGCCACGACCCTGCGGCCTTCGCACCGGTCAGCCACCTGACGGTTGGTGGCTTTCGTGACTGGCTGCTGGGTGACGAAGCCGACGAAGCCAGCCTCAAGGCACTGGCGCCCGGCTTGACCCCAGAGATGGCGGCCGCGGTTTCAAAAATCATGCGCGTTCAGGACCTGGTGCTGGTCGCGCAGAAAATCCGCGTGGTGACGCGTTTTCGCAATACCGTGGGGCTGCGTGGGCGGATGTCCACGCGGCTGCAACCCAACCACCCGACCGATGATCCTGCTGGCATCGCCGCCAGCCTGCTCGACGGCCTACTGTACGGTAATGGCGACGCCATGATCGGCATCAACCCGGCCACCGACAGCCTCAGCGCCATCAGCGAATTGCTGAAGATGCTCGATGGGGTCATCCAGCATTACGACATTCCAACGCAATCCTGCGTGCTGACCCACGTCACCTCCTCTGTGGCCGCAATTGAACGAGGCGTGCCACTGGACCTGGTGTTTCAATCCATCGCCGGCACCCAAGCGGCCAACAGCAGTTTCGGCATCAGCCTTGGCATTCTCCAGGAAGGCTACGAGGCGGGCCTGAGCCTGAAACGCGGCACCCTGGGTAACAACCTGATGTACTTTGAAACCGGACAGGGCAGCGCCCTTTCGGCCAACGCTCACCATGGTGTCGACCAGCAGACCTGCGAAGCTCGCGCGTATGCCGTGGCCCGGCATTTCAACCCGTTCCTGGTGAACACCGTGGTCGGTTTCATCGGCCCGGAATACCTGTACAACGGCAAGCAGATCATCCGTGCCGGGCTGGAGGATCATTTCTGCGGCAAACTGCTCGGCGTCCCCATGGGCTGCGATATCTGCTACACCAACCATGCCGAAGCCGATCAGGACGACATGGACATGCTGCTGACCTTGTTGGGTGTGGCGGGGATCAACTTCATCATGGGCATTCCAGGTTCCGATGACGTCATGCTCAACTACCAGACCACCTCATTCCACGATGCCCTGTATGCGCGCAAGGCTCTGGGCCTGCGACCGGCACCGGAGTTTGAGGCGTGGCTGGCCCGCATGGACATCCTGCAACAACGCGACGGCCAGGTACGCCTGGGCAGCGGCGTACCACCGCTGTTTCGCAACGCCCTGGCACAGTTGAAGTAGAGGTAACGATGGACGATAACGCCAAAAGCCCAGCCCAGCCCGACCCCTGGCAACAGCTGCGCAACCTGACCCCGGCACGGATTGCCTTGGGCCGTGCAGGCACCAGCTTGCCCACGGCCGCACAACTCGACTTCCAGTACGCCCATGCCCAGGCCCGTGACGCGGTGCACCTGCGTTTTGACCTGGCCGGTCTGGCCGCTGGCTGCGGGCAGAGCCTGGCCCTGCACAGCGCCGCGCCAGACCGGCACACCTACCTGCAACGCCCCGACCTGGGCCGGCGCTTGAACGAAGCGTCGGTGGCGCAACTGCGCGACTACGCCAAGGCTCAACCGGAAGGGGTCGACCTGGCCCTGGTGGTGGCAGACGGGCTGTCTGCGCTGGCGGTACACCGTCATGCCCTGCCGATGCTCCAGCGTATCGAAGCACTGGCCAAGGATGAAGGCTGGAACGTTGCGCCGATTTGCCTGGTCGAACAAGGCCGCGTGGCCGTTGCCGATGAAGTGGCTGAACGGCTCGGCGCACGCATGGTAGTGATTCTGATTGGTGAACGGCCCGGGCTCAGCTCGCCGGACAGCCTCGGGCTGTATTTCACCTATGCCCCACGGGTGGGCTTGAACGACGCATCGCGTAATTGCATCTCCAATGTGCGGCTGGAGGGGCTGAGTTACGCCATGGCCACCCACAAACTGGGTTACCTGATGCGCGAGGCCTGGCGGCGGCAGTTGTCGGGAGTGAACCTGAAGGACGAGGCGCAGATACCGGTGCTGGAAGGCACTGGTGAGGTTCGACCGGGGAATTTTCTTATTTAGGTAACCGTCCGAGCGCTGGATCTGTGGTGCCTGGCCCACTGAATACGCGGCGCTTGCATCGCGGGCAAGACCCGCTCCTACAGGCTGCGCGGGCTCTGTTGAAGCTGGCTTGCCTGCGATGGCGTCGGTGCGTTGACAGTGAGTTCGCGGTGCCTGCATCGCGGGCAAGCCCGGCTCCTACAGGTTGCGCGGGCGCTGTTGGAGCTGGCTTGCCTGCGATGGCGTCGGTGCGTTGACAGTGAGTTCGCGGCGTTTGCATCGCGGGCAAGCCCGGCTCCTACAGCTGGCGCGGGCTCTGTTGGAGCTGGCTTGCCTGCGATGGCGTCGGTGGGGTGTCCGCG
>JAEAMF010000886.1_pt1 | contig 28289 bp, 23 predicted proteins | sample 8958721 | NCBI WGS metagenome assembly JAEAMF01 (sample SAMN16933255, study PRJNA681124) | bioreactor sludge metagenome | isolation source: anaerobic bioreactor treating anionic surfactant - SDBS | place: India: Bengaluru | collected 2019-02-28 | reverse complement strand
GAAAAGTTCAATCCGGCCTTGCACACCGCTTGACGACCATAACAGTATCTACAACTGCGTCTTACCGCAATACCACCGCCGTATCCACCACCCGTACGTCGTGCATCTGGTGCAGGTAGGCCTCCAGGTAGCCCTTGTGCGAGGCCCCCACGACCACCAGCATCCTGCTTCCCGGCCGCGGCGTCAGCGCGTCGCGGATATTCGCCGCCATGCGCAGATTGCGCGTCTCCCAATAGCCCACGTACTGGCGCCCGAAGCGCGGCGCCGACGGCTCTTCGAGCGCCGCACCGAAATCGCCGGCGAACGCGAGGCGCATTTCTTCCGGCCTGTTATAGGAGCGGTACAGCGCCAGCAGGTCTTCCGGAGTATCCAGTTTCGCCTGCAGCGCCTCGTTGGTCTTGCGGCGCTGCTGCGCCGCCGGGTTGTCCCACGCCTTCTTGATGGCCGCGCCCCAGCCTGCTTCATCCGCGATCATGCGGTCGGCCGTGTGGTCGTCCATCGCGACCACCCGTTCGTGCCCCAGGCGCGCGGCCAGGCGGGCGGCGATCAGGTAGCTTTCGTCGCGCCGGTCCTTCAGCTTGTCCAGCAGTTCCACCAGTGTGCCGTCGAGCCCGTCGCCCGCGCGCCGCTCGGCCTCCGGCAGGCGCAGCCACTGCACGAGCGCCGAGGCGCGCTCGCCGCCCGCGAGGAACAGGGCCGCCAGGCGGCGGCGCTGGTTGCTCGAGGGGTTCGCCGGCCAGGAGGCCAGCAGCTGTTCCGCCTGGGCAGTCGCCTGGGGGACGTCGAGGCCGGTCGCATGCCGGGCCGGCGCGGGATCCCAGCAGTAACTCGTGATCGTGTCCTTGTAGCGGAAGGAATAGCGGCGCACATGGTCGCACTGCGCCCCCGACAGCGCCTCGATGCTGATCGCATCCGGCTTCCAGGCGGCCAGCCGGTCCTCGAGGCCGCGCAGGGTGGCCGGATCGAAGCTCTTCGGAAAATAGGACAGGTGGGGCGAACCGAGCACCATCACCTCGTTCGCGGGCCCCTTCGCCGGGCCCTTCATGGTGGCGGGAGCGAAATCGGGCTGGTAGGCCTGCGCGCTGGCGGCGCCGGAAAACACTGCTGCAAGGAGAAATGCATACATCGGGCGCACGTCGATTTCCTTTCCGGGGAAGTGGAACATCGGACGATCATGGCATGCCAGTTCTGCAAGATCAACCTATGCATGCCTCGAACATGCGGGGTGCATTAGCGGGGGCATGCCTTCCACTACGGCATCGACCGTGCTACATTTTCATGTATGTACAACAATATGATGGGGACCTTGGCCATGCAGACACTGACTCAACTTCGCGCGGATTTCGACGAGCGCTCCAAGGGCTCCATGTCCTTGCCGATCGCCGGCATGCTGGTCTGGTGCATTGTCGGCGTCCTGGGAATACTCCTGCCGCCGAAGGCCGCCATCCTGGCGCTGGTGTTCGCGACCGGTGCGATCTTTCCGCTCGCGATGGCGATTGCCAGGCTGCGTGGTGAACAGTTGCTGGAAAATGCCAATCCGCTGGCCAAGTTGATGGGCGTCTGCGTCCTGATGGTCAACCTGCTGTGGGCAGTACACATTCCTCTGCTGATGCGGGCACCCGAGTTCGTCCCGCTTAGTCTCGGCATCGCACTCGGGCTGCATTGGATGGTCTATTCCTGGATTATCGGCCATCCACTCGGCTATCGCCATGCGATCCTGCGCTCGGCCGGCCTGGTCGCGGTCTGGTTTGCGTTTCCCGCCCACTCCGTCAGCGCATCGGCGGCGGTGGTCGTCGCGGCCTATGCGCTCACGATCGCCGAAATGCGCATGCGCCGCAGTGCGCTCGCCGTCCCGGCGGCTGCAGTAGATAGCATGGGTGCCTGACCAGGGCCGCTCTCATGCCCGGGACGCGGGCTCCCGGTGCTCGCGCAGTCCGCGCACCGCCTGGACCGTCCTGGTCGCAGCCCGCTCCAGCACCACCTTGCGGTTGCTCGATTCCTCGTCGCGCCTGGCTTCCCGGTGCCACAGGTGCAGCACCTCGGTGGCCAGGGCGCCGTCCTTGCGCAGCACGCCGGCATGGAACAGGCGCAGCACCAGGTCGGCATCCTCGTGGCCCCAGCCCACGAAACTCTCGTCGAAACCGTTGACCTTCTCCAGGTCCGCGCGCCAGACGGCCAGGTTGCAGCTCTTGATGCGGCGCCAGCTGAACCGGCGCCGTACCCGGCCGAGGTCGGGCCAGCGCAGCATCGTCTGCAGCACCTTGTTCATGTCGCCGCGCAGGCGGCAGCGCAGGCGGTCTGGCAGGGACATGCCGGCCACGTCGATGCGTTCGCGCAGGACGTGTTCGGTCAGCGCCTGGCTCAGGAGGATGCGGCTGCCGGCGACCAGGAAGCCCGGCTGCGCCAGCTGCCGGTGGCGTTTGATGAAGTCGCGCTGCGGCACGCAGTCGCCGTCCAGGAAGATGATATAGTTGCCGGTTGCCGCCAGCGTGCCGCGGTTGCGCGCCATCGCGGCGCGGAAGCCCTGGTCCGGCTGCCACACGTGCTTGAGCGGCACGGGCGAGCGCGCTGCCAGGGCGGCGACGGTTTCCCGCGTGTTGGCAGTCGAGCCGTCATCAGCGATAATGATTTCAAAATTCTTGTCATCCTGCATGAAACAGGCCTCCACGACCGCTGCCAGTGCGTCCGGGCGGTTGTATGTGGTGATCACGACAGAGATGGTCGGGGTTTGCTGCATGGGGGTCCAATGAAAACACGTGCTCAAGCTTGGCAAGAGTATCCCACAAGAACATGAATGAACAATAATCAGACGAAAATCGGGGTGCCGATGCAGCGTTGGATCGGCTTCCTGGTTTTCCTGTTCCCTTTCCTCAGCCTCATCACCCCGTCCGGCATCGGCTTTTCCAGTCTCGTCTTCGTGCTCGCGCTGCTGTGCGTGCCGCGCAAGGCCTGGGCCGCGATGGCGCCGCATTGGCGCGAGATCCGCTGGGTGCTGGCGGCCTTCGGCTATTACTTCCTGCTGGCGCTGGCCTTCGTGCTGGCGCGTCCCGAGGCCGACTGGAGCTATCTCGACAAGCCCTCGCGCATGCTCCTGGGATTCAGCGCCCTCATGCTGGTGGTGCTGGCGCGTCCCGCGCGCGCCTGGCTGTGGTGGGGCGTGATCCTCGGCGCCCTGGGCGCGCTGCCTTTCATCGCCTGGCAGCGCTTCGTGCTCGATATCTACCGCCCGGGCGGCTGGCTCAATTCGATCACCTTCGGCGACATCGCATTGTGCCTGGCGCTGGTGGCGCTGGCGGCCGCCATCGACTACCGCCACAGCACCCGCAAGGCGATCTTCCCGGCGCTCGGCGCGCTGGCGGGCCTGGGCGCGACGGTCATCAGCGGCACCCGCGGCGGCTGGATCGCGCTGGTGCTGGCCGCCATCCTGTTCCTGACCTATGCGCGCCTGCTGCAGAGCCGGCGCGTGCGCCTGCTGCTGGTCGGCAGCTTCGCGCTGTTCGCCTCGACCTTCTTCATCCCCGCCTTCGGCGTGCAGGAACGGATGGACCAGGGCATGCACGACGTCCAGATATGGCTCGACGGCGGCAGCGCCTTCTCGAACGTCGGCATCCGCCTCGAGCTATGGAAGGGCGCCCGCTACCTGATCGCGGAAGAACCCTGGTTCGGGCGTACCCCCGAGGGCGTGCGTGCCGGGCTGCGCGAGCTGGCGCAGCAGGGCAAGGTCCAGGACGTGATCCTCGAGTTCGGCCACCACCTGCACAACGATACCCTGCAGGCGCAGGCGACCGGCGGCGTATTCGGGCTGCTCGCGTATGCCGGCATCCTGGCCGCGCCCTTCGCGTTCTTCGCGCGCGCCATTGGAGGCGGCTCGCGCCGCGGGATGCCCCAGTTCGCCCCGGCCCTGGCGGGCATGCTGGTGGTGCTCGCCTATTTCGGCTTCGGCCTCACCGAAGTCATCTTCTGGTCCTTGAAGGGCACCATGTTCTACGTGCTCATGGTGGCTCTCCTGATGGGCTTCTGCCTGACCGCGAAAGCCGACGCGCAGGCCGGTATGGAAACACAACGTGGACAATAAATTGGAAAACAAGGTCATCATCAAACGCCTGCTGGCGGTGGTCAAGCCCTACCAGACGCGGGCCTGGCTGGCGCTGCTGTCGATGGCGCTTACCGCCGCCACCCAGCCGCTGCTCGGCAAGGCCCTGCAGCTCTTGATCGACCTCGGCTTCGAGGAGAAGGTGCCGTTCAGCCTGTGGTGGATTCCCGGCGTGCTGGTGTCGATCTTCATCCTGCGCGGCATTGGCACCTTCTCGACCGCCTACCTGAACAACTGGGTCACCAGCCGCGTGCTGAACGACCTGCGCGCGATGGTGTTCGACCGCGTGCTCAGGCTGCCGGTGGCGCGCTTCCATGAAGAGTCGACCGGCAAGATCATCAATGTCGTGGTGAACGAGGTGCGCCAGGTGGTGGACATGCTGCAGTCGGTGTTCGTGGCCTGCGTGCGCGATACCCTGGTCGTGATCGGCCTGCTCGGCACGCTGCTCTACCTGAACTGGAAGCTGACCCTGGTGGCGATCATCGTGATCCCGCTGACCGCCGTGATCGTGCGCACCACCACCGGCCGCCTGCGCCGCCTGAACCGCGAGAACCTGCGCGTGACGGCCGAGCTGACCCAGGTGGTGGAAGAAGCCACGCGCGGCCACCAGGTGATCCGGGTGTTCTCGGGCGAGCGCTACGAGCGCACGCGCTTCCATGCGCGCAGCGAAGCGCTGCGCGGCTTCTCGCAGCGCATGACGGTCGCGTTTGCGGCTACCACGCCGGTCACCCAGATCGCCACCTCGATGGCGCTGTCGCTGGTGGTGGTGCTGGCGATCCAGGCCGACATGACCCAGGGCGAGTTCGTCCAGTTCGTGACCATGATGCTGATGCTGCTGACGCCCATGAAGTCGCTGGCCGAGGTCAACGGCCCGATGCAGCGCGGGATCGCGGCGGCCGAGACGGTGTTCGGCCTGATCGACTCCCCGGCCGAGCGCGATACCGGCACGCAGGAGCTGGGCCGGGCGAGAGGCCACCTGCGTTTCGAGAACGTCTCGTTCCGCTATCCGAACGCGGCCAGCCAGGCCCTGAGCGAGGTCACGCTGGACGTGCAGCCGGGTCAGACGGTGGCGCTGGTGGGCGTGTCGGGCGGCGGCAAGTCCACTTTCGTCAACATGGTGACGCGTTTCTACGATCCGGAAGGCGGGCGCCTGCTGCTCGACGGCGTGCCTTACCCGGACGTCAAGCTGGCCAGCCTGCGCGCGCAGCTGGCGATGGTGAGCCAGAACGTGGTGCTGTTCGACGACACGCTAGCCGCCAACATCGCCTACGGCGCGGAGAAGATCGACTACGAACGCCTGGCGGCGGCGATCAGGGCCGCGCACCTGACGGACGTGGTGGCCAAGCTGGAAGACGGCGTGGAGACGCGCATCGGCGAGAACGGCATGCGCCTGTCGGGCGGCCAGCGCCAGCGCGTGGCGATCGCCCGCGCGATCTACAAGGATGCGCCGATCCTGATCCTGGACGAAGCCACCTCGGCGCTCGACAACGAGTCCGAGCGCGCGGTGCAGGCGGCGCTGGAGACCTTGATGTCGGGACGCACCACCATCGTGATCGCGCACCGGCTCTCGACCATCGAGCGCGCCGACCGGATCGTGGTGATGGAGCACGGCCGCATCGTCGAGCAGGGGACGCATGCGGAGCTGCTCGATGCGAACGGGATGTATGCGAATCTGTACCGGCTGCAGTTCGTGGCGGCGGACGAGGCGAGTTCGTAAGCTACTGGTAACGCATACAAAATTGGGTCCCGGCCTACGCCGGGACGACGGTTTTCAGGCAGCAGGTCGAAACAGCGTTTGTGGCCTGCACCTTTAGCACGTCGTCCCGGCGAAGGCGGGAACAATGCCACGGGCATTGTTCCCCCCAAGTTGTTTTTGACGTTAAAACCTCAGCTCGCGTAATGCGCCGCTTCCCCCGGCACTTCCGCATCGCGCCCATGCGCCCGGTCCTGCACCGCTTCCACATACCGGCGCAGCGCATCGTCCAGCGACGGCAGCATCATGGCCCGCTCGCTCGACAGGGCGCTGTATTCCGGCCGGCGCGCCAGGTGGCCGCAGGCCTCGCTCGATACCACTTCCAGCCTGGAGTGATCCACGCCCACCGCTTCGCAGGCACGCTTGGCCAGTTCGGCCCAGGTGAGCGCCTCGGCATTGGTCAGGTGCCAGACGCCGCGTTCGCGGTCGATCAGGAGGTCGAGCGATACGTTGACCAGGTCCGGCACGTAAGTCGGCGAGACCACCATGTCGCCCGCGGCCTGGAAGGGCTGGCCCGCTTCGAGCGCATTGAGCGCCTGCGTGACGAAGTTGTGCCGGTCCCAGGGCCCGAAGAGGGCGCTGGTGCGGATCACCAGCGCCTGCGGGTCGGCGTCCAGCACGCGCTGCTCGGCCTCCATCTTGCTGCGGCCGTACACGCCGAGCGGATTGAGGGCGTCCGACTCGACATAGGGCGCGCCCTTGGTGCCGTCGAAGACCAGGTCGGTGGAGAAGGTCATGAAGCGCAGCCGGTGGCGGATGCAGGCCAGCGCCAGGATCGTCGCGCCCAGCGTGTTCTCGCGCATGCAGCGTTCGGAATCGCCCTCGGCCTCGTCCACGCGCACGTAGCCGCCCGCATTGATGATCGCCCACGGCTTGTAGCGCTGGATTGCCGCCTCCACCGAGGCCGGATCGGTGATGTCCATCTCCTGGCGCGTCAGCACGCGGTAGGCCAGGTTACGGTTCTCGCAGATACGGGCATAGGCCGAGCCCAGGGTGCCGGTGGCGCCGGTGATCAGGATCGGCTGCACCACGTTCGACTTGAACTGGCTGCGGATCGCGATGTCGGCCACCGCGGTGCGGGTCGCCACCGGCTTGCAGAAGAAGCGTCCGGGGCGGCGCCACCAGCCTTCGCCCTGCAGCACCGGGTTGGTCAGCGGACGTCCGCTGGACAGTTCGCGCATCAGGGTGGCGACGGCGGTCGGGCGCGGTTCGCCGCCGCGCACGTCGAACGGGCCCGGTTCGTAGTAGCCGCGGCACTCGGTGACCAGGCAGTTCCAGTCGTAGGAGCCGAGCAGGGCCCAGACCGTCACCGCGCGCGCGTCGGCGCCCTGCTGGCGTGCGCTGCGCGCCGCGTTCCAGATCTCGAGCAGCCAGCGCATCTGGTCTTCGCGGTTGGCGTCGATGTGCGCTTCGGTGATGGCGATCGGCAGGCCGTAGCGCTCCCAGGTTTCCATGAGCAGCGGTCCGATGCCGGGCGTCGGCGTGGCCAGCGCGCGCGGGGTCTCGATGTCGGCGTGCGGAATGCCGCGGTAGACATGGCGCCGGTTCTCCGGATAGCGCTCCGGACGATGGTCGAGCCAGCGTTCGCTGGTGGCATAATAGTTCACGCCGATGATGTCGGGCGGGCAGGGGTTGTCGCGGAACCAGAGCAGCTCTTCTTCGAGGGCGTTCGACTCCAGCAGGTAGTTCCACAGCGCGTGGTTGTGGTCGACCTTCCCGCACAGCAGGTCCCAGCCGAGCCAGCGACGTTCGTTGAAGAAGCTGACCACTTCCTGCATTTCGGGCGTGCCGTAGGTCTTGGACAGGTCGTCGGTCGCCACCAGCTTGGCGTCGGGGTTGACTGCGCGGATTGCGCGCATGGCCAGCACGGTGGCGCGGCATTCGTTGATCAGGGCGCGGATGAAGGTGGATTCATCGCTGCCGTGCGGGTACCAGACGCCTGCCAGACCGGAAAAGCGCGCCGTGGTCAAAGGTTCGTTGACCGGGGTGTAGTACTCGGCCCAGGGGTAGCGACGGGCTACCGCGCCGGCGTACTCGGCGAGCTTTTCGGGGAAGGCGGGATCGACCAGGCTGGTGTCGCGTGGTCCGCTGCCATGGTGAAGGAGGCCGACGATGGGCGTGACGCCCAGCTGCTGCAGGGCCGGCAGGCGCTCGTCGGACCATGACCAGTCGGCGGACTCGATGCCATCGGGCGCGGTGCGCTCCCACAGCACCGGATAGCGGATGGCCTTGATGCCAAGCGAGGCGAAGCGGTCGATGTCCTGCAGGCGCTCGGCGTGGCCGTTGCGCTCCATCTGGCTGAAGTAGTTGTCGCGCACACGGTTGACCGTGCATTCGAGTCCACCCCAGAGCTCGAGCTCGGGGGGATGGTCCGGCTGGGAAACCATCGGTGTGTTCATGTTCTGACCCGCTGTTTGTGAAGACAGCCTAAAGCCTAATGGCCGCATGCGACGAGTTGTGTGAACTAGCCCACATAAAAAGGACATTTCGGACCAGTCCTACATTTGTGCGCAAAATCCTCGTTTCGGTCGCTAACTTCTGCTAACTGGAAATTTCTATAAGTATGGAAACGTGGGGCGACCGGTGCGCCGCACAGGTCGCGGAGCGGCGACAATATATCCCGACAAGGAGGGCATGATGTACATGGTGTACTGGACGATCGTCGAAGCCGACAAATGCACGCCGCACCAGAAGCCGTTCGAGACCACGGCCATGGTCGAGGCGATGCAGTACATGGAAGTGCTGCGCACGCGCCAGCGCGAAGGGGAGGGCGTGCGCTTCATCACGATGTCGTCGGAGCATCCGGACCTGGTCGGCCACCCCGGCGTGGACGTGACGGGGCCGGACTATAACTGGAAAAAGCGGCGCCGCTGAGCTTATGCCCTTAGCCGGCTCTTCAATATCTTGCCGCTCGGCGCTGCCGGCAGCGCATCCATGAACACGATGCGCGACGGCCGCTTGTAGGGCGCCAGGCGCGCGCGCAGCCAGTCCTGCAGCGCGGCCGCATCGACCTCTCCCGCAGCCTCCACGAAGGCCACCACCTCTTCCTCGCCGCCGCCCACGGCGCGGCCGACCACCGCCGACTGCAGCACGGCCGGATGGCTGTTGAGCGCGGTCTCCACTTCCAGCGGATAGACGTTGAAACCTGAACGGATGATCAGTTCCTTCAGGCGCCCGGCAATGAAGAGCGCGCCGTCCTCGCCCCGGGTCGCGACATCGCCGGTGGCCAGCCAGCCGCCGGGATGCAGGGTGGCGCTGGTCAGCGCCGGGTCGCGGTAGTAGCCCGCCATCACGTTCGGCCCGCGCACCCACAACTCGCCCGTCGCTTCCATGATGCGCACCTCGACCCCGGGGATGGGATGTCCCACCGAGGTGTCGCCGCGCGGGGCGTCCAGGCGCGTTTGCGAAACGGTCGGGCCGCTCTCGGTCAGGCCGTAGCCGTTGTGCAGGGGCAGCCCGAACACGCGTTCGACCTCGCGCTTGAGGGCCGGGTCCAGCGGCGAGCCGCCGGCGTAGCAGAAGCGCAGGCGCGACCGGACCGGTTCGCCCGCAGCGAGCGCCAGCAGGCGCGCGTGCATGGCCGGGACACCCTGCACGATGCTCAGCTCGCCGGCACGGATCTGCGCCAGCAGCGCCTCGGCGGAAAAACGCGGCATCAGGTGCAGGCAGGCGCCCGCGTACAGCGTGCCGAGCATGACCGAGCTGAGGCCGTACACGTGCGAGATCGGCAGCACGCCGCTGGCATGGTCGGAAGGCTGCAGGCCGCGCAGAAGGCTCGAGGTGGCGGCCACGAACAGCAGGTTGGCATGGGTCAGCATGACGCCCTTGGGCTGGCCGGTGGTGCCGGTGGTATAGACCAGCGCCGCCACCTGGGCGCCATCAGGCTGCACCGGTTCCGGCACGGCGGCCATATCCGATGCGCTCGTCGCCACGCCCGCGCTGGTGGCCGTGAGCACGCAGCGTGGGCTGCAATGGGTGCGGATCGCCGCCAGCTCGCCTTCGCTCAGGCGGGCATTCACCGTCACGCTCCAGGCGTCGATGCTGGCGATCGCGAAGATCAGGGCCACCTGCGCCACGCAGTTCTCGCTGACCAGCATGACGCGGTCGCCGGGGCGCACGCTCAGGTCGCGCAGCATGGTGGCGTAGCGCTCGACTTCGTGGCGCAGTTCGCCGTAGGTCCAGCTGCGGCCCTCCTCGACCAGGGCGGATGCGTCGGCGGGATGGCGCAGCAGGATGTCGCTGATGCGGGCGGGGAGGGAAGACGGATCGATCATGGGGCCTGCTTTATACCCGCTCATCCGCATTGACGCAACCTACAAAACCGGTGGCGCAAACGCCTCGGCAATCTCCCCCAGCTCCCCCGTTCCGCGCGCATCGTAGCCGGGCAGGGCGGCCACCAGCTTGTGGTAGGCCGGGGTGCGCATCAGCTCCAGCAGCTGGCGCATGGCAGGCTCCTCCAGGGCATCGCGGCGCACCGCGAAGTAGTACACCTCGTTCACCAGCGGCATGAAATCGAGCTTGAACTGGGCGCTGGCCGCGCGCATGCCGATGCCCGCGTCGGCCATGCCGCTGGCGATGTAGGCCGCCACCGCGGAATGGGTGAACTCGGCATTGTTGAAACCCTGGATGGCATCGGGCACCGGGCCATCTGCGGCCAGCATCATCTCGAGCAGCATGCGGGTGCCGGAACCGGCCTGGCGGTTCACGAAGCGCACGCCGGGGCGCGCCAGGTCGGCCAGGCCGCGTAGCAGAAGCGGATTGCCGCGCGCCGTGATCAGACCCTGCTCGCGGCCGGCGACGCGCACCAGGCAGTGCTGTTCCGGGTCGAGCCAGCGCAGGTACCAGTTCGCCGTCGGCGCCTGGAAGCGGCCGAGCGGGACGTGGAAGCCCGCCAGGTCGCATTCGCGCCGCGACAGCGCGACCACCGCATCGGTACTGGTGCGGTAGCGCGAGTCGAGCGGCAGGGAGTCGCGGTCGATGCAGCCCAGCAGCGCGGCCACCGCGAAGCCGTGGCTGGCGTCCATGCGCAGCGCCCGGGTGCGGCTGGCCGTGATGCGCACCAGTTCCGCTTCCAGTTCCGAGGCCAGGCTTTGCAGCGTGGGCGACAGGCGCGCGGCGATGCGGCGGTCGGCCCATACCAGCTTTTGCGCCAGGGGCGTCAGCTGGGTGCCGCGTCCGCGCCCGGTCTGCAGCAGCTGTTCGCCGAACAGGGTCTCGGCCGTGCGCAGCAAACCCCAGGCGTAGCGGTAGGACAGTTTCACGGATTTGGCGGCCTGGGCGATCGACCCGGTGTCCTGGATCGAGAGCAGCAGGCCGAGCAGGTCGGCGGTGTCCAGCGGCGGCTCGCCCTTGACGCTGATCTCCCAGTGCGGGCGAATGTGAACGGTAAGCATATGCTAAAAATAGCCTATTTCTTGCCTAAAAACATCATGATACGCTCCGCAAAACAATAAAAAATGACAAATGAATATGCTTTTTAAAGCATATTTCAACATCACTATAACGAGGAGGGGACATGGCTGTACTGAGTTTTCTGGACAAGGAACACACCATCGCAGGACCCGGTTTCAACCGCTGGCTGGTACCGCCGGCGGCGCTCGCGATTCACCTGTGCATCGGCATGGCCTATGGCTTTTCGGTGTTCTGGCTGCCGTTGTCGAAAGCGATCGGCATTACCGAATCGGTCGTTTGCCCTGCCGAGATGAGCTTCATGCAGCAGATCTTCGCCACGACCTGCGACTGGCAGATTTCAATGCTGGGCTGGATGTATACCCTGTTCTTCGTGTTCCTCGGCCTGGCAGCATGGCTGTTCGGCGGCTGGCTCGAGCATGCGGGGCCACGCAAGGCGGGCCTGGTGTCGGCGCTGTGCTGGTGCGGCGGCCTGGTGATATCAAGCATCGGCGTCTATACGCATCAGATCTGGCTGATGTGGATCGGCTCCGGCGTCATCGGCGGCATCGGACTGGGCCTCGGCTATATCTCGCCGGTCTCGACCCTCATCAAGTGGTTCCCGGACCGGCGCGGCATGGCAACTGGCATGGCGATCATGGGCTTCGGCGGCGGCGCCATGATCGGCGCGCCGCTGGCCGACAAGCTGATGAAGTACTTCGCCACTCCGACCTCGGTCGGCGTGTGGGAGACCTTCCTGGCCCTGGCCGCGATCTATTTCGTGTTCATGGTCGCCGGCGCGCTGACCTACCGCGTGCCCGCCAACGGCTGGAAGCCGGAGGGCTGGACCCCGCCTGTGAAGGCCGCCACGACGATGATCACGGCGCGCCACGTGCATGCAAGCCGAGTCTGGGGCATCCCGCAGTTCTGGCTGATCTGGGGCGTGCTGTTCCTGAACGTCTCGGCCGGCATCGGGATCCTGGGCATGGCTTCGCCACTGTTGCAGGAAGTGTTCGGTGGGCGCCTGATCGGCGTCGACGCCGGCTTCAACGAGCTCGACGCCGCGCAGAAAGGCCAGATCGCGGCCATCGCCGCCGGCTTCACCGGCCTGCTGTCCCTGTTTAATATCGGCGGGCGCTTCGCCTGGGCATCGTGCTCCGACTACATCGGGCGCAAGGCGACCTATTTCGTGTTCCTGATCCTCGGTTTCGTCCTGTACGCCTCGATTCCTTCGATGGCGCACAACGGCCAGCTGGCCTTGTTCGTCGGCTTCATCTGCATCATCCTGTCGATGTACGGCGGCGGTTTCGCGACCGTGCCTGCCTACCTGGCCGACCTGTTCGGCACCCAGATGGTCGGCGCCATCCACGGCCGCCTGCTCACGGCCTGGGCTGCGGCGGGCGTGCTCGGTCCGATCCTGATCAACTACATCCGCGAGTACCAGATCGCCCATGGCGTGCCCAAGGCCCAGGCCTATGACGTGACCATGTATGTGCTCGCCGGCCTGGTGGTCGTCGGCATCGTGCTGAACTCGATGATCCGCCCGCTGGCCGACAAGCACTTCATGACCGATGCCGAACTGGCGGCGGAGAAGAAGCTGGCGCAGGAACGCGACCTGAGCGCCTCGAGCGGCGTGCGCGGCGGCGTGGCCGCCGTCGGCGCCAGCAACCCGGCGCTGGCCACGTTCGCCTGGGCGGCAGTCGGCATTCCGCTCTTGATCGGCGTGTGGATCACGCTGCAGAAGGCGGTGGTCCTGTTCCAGTAAATCGGCGAGGCGTGGATGGCCATGCCGTCCACGCCTTCTAGTACCATTCCATTTATCCCTAACGAATCACCGGGACCCATCATGAACCACCCTGTCATCCCGATCACCGTCGCCGGCGCCAGCCGCCAGCGCAAGCGCGAAGCTCCCAAGGGGCGCCGTGTCGACCCGCAGGCATTGGCCGAGGTCCAGGCACTGCTGGGCCAGGAATCGCGCCGGCGCGACCTCCTGATCGAGCACCTGCACAAGATCCAGGACCGTTTCGGCTGCCTGGGCAGCCACCACCTGGCCGCGCTGGCGCAGGAGATGCGCCTGGCGCAGGCCGAGGTCTACGAGGTCGCCACCTTTTATCACCACTTCGACGTGGTGAAGGAGGGTGAAGAGCAGCCTGCCGCCTTGAGCGTACGCGTCTGCGCCGGCCTGTCCTGCGAGATGGCGGGCGCGCGCGAACTGCTGGACCGGCTGCCGGCGCTGCTGGGGCGGGAAGTGCGGGTGCTGGAAGCGCCCTGCGTGGGCCGCTGCGAGCAGGCGCCGGTGGCGGTGGTGGGGCAGCGTGCGGTGCCGCAGGCGAGCCTTGAAACCGTTCTGGCCAAGGTCAGCGCTGGCGAGACGACCGATGCGACAAGCGGCCACATCGACTATGCAGGCTACCTTCGCGACGGTGGCTACGCCTTGCTGCGCGACTGCGTGGCGGGCAAGCACGATGTGGAACAGGTCATCAGGACGCTGGAGGATTCGGGACTGCGCGGTTTGGGCGGCGCCGGCTTCCCGCTGGGCCGCAAGTGGCGCATCGTGCGCGCCGAGCCAGGCCCGCGCCTGATGGCCATCAACATCGACGAAGGCGAGCCCGGCACCTTCAAGGACCGCGTCTACCTCGAACGCGACCCGCACCGCTTCCTGGAAGGCGCCCTGATCGCCGCCTGGGCGGTCGGCATCGAGGCCATCTACATCTACCTGCGCGACGAATACCACGGCTGCCGCGCCATGCTGGAAGCGGAGCTGGACAAGCTGCGTCTTGATCCGCCGGTGGCGAACATGCCGCCAATTTATCTGCGCCGCGGCGCCGGCGCCTACATCTGCGGCGAAGAATCCGCGATGATCGAATCGATCGAAGGCAAGCGCGGCATGCCGCGCCTGCGCCCGCCCTACGTGGCCCAGGTCGGCCTGTTCGGACGGCCGACGCTGGAACACAATTTCGAGTCGCTGCACTGGGTGCGCGAGATCCTCGAGCGCGGCGGCGACTGGTTCGCCGGCCACGGGCGCAACGGCCGCCGCGGCCTGCGCTCCTTCTCGGTCTCGGGGCGAGTGCGCGAACCGGGTGTCAAGCTGGCCCCGGCCGGCATCACGATCACGGAGCTCATCGACGAGTACTGCGGCGGCATGCAGGACGGCCACAGCTTCTATGCCTACCTGCCGGGCGGCGCCTCGGGCGGCATCCTGCCGGCCAGCATGGGCGATATCCCGCTCGACTTCGACACCCTGCAGCCCTACGGCTGCTTCATCGGCTCGGCCGCGGTGGTGGTGCTGTCGAACCACGATAGCGCAGTAAGCGCCGCGCGCAATACGCTGGCCTTCTTCAAGGACGAATCCTGCGGCCAGTGCACGCCCTGCCGCAACGGCACCGCCAAGGCGCTCGACCTGATCAGGCAGCCGCAATGGGATACCGGGCTGCTGGGCGAGCTGTCGCAGGTGATGCGCGACGCCTCGATCTGCGGCCTCGGCCAGGCGGCGCCGAACCCGGTCGACTGCGTTATCAAATACTTCCCCCACGAACTGGAAAACCGCGTGGTGCAACCATGAACGCTCCCATCCCTACCGTTTCCTTCGAACTCAATGGCCGCGCGGTCGACGCGCTGCCGCACGAGACCCTGATCGAAGTCGCCGCACGCGAGGGCATCGAGGTACCGCGCCTGTGCTACAAGGAAGGATTGGCGTCGGTCGGCAACTGCCGCTCCTGCATGGTCGAGATCGCCGGCGAGCGCGTGCTTGCGCCTTCGTGCTGCCGCAACCCGGCGCCGGGCATGAAGGTGACGACCGACAGCCCGCGCGCGCTGGCCGCCCAGAAGATGGTGCTCGAGCTGCTGCAGGCCGACATGCCCGAGGCCGAGTACACCCGCAAGAACGAAGTCGACATCTGGGCCGAAAAGCTGGGCGTCGGCAAGCCGCGTTTCGTCCCGACCCGCCGCCAGCCGCAGGCGGACCGGACCCACGCCGCCATCACCGTCAACCTGGATGCCTGCATCCAGTGCACGCGCTGCGTGCGCGCCTGCCGTGACGAGCAGGTCAACGACGTGATCGGCCTGGCCTTCCGCGGGCAGGACACCAGGATCGTGTTCGACCAGGACGACCCGATGGGCGCCTCCACCTGCGTGGCCTGCGGCGAATGCGTGCAGGCCTGCCCGACCGGCGCCCTGATGCCGGCGCGCGAAGTGGCCCTCAACATTCCCGACAAGCAGGTCGATTCGGTCTGCCCCTACTGCGGCGTCGGCTGCCAGCTCACCTATAACGTCAAGGACAACAAGATCCTCTACGTCGAAGGACGCAACGGCCCTGCCAACCTGGGCCGCCTGTGCGTGAAAGGCCGCTACGGCTTCGACTACGCGCACCATCCGCATCGCCTGACCAAACCATTGATCCGCCGCGAAGGCGTGCCCAAGTCGGGCGACTTCACGATGGACCCGGATCGCGTGATGGACGTGTTCCGCGAAGCGAGCTGGGAAGAAGCCCTCCTGCTTGCCGGCGGCAAGCTGGCCCGCATCCGCGATGCGCACGGCGGCGCGGCCCTGGCCGGCTTCGGCTCGGCCAAGGGTAGCAACGAGGAAGCCTACCTGTTCCAGAAGCTGGTGCGCACGGGTTTCGGTACCAACAACGTCGACCATTGCACCCGCCTGTGTCACGCCTCGTCGGTGTCGGCCCTGCTGGAAGGGATCGGCTCGGGCGCGGTATCGAACCCGGTGATGGACGTGACGCGCGCCGAAGTGATCGTCATCATCGGCGCCAACCCGACCGTCAACCACCCGGTGGCCGCGACCTGGATCAAGAACGCGGTCAAGGCCGGGGCCAAGCTCGTCGTGATGGACCCGCGCCGCTCCGAGCTGGCGCGCCACGCGCACCGCTACCTGCAGTTCAAGCCCGACACCGACGTCGCGCTGCTCAATGCGATGATGCACGTGATCGTCAGCGAAAAGCTGGTCGACCAGGACTTCATTGCCAGCCGCACCATCGGCTATGCCGAGCTCGAAGCCAATGTGGCCGAATACAGCCCGGAAGCGATGGCGCCGATCTGCGGCATCGATGCGGAGACCATCCGCTACGTGGCGCGCCTGTACGCCACCTCGAAGGGTTCAATGATCCTGTGGGGCATGGGCGTGTCGCAGCACGTGCACGGCACGGATAACGCGCGCTGCCTGATCGCGCTGTCGCTCATGACCGGCCAGATTGGCCGTCCCGGCACTGGCCTGCATCCGCTGCGCGGCCAGAACAACGTGCAGGGAGCGTCCGACGCCGGCCTGATCCCGATGATGCTGCCGGACTACCAGCGCGTCGACAACCCGGCCGCGCGTGCGCGCTTCGAGCAGGCCTGGGGCGCCACCCTCGACCCGAAGCCGGGCCTGACCGTGGTCGAGATCATGGATGCCATCGATGCCGGCCAGATCCGCGGCATGTACATCATGGGCGAGAACCCGGCCATGTCCGACCCCGACGCCAACCATGCGCGCGCCGCCCTGGCGGCGCTGGACCACCTGGTGGTGCAGGACATCTTCCTGACCGAGACCGCGTATCTCGCCGACGTGATCCTGCCGGCGTCCGCCTTCCCGGAAAAGACCGGCAGCTTCACCAATACCGACCGCCTGGTCCAGCTGGGCCGCCAGGCGATCGACCCGCCGGGCGAGGCGAAACAGGACCTGTGGATCATCCAGCAGATGGCGAAGCGCCTGGGCCTGGGCTGGAACTATGGCCACGTCTCGGAAGTGTTCGACGAGATGCGCCGTACCATGGCCAGCATCGGCGGCATCACCTGGGAGCGCCTGGAGCGCAACGGCGCGGTGGTCTATCCCTGCATGAACGAAGGCGACGTAGGCCAGCCGGTGGTGTTCACCGAGCTGTTCCCGCGCGAAGGCGGCAGGGCGCGTTTCGTCCCGGCCGACATCATTCCGGCCGACGAGCGGCCCGATAGCGACTACCCGATGGTCCTGATCACGGGCCGCCAGCTCGAGCACTGGCATACCGGCAGCATGACGCGGCGCGCCACGGTGCTCGATGCGATCGAGCCCGATCCGGTGGCGCTGGTGCATCCGCTCGACCTGGAACGCCTGGGGCTCCAGCCGGGCCAGCCCGTCACGATCGCTTCGCGCCGCGGCGAAGTGGTGCTGTATGCACGGGCCGACGACAGTTCGCCGGTGGGCGCGATCTTCGTGCCCTTCTGTTATTACGAGGCGGCGATCAACCGCCTGACCAATGCGGCTCTTGATCCGTTTGGAAAGATTCCGGAGTTCAAGTATTGCGCCATCAAGGTGACGCCCGGCGGCGAAGTCGCGCCGCAGGGAAGCTACGGTGGCGGCCAAATCCTGGCGGGCATGGCACAATCGGCAACATGAACTGCCCTGACTTGCCCCCTTATCGTCCCGTCCTGTCCGAGGCGCACGCCTGCCTGACGCAGGAGGTCACGGCCGTGGACGAACGCGGCCGCCCCTCCAGCATCCACATTCCCGCCGAGCGCCCGCTCACCGTGTACGTGGACAAGCGCGAGATCGTCACCCTGATGACCCTGGGCGGCGCGCCCGAAGCCCTGACCCTGGGCTACTTGCGCAACCAGCGCCTGGTGCGCACGCTCGAGGACATCGTCTCGATCCAGGTCGACTGGTCGGTCGATGCGGTGGCGGTCGTGACCCGCAACGGCATTCTTGATATCGAGGAACGCACCGCGAAGAAAGTCGTCACCACCGGTTGCGGGCAGGGCTCGGTGTTCGGCGGGCTGATGGACGAGGTCGATAAAATCACGCTGCCCGAGGATGCGCGCCTGCCGCAGTCGGTCGTCTACCGCATCGTCGAGCTGATTCGCACCCAGCAGTCGGTCTACAAGCAGGCCGGCTCGGTGCACGGCTGCGCGCTGTTCTCGCACGATGGGGAATTGCTGTACTTCGTCGAGGACGTCGGCCGCCACAACGCGGTGGACGCCATCGCCGGCCTGATGTGGCTCGACGGCCTCGAAGGAGGGGACAAGGTGTTCTACACCACCGGGCGCCTGACCTCCGAGATGGTAATCAAGGGCGCCCAGATGGGCATTCCCTTCCTGCTGTCGCGCTCCGGCACTACCCAGATGGGCCACATGGTGGCGGAACGGGTCGGCATGTCGCTGCTGGCGCGCTGCTCGGGCAAGCATTTCCTGCTGCTGGCCGGGCACGAGCGCCTGGTGTTCGAGCCGGAGTTGCTCGAGCCGCTCAACGCACCATTCCACGCGCCAAAGCACGCCTGATGTCCCTGCTGGACGCAACGATGCACGCCTTCGCGCTGCTGTTCAGCGGCGACGAGGCGCTATGGCGCATCGTCTGGGTCTCGCTCAAGACCAGCATCCTCGGGCTGCTGCTGGCGGCCCCGCCGGCGGTCTTCCTCGGCTACGTCATCGCCATGCACCGCTTCCCGGGACGGCGCATCGCCATCTGGCTGGCCCAGGCCGCGCTGTCGCTGCCCACCGTCCTGATCGGCCTGCTGCTCTACCTGCTGTTGTCGCGGCGCGGCCCGATGGGCGGTCTCGAATGGCTGTTCACCCAGGAAGGCGTGATTCTCGGCCAGATGGTGATCGGGCTGCCGGTGATGCTGGCGTTTACTCTGGCGGCGGTGCAGGCGGCCGACCCGCGCTATGCCGAGACGGCGATCGCCCATGGCGCTTCGCGCTGGCGCGTCATGGTCACGGTGCTGCACGAGGCGCGCTACGGCGTGATGGCCGCCGTCATCAGCGGCTTCGGCCGAGTGATCTCGGAAGTCGGCTGCGCCCTGATGGTGGGCGGGAACATCGAAGGGCAGACGCGCACCATCACCACCGCCATCGCGCTGGAAACCAGCAAGGGCGAGTTCGCGCAGGGGATCGCGCTGGGCATCGTGCTGGTCTCGCTGGCGCTCCTGATGAACGGCGCGCTGGTGCTGCTGCAGGGCGAAGCCCACACGGCGGGAGGACGCCGGTGAGCCCGCTGCTGACCCTGCACGGCCTGCGCAAGCGCCACGGCGAGCGCACGCTGTTCGAGATCGAGCAGCTGGCCATCGAGGCGGGAACGGCTTACGTGCTGACCGGCGTGAACGGGGCCGGCAAGTCGACGCTGCTGCGCATGCTCGCCGGCCTGGAGCGCGTTGACGCCTGCACGGTCGACTTCGACGGCCGCAGCATGCCGCTGCATCCTTATCCGCAAGCGTTGCGGCGCGCCATCGTGTTCGTGCACCAGCACCCGATCATGTTCTCGACCAGCGTCGCCCACAACATCGCCTACGGCCTGCTGGCGCGCGGCGAGAGCCGGCGCAGCGTGGCGCCCAGGGTCGAGGACGCGATGGCCTGGGCCGGCGTGACGCACCTGCGCGACACCGATCCCGCACGCCTGTCCGGCGGCGAAAAGCAACGCGTGGCCCTGGCCCGGGCCCGGGTGCTGCAGCCGCGCCTGCTGCTGCTCGACGAACCCACGGCCAACCTCGACGGCCCGGCGCGCGAGCAGGTCATCGAGCTGATCCCCACCTTGCTCGAGCAGGGCAGCAGCGTGGTGATGGCCTGCCACGACCGCGACCTGATCGGGCTGCCGGGCATCCACCGCCTGAAGCTGCGCGACGGGCGCCTGGAATACCGCTGACACCGGCCCGGGCCCCCGGTCCCTGCGCGGCAGCTAGCCGGCCGATTCGCCCAAGGCCTGCCTGAGCGCGGATTCCATCGTCTCGTAGGGCACGGCGCCGCGCACCCCGAAAGCCTGTTCCCAGCCGGCGCCTGCCGGGCGGAACACCATGATCGGCACGCCGGCCACGCCGAGCGAATGAGCCAGCTGCTGGTCCGCGTGCACCGCGCCAGTATGGCGGCCGCTCTCCAGGGCCTGGAGCAGGCCCTGCCGCTCGACACCGCTTTCGGCGCCAATGTCGGCCAGCACGGCAACATCGCCGATGTCGCGGCCGTCCTCGAAGAAGGCGCGGAACAGGGCCTCGTGCATGGCGTCGAAGCGTCCCTGCTCACGGGCATGGGCGACGGCTTCGAAGGCCAGGCGGCTGCGCGGCTGCACCGGCGGCAGCTTGAGCTTCATGCCGCGCTCGGCCGCCATCGGATACACCGAACGGTTCCAGGTCGTGTGCAGGTATTCGCCGTCCGGGTCGAGCGTGGGCTTGGGATCCGGGCGCAGCTCGAAGGCGCGCCAGACCACCTCGACTTGCCCTTGGTACTGCTCCTGCAGGCGCCGGATCGGCGGCAGTTCGAGGTAGCAGAAGGGGCAGACGTAGTCGCTCCAGACGTCGATGCGGATGGGAGTGGGTGGGTTCATGAGACCATGCTACACCGCAGCCGCTTGGTGCCGCGCGCGGCATGCTTACGCGAGCTTCAGGCGCGCGACCTTGTCGAGCGCCTCGCGCAGGCCGTGGGCAGCGGCTGATGCGGTTCCACCAACCCAGCCGCGCGCATAAGCGCCATCGTGCGCGTGTCCGTGGTTTTCGAGCTCGGGCAGCAGGCGGCTTGCCACCGCCAGGTCGTTCAGGTGGCCGAGCCGATCCTGTACGCTGGAGAGGCACTTGATATAGCGCTTGACCTCTTTTCTCGGCAGCAGGTCACGGAAGAATTCGGCCGCATAGCGCGCCTTCTTGGCCGCGATGCGCACCCGGTGCCGGGCCGGTGCATCGTTTTCATCGAGCGCTCCTATGCGCCTGCGCAGGCGCTTTTGCGCCTTGCGGATGAGCGGCACCAGGCCGTCCAGGGCCGGCCGGGCCAGCGGGTCGTCCTGCGGCAGGCCGGCGCCAGGGCGCCACTGGCGGCCGTGCAGCCAGCCGTTCATCTGCAGCATCAGCTGGGTATAACGCTCCGAATGCAGGGTGGGCAGCAGGTTCTTGTGCAGGGCGCGTGCATGGTCCTGCGCGGCCGCCTGCAGAGCGTGGGTAGCGATGCCGTTGATCGTCGGGAGGGTGGTGCCGGCCAGCACATCCCAGTCGCGCGTGGCGCCCAGTTCGCTCGCCAGCCAGTCGAGTTCTTCCTGGAGTTCGGGCGGCAGCGGCGCCAGTTCGCGGAACATGTCGAGCAGGGCGCGCAGGCGGCGCAGGCCGACGCGCATCTGGTGGAGGCTCTCGAGGTCCTGCGCCAGCACGCCGGGAACGTTGGCCTCGATCTGCGCCATGCAGTTCAGGCCGATGCATTGCAGCGCGTCTTCCATGCGCATCTTGCGCTTCAGGCGCACCCGCGCGGCTTTCACCGGCGCCGGGGCCTCGTCTTTTACCAGCTTTACTGTGGTTTCGGTGTTCATCGGGCGCCCTGATGTGCTCATGTGGAGCACATCATACCCGCCTCGAGTTTGGCAGCCGCCCGATTGCTACATCAGGATCACGTCGTATTGTTCCTGGTGATAACCCTTTTCCACCTGCAAGGAAATGCGCTTGCCGATGAAGTCGCCCAGCATGGCCAGGTGCTGCGATTCCTCTTCCAGGAACAGGTCGACCACTTCCTGCGAGGCGACGATGCGGAACTCGCGCGGATTGAACTGCTTGGCTTCGCGCAGCAGTTCGCGCAGGATCTCGTAGCAGATCGTGCGCGAGGTTTTCACTTGCCCGCGGCCAGCGCAGGCCGGGCAGGGCTCGCACAGGATGTGGGCCAGCGATTCGCGGGTGCGCTTGCGGGTCATCTCGACCAGGCCGAGGGCCGAGAAGCCACTCACCGAGACCTTGGTGCGGTCGCGCGCCAGGGTCTTCTTGAGTTCCGCGAGCACGGCGTTGCGGTGCTCGTTGTTCTCCATGTCGATGAAGTCGAGGATGATGATGCCGCCCAGGTTGCGCAGGCGCAGCTGGCGTGCGATGGCGTGGGCCGCCTCCAGGTTGGTCTTGAAGATGGTGTCGGCGAAGTTGCGTCCGCCGACGTAGCCGCCGGTGTTGACGTCGATGGTGGTCATCGCCTCGGTCTGGTCGACGATCAGGTAGCCGCCGCTCTTCAGGTCGACGCGGCGGCCCAGCGCGCGCAAGATTTCTTCTTCCACGCCGTAGAGGTCGAACAGCGGACGCTCGCCGGTGTAATGGGTCAGGCGCGACAGCACGCTCGGGGTGTAGACCTGCGCGAATTCGACCAGCATGTTGTAGTTCTCGCGCGAGTCCACCTGGATGGTCGCGGTCTCGTCGTGCACGAAGTCGCGCAGCACGCGCTGAGCCAGGTTCAGGTCCTGGTAGAGCAGGGAGGTAGGCGGCCGGGTGCGCGCGCCCTGCTGAACCGCGGCCCAGGTCTTGCGCAGGTAGTCGACGTCGGCCGCCAGGTCGGCGTCCGAGGCTTCCTCGGCCTGGGTGCGCACGATGTAGCCGCCTTTCTCTTCCTTCGGCAGCATGTTCGCGAGGCGGGTGCGCAGGTGTTCGCGGTCGGCTTCCTTCTCGATCTTCTGCGAGATGCCGATGTGATGGTCCTGCGGCAGGTAGACCAGCATGCGGCCGGCGATCGAGATCTGGGTCGACAGGCGCGCGCCCTTGGTGCCGATCGGGTCCTTGATGACCTGCACGGTCAGCACCTGGCCGTCGAACAGCAGCTTTTCGATCGGCGTGGGCGCAGCCAGGGCGCCGTTGGGGCCTTCATGGTTGCGCGCTTCCCAGATATCGGCGACGTGCAGGAAGGCCGCGCGTTCCAGGCCGATGTCGATGAAGGCCGACTGCATGCCCGGCAGGACGCGCACGACCTTGCCGAGATAGACATTCCCCGCCAACCCGCGCGTGAGGGTGCGCTCGATGTGCAGTTCCTGCACAGCGCCCTGCAGGATCAGCGCCACGCGCGTTTCCTGCGGGGTGATGTTGATGAGGATGTCTTCGTTCATGGCCGGCCGTGCAGTATTGTTCAGAGCGACATCATACACGGGCGGCGTAATTCGTAGGGCAGGCGGTTCGCCGCCGGCCCACGGACAAGCGGACGGTCAGACGTTGTAGCCGGCCTTGCGCAGCAGGTTGGCCGTCTCGAAGATCGGCAGGCCCATGATCCCCGAATGGCTGCCCTCGATATGCTCGACGAACAGCGCGGCCAGGCCCTGGATGCCGTAGCCGCCCGCCTTGTCGTAGGGTTCGGTCGTGGCGCAGTAGGCGCGGATCTGGGCCGGACTGAGCGTAGCGAAGCGGACGTTCGACACCTGGGTGACCTGTTCCGCCACGCGCTCGGCATGGACCGCCACCGAGGTCAGCACCTGGTGGGTACGGCCGGACAGGCGCTCGAGCATGGCCACGGCTTCCTTGTTGTCGGCCGGCTTGCCGAGGATCTCGCCGTCGATGGTGACGGTGGTGTCGGCGGTCAGGATGGGACGCAGCGGCTGGCGCCGCATCTGCAGCATGTCCCAGGCGAACGCGCCTTTCTCCTTGGCGACGCGCGCCACGTAGGCGTGCGGGTCTTCGCCCGGCAGCACGTCTTCGCTGACGTCCACGCCGCGCGCCGGGTCGCTGCGCAGCATCAGCAGCTCGAATTCCACGCCGACCTGGCGCAGCAGTTCGCGCCTGCGCGGGCTCTTCGAGGCGAGGTAGATTTTCTTGTCGGTGAGTTTCATGGATGGCGCGCAATCACACGCGATGGTACGGGTGGTTCTGGGTGATGGACCAGGCACGGTACAACTGTTCCGCCAGCATGACGCGCACGATTCCGTGCGGCAGCGTCATGCTGGAGATGCGGATCATGCCTTCAGCGCGCGCCTTCAGTTCGGGATCGAGCCCGTCGGCGCCGCCGATCAGGAAGGCGGTATCGCGTCCGTCCTGCTGCCAGTTCTCCAGCATCCGGGACAGGCCGACGCTGGTCAGGTCCTTGCCGCGCTCGTCCAGCGCGATGATGCGCACGCCTTTCGGCAGGACGGCCTCGATGCGCTCGCGCTCGAGCGCCATCGCGGTGGCGGCGGTCTTGCTGCCGGAGCGCTCGACCGGCTTGATTTCCTTGAGCACGATGCGCAGCTCGGGCGGCATGCGCTTCGTGTATTCGCCGAACCCGGATTCGATCCAGGCCGGCATCTTGTGCCCGACTGCGGCAATGATCAGCTGCATAAAAGGCTTACTCGGCGGCCTTCTTCACGCGGCGGATCACTTTTTTCACCGGTTCTGCATCGGCAGGGGCTGCGGCCTTCGGGGTACGCTTCGGCGGCTTGGCCTTGGTGGCTTCGACGGCGGCGACTTCGCTCTTGCTCGGTGCGACCTTCACGGTCTTGCCGGTCGGGACCTTCTTGGCGGCCGGCTTCTTGGCGGCGGTGGTGGTCTTGGTGGCGGCGGCCTTGCGCGCGGCAGGCTTGCGCTCGTTGACCGGCTTGGCTTCCGGCTCGTCCTTGTTGGCGGCCAGGTGCTTCGACTTCGGTTTGGATTCGGCTGCTTCGGCCGCTTCCGGCGTCGATTTGCGCTTGGCTGCGCCCAGCTTGACCGGCTTCTCGCCCCAGATTTCTTCCAGGCGGTAGTACTGGCGGATGGCCGGCTGCATGATGTGGACGATCATGTCGCCCAGGTCGACCAGCACCCATTCGCCGGTGTCTTCGCCTTCCATGCCGACCACGTCGCCGCCTGCTGCCTTGACCTTGTCGCGTACCGAAGCGGCCAGTGCCTTGGTCTGGCGGTTCGAGGTGCCCGAGACGACCGCGATGCGGTCGAACAGGCTGGTCAGGTGCGTAGTGTCGAACAGGACGATCTCCTGGCCCTTGACGTCTTCGAGGGCGTCAACGACGAGGGTTTGCAGTTTCTTGATATCCATTAGCTTTTATATAAGTTATGTTGTTGAATATAGTCTAGCACTTGCGGCGGAACGAGCGCGCCAAGGTCGGTGCCTCGGTCCGCGCCGGTCCGCAAGGTGTTTCGGACTTGGGTGGCGGAAATATCAACCGCCAAAGTATGAGCCAGGCAAACCTTGCCATGCGGCGTGGCGCGCACTTCCGCAGGTGTCGCCAGCCGCCCCGCGAGTGCCGACGCCACGCCAGGAGGTAGCTTGTCCTGGTCCAGTTCATAGCCCGGGCGTGCCGCCACGCCCAGGTTCGCGAGCGTGAACAATTCCTTCCAGTCGCGCCAGGTGTCGAGCTTCTGCAGCTGGTCGGCGCCCATCAGGAAGACGATCGAGGCGTCCTCGCCGAGTTCGGCGCGCAGCCCGCGCAGGGTCTCGACCGTGTAGGTGGCGCTGCCGCGTTCGATTTCCTGCAGGTCGATCGTGACGGCGAACGCCTGGCCGCCGAAAGCCAGTTCGAGCATCTCGATGCGCTGGGAATCGCTGGCCTGCAGGGCGCTCTTCTGCCACGGCCGCGCAGGCAGGATGCGCAGCTGGTCCGGCTGAAGGAGTTCGGCAAACAGCGCGGCCAGCGCGACGTGGCCGTGGTGTACCGGGTCGAAGCTGCCACCCAGCAGGGCAATGCATTGACTCACGAATGTGGTCCCGCTGCCAGCCAGTCGCGGTGGACGAGGAAGTCGGTATACAAGGCCGCTTCCGGGCTGCCCGGTTCCGGGTGCCAGTCGTAGCGCCATTTCACGATCGGCGGCATCGACATCAGGATCGCCTCGGTGCGGCCGCCCGACTGCAGGCCGAACAGGGTGCCGCGGTCCCACACCAGGTTGAACTCGACATAGCGTCCGCGGCGGTAGGCCTGGAAGTCGCGTTCGCGCTCGCCGTAGGGCGTGTCCTTGCGCGCCTGCAGGATCGGCAGGTAGGCATCGAGGAAACCGTCGCCGACCTTGCGCACCATCGCGAACGCATCATCGAAACCGGTCTCGTTGAAGTCGTCGAAGAAGATGCCGCCCACGCCGCGCGGCTCCTTGCGGTGCTTCAGGTAGAAGTACTCGTCGCACCACTTCTTGAAGCGCGGGTGCAGGTCGGCGCCGTAGGGCGCCAATGCGTCGTGGCAGACCTGGTGGAAGTGGCGGGCGTCGTCCTGGTTGCCGTAGTAGGGCGTCAGGTCCATGCCGCCGCCGAACCACCAGACCGGGTCTTTTCCTTCAGCCGTGGCTTCGAAGAAGCGCACGTTCATGTGCACGGTCGGGGCGTAGGGGTTGCGCGGGTGCAGCACCAGCGACACGCCCATCGCTTCCCAGGCCCGGCCCGCCAGTTCCGGACGCGCGGCCATGGCCGAGGGCGGCAGGCTGGCGCCGGTGACGTGCGAGAAGTTACAGCCGCCGCGCTCGAACACATTGCCTTCTTCGATCAGGCGCGAGATGCCGCCGCCGCCTTCCGGGCGCTCCCAGGTATCGACCAGGAAGGGTTTGCCGTCGATGTCTTCCAGGGCGCCGACGATGCGGGACTGGAGCTCGAGCAGCCAGGTCTTGATGGCGGACGGGTCTGGGATGGTCATGCGTTCAGGGTGGGCGGCGAAAAATGGGCAGATTGTACACCTGCCCCCGGCGCTGGTCTTATTTCAGGCCGCGCCAGCCGATGTCGCGACGATACTGCGCGCCGTTGAAGTGAATCTTCTCCACCGTCTCGTAGGCCTGCTTCTGCGCCATCTTGACGCTGTCGCCCAGGCCGACCACGCACAGCACGCGTCCGCCGCTGGTCTGCAGGCTGCCGGCAACTAACTGGGTGCCGGCATGGAAGGTGACGCATTCCGGGGTTTCGGCCGGGATGCCGTCGATGACGTCGCCCTTGCGCGGGCTGTCCGGATAGCCCGCGGCGGCCATCACGACACCCACCGCGGTGCGGCGGTCCCATTCCAGCTCGACCGCATCCAGTGTGCCGTTGCAGGCGTGGTCCAGCACGGTGGCGAAATCGCTCTTCAGGCGCGCCATGATCGGCTGCGTTTCCGGGTCGCCCATGCGGCAGTTGAATTCCAGCGTGCGCGGGTTGCCTTCGGCGTCGATCATCAGGCCGGCGTACAGGAAGCCGGTGAAGACGATGCCGTCCTTGGCCATGCCCTGGATGGTCGGGTTGATGATCTCGCGCATCACGCGCGCGTGCATCGACGGGGTCACGATCGGGGCAGGGGAATAGGCGCCCATGCCGCCGGTGTTCGGGCCTTCGTCGGCGTCCTTCAGGCGCTTGTGGTCCTGGCTGGTCGCCAGCGGCAGCACGTTCTTGCCGTCGCACATGACGATGAAGCTGGCTTCCTCGCCGGCCAGGAATTCCTCGATGACGATGCGGGCGCCGGCGTCGCCGAAGGCGTTATCGGACAGCATGTGGTCGACCGCGGCGTGCGCTTCGTCCAGGGTCATCGCCACCACCACGCCCTTGCCGGCCGCCAGGCCGTCGGCCTTGATGACGATCGGGGCGCCGTTGGCGTCGACGTAGGCGTGCGCCTGGGCCGCATCCGAGAAGCTCTGGTATTTCGCGGTCGGGATGCCGTGGCGCTGCATGAAGGCCTTGGCGAAGTCCTTCGAGCTTTCCAGCTGCGCCGCTTCTTTCGTCGGTCCGAAGATCTTCAGGCCGCGGGTGCGGAACAGGTTGACGATGCCGGCGGCCAGCGGCGCTTCCGGGCCGACCAGGGTCAGGGCGATGCCTTCGGCCACGACGAAGTCGGCCAGGGCCGCGGGATCGGTGATCTCGACGGTCACCAGGCGTGCGTCGAGGGCGGTGCCGCCGTTGCCCGGGGCGACGAAGACGGTCTGGACACGCTCCGATTGGGCCAGTTTCCAGGACAGGGCGTGTTCACGGCCGCCAGAGCCGACTACGAGGATTTTCATACGGGCGCGTTCCTACTTGGTTGCTACGGGGGATCCGGCTGGCGCGCCAGCCGGTTTTCGACAGTTTGACGGCTGCTGCTTACTCGTCGATGACAGCGTTGGTATAGACATCCTGGACGTCGTCCAGGTTTTCCAGCGCGTCGAGGATTTTCTGCATCTTGACGGCGTCTTCGCCGGTCAGCACGGTCTCGTTGTCCGGCTTCATGATGACTTCCGAGACCTCGGCCTTGAAGCCGGCCTTTTCCAGCGCTTCCTTCACGCCGGCGTAGGCGAACGGGTCGCACAGCACTTCGAAGCCGCCTTCCTCGTCCTGCATCACGTCGTCGGCGCCGGCTTCGAGTGCGGCTTCCATCAGCTTGTCCTCGTCCACACCCGGCGCGAACTGGAACTGGCCGACGTGCTTGAACATGAAAGCCACGGAACCCTCGGTGCCCAGATTGCCGCCGTACTTGTTGAAGGCGTGGCGCACTTCGGCCACGGTACGCACGCGG
>JAEAMF010000883.1_pt1 | contig 28372 bp, 29 predicted proteins | sample 8958721 | NCBI WGS metagenome assembly JAEAMF01 (sample SAMN16933255, study PRJNA681124) | bioreactor sludge metagenome | isolation source: anaerobic bioreactor treating anionic surfactant - SDBS | place: India: Bengaluru | collected 2019-02-28 | reverse complement strand
CGGCACCAGGAATCGAACCCGGGACCTACTGATTACAAGTCAGTTGCTCTACCATCTGAGCTATACCGGCTTAGGGGCGCTATTATAGCCATCGGTTTGGTTATGTAAACCACTTCTGTAGCACTTATTGCGTAGGTTTTTTCCTTTCATTCTCTGCCGCCCGGTTTTGCCCTGCAACGGCGGCGGTTTTTGGCGGTTTTGGCGTGTGATCTGGCGGGGCTGAAAGCCTTATTCACAATCGCTATGTCACGTTACTGTCGCGCTCCTGTCCTTTAAAACAGTCGTTTGTGTTTGCGCAAATGGCTGTTTTTTCTCGCTTAAAATGTGTGACTAAAAAATGACCAGGCGCTGTTTTTCCTTGGATCCAAGGCTTTTGAGGGGTTTGTGGAAAAACCATCAACAGAGTTATCCACAGGCTGTTCACTGCCGCTGGTTGCGTTCGGCCAGTAGCATCAGGTTGCGCGGGGTGAGGGCGTAGTCGCAGAACTGTCCGAGCTGCACGCGGTAGCCCTGGGCTTGCAGGTAAAGGGCGCGGTCGAGCACCAGCCACAGTTCCAGTGGGCGGCGGAACAGGTTGCGCAGCAGTTCCAGGTTGCGCACTTCGGCCAGCCTTGCCTGGCCTGCGGCTTCCAGGGCATCCCAGTCGGGGTTGCCGTGCAGGGGCAGGTTTTTGAGGGCGGCGAGGTCGCGGCAGTAGTCGGCGAAGGGCTTGTCTAGCCAACTGCTGGGCAGTGACGGAGTGGGCAGGTAGGCGTCGATGCCGCGCTGTTGGCGTTGCAGCAGGTCGAAGCCGAGGCGGCGGGCCATGGACAGGTCGCGTTGGCGGCGTACCCGGGCGCCAGCGGTGACGGTTTCGCTCAGCGGCAGGCCGAGGTCGTCGAGGCTCAGTTGCAGCGCCGAGGCCTGGGCTGCACTCGACAGGGGTTGGTAGAGCGGGCCTTGGGTGCGGTTGTAGCAGCACGGGGCAATGGCCAGTTGGTTGCAGCCACGGGCGCTGGCCAGTTGTATCAAGCGTACGTGCAGGTCGCCGCAGGCGTGCAGGGCCACGGGGGTGTGCTGTGGGCTGAGTTGCTGGGCGGTGTCGTCGGCCAGCACATCCTGCAGGTGGTGTTCGGCGTTCAGGCCGTGGTGTTGGCTAAGCGTTTGGCCGGCCTGTACCAGGGCCGGGTCGTATTCCAGGCAGGTCAGGTGCTGGTCGTTGTGCAGCAGGCGGCGGCCCAGGTGGCCTTTGCCCGCGCACCAGTCGAGCCAGTGGCGCGGGGTGTGGGTAAAGCCCAGGTGGCTGGCGAAGGCTTCGATCTGCTGCCATTTGCGCCCCGGTACGTCGACGTTCAGCCGCGGCGGAGCAGGGGCGATGGCGATGGCGGGCAGTTCGCCGACCGCCGCCAGTTGCGCGGCCTGTGCCGCCAGCTGTGGATAAGGCGCCGGTGCGTCGAGTGTTTCCGGGTGATTATGGGCGGCTTCGGCGTCGCTCAGTGTGCGCTGGCGCAGCCACTGGGCCAGGGCCGGGTGCTCGGTTTCCCACGGCAACTGGCGTTCGGTGAACGGGCGCGGGCGCCAGAGTGCCTGGTGTTGCAGCAGGAAGTGGTCAAGGGCCTGGAAGCGGCTGAGCAGGTGCGCGTCAGCCAGGGCAGCAGCGGGGCCGGAGGTGGCCCCGCTTGCCGGTTCAGCGGCCTTGGCAGGCATCGACTCGCAGCCAGCGTTCGAGCAGCTTGAAGCCGTTTACCAGCAGGAAGGAGATCAGCAGGTAGAACAGCCCGGCCGCGAAGAAGATCTCTACCGGCAGGTAGGTGCGGGCGATGATGGTACGCGCCATGCCGGTGAGTTCCAGCAGGGTGACGGTACTGGCCAGGGCACTGGCCTTGAGCATCAGGATCACTTCGTTGCTGTAGGCCGGCAGGCCGATCCGTGCGGCACGTGGCAGCATGATGTAGAACAGCGCCTTGGCCTTGGACATGCCCAGCGCCCGTGCCGCTTCGATCTCGCCCCGTGGGATGGCCTGCAGCGCACCGCGCAGGATCTCGGCGATGTAGGCGGCGGTGTGCAGGGTCATGGTCAGCACCGTACACCAGAACGGGTCACGCAGGTACGGCCACAGGGCGCTGCTGCGCACGGCGTCGAACTGGGCCAGGCCGTAGTAGACCAGGAACAGCTGCACCAGCAGCGGGGTGCCACGGAAGAAGAAGATGTAGCTGAAGGGTACGGCACGTACATACCAGTGCCGCGACGAGCGGGCGATACCCAGCGGGATGGCCAGGATCAGCCCGGCGATCACCGCGATGGCGACCAGTTCCAGGGTGAGCGTGGCGCCTTGGGCCAGGCGTGGCAGCCACTTGATGATGACTTCCCAGTTCATTGGTTGGCCCTCGCGAAGCCGCGTGCGGCGCGTTTTTCCATGAAGTGCATGCCGGTCATGGCGATGATGGTCAGGCCCAGGTAGATGAAGGCGGCAACCATATAGAAGGTGAATGGCTGTTTACTGACCGTCACGGCGATCTGCGAGTGACGCATGATTTCTTCCAGGCCGATCACCGAGACCAGCGCGGTGTCTTTCATCAGGATCATGAACAGGTTGCCCAGGCCGGGCAGGGCGATGCGCCACATCTGCGGCAGGATCAGTTTCGAGAAGATCCGACCCTTGGACAGGCCCAGGGCCAGGCCCGCTTCACGGTGGCCCTTGGGAATGGCCAGGATCGCACCACGGAAGACTTCCGTGGCATAGGCGCCGAAGCACAGGCCCAGGGCGATGACGCCAGCGGCGAAGGCGTTGAGCTCCAGGCCGGGGATGTTCAGGGCTTCGCCCAGCCGGTTCATCAGGCTGACGGTGCCGAAGTAGATCAACAGTACCCACAGCAGTTCAGGTACGCCACGTACCAGGGTGGAGTAGAAACCACCGAGCCATTGCAGGGGTTTGTACGGCGAGGTTTTGGCCAGGGCGCCGAGCAGGCCCAGGACCAGCCCCAGTGCCAGGGCACACAACGCCAGTTTGACGGTCATCAAGGTACCGGCAGCAAGTGCCGGGCCGAATCCGTAGAGGTCGATATTCATGGGCAGGTTTGTTCAAGGGACGGGCACCGCCGCCAGGGCGGTGCCGGTCGGGCGGATCAGTAGATACTGAACGGGAAGTACTTGTCGTTGATCTTCTTGTACGTGCCGTCGGCGATGATTTCTTTCAGCGCAGCATTCAGCTTCTCACGCAGTGGGTCGCCTTTACGCACGGCGATACCGACTTCGTCACTCTCGACCACCGGGTCGCCCTTGAACTCGTAGTTCTTGCCAGCGTCGGTTTTCAGCCAGTCATAGTTGACGTACTTGTCGGCGAGGATCGCGTCGACCCGGCCGGAGGTCAGGTCCAGGTAGGCGTTTTCCTGGGTGTCGTAGAGCTTGATGTCGACGTCGCTGCCGTAGTTGTCTTCCAGCCAGGTGCCGGCGAGGGTGGCGCGCTGGGTACCGATCACCTTGCCTTTGAGCGAGGCCTTGTCGGTTTTGAAGTCGACGTTTTTCGGGGCGATGAACTGCAGTTTGTTCGAGTAGTAGCGGTCGGTGAAGTCAACGGCCTGCTTGCGCTCGTCGGTGATCGACAGCGAGGAGATCAGGAAGTCGAACTTCTTGGCGTTCAGGGCCGGGATGATGCCGTCCCAGTCCGAGGTGACGACGTCGCATTCGACTTTCATCTTGGCGCACAGGGCGTCGCCGATGTCTTTGTCGAAGCCGACGACCTGGCCGCTGGCATCCTTGTTGTTGAACGGCGGGTAGGCCGCCTCGATGCCCATCTTCAGTTTTTCGGCAGCCATGGCATTGGCCGAAAACACCAGCGTGGCGGCAGCGGCCAGGAGGAATTTCTTATAGCTCTGCATGCGTGTTGCTCCGTTAGCGGTTGCTGGACATGAATTGTTTGCAGCGCGCCGAGTTCGGGTTTTCAAAAACCTGCTGCGGCGACCCTTGCTCTTCGATCAGGCCTTGGTGCAGGAAGATCACTTCGCTGGACACCTGGCGGGCAAAGCCCATTTCGTGAGTAACCAGTAGCATGGTTCGACCTTCTTCGGCCAGCGCACGGATCACGTTGAGCACTTCCTGGACCATTTCCGGGTCCAGTGCCGAGGTGGGCTCGTCAAACAGGATGACCTTCGGTTGCATGGCCAGAGTCCGGGCGATGGCGGCCCGCTGTTGTTGCCCGCCAGACAACTCGGCGGGGTAGGCGTGGCGCTTGTGGTGAATGCCGACCTTGTCCAGCAGTGCTTCGGCGGTCTCGATGGCTTCGGCCTTGCTCTGGCCCAGCACGCGACGGGGCGCCTCGATGATGTTGTCGAGGATGGTCATGTGCGGCCAGAGGTTGAAGTTCTGGAAGACGAAGCCGATCTCGCTGCGCAGGCGATTGATCTGCTTGTTGTCGGCGGCGACCAGCTCGCCGTTTTTCGCGGCCTTCAGGCGCAGCTCTTCACCCGCGACGAGGATTTGGCCTTGATGCGGGTTTTCCAGCAGGTTGATGCAGCGCAGCAGGGTGGACTTGCCTGAACCCGAAGACCCCAGAATCGAGATCACGTCGCCGTCGCGTGCGGTCAGCGAAATACCCTTGAGTATCTCCACGTCACCGTAGCGTTTGTGCAGGTTGCGGATTTCAAGCGCGGGCGTGGCCTGGGCCATGTGCGGTCCTCATGAGTTCTGATGCGCTCCTGCTGTTGTAGGCCTTCCTGGCGTGGCGCCACGCTAGCATAGCGTTCTGACGGCCGCCAACAGCGTCGGGCGGGGCAATCGGCTGGGGTGAGGGCAGGTGTCGCATCGTTGCAGCGGACTGTCGCGCCAATGTCCGCCTGCTCCCATTTCCAGGGCCGGAGCCTTGATGAAAAAAGGCGCGATGGTGCCAGTTTTGGCCGGTACTGGGAAGCCGTATTTAGTCCTGTGCCCTCTGGGCTGCCTGTGGGTTGCACTGCCGGGTTGCACTTTTATTGCGCAAAAAATGTGCAGGGGTGTTACCACCGGCCGATTTCGGTGCACCTGCATGTATGTGTAACTGAGTATTTCGGTAATCTGAGGTGCGATGCCCTTGAATAATGGCCTTTTGGCCAGCCTTTGGCCAAAAGGCCCGCAAGGCTCGTTGTAGGGGGTTGTGCTGAATGCGCAGCTGCTGCTGAAAAATTTTGGCGCAGTTCTTGCTCAAGGCATGGGTAACAGGACGTATCAGTCTTTCTTTACGAAGGGTGTGATTCAGGATTAGAGCGCCCATTCCTCGCTATAGGTAGTGTTATGAGCGGTACGCACAACTCCAATGACCTCGCTCAGGGGCTCAAGCAGCGGCATGTCACCATGCTGTCCATCGCGGGTGTAATCGGTGCCGGTTTGTTCGTCGGCTCCGGCCATGCCATCGCCGAAGCCGGCCCTGCCGTGCTGCTGGCCTACGCCGCTGCCGGTACGCTGGTGGTGTTGGTGATGCGCATGTTGGCCGAAATGGCCGTGGCGTCGCCGGATACCGGTTCTTTCTCCACCTACGCCGACAAGGCCATCGGCCACTGGGCCGGTTTCACCATCGGCTGGTTGTACTGGTGGTTCTGGGTGTTGGTGATCCCGTTGGAGGCCAACGCCGCCGCGACCATTTTGCACGCCTGGTTCCCTGATATTGCGATTTGGGCCTTTACCCTGATCATTACCCTGTTGCTGACCGCAACCAACCTGTTCAGCGTGAAGAACTACGGCGAGTTCGAGTTCTGGTTCGCCTTGATGAAGGTGGTGGCGATCATCGGCTTCATCATTCTCGGGCTGGCAGCGATCTTCGGTTTCATGCCGAACAGCCAGGTCAGCGGTGTCAGCCACCTGTTCGATACCCAGGGCTTCATGCCTAACGGGATGGGGGCGGTGCTGGCGGCCATGCTGACCACCATGTTCTCGTTCATGGGTACTGAGATTGTCACCATTGCCGCGGCCGAATCGAAAGACCCGTGCAAGCAGATCACCAAGGCGACCAACTCGGTCATCTGGCGGATTTGCCTGTTCTACCTCGTATCGATCTTTATCGTCGTAGCACTGGTGCCGTGGAACCATGGCCCATTGGCAGAAGTCGGTTCGTACCAGACGGTGTTGAATCTGATCGGCGTGCCGAATGCCAAGGTGATCGTCGACATCGTTGTGTTGATCGCAGTAACCAGCTGCCTGAACTCGGCGCTGTACACCTCCTCGCGCATGCTGTTCTCCCTCGGCAAGCGTGGTGACGCCCCGGCAATTGCCCAGCGCACCAACGCCAGCGGCACGCCACACTGGGCGGTGCTGTTGTCGACTGCTGCTGCGTTCCTGGCCGTGTTCGCCAACTATGTCGCGCCGGCGGCGGTGTTCGAGTTCCTGCTGGCCAGCTCTGGCGCCATTGCGCTGCTGGTGTACCTGGTGATTGCCATCTCGCAACTGCGCATGCGTCGTCAGCGCATAGCCCGTGGTGAGAAGATCGTATTCAAGATGTGGCTGTTCCCGGGCCTGACCTGGGCGACCATCCTGTTCATCGTTGGCATCCTGACGGTCATGCTGATCCGCCCGGACCATCGGGTGGAGATCATCGCGACTGGCCTGCTGACCATCGCGGTGGTCGCTGCGGGCCTGCTGACGGCGCGCAAGCACAAGGCCCTGGCCGCTGGGCGTGCCGCCGTACTGAACAACTGATACAAGGCTGTTGAGCAAAAAGGCCGCTACCCGAATGGGAGCGGCCTTTTTGCTACTGTGGGAGCGGGTCTTGCCCGCGATGCAGGCACCGCGAACTCACTGACACCCCACTGACCCTATCGCGGGCAAGCCTGCATTCCACGGGTTTGGTAGGAGCGGGTCTTGCCCGCGATGCAGGCACCGCGAACTTACTGACACTCCACTGACCCTATCGCGGGCAAGCCCGGCTCCTACAGGATGAGCTGCAGCCCTGTTATGCCGGGCGCTTTTGTACTTTCGAGACGGCTTCCGAGGCGGCGACATAGGCTTCCTGGAATTCGTCGCTCTCCAGCCAGGCCATGGCGGTGGCTTCGTCGGCGTCGTCGAGCCATTTGCGGTAGGCGCAGAAGACCATGACGATGTAGTCGGTCGATTGCTCTTCCTTGTGCCCCTTGAGCACCAGGGCCAGCAATGGGTCGACGAGGAACACCGCGATCATTGCCTGCAGGCCGTTGTCTTGCGCCTGGGCTTGTTTCATTTTCTCGAACAGGGCGTTGTAGCTGCCCGAGTTCATGGCCTTGTTGAATACCTGCTCAACACCCACGCTGGAGGCGTCCGACGAGCTCTTGACCGCCTGCCCACTGCGCACCATTCGGTTTTCCCGGGCCTTGTTGGCGGCGCGTTTGGCGCGTTTCTGTTGTTTGCTGCTGGAGGCCATCGATGAAATCCTTGAAATAAGCTGATGCGTCCGGCTATTGAAACGCAGTTGGTCAGGAAACCCAAGCTGCGTCTGGTGCGTTGTGGTGGGCGGCGGGTGGCTCAGGCGGGCAATGACAGTGGCTGGGTGCTCGGCTCAATCCGGTGTTCGGTGGTCGCTCTTTCGTCTTCCTCGATCACCCGTGAAGCACGGTCGACCAGTAGTGGGTCCGGCTGGTGGGCGACTTTCAGGTTCTTGCCCGGGTAGTCGAGTGAGTGCAGGAAGTGGCGAATGCAGTTGAGGCGCGCGCGCTTCTTGTCATCCGACTTGATCACGGTCCAGGGGGCGTCGGCGGTGTCGGTGTGGAAGAACATGGCTTCCTTGGCCGCGGTGTAGTCGTCCCAGCGGTCCAGCGACTTGATGTCGATGGGCGAGAGTTTCCAGTGCTTGAGCGGGTCGTCGCGGCGCGAGATGAAGCGTCGCAGTTGTTCTTCGCGGTCCACTGAGAACCAGTACTTGAACAGCAGGATGCCGCTGTTGCAGAGCATGCGTTCAAGGTCTGGCGCCTGGCGCATGAATTCCAGGTACTGCAGCGGGGTGCAGAATTCCATCACCCGCTCGACGCCAGCGCGGTTGTACCAGGAGCGGTCGAAGAAGACCATTTCACCCGCTGTGGGCAGGTGCTGGATGTAGCGCTGGAAGTACCACTGGCCTTTTTCCTGTTCGGAAGGCTTCTCCAGGGCGACGATTCGCGCGCCACGTGGGTTCAGGTGTTCCATGAAGCGTTTGATGGTGCCGCCTTTGCCCGCCGCATCACGGCCTTCAAAAAGCACCACGATCCGTTGCCCGGTTTCCTTGACCCAGTTTTGCACCTTGAGCAGTTCGATCTGCAGCTCGTGCTTGGCCTTTTCGTATTCAAGGCGGCGCATGCGGTTGCGGTACGGGTAGCGGGCCGGAAGTTTCGCCGAGGAGCTGTCTTCGTTCGAACCATGGGGCGCGGAAATCACTTGCAGGGCCATTGGTTGCTGGCTGGCCAGAGTGATTTCGGCTTCAAGGTTTTTCACGGCTGCCGGTTTGCTGGTGCTGCGCGCTCGGCGGGTGCGCGGTGCAGTGGCTTTGCGCGGGGCGCTTTTGCTGGTGCTGAGCGTTGCGGTTGGCGTGGTGCTTTCAGGCAAGGCGCTGGGAAGGGGGTGGGCGGTTGATTCTTCGCTCATGGGAGACCTGTGTTCTCTCTCGGATGTCTAAAAGCATTTTAGGGATCCAAAAGTGATGGCACATTGACTCTCATCAATAGGGCGTCGCTTTGCCGCGAGGTGATTAAACCCCGGAAAACAAAAAACCCGCACTAGGCGGGTTTTTTGATGTTTCAGATGATGCTGGCACCATCTGAACTGAATGATGGTGCCCAGAGACGGAATCGAACCGCCGACACGGGGATTTTCAATCCCCTGCTCTACCGACTGAGCTATCTGGGCAACGGGGCGCATTAAAAGGCTTTTTCGGGCTTAGGTCAAGCAAGTTTTGAAAAAATTTTTAATTAATACCGTCGCTTACGGTTTTACGGGGTTATTCGGCCGGTGGAACGTAGCCTTCGGCTTTGGCGTAGTCCTCGCCGGAGAAGAACTTGTCCATCTCGCCCTGCAGGTATTTGCGGTCTTCGGCGTTCATCATGTTCAGGCGCTTCTCGTTGATCAGCATGGTCTGGTGTTTCTGCCAGTCGGCCCAGGCTTTCTGCGAGATGTGGTTGAAGATGTCTTCACCCTTGGCGCCTGGGTAGGGTTGGCGCTCCAGGCCTGGCAGTTCTTCTTTGTACTTGCGGCACATTACGGTACGGGTCATGACGACTCTCCTGAATTCAAGGCATCGGCTGCGCGTTTGAGCAGCTTTTTCACCGGGGCGGCAAGGCCCAGGCGCGGCGGGGTGGCGAGGTTATACCAGAGCCAGTCGGCCTCGGCCACGTGCTCGCCCCTGCTGTCGACGCGTACCAGCCAGGGTTCGATGGCCAACTGGAAGTGGCTGAAGGTGTGGGTCAGGCCGCTCAGTGCCTGACGGCTGTCCAGGGTCAACTGGTGCTGTTCGGCAAGGTGCTCAAGGTCGGTCAGGGTATCGAGCTCAGGCAGGCTCCAGAGCCCGCCCCAGAGGCCGCTGGAAGGCCGGCGATAAAGCAGGATCGCGCCTTCACGGTTGGCCAGCAGGGGCATCAGCGTACTGCGCTGTGGCAGGGCTTTGCGCGGCTTGGGCAGCGGGTAGCGGGTTTCCTGGCCGAGCAGGTGCGCTTCACAGCCGCGTTTGAGCGGGCAGAGCAGGCAACTGGGCTTGCTGCGGGTACACAGGGTGGCGCCCAGGTCCATCATCGCCTGGGTGTAGTGGTTCACCCGGCTATGCGGGGTAAAACGCTCGGCGGTGGCCCACAGCGCCTTGGCTACCTTCGGCTCGCCGGGGTAGCCCTCCTGGGCGCTGTAGCGGGCCAGTACCCGTTTCACGTTGCCGTCGAGGATCGGCGCGCGCAGGCCCATGCTGATGCTGGCGATGGCACCGGCCGTGGACAGGCCGATACCGGGCAAGTCGGTGAGTTTTTCCACGTCTCGGGGAAACTCGCCGGCGTACTGCTCGACAACGATCTTCGCGGTCTTCTGCAGGTTGCGGGCGCGGGTGTAGTAGCCCAGGCCCGTCCACAGGTGCAGCACTTCGTCTTCCTCTGCTGCGGCCAGCGCTTCAACGGTCGGCAGAGCGTCCATGAAGCGCCCGAAGTAGTTGAGCACGGTGCTCACCTGGGTCTGCTGCAGCATGATTTCCGACACCCACACCCGATAGGGGGTGATGTCCTGTTGCCAGGGCAGGTCGTGGCGGCCGTGTTGGTCGTACCACTCCAGTACGGCACTGGAGAACTGCTCGGGACTCATTGCTTGAACAGCCCCTTGAGTGCGTCTTTCAATTCTGGAGATACCTTATCGCCTAACTTTTCGTTGATCTTTTCGCTGAGTTTGTCACCGGCCAGCTTCGCCGCCACCTTGCCCAGGCCGTCCTTGTCGACACGGCAGGCCTTGGCGCCCAGCTCCAGCGGGCCACGGCAATGCAGTGGCCACTCAAGGCCGATGTAGCGTGAATTGACCTGGCAGGCCGGGTCGGGCATGTCGCGCTTGTCACCTTCGATGATCACGCCAACGCGGTAGTCCATGCCCAACACCCGCAGGTCGAGGTCGCCGGCACCGTTGACGGTCAGGCCAGGAATCCGCACTTTCAGGTCCGGGTTGCTGGCCACGCCATTGCGCAGTACCAGGCTGCCTTTGAGTTCCTCGAATGGGGTGTCCTTGCCGCGAGGCTCGCCACTCAATGCCTTGCGGTTGAGTGTGGCGATCCCTTGGCAGAGTTGTTGTTCAAGGTTGGCATTGACCAGCACGCCGTTGTTGATGGCGAAGCTGGCGTTGCCGTTGAGGGTGTCGATCAGCGCTTTCTGGCTGTTGCCGCTGGCGGTCAGGTCGCTCGTGAGGTCGAGCAGGCCCTTGAGCGGCGAGCTGTCGTCCTCGCCCTTGATGAAGTGTTCCACGGGTACCCGGTTGATCTGCGTGTTCAGGCCGATTTGCGGGATCGCCGGGCGTACGTCGAGCTTGCCCTTGCTCTCGAAGTCGCCGTTGTACAGGCCGCCGCGCAGGGTTTCCAGGGTGAGCAAGCCGCCCTGGCCGCTAGCTTTGAGGCTGGCGTCTTCGATCGGTAGTTTTTTCAGGGTCAGCAGTCCGAAGTTCAGGTCGGCTTGCAGGTCGAGTTGGCGCAGGCGCTCCACGGGCAGCAGGGTGTCACTGCTCCAGGCCACTTGAGTCGGCGCGTCCGGCAACGGCGTGGTGCCTCCACCGGCGAGTGCGCCGGCTTCCTTGCCTTTGACCTCGGCCTTGCGTGCGGCGCTGGCACTGGCGGCGGTTTCGCTTTTAGTCGGCAGGTAGCGGTCCGCATCGAACTTGTCGGCCTTGAGCTGCAGGCGCAGGGCCTGTTTGGCGAAGTCGTCGATGGCTACCCGACCGCTGAAGGTGCTGTCGTCGAGTTTTACCGTCAGGTCTTCCAGGGCCAGGCTGGTGCTGCTGCCTTGCAGGCGGCTGACCAGTTCGAATTTGCTCAGGGCGGTGGTGTCGGTCATCGCTGGCAGGGGGTAGCCGATGCTGTCGAGGAAGGTCCGCAGGTTGAGCTGGGCGATGGACAGGCCGCCAGTGATTTTCGGTGCCTTGTCCAGGTCGCGCAGGTTCAGCTCGCCGAGGGCGCGCAGTTGGTTGGCAGACACCTTCAGGCTGTTCCATTCGGCGACATTGGCGGCCAGGTCAACCAGCAATTGGCCCTGGGCGGCGAAGGTCATGGTCTTGCCTTGCAGCGGCTCGCCGGAGGCTTCACCGGTGAGTTTCATGTCTTCGAGCTGGTAGCGCTTGAGGGCGCGGTCAAAGCGCAGTTCACCGTTGAGCTCGGTGCGGGCGCGCAGCACTGGCTGGCCGACGCTGAGGAATGCGGTGAGTTTCAGCGGGATGTCGACCCCTTCATGCACCGCCCCCGTGCTCAGTTGGATGCTGTCTGCATTGAAGGTCTGGCCGTTGCGTGCATCGCTGTACTGCACTCGGGCGTTGTTTACGGTGAGGCTGTCGATGTCCAGCTTGACCGGGCGCTCGTTGGCCGTGGCGGGGTGGCTGGTTTCGGCCGGTGCCGGTGTGGCCGTGGTAGCGGGCGTCGTGGTTGTGGCGGGGGTGGTGCTTGGCAACGGCTTGCCGAAATCTTCCCAGTTGCCGTGACCGTTTTTGTCACGGGCCAGGGTCAGGTTCAACCCTTCGACCCGGACATCGCTCATTTGCACTTCGCGGCGCAGCAGGGGCAGCACGCGCACGGAAAGGCCAAGCATCTTCAGGTCGGCGAACGGGGTTTTCGGGGTGTTCAGGGTCGCGATGCTGGCGTCGTGCAGTTCCAGGCCCAGCCAGGGGAACAGGCTCCAGCCGATGTCGCCGTTGAGGGTCAGCTCAATGTTGGCCTTGTCGCGAGCCAGCTGGCGAATCTCGTCTTTGTAGTCGTTGGGATCGAAGAGGTGGGTCAGGGCGAAGCCCAGAGCCACAATGATCAGCAACAACCCGAGAATTACCAGCCCCAGGATTTTGCCGAACGCTTTCATGGGCGAGTCCTTGTAGTCCGATTTTTAGAAAATTCAGCCGCAGAGTATAGCGCTGCGCATTTGGTTGCCGGTTTAAGTGCGTTCCCTAGCGTTATACGGTTGCGGACAGCTCCAGCGGCAGGTCCAGTTGGCTTGCCAGCGCCTGAATGGCCGCGCACTTGGTCGTGGCCTGCAAGCGCAGAGTTTGCCCGGCTTCGCGGGCCATACGCTGTGCTTCGCTGACCAATCGCAGGCCCACCCCGCGTCGACGCGTCACGCTGCGCACGCACAAGTGCGACAGGCGCCAGGCGTCATGCTGACGCGTAAGGCGGGCAGCGCCTAGCAGACGATCGTTGAACCGCGCTGCGATCAGGCTGCCGTCGGCCAAGGCTGCGGCCAACCAGGCTTCGGCGGTTTCGCCAGGGGCAAACAGATCGGCAGGTGCATCGGCGTAGATCTTCGCCAGGTCCAGCCGGTCTTGTTGGCTCGGTGTACGCACGGCTTCGACAACGACAGGCATGTAGGTTCCTCGTGACAGGTCAGTTAACTAAAAAAGGACGATATCAGATTGCTTTCAGTGAGCCCGGCAAATGGTACCCTTTCGCGGTTTTCAGGTGCCTGTGTAGCGTTTTGCCGCATTTTACTGATTGCCTGCCGCTAGAACGTTCGCTACCCGCGTGCGCCAAGGTCGAGGGCGGATGTGGGGCCTGCGAACCGTCCAGATCGATAAGGGAAAACAATAAATGAGCAGCATTACGGCAGGTGCGATTGTTCCTGCACCGAGCTTTTTGTCCAAGGAGCGCATCATCGCCCAGCCGGGCTTCAACCGCTGGCTGGTGCCGCCGGCAGCCTTGGCGATCCACCTGTGTATCGGCATGGCCTACGGCTTTTCGGTGTTCTGGTTGCCGCTGTCCAAGGCCATTGGTATCAGTGCGCCGGTTGCCTGCTCGGCAGACATGGGTTTTCTGGCTCAGGCGTTTTCCTCGAGCTGTGACTGGCCGATCTCGATGCTGGGCTGGATCTACACGCTGTTTTTCATTTTTCTCGGCTGTTCGGCTGCGATCTGGGGCGGTTGGCTTGAGCACGCCGGGCCACGCAAGGCCGGTGTGGTGTCAGCGCTGTGCTGGTGCGGCGGCCTGCTGATTTCGGCGTTGGGTGTGTACACCCACCAACTGTGGCTGATGTGGCTGGGGTCCGGGGTGATTGGCGGTATTGGCCTGGGGCTGGGGTACATCTCGCCGGTGTCGACCTTGATCAAGTGGTTCCCAGACAAACGCGGCATGGCCACCGGTATGGCGATCATGGGCTTTGGTGGCGGGGCCATGGTTGGTGCCCCGCTGGCGGCGGCACTGATGAACCATTTCGCCAGCCCTGAAGGGGTCGGCGTGTGGCAGAGCTTTGTGGTGATGGCTGCGATTTACTTCGTTTTCATGATCGGCGGCGCGTTGGCGTACCGCGTACCGCCTACTGGCTGGAAGCCCGAGGGCTGGGTCGCACCGCAGAAAAAAGCCAGCAATACGATGATTACCCATCGCCATGTGCATGTCAGCGTGGCCTGGAAAACCCCACAGTTTGCCTTGGTCTGGCTGGTGCTGTGCCTGAACGTCTCGGCGGGTATCGGTATCCTCGGCATGGCTTCGCCGCTGCTGCAGGAGGTGTTTGCCGGGAAGTTGCTGGGTAACGACCTGCGCTTCAGCGAGCTGAACACTGCGCAGTTGAGCCAGATCGCCGCAATTGCCGCCGGTTTCACCGGCTTGCTCAGCCTGTTCAACATTGGCGGACGGTTCTTCTGGGCCTCGTTCTCCGACTACATTGGCCGCAAGAACACCTACTTTGCCTTTTTCGCGCTGGGTTTCGCCCTGTATGCGCTGGTACCGAACATGGGCCACCTGGGCAATGTGGCGCTGTTCGTGGCGGCGTTCTGCATCATCCTCTCCATGTACGGCGGTGGCTTTGCCACTGTGCCGGCCTACCTTGCCGACCTGTTCGGCACGCACATGGTCGGCGCAATCCATGGTCGCCTGCTGACTGCCTGGGCGGCGGCGGGTGTGCTGGGGCCGGTGCTGGTCAACTACTTGCGTGAGTACCAGTTGAGCATCGGGGTCGAGCGGGCAGCCGCCTATGACATCACCTTGTACATCCTGGCCGGCTTGCTGGTACTGGGCTTCATCTGCAATGCCCTCGTGCGCCCGGTAGCCGACAAGCACTTCATGACCGACGAGCAATTGGCCGCCGAGGAAAAGCGCTCGCAGGCTCACGTCATCACCAGCGCCAAGGCACTGGAGTGGCACGCCTCACCGGCGAGTATGCCGCTGGTGCTGTTGGCCTGGCTGATCGTCGGTATTCCGCTGGCCTGGGGTGTCTGGGCGACGTTGCAGAAGACTGCCGCGTTGTTCCATTAAGCCGCTCGCCAGCAGGGCCGGCACCTACGGGCATGCACAATGACCGGCAGGTGCCGGCCTTGTCGGCGATCAAGCCCCTGCAAGGCAGGCAGAAATTCCCTGCCATGCGTCATGTTCGTTTCAAGCCGAGCGTATCTGGGCCTATAATGGTCGCCTTTTTCGCCCAATGATTTCGCGGAGCAGGTGATGGTCGAACGTAAGGCTTCCGTCGAGCGCAATACTCTGGAAACCCAGATCAAGGCCTCGATCAACCTGGATGGCAGTGGCAAGGCCCGATTCGATATCGGTGTCCCCTTCTTGGAACATATGCTCGACCAGATTGCCCGACATGGGCTGATCGACCTGGACATCGAGTGCAAGGGCGACCTGCATATCGACGACCACCATACGGTCGAGGACGTCGGTATCACCCTGGGCCAGGCATTCAGCCAGGCAATCGGCGACAAGAAAGGTATCCGTCGTTACGGCCACGCCTACGTGCCGCTCGATGAAGCCCTGTCGCGTGTGGTCATCGACTTCTCGGGTCGCCCAGGCCTGCAGATGCACGTGCCGTACACCCGTGCGTCGGTCGGTGGCTTCGATGTCGACCTGTTCCAGGAGTTCTTCCAGGGCTTCGTCAACCACGCCAACGTCACGCTGCACATCGACAACCTGCGTGGGCACAACACCCACCACCAGATCGAGACCGTGTTCAAGGCCTTCGGCCGTGCCCTGCGCATGGCGATCGAGCTGGACGAGCGCATGGCTGGCCAGATGCCTTCCACTAAGGGTTGCCTGTAATGCAGACCGTTGCCGTTATCGACTATGGCATGGGCAACCTGCACTCGGTGGCCAAGGCCCTGGAGCACGTTGGCGCTGGCAAGGTACTGATCACCAGCGACGCTGCGGTCATCCGTGAGGCTGACCGTGTGGTGTTTCCCGGCGTAGGCGCGATTCGCGACTGCATGGCCGAGATCCGCCGCCTGGGCTTCGACAGCCTGGTGCAGGAAGTCAGCCAGGACCGTCCCTTCCTTGGCATCTGCGTGGGCATGCAAGCCCTGCTGGAGCACAGCGAAGAGAACGACGGCGTTGACTGCATTGGCATGTTCCCGGGCAATGTGCGCTTTTTCGGCAAGGACCTGCACGAAGACGGCGAACACCTGAAAGTGCCGCACATGGGTTGGAACGAAGTCGAGCAGACGATCGACCACCCGCTGTGGCACAACATTCCGGACCTGGCGCGGTTTTACTTTGTCCACAGCTACTACGTCACGGCCGGCAAGGCTGTGCAGGTAGTCGGTCGTGGTCACTACGGCGTCGATTTCGCCGCAGCGCTGGCCGATGGTTCACGTTTCGCCGTGCAGTTCCATCCGGAGAAAAGCCATACCCATGGCCTGCAACTGCTGCAGAACTTCGCGGCCTGGGACGGGCGCTGGTAATGAGCAAGGCCAGGAACAAGGCCCCGATCCTGACGCTGGCGCCCGAACAGGAGCGCGAAGCGTTGGACGTACTCAAGCGCTTTCTCGAAGACCGTTTCGAGCTGCAATTGGGCTCTTTCGAGGTGGCTGAGGTCCTGGACCTGTTCAGCAAAGAGATTGCGCCACACTACTACAACAGGGCGATTGCCGATGTTCAGCTGCACCTCAAGGAGCGGTTCGAGAGCATCGAAAGCGACCTGTGGGCGCTCGAGAAGAACTGACTTCCCGAGCATCGCTGTTTACCGATTAGACAGGTTTTCCAGATGCTGATTATTCCCGCTATCGATCTCAAGGACGGTGCTTGCGTACGTCTGCGCCAAGGCCGCATGGAAGATTCCACGGTGTTTTCCGATGACCCGGTGAGCATGGCCGCCAAATGGGTTGAGGGTGGCTGCCGGCGCCTGCATCTGGTCGATCTGAACGGTGCTTTCGAGGGCCAGCCGGTCAATGGCGAAGTGGTCACCGCGATCGCCAAGCGCTACCCGAACCTGCCGATCCAGATCGGCGGCGGCATTCGTTCGCTGGAAACCATCGAGCACTACGTCAAGGCGGGCGTGAGCTACGTGATCATCGGCACCAAGGCCGTCAAAGAGCCTGAATTCGTGGCCGAAGCCTGCCGCGCTTTCCCGGGCAAGGTCATCGTTGGCCTGGACGCCAAGGATGGCTTCGTCGCCACCGACGGCTGGGCTGAAGTCAGCTCGGTGCAGGTGATCGACCTGGCCAAGCGTTTCGAAGCCGACGGCGTCTCGGCCATCGTCTACACCGACATCGCCAAAGACGGCATGATGCAGGGCTGCAACGTACCGTTCACCGCCGCCCTGGCCGCAGCCACCAAGATCCCGGTGATCGCCTCCGGTGGCATCCACAACCTGGGTGACATCAAGGCCCTGCTCGATGCCAAGGCTCCGGGGATCATCGGCGCCATCACCGGCCGGGCGATCTATGAAGGCACCCTGGATGTCGCCGAGGCGCAAGCCTTCTGCGACAGCTACCAAGGCTGAGGAGAACGCCATGGCGCTGGCCAAACGCATCATCCCTTGCCTGGACGTCGACAACGGTCGTGTGGTCAAGGGCGTCAAGTTCGAGAACATCCGCGATGCCGGTGACCCGGTGGAAATCGCTCGGCGCTACGATGAGCAAGGCGCCGACGAAATCACCTTCCTCGATATCACGGCCAGCGTCGATGGCCGTGACACCACCCTGCACACTGTCGAGCGCATGGCCAGCCAGGTGTTCATCCCGCTGACTGTCGGTGGCGGCGTGCGCACGGTGCAGGACATCCGCAACCTGCTCAATGCCGGTGCCGACAAGGTTTCGATCAACACGGCGGCGGTGTTCAACCCCGAGTTCGTCGGCGAGGCTGCCGCGCATTTCGGTTCGCAGTGCATCGTTGTCGCCATCGACGCCAAGAAGGTCTCGGCACCGGGCGAAGCCCCGCGCTGGGAGATCTTCACCCACGGCGGGCGCAAGCCTACCGGGCTGGATGCGGTGGAGTGGGCGAAGAAGATGGAAGGCCTGGGTGCCGGTGAGATTCTTCTGACCAGCATGGACCAGGACGGCATGAAGAGCGGTTTTGACCTGGGGGTTACCCGGGCCATCAGCGATGCCTTGGGTATTCCGGTGATCGCCTCGGGCGGTGTCGGTAACCTGCAGCACCTGGCTGACGGCATTCTTGAAGGCCACGCCAGCGCTGTGCTGGCTGCGAGTATCTTCCACTTCGGTGAGTACACCGTGCCGGAAGCCAAGGCTTTTATGGCCAAGCAGGGGATTGTCGTTCGCTGACAGTCCTCCATCGCGGGCAAGCTGTGGGGCTTGCCCGCGATAGCTTTCACCCCAGGGTTTTGCCCAGCAGGGCGTGATACAACTCGCTGTCGCCGAGGATACCCACCACGCGGTTGCCTTCCTGCAGGACCAGCTTGTTGCCGGTCTGGTAACGAATCTGCAGTGCTTCGCGCATACCGATACCGGCGTTGACCAGGGTCGGCCGGCGACCCAGCTGTTCCACAGCCTCTCCCGGCCTCCAGTTCTGCAAGTCCAGCCCGTTGACGCCCTGGCGTGCACCTTTGATGGTGTTGCCTTCAGCCAGGTCCAGCCACGAGTCGACACTGGGGTCAATGCAGACCGAACCGTTGATCCGCTTGCACTTGTCCAGGGTACGCATCAGGCTGCGGCCGCAGAGTACGTTAAGCGGGTTGGTGTGGGCGACGAAGGTTCGCACGTAGTCGTCAGCCGGGTTGAGGACGATCTCCTCGGGCTTGCTGTACTGGATGATCCGGCCGTCTTTCATGATGGCGATGCGGCTGCCCAGCTTCAGGGCTTCGTCCAGGTCGTGGCTGACGAATACGATGGTCTTGCTCAGCTTGCGCTGCAGTTCCAGCAACTCGTCCTGCAGGCCTTGGCGGATCAGCGGGTCAAGGGCCGAGAACGGTTCGTCCATCAGCAGGATGTCGGCGTCCATGGCCAGCGCGCGGGCCAGGCCGACCCGCTGCTGCATGCCGCCAGAGAGCTCGTCGGGCTTCTTGTTGCGCCACTGGGTGAGGCCGACCAGTTCCAGCTTTTCATCCACCAGCCGGCGTCGTTCATCGGCAGGGCGGCCCTGCATTTCCAGGCCGAAGCTGATGTTTTCGCGCACGGTCAGCCAAGGCATCAGGGCGAATTTCTGGAACACCATGGCAATGCGCTTGGTGCGCATCATCTTCAGTTCAGCCGGGGTGCAGGAAGCGATGTTGATCTGCGAGCCTTCGTGTTCAACGAACAGCTTGCCACGGCTGACTGTGTTCAGGCCGTTGATGCAGCGCAGCAAGCTCGACTTGCCTGAGCCGGACAGGCCCATCAGCACGCAGATCTCGCCTTTGTTGATCTCCAGGCTGGCTTTTTCCACGCCGACCACCAGGCCGGTCTTCTTCAGGATCTGTTCGCGCGTGAAGCCTTGGTCCAGCAGGCTCAGGGCCTCACGCGGTGATTTGGAGAAGATAACGTCTACCTCGTCGAAGCGAATGATGCTCATGCTTCACCCCTTACCGGTACTTCGGGTTGTTTGCAGATACGGTCGAGCATGATCGCCAGCAGTACGATCGCCAGGCCTGCTTCGAAGCCCAGGGCGATATCGGCAGTGTTCAGTGCATTGACCACGGGTTTGCCCAGGCCATCGGCTCCCACCAGCGCCGCAATCACCACCATCGACAGCGACAGCATGATGCATTGGGTGATGCCGGCAGCGATGCTTGGCATGGCGTGGGGCAGTTCGATACGCGAGAGCAATTGGCGACGTGAGCAGCCGAAGGCCTTGCCGGCATCCAGTAGCTCCTGAGGCACGTCGCAGATGCCCAGGTAGGTGAGGCGGATCGGCGCGGCGATGGCGAACACCACCGTCGAGATCAGCCCGGGCACCACACCCAGCCCGAAGAGGGTCAGGGTAGGGATCAGGTAAACGAAGGTCGGCACGGTCTGCATCAGGTCGAGTACCGGTCGCATCATGGTGTAGAACATCGGTTTGTGCGCAGCGACGATGCCCAGTGGCACACCGATAAGCACGCAGACCAGGGTGGCGAACAGCACCTGGGCCAGGGTTTCCATGGTTTCCTGCCAGTAGCCCAGGTTCAGGATCAACAGGAACGACAGGGCGACGAACGCTGTCAGTGCCCATTTGCGCTGGATCAGGTGAGCGATCAAGGCAAACAGACCGATCAGAACGAAGGGGTTGAACCAGGTCAGGGCGCCGGTAACGCCATGAATCATGAGTTCCAGTGCGGAGGCGAAAGCATCGAAGAAGTTGGCGCCGTGTTGCGTCAACCATTCGACGAATGCCGAGATGTACTGGCCCAGTGGGAGTTTATGATCGATCAGCATGATAGCGAGCGTCCACCTGCAAAGAATTGAAGACAGCCTGCGGCGGGGCAAGCCCGCCGCAGGTGGTGCTTACTGCGTCAGTTTGGCCTTAGCGGCTTCCAGGCCGGGTTTGCCGTCAACGGTGGTGACGCCGACCAGCCAGGTGTCGAGCGCCTGCGGGTTTTTCTTCAGCCAGGCCTTGGCTGCGGCGTCGGGTTTCATCTTGTCGTCCAGGACGTTACCCATCAGGGTGCTTTCCATGTCCAGGGTGAAGTACAGGTTTTTCAGCAGTTGGCCGACGTTGCTGCACTCCTGAACGTAGCCCTTGCGGGTGTTGGTCAGGACGGTTGCCTTACCGAAATCCGGGCCGAAGAAATCATCCCCACCGCTCAAGTACTGCATCTTGAAGCGCTTGTTCATGGGGTGCGGCTCCCAGCCGAGGAACACCACGTCGGTGCCGCGACGCTGGGCGCGATCTACTTGCGAGAGCATCCCGGCCTCGCTCGACTCGACCACCTTGAAGCCGGCGTCTTTCAAGCCGAAGGCGTTCTTGTCGATCATGCTCTGGATGGTGCGGTTGCCGTCGTTGCCTGGCTCGATACCGTAGATCTTGCCGTCCAGCTCCTTCTTGAACTTGGCAATGTCGGCAAAGTCTTTCAGACCCTTGTCATACAGCGCCTGAGGCACGGCCAGGGTGTACTTGGCGTTCTCCAGGTTGGCCCGAACAGTCTCCACGGTGCCGGCATCGCGGTACTGCTTGATGTCGTTTTCCATGGTCGGCATCCAGTTGCCAAGGAACACGTCCATGTTCTTGCCGTCGGCCAGCGACTTGTAGGTAACCGGTACCGAGATCATGGTGGTGCGGGTTTTGTAGCCCAGCGACTCAAGTACGGCGCTGGTGACCGCCGTGGTCACGGTGATGTCAGTCCAGCCGACATCGGAGAAGTTGACGGTACGACAGGCTTCGGGTTCTGCAGCCTGGGCCAGCACCGGCAGACTCAGCAGAGCGGCCAACAACAGCGAGGGTGAACCTTTCATGAGTGGACTCCTAGGTGTTTTCTTGTCGGGTGTCCCGCAGGACCGCCGTGCGTTGTGAGTGATCTACTCGGGTGGGCCGGACGGTCGGGCGACAGCGGGACGGGTGCCGTGCAATCGAGTCGAGATTGATCATCTAACAGCCAAAAACAAACGCCTACAGGGTGCGTCGTATCCAGTACAGGCAGGGTCGCATCCAGTGCAGGTGAGGTCGTTTACAGTGTTTTTCCTCCCCGTAACGGCCCTTTACGGCGATCTGCACCGCAAAAAAACGGCGTAATCCAGCGGCCAACGGCGAGCGGCGTTGCTGGACAAGAGTGGGTCGGTTGCAGACGTCAGAGCTGCTGATAAAAGCCTGATGATGCGCGCATTCCGGCGGATTGCAGCTTCAGCGTAGCAGCTCCGCCACCCGCGGCTTGTGGCGGCGGGCGTGTGCTCATTCAGGAGGTTCGCGGCCATGGCTATCAGTGTGTTTGACCTGTTCAAAATCGGTGTCGGGCCGTCTAGTTCCCACACCGTAGGGCCCATGCGAGCGGCCGCATTGTTCGTCCAGGGGCTGCGCGAACGTGGCGAGCTGGCGCAGGTCCGGCGTGTCGAAGTGCGCCTGTACGGTTCGCTGTCGGCCACCGGCATCGGCCATGGCAGTGACAACGCCGTGATCATGGGCTTGATGGGCGAATGGCCAGACGCGATAGACCCCTCACAAATCGGCCTGCGCATTGCGGTATTGCGCGAAACAGACACCTTGCTGCTGGACGGCCGACTGCCAATCGAGTTCGTCTGGGCGCGCGACATGCGCTTGCTGGAGGAGAACCTGCCGTATCACCCGAACGCCATGACCCTGATTGCAGAAGGTGCGGAGGGTGAGTTGCACCGGGACACCTACTACTCGGTGGGTGGCGGCTTTGTGGTCGATGCCGCCCAGGCTGCCAGCGGCGTGCTAGACGCCGACACCACGGTATTGCCCTACGATTTCAACAGCGCGGTGGAACTGCTTGAGCTGTGCAAGCAAAACGACCTGCGCGTGTCGCAATTGATGCTGGAAAACGAAAAAGTCTGGCGCAGTGAAGAGGAGATTCGGGCTGGCTTGATGAAGCTCTGGCGGGCCATGCAGGACTGTGTGGAAAACGGCCTGAAATATGAAGGCATACTGCCGGGCGGGCTGAATGTGAAGCGCCGTGCCGCCAAGTTGCACCGTAGCCTGCAGGAGCTGAACAAGCCCAATGTGATTGGCTCGACCCTCAGTGCCATGGAATGGGTGAACCTTTATGCGCTGGCGGTGAATGAAGAGAATGCTGCTGGCGGGCGCATGGTCACCGCGCCCACCAACGGTGCGGCGGGGATCATCCCGGCGGTGCTGCACTACTACATGCGTTTCAGTGAAGAGGTCAGCGAAGCCTGCGTGGTCGACTTCTTTCTGGGCGCGGCGGCGGTGGGCATCCTGTGCAAGAAGAACGCCTCGATCTCGGGCGCTGAAGTGGGCTGCCAGGGTGAGGTCGGTTCAGCCTGCGCCATGGCGGCTGCCGGGTTGGCGGAAGTGCTCGGGGCGACCCCCGCGCAGTTGGAGAATGCTGCCGAGATTGGTCTGGAGCATAACCTCGGGCTGACCTGCGACCCGGTTGGTGGCCTGGTGCAGGTGCCCTGCATCGAGCGCAACGCGATTGCTGCGGTCAAGGCGATCAATGCGGCGCAGATGGCCCTGCGTGGCGACGGTGAGCATTTCATCTCCCTCGATCGGGTGATCCGCACCATGCGCGATACCGGCGCCGACATGCACGACAAGTACAAGGAAACCTCACGCGGTGGCCTTGCGGTCAGCGCCATCGAGTGTTGAACACGGCTGCGCCGTTTTCGCCCATGCCGGTGTCGGCGCGCTGCTTTTTGGCGCAGCGTCGACACCGCAGCATCCCGGTCCTCCCTTCCGAGTGTCACTGCGCCTGTGGTGACACATCGCCGATGTCGCTTCTAAGCATCCTTCACACAAGTGCTACCGTACTGCTCACTTTTCCTACAGAAATGCGCTAGTCCGGCACTTTGCGTTTATAAACCCTGCGCTGAACACAGGCCGTATAGACGCATTGCGACGTCGTTTTCAGGTTTTATTGAATAGCTATTCAATTTCAGGCATGGCATTTGCGTTGTGTTGTGCAAAGCCCTGCATTCGAGATGGGGCCCTGACAAAAAAACCGTGCCTGAGGCGCAACCTGCATTGTGTGAGGAGAGACCGCGATGACGTCGTACAACTCCGGGGCCCAACCCCAAACCCGCACACCACAATCCATCGGCTTTCTGCTGTTGGACAATTTCACGCTGATCTCCCTGGCCTCGGCCGTGGAGCCACTGCGCATGGCCAACCAGTTGTCTGGCCGTGAACTGTATCGGTGGACTACCTTGAGCGTGGATGGCGGGCAAGTGTGGGCCAGCGACGGCTTGCAGATCACTCCGGACGCCTCAATGCACAAGGCGCCTGCAATGGATACCGTGATTGTCTGCGGTGGTATTGGTATTCAGCGCACCGTTACCCGTGAACACGTTACCTGGCTGCAAAGCCAGGCGCGGCAGTCGCGCCGGTTGGGTGCAGTGTGCACCGGCAGCTGGGCACTGGCCTGTGCGGGCCTGCTTGATGGCTTTGATTGCAGCGTGCACTGGGAATGCCTGGCAGCCATGCAGGAAGCCTTCCCTCGCGTCAGCATGAGCACCCGGCTGTTTACCCTCGACCGTAACCGCTTCACCAGTTCCGGTGGCACTGCGCCGCTGGACATGATGCTGCACCTGATCAGCCGTGATCATGGTCGTGAACTGTCAGCGGCGATCTCGGAAATGTTTGTCTACGAGCGTATTCGTAACGAGCAGGATCATCAGCGTGTGCCACTCAAGCACATGCTTGGCACCAACCAGCCGAAGCTGCAGGAAATCGTCGCGCTGATGGAGGCCAACCTGGAAGAGCCGATCGACCTTGATGAGCTGGCGGTGTATGTCGCAGTGTCGCGGCGACAGCTGGAGCGCCTGTTCCAGAAGTACCTGCACTGCTCGCCATCGCGTTATTACCTGAAGCTGCGGTTGATCCGTGCCCGGCAACTGCTCAAGCAGACGCCGATGTCGATCATCGAAGTGGCGTCGGTGTGTGGCTTTGTTTCCACGCCGCACTTCTCCAAGTGCTACCGCGAGTACTTCGGTATTCCACCGCGTGATGAGCGTGTAGGCTCCAACACCGCCCAGCAGGTGGCAATGATGCCGATTCCACAGGCACTGGTGCTGTCGCCACTGGCAGGGCCGATGTCGGCACTCAGCCAGGCACGTAACGAATCGACTTTCGCCAGCGTACGCCTGTAGCCGAAAGCGCTTCCGGCCTTTTCGCGGGCAAGCCCGCTCCCATGCGAGAGCGGGTTTGCCCGCGAAAAGGTGTCAGCTACGGTTGCTGTTGAACTGTGCCAGCGCCGGCAGCAACTGCTTTTCGATGGCCTGGCGCACAGCCGGCAGGATGGTCGCGCTGCTGGTGTACATCTGCTCGACCATACCGCGCAGCGCCTTGGCCCGAGGCTCACTCAAGCCCCGCACCGCACACTCGCACGCTTGCTCGGCAGTTGCCCCGGCAGGCATTTCAAAACCCAGTGCGCGCAGTTGGCCCAGCAGGTCGTCCTGATCAATCAAATCCGCATGCATCATGGCTGTTGTCCTTGTCGACGGGAGGGATTGTGGGTCGATTCTGGTGTTCGCCAATCAGCGGAGCAAGGGCAGCGTGTCGCAATGGCCGGCATACCTATGAACAGGTCGTTTTCGGCTAAATCGAAGGGCAGGGGAGGCGGCACACTGGGGCCAGGTTTCAGTATGGACGGTTTGGTCACCTTCCAGATGTAGCGCGTCATTGCTCGCTTTTGACCCCGGCTTGTCACGGCTTGCCGGGGTTTTTTTTGCCTTGAAGTTTGTGGCGGTGCGAGCAGGCATCGTCCGTGTTAGCGACCGGCCTTGAGCAGCACCGCGCAGGCGCATTTGTAAGCTTCGTGCTGGTACTTGTTCAGCGAGCCGGGCAATTCCAAGGTGTGTTTCTTGCTCTGGGCGCTGACCGTCTGTGGTGACAGCAACTGTACCTCGCAGGTGTCCAGTAGTTGCAGGATACCTTCGATCTTGAAGGTGGTCGGGCCACCTGCGAACTCACCTTTCTTGCTGCGTTTCTTGATTGCCAGGTGGGTGATGCCGTGGTCGGCAACGAACTGCCTGGCCTGGTTGGCGAAGGCTTTGACGTTGGCGGCCTCGTCGTCATCCTCCAGGGCGATTTTCTTGGTCGCCAAAGGCCGGTGCACCGGTAGGCCAGCTTCAAGCGTGGCCACCGCGAGCAGGGCTTCGCTGCCCTTGATTTCGATTCCGCAAACGTTCATTCGTACCTCAGGGTGGGGTTATTGCAGGCCCAGTGACTGCAGGTACTCGGAGCGATCATCGCTGCGTTGGGCCAGGCAGGTGTTCTGCGCGGTTTCGAAGTCCTTGCTGCCGGGCTTCTCGGCGAAGGTTTCCACGGCGCAATCGGCATCGCGGGCTTTGCTCCAGAGTTGCTCGGCGTTTTTCAGGCGGGCGCTCAGTTCAGTGATCTGCGCCGGCTGGCCGGCGTACTGCTCCTTGATGCGATCAAGCAGGTCGGCAAAGGCTGCATTCAGCTCGCGCTCGGCGGTCTGGCGGTTATAGACCGCGCAGTCGTAGCTCTGCTGGCTGGTTTCGACGTTGTCACAGGGCGTGCTCTCTTCTTCCGCCGCCTGGGCGCCGAAGCTCAGGGCCGCCAGGGCCAGCCATACCATTGGTTTCATCTACGACATCCCCCAAGCCGGTGTTTGGAACAGAAGTGCCGATTCTCGCTCAGCCGCGAGACAAATAACAGCGCCGCAGGCGCCCATAACAGCCATCAAGGCAGGGCCGCGAAGGGGCGCTTTGTCGCCCTTTGACGCTTTCGGCAATACCCCTGTCGTTTTTGCACCGAGGCCCTTCCGGCCCCAGGCATATGCTGGCCCCAAAGCGCCGGCAGACGATTCGGCGCAGGCATCGAGAAAAGGGGACCGCCTGATGAGCCCAGCCGAATTACACGCAGACAGCATCGTTATCGACGGGCTGATCATTGCCAAATGGAACCGCGAGCTGTTCGAGGACATGCGCAAAGGTGGCCTGACCGCTGCCAACTGCACCGTGTCGGTGTGGGAGGGTTTCCAGGCGACCGTCAACAACATTGCTGCCAGCCAGAAGCTGATCCGCGAAAACAGCGACCTGGTGATTCCGGTGAAGACCACCGCCGACATTCGTCGGGCCAAGGAACAGGGCAAGACCGGGATCATCTTCGGTTTCCAGAACGCCCATGCCTTTGAAGACCAATTGGGCTATGTCGAGGTGTTCAAGCAGCTCGGCGTCGGTGTGGTGCAGATGTGCTACAACACCCAGAACCTGGTCGGTACCGGCTGCTATGAGCGTGACGGCGGGCTGTCGGGCTTCGGCCGCGAAGTGGTGGCCGAGATGAACCGCGTCGGCATCATGTGTGACCTCTCTCACGTGGGCTCCAAGACCAGTGAGGAAGTCATCCTCGAATCGAAAAAACCGGTGTGCTACTCCCACTGCTTGCCGTCCGGCCTGAAGCAGCACCCGCGCAACAAGTCCGATGAAGAACTGAAATTCATCGCCGACCATGGCGGCTTTGTCGGCGTGACCATGTTCGCGCCGTTCCTGGCCAAAGGCATTGACTCGACCATCGACGACTACGCCGAGGCCATCGAGTACACCATGAACATCGTCGGCGAAGACGCGATCGGTATCGGTACCGATTTCACCCAGGGCCACGGCCAGGAGTTCTTCGAGTGGCTGACCCATGACAAGGGCTACGCTCGCCGCCTGACCAACTTCGGCAAGATCGTCAACCCGCTGGGCATTCGTACCGTAGGCGAGTTCCCCAACCTTACTGAGACGCTGCTCAAGCGCGGCCACAGCGAACGCGTGGTGCGCAAGATCATGGGCGAAAACTGGGTCAACGTGCTGCGCGATGTGTGGGGCGAGTAAGCCTCCAAACCAAGTCTCTCTAACCCCTGCCAGCTGAGCAGGGGCTGCCAACCAAATTTTCTGGAGTTGAGTTTCCATGGCCAAGATCGCCCCGCAATTGCCTATCGAAGTCGACAGCGAGACCGGTGTCTGGACCTCCGACGCCCTGCCGATGCTGTACGTGCCGCGCCATTTCTTCGTCAACAACCACATGGGCATCGAGGAAGTGCTCGGCGCTGACGCCTATGCCGAGATCCTCTACAAGGCCGGTTACAAGTCCGCCTGGCACTGGTGTGAAAAGGAAGCCGAGTGCCATGGCCTGGAAGGTGTCGCAGTGTTTGAGCACTACATGAAGCGCCTGTCCCAGCGCGGCTGGGGCCTGTTCAAGATCCAGGACATCGACCTGGAAAAAGGCACCGCCAGCGTCAAGCTGGAGCACTCTGCCTTCGTTTATGTGTACGGCAAGGTCGGACGCAAGGTCGACTACATGTTCACCGGCTGGTTTGCCGGTGCCATGGACCAGATCCTGGCAGCGCGTGGCAGTTCGATCCGTACCGTGGCCGAGCAGGTCTACGGTGGTTCGGAAGAAGGCCACGACGACGGCCTGTTCATCGTCAAGCCGCTGTAAGTCGAGGATCCCGCCATGGCTTTCGAAGCAATGTTCCAGCCGATCCAGATCGGCAAACTGACCATCCGTAACCGCGTACTCAGCACCGCGCACGCCGAGGTTTATGCCACCGACGGCGGCATGACCACCGAGCGCTACGTGAAGTACTACGAAGAGAAAGCCAAGGGCGGTATCGGCCTGGCCATTTGTGGTGGCTCCTCGGTGGTGGCCATCGACAGCCCGCAGGGCTGGTGGAAATCGGTCAACCTGGCCACCGACCGGATCATCCCGCATTTCCAGAACCTGGCCGATGCCATGCACAAGCATGGCGCCAAGATCATGATCCAGATTACCCACATGGGCCGTCGCTCGCGCTGGGACGGTGAACACTGGCCAACCCTGATGTCGCCGTCGGGTATCCGTGAGCCGGTACACCGTGCTACCTGCAAGACCATCGAGCCGGAAGAAATCTGGCGGGTGATCGGCAACTATGCCCAGGCCGCGCGCCGGGCCAAGGAAGGTGGCCTGGACGGCGTCGAGCTGTCGGCGGTGCACCAGCACATGATCGACCAGTTCTGGAGCCCGCGGGTCAACAAGCGTACC
>JAEAMF010000881.1_pt1 | contig 28417 bp, 22 predicted proteins | sample 8958721 | NCBI WGS metagenome assembly JAEAMF01 (sample SAMN16933255, study PRJNA681124) | bioreactor sludge metagenome | isolation source: anaerobic bioreactor treating anionic surfactant - SDBS | place: India: Bengaluru | collected 2019-02-28 | reverse complement strand
TGCTTGAGGTGGTCGACCGCGCCGGAGTTGAAGATCGGGCAGTTCTGGTAGATCTCCACCAGCGACGCGCCCCGGTGCTCGACTGCCGCGCGCAGCACCGACATCAGGTGCGAGCGGTCGGAATCGATGGTGCGTGCCACGAAGGACGCCTCGGCACCCAGGGCCAGCGTCACCGGGTCGAACGGGCGATCCACCGACCCCGTCGGCGAACTCTTGGTGATCTTGCCCCGTTCCGAGGTGGGTGAGAACTGACCCTTGGTGAGGCCGTAGATGCGGTTGTTGAACAACACGATCGTGATGTTCACGTTGCGGCGCAGCGCGTGGATCAGGTGGTTGCCGCCGATGCTCAACGCGTCGCCGTCGCCGGTCATCACCCACACGGCCAGGTCGGGACGAGCCATCGCCACCCCGGTGGCGATCGCCGGCGCCCGCCCGTGGATCGAGTGCATCCCGTAGGTGTCGACGTAGTAGGGGAACCGCGACGAGCACCCGATCCCCGACACGATCACCGTGTTCTGCCTGGCGATGCCGAGTTCGGGCATCAGCGACTGGAATGCGGCCAGCACGGCGTAGTCGCCGCAGCCCGGGCACCACCGCACCTCTTGGTTGGAGACGAAGTCCTTGCGCGGGGTCGGGGTGGGTGCCAGCGGGATACCGGCCAGTCCAATGCTCATTGGGCATCCTTTCCATCAAGCACGTCATTCAGGTGCGCGGCCAACTCGGCCGCACTGATCGGCAGCCCACGCACCCGGGCGAACGACCGCACGTCGACGAGGTACTTCGCCCGCAGCAGCGCAGCCAGCTGACCCAGGTTCATCTCCGGCACGACCACGCGCCGGTACGCACGCAGCACGTCGCCGGTATTGGCCGGCAGCGGGTTCAGATGCCGCAGGTGGGCGACGGCGACGGATCGTCCGGCCTCGCGGACGCGGCGGGCGGCGGCGCCGATCGGCCCCCAGGACGAACCCCAGCCCAAGACCAGCACCTCGGCGTCACCGGACGGATCGTCCACCACCAGATCTGGAACGTCCGCCACGATGCCGTCCACCTTGGCCTGCCGCAGCCGCACCATCAGGTCGTGGTTGTCGGGGGCATAGCTGATCTCGCCGCTGCCATCGGCTTTCTCGAGGCCTCCGATGCGGTGCTCCAGCCCGGGCGTCCCGGGCAGGGCGAGCGCCCGGGCGAGCCGCTCGTCACGGGCATACGGCAGGAAAGAGCCGTCCGGCCCGTTCGGTTCGGTCGCGAACCCGGGGTCGATCGGCTCGATCGCCGCCAGGTCGGGGATCAGCCAAGGCTCGGCCCCGTTGGCCAGGTAGCTGTCCGACAGCACGATGACCGGCGTCCGGTAGACCAGCGCGATGCGGACGGCCTCGACGGCGGTCGCGAAGCAGTCGGCCGGCGACTGTGCGGCCAGCACCGGCACCGGGGCCTCACCGTGGCGTCCGTACAGCGCCTGCGACAAGTCGGCCTGCTCGGTCTTGGTGGGCATCCCCGTGGACGGCCCGGCCCTCTGGATGTCGCAAACCACCAGCGGCTGCTCAAGCATCACCGCCAGCGAGATGGTCTCCGACTTCAGGGCCAGTCCCGGCCCCGAGGTCGAGGTCACCCCGAGTGCACCGGCGTAGGACGCCCCGAGCGCGGCACCGGCGGCGGCGATCTCGTCCTCGGCCTGGAACGTGGTCACGCCCTGATCGGTGGCCTTGCTCAACTCGTGCAGCACGTCGGAGGCCGGGGTGATCGGGTAGGCGCCCAGGAACAGGGGTAGCCCCGCCTTCACCGCACCGGCCATCAGGCCCAGCGCCAGCGCCTTGTTGCCGCTCACCTGCCGATAGGTGCCCGCCGGCACCGGCGCGGCCCCGACCTCGTAGCGGACGGCGAACGACTCGGTGGTCTCCCCGTAGGCATGGCCGGCGAGGAAGGCGGCCTTGTTCGAGTCGCGCAGCTTGGGGGAGGCGGCGAACCGGGCGTCCAGCAGGTTGAGGGTGTGCTCGGCCGGGCGAGTGTAAAGCCAGGTCAGCAACCCGAGCGCGAACATGTTCTTGGCCCGCGAGGCCTCCTTGCGGCCCAGGTCGAACTCGGCCAGGCAAGCCATGGTGAGCCCGGTCAGGTCGACGCGGTGCACCTGGTAGTCGGTGAGCAGACCGTCGTCGAGCGGGTTCACCGCGTAGCCGACCCGGGCGAGGTTGCGCCGGGTGAATTCGGCGGTGTCGGCGATCAGCACGCCGCCACGCTTGAGGTCGTCGAAGTTCGCCTTCAGCGCAGCCGGGTTCATGGCCACCAGCACGTCCGGCCGGTCGCCCGGTGTGCGGATGTCGGAGTTCGCGAAATGCAGCTGGAAACTCGACACCCCCGCGATCGTGCCCTGCGGCGCCCGGATCTCCGCCGGAAAATTGGGCAGGGTCGCAAAATCGTTACCGACGACCGCCGAATCGGCGGTGAACCGTTCACCGGTCAGCTGCATGCCGTCGCCGGAGTCGCCGGCGAACCGGATCACGACGCGGTCAAGGGTTTGGACGTCTGTCACGGCCAGGATTCCGATCTGTCAGGAAAGAAGGGACAACGCTGGTTGAGCGCTGGGACGCCGGGTGCGGAGGATCCGTCCGGCGATGGCCGCCGCCACGTCGAGGTGGTCGCCCAGCGGCTCGGCCACCCTCGCATCGAGGGCCGCGAGCCGTTTGCACCACAGCCCGGGCGCCAGCAGGTAGGGGACGATGAGCACGTCGGCCTCGCCGGTCGCGGCCAGCGCGTCGCCCACAGACGGCCCGGACTGGTAGATGGTGCCGACTCGCACCGGCACCCCCAGCGCGCCGGCGAGGCGGGCGGCCACGGCGTCGACCTCGGCGCGGGCGGTCGGGCTCGCCGAGCCGGCCGACGCGAGAACAACCGCCTTCCCCGGCCCGCCAGCCTCGGCAACCCGGGCCAGCAGCGCCCGGTCCAGCGAACCGCCCAGGTGTGGGGTGACGCGCACCTCGCCCGGCGCGGACGCCACGGCGTCCGGGATGTCGTGGCTCACGTGGTAGCCGGCGGTCAAGAAGCAGGGCACGACCGTGCAGTCGCCTGCGGTGGCCAGCGTCTGGGCCAGCAGCACCGGCTCGACGTCGACCCACGCGATCTGGGTGGTCACCCACGGCAGGAGCCCGGCCACCCGCCGGGTGACGCGCTCGATGAGCCGTCGTCCGGCCGGGTTGCGGCTGCCGTGCCAGGCGAGTATCGCGGTGTCGGTGACGTTCACTTCGACCACTCCATCTCGGTTGTCTCATCCAGATCGGTGGCCTGGCGGGTGGACGTCTGGGCCCGTCGGGCGCGCCCATGCCGCCAGGCGGTCCAAGCGATCAGCACCACCCAGATGGCGGCGAACAAGGTGAACCCGACGACGGCCCGCGCACCGGACAGCTGGCCGGCCTCGAACAGGGTCTTCAGGTTCGTCAGGATCACCAGCCCGCCGACGGCCACCCCCATGATGCGGGCCGGGATCCGCGAGACCAGCCAGGCGGCGATCGGGGCGGCCGCGAGCCCACCGACCAGCAGCGCGGCCACGACGCCCAGGTCGATACCCAACAGCCCAAGGTTGACCACGAAGCCGAGACTGGCCGCCAGCGAGACCAGGAATTCACTGGTGTCGACCGAACCGATGACCGTGCGGGGCGCGGTCTTGCCGGCGCTCAGCAGCGTCGTGGTCGCGACCGGCCCCCAACCGCCGCCGCCCGTGGCGTCCACGAAACCCCCGGCCAGCCCGAGTGGCACCAAGAACCGGGAGCCGTGCGGTGAGCGGCGGGCGTGCGCGACTGCGGGCGGCCGGAAGGCATACCGCAGCAGGATGTAGGTGCCCAACGCGCCGAGGATCGCCGCCATCACCGGCTTGGCCACCGCCGTGGAGATCTGCGACAAGAACGTGGCGCCGCCGAAGGCGCCGAGCGCGCCCGGGACGCCCAGGCGTCCGACGAGCCGCCAGTCCACGTTGCCCAGCCGCCAGTGGGAGAAGCCCGAGGCGACGTTCGTGCCCAGTTCGGCCAGGTGTACCGACGCGGACGCCAGGGCCGGGCTGAGCCCCGCAATGAGCAGCAGCGTCGTCGAGGTGACACCGAAGCCCATCCCCAAGGAGCCGTCGACGAGCTGCGCAGCGAAACCGACCGCCGCGAGCAGCAGAAGCCGCTGCATCAGATCACCCAGTGCAGTGTCGCGGCCGCACGGGCGGCCTCGTCGAACTCGGAGGCGGCACGCACCATGCCCGCGGCCAGCGTGCCGCCGGTCTGGGGATCGATCAGCAGGAACGACCCGGTCCGCCGCGAAACCGCGTAGTCGTCCGGCATGACCGGGGCAGCCAGTCGCAGCGTCACCCGACCGATGTCGTTCAGTTCGAGCACCTCGCTGGGCACGGGGATCAGCGTGTCGAGGTCAAGGCGTCCGCTGATCTCGCGCACCACCCCCTGGACGGTCCGGGTGCCGTGCTTGACCAGGATCCGGGCGCCCAGGTGCAGCGGCCGTTCGGCGAGCCAGGTGACCAGGCCGGTCAGATCCTGGCTGGGCTCGGGGGCCCCCGACACCGCGGCCACCAGGTCGCCGCGGGTGACGTCGATCTCGTCGGCCAACCGCAGGGTCACCGACTGCGAGGCGAACGCCTCGTCCAGCGGGCCGTCGGCGGTGTCGATGCCGGCGATCGTGGTGCGGCGCCCGGCCGGCAGCACCACCACCTCGTCGCCAAGCCGCACCACGCCGGTGGCCACCTGCCCGGCGTAGCCGCGGTAATCGCGGTGCTCGGCTGCGGCGGCCTCCTGAGGCCGGATCGCCAACTGCACCGGGAACCGGAACGGCAGCTCGGTGAGCTCGGTGCCCGCAGGGAGTTCTTCGAGTAACCCGAGCAGCGACGGACCGTCGTACCAGGGTGTCTTCTCGGAGCGATCGACGATGTTGGTGCCCTCGAGCGCCGAGACCGGGATCGTCCGGATCTGCGGCACGCCAAGGACTGCGGCCAACCCCCGGACCTCTGCCGCGACCGCTTCGTAGGCGGCCTGGTCGTAGCCGACAAGGTCGATCTTGTTGATCGCGACGATGATGGTCGGCACACGCAACAGGTGGCCCACCGCGAGGTGGCGGCGGGTCTGCTCGAGGACGCCCTTGCGTACGTCGACGAGCAGCACCAGCACGTCGGCGGTCGAACTGCCGGTCACCGTGTTGCGGGTGTACTGCACGTGCCCGGGGCAGTCGGCGAGGATGAAGGAACGGTTCGCGGTGGTGAAATAGCGGTACGCGACATCGATCGTGATGCCTTGCTCACGTTCGGCGCGCAGGCCGTCGGTGAGCAGCGCCAGGTCGATGTGGCCCAGGCCTTTGGCCCGGGAGACCGACTCGACGGCGTCCAGTTGATCGGCCAGGACGGCCTTGCTGTCGAACAACAGGCGCCCCACCAGCGTGGACTTGCCGTCGTCGACCGACCCGGCAGTGGCCAGGCGCAGCAGCGTGCTCATCAGAAGTAGCCTTCCTTCTTGCGGTCTTCCATGGCGGCCTCGGTGAGGCGGTCGTCGGCGCGGGTCGCGCCGCGTTCGGTGATGCGGGTGAGCGCCACCTCGGCGATGACCTCGGCGACGGTGGCGGCGTCCGAGGCGATGGCGCCGGTGCAGCTCATGTCGCCCACCGTGCGGTAGCGGACGCGCCGGGTGACCAGCTGCTCGCCGTTGCGCGGCGCCACCACCGGGCCCCACGCCAGCCACATGCCGTCGCGTTGGAAGACCTCGCGGTCGTGGGCGTAGTAGAGGTCGGGAAGCTCGATGTCCTCCGCCTCGATGTAGCGCCAAACGTCGAGTTCGGTCCAGTTGCTGAGCGGGAAGACCCGCACGTGCTCGCCGGGTCGGTGCCGAGGGTTGTACAGGCTCCAAAGCTCCGGCCGTTGGTTGCGCGGATCCCACTGGCCGAACTCGTCGCGCAGGCTGACCACCCGCTCCTTGGCCCGGGCCTTCTCCTCGTCGCGGCGTCCGCCGCCGAAGACGGCATCGAAGCGATGCTCGGAGATGGCGTCCAGCAGGGGCTGGGTCTGTAGCGGATTGCGGGTGCCGTCGGCGCGCTCCAGCAGGCGGCCCTGGTCTATGTAGTCCTGTACGGACGCCACCACCAACCGCAGGCCGTGCTTTTCGACGATCCGGTCGCGGTAGGCGATCACCTCGGGGAAGTTGTGGCCGGTGTCGACGTGCAGCACCGGGAACGGTATCGGGCCGGGCCACAGCGCCTTCAGAGCCAAATGCAACATGACCACCGAATCCTTGCCGCCGGAGAACAGCAGCACCGGACGCTCAAGTTCGCTGACCGTCTCGCGGATGATGTGGATGGCTTCGGACTCCAGCTCGCGCAGGTGGCTGAGCGTTCGCGCGGGTCGTAGCTCGCCCGGTTGCGGCTCGGCCGGTCGCAGCTCGGGGACCGGCGGTGCGGACTCGGGGTGCGTGGCGGTCACATGCAGGCCGCACTCGGTCTTGGTCAGCCCGGCCCAGCGGCCAGCCCGCGGATCCTCACCCGGGGCGACCGGCCGGGTGCAGGGCGCGCAACCGATCGACGGATAACCCTCGGTGAGCAGCAGGTTGACCGGGACGCCGTTGCTGCCCGCGTAGTCGAGCACCTCGTCGAAGCTCCAGGCGGCGATCGGGTTGATCTTCACCATCTGGTGGGCGTCGTCCCACTCGACCAGCGGCGTGTCAGCGCGCAACGGGGAGTCCTCGCGGCGCAGGCCGGTGACCCACGCCTCATAGCTGGCCAGTTCGCGGTTGATCGGCTCGACCTTGCGCAGCCCGCAGCACTGCGACGGGTCGCGGTCGTGCAGCCGCGGGCCGAACCGGGCGTCCTGCTCGGGCACCGACAGCGCGGGCAGCACGTCGACGATCGTGACGTCGGTGGTGGCCGCCAACGCGTCGCGGGTGCCGATCGTCTCGGGGAAGTGGTAGCCGGTCTGCAGGAACAGCACGTCCACTCCGGGACGGTGTCTGGCCGCCAGGTGCGGCACGACGGTGTCCGCGGCCATCGAGCAGGCCACGACCAGGGCGTCACCGAACGCGTCGGCCGCCCAGGAGAGTACCTCGTCGGCGCCGCCGCCCGTGTCGGGCGAAGGGGCGAAGCGTGCGGACGCTTGCCGCGCGAGGGCCTCCAGTTCGGCGGGCGAGCGGCGGCGTCCCGGCCCATGTGGTTCGGGCACGGTACCCACGGTGTCGACTTCGATGCTCATCGCAGTGCCTCCTCATCGGCGCGGTGTGCCCAGTGGGCGAAGGATTCGCCGGGCTCGCGGTCGGTCGCGAACCGGCGGGTGATGCGTTCGACGTAGTCGGGCAGCTGTTCGGCGGTGATCTTCAGGCCCCGAAGGGTGCGGCCCACCCCGGCTTCCTCCCGGTCGGCGGACGCCAGCCCGCCGCCTAGGTGCACTTGGAAAGCGAACTCGTCGGTGCCGTCCGGGCTCTTGGCGATCTGGCCCTTGAGGCCGATGTCGGCGACCTGGATGCGCGCGCAACTGTTGGGGCAGCCGTTCACATTGAGCGAGATCGGCACGTCGAGGCCCAGGTCGGCCAGCCGCCGATCAAGGGTGGCGACGGCGGCGGTCGCGGTGTCCTTGGTGTCGACGAAGGCGAGCTTGCAGTACTCGATGCCGGTGCAGGCCATCGTGTGACGGCGGAACGGCCCCGGCGTGGCGGTCAGACCAAGCGCTTCGGCGGCGGCCAGCAGGGCGTCGACCCTTGCCGGGTCGACGTCGAGCACCAGCAGCTTCTGATGCGGGGTGAGCCTGATGCGGTTGCTGCCGGCTGCCTCCGCGGCGTCCGCCAGCGCCATCAGTCTCGTGCCGGACGCCCGACCGACAACCGGGGCGAGACCCACGTACTTGCGGCCGTCCCGCTGGTCGTGGACGCCGATGTGGTCGGCCTGCCCCCCGGACGCCACCGCGGCCGGGCCGTCGGGCAGCGCGTAGCCGAGGTATTCGGTCTCGAGGACCTGGCGGAACTTCGCCGGGCCCCAATCGGCCATCAGGTACTTCAGCCGGGCCTTGTTGCGCAGCCGGCGATAGCCGTAGTCGCGGAAGATCCGCACCGCGCCATGCCAGACCGCGGCGGCCCGCTCGGGCGTGACGAAGGCGCCAAGGCGTTCGGCCAGATGTGCGGCGGTCGACAGGCCCCCGCCGACCCAAAGGTCGTAGCCGGCGCCCAGGTCCGGGTGGACCACCCCGACCAGCGAGATGTCGTTGATCTCGTGCACGACATCGAGGCTCGGGTGGCCGGTGATCGCAGTCTTGAACTTGCGCGGCAGGTTGGAGATCTCGGGATCACCGATGTAGGTGTCGACGATCGCGCGGATCGTCGGCGTCGGGTCGATGATCTCGTCGGCCGCGATGCCGGCCACCGGCGAGCCCAGGATCACGCGCGGGGTGTCGCCGCAGGCCTCGGTGGTTTGCAGGCCGACGGCCTCGAGGCGCTGCCAGATCTGCGGAACGTCCTCAATCCGCACCCAGTGCAACTGGATGTTCTGGCGGTCGGAGATGTCGGCGGTGTTGCGGGCGAACTCCACGCTGATCTGGGCGACAGTGCGCAACTGGGTGAGGTTCAAGGCACCGCCGTCGATGCGCACCCGCATCATGAAGTACTCATCGGACAGTTCGTCGGGCGACAGGTTGGCGGTGCGTCCGCCGTCGATGCCTTGCTTGCGCTGGGTGTACAGACCCCACCAGCGCAGGCGGCCGTGCAGGTCGTCGGCCGGGATGGCGGCGAAGCCTTCGCGCGCGTAGATCTGTTCGATGCGGGCCCGGACGTTCAAGCCGTTGTCAGCGGCCTTGAATTCCTCGTTGTGGTTCAGCGGTTCCTGGCCGTCGACGAGCCACTGGCCGTTGCTGCGGCCCTCGCGGGGTGGCCGGACGCGTGCGCCGGTCGTGGAATTGGTGCTCAATTGGGGTTCCTCGGGTTGTGGCCCCGCTGACCGGACGCGCGCACAGGGATACCTGGGCGTCACGGTTGGGTTCCGGGCAACGCGGCCCGGCGGTCAGAAGAGATGCGGGCGCGTCAGCAGCCGCAACAACACTGCGAGGTGTGGACGCGCGCAAAGACCACGTGGGCTCTGCCCACGGGCATTCGCGTCCGGTTCAACATGGCGAGGAACCTACCTGAACATTCAACCGAGGGGAAGTCGGCGTCCCACAATGTGGCCAAACAGTGTCGAGCAGCTGATTCGGGCGCCCTGACCGATCGTGGCAAGATGGCGCGGTGACTGCGTTAGACGAGAACAACCAGACTCCGCGTTACGCCCCGCCGGTCGACCTGAGCAAATTCGCCTGGCTGTCGATCGCCGCGGCCGTGGTCACCATCGGGCTGAAGGGCGGCGCCGCGTGGCTGACCGGCTCGGTCGGCCTGCTCTCGGACGCCGCGGAGTCGCTGGTGAACCTGGTGGCGGCGATCGTCGCGTTGATCGCCCTCAAGGTCGCCATCAGGCCGCCGGACAAGCACCACCCCTACGGCCACAGCAAGGCCGAATACTTCTCGGCCGCGGTCGAAGGAATGATGATCTTCGTCGCAGCGGCCTTCATCATCGCCACCTCGATCGAGCGGCTGCTCAATCCCCGGATGCCCGAGCAACTGGGCCTTGGCTTGGCCATCTCCGTCGCTGCCTCGCTGGTCAACGGGGGAGTTGCGCTGGTGCTGCTCAGGCAGGGCCGTGAGCACGGCTCGGCCACCCTGATCGCCGACGGCAAGCACCTGATGACCGATGTGGTCACCTCCGCTGCCGTCTTGGTCGGTGTCGCGCTGGTCGCCTTCACGAAACAACCGGTGCTCGACCCGGTGGTCGCCCTGCTGGCCGGAGCGAACATTTTGTGGACCGGTTTCGGCCTGATCCGTTCCTCGGCGGACGGTCTGATGGACGTCAGTCTTCCCGAACAGACCAACACCGGACTCTTCGAGGTGCTCGACCGTTTCCGGGAGCCGGGCAGGGTCGAGTTCCACGCGGTACGTACCAGGGTCGCCGGCAACCGGCAGTTCATGGAGTTCCACATCCTGGTGCCCGGCAACTGGACCGTGCAGCAGGGCCACGACCTGACCGAGGACGTGATCGATGCGCTGGTCGGGGTCGTCCCCGCGGTCAGGGTCGCCGCACACATCGAGCCGATCGAGGACCCGAAGTCATATGCCGACGAGACGGACTTCTGAGATGCCCGACGTGGCGGCGCAACGCGACTTCAGCGTCCCCGGCTGGGACGACTACTTCCTGTAGATAGCTCCGCGGTGGCCGCCCGGGCCAAGTGCCGGCGACGCAAGGTTCGGCGGCTACTGCTGATCCGGAGCAGGCGCCTCGGCGACGGCTCCGCGATCGGCGGGCGTCTCGTCCTCGACAGCCTGCGACGCAACGGTGGCGTCGGAGTCGGTGAGCGGCTCGCTGCCAGCGGTCTCGGGCGCCGGGGCGTCGACCTCGGGGACGTCCGTCGGTTCCTCGCCGTCAAGGACGGCGGCGATTCCGTAGTACGAGTACAGTTGCGCCTCTTCGTCGGCGTCCAAGTGCTGGTCAGGATCGACCCGCGGGGCGTCCTTCACCTTCTCCTCGGTGAACGGGACGGTGATCACGCCCTCGCTCACCACCGCCCGCTCCAGCGGGACGAAGGTCTCCTTCAACCCGAACCAACCCGTCTTCACAGTCACCCAGCTTGGTTCGCCGGTCTGGTCATCCAGATAAACCTGACCGATGCTGCCGATCTTGTTGCCGTTGACGTCGACGACATCGGAATGGAAGAGGTCTTCATAGGAGTGGTCTGCCATCGTCGGTCCTTTCGTTCGGCATCTGCTGTACACGCTATTGGGCGGTCAACCCTCAGGCAGGCCGATCTTGCGGATCCGTGCCAGCTTCTTCGCCGACGTTGGCCGGCGGCTGCGCCGCGCGGGCCGGCCCGGCTGTGGGGATGGTGAAGGCCAAGCCGTAGTGGCGGTAGGCCTCAGCCTCCTGGGTGGGTGACAGCCGACGGTCGGGACTGGGGGCAGGTGCCTGCTTGACCACGTCCGCCGAGTGCGGGACCTGCATCAGGTCATCAGAGATGAAGGCTCCGACCAGCGGCACCAGCACCTCCTTGTTGCCGAAGAAGCCGACCCGTGCGGCGACGAAGGTGGGCTCAGCGGTCGCGTCATCCAAGTAGACCTGGCTCACCGCGCCGATCCGAGAGCCGTCTTCAGCAAGCACCGTGCACGAGTACAGGTTGTCGTAGTTGTCGGCCATGGTGACCCTCCACTAGCGGCTCAGCGTTTCGGTTCATCGACCTCTTCGCTGAGGCTACCGCGTTCAAGCCAAACCCAGCCACGTCTGCCGGTGCTGAGTCGCAGTCTGATCTGGTCGGTCCGCATGATCACGAAGGTGATCACCACCAGCGCGATGCCGACACAGACCGCCCCGAACAAGACCGTCGACTGCGGTCCCAGGTGGTCGCCGAGCCAGCCGACCAGCGGCGAGACCAGGGGAGTGACGCCCATGATGACCAGGCCCCACAACGCCATCACCCGGCCACGCATCTGCGGCGAGGTGCTTGACTGGACCATCGTGTTGCCGGTGACCAGCACCGTGGCGGCCGCCAGACCGATCGGCACCTGCAGAGCGGCGAACAGCCCGAACCAAGGCGAGAACGCCGCGACCAGACTGAAGATCGTGTAACCGGCCATGCCCCCCAAGATGAACCGCAGCCGGGCCTGCCCGCGTCCGGCCGCCCACAGCGCGGCAGCCAGCGCGCCCGCGCCCATGGCCGAACCGAGGACGCCGTACTCGCCGGGGCCGCGGCCGTAGAACTGGGTCGCCATCACGGCGTTGGAGATCTGGAAGTTGAAGCCCAGCCCGCCGACCGCGAACCCGCAGGCCAGCAGCACCAGCAGGTCGGGACGCCCCAGCGCGTACCGGAAGCCCTCGCGGGTTCGGCCGCGTCCGGTCTGCACCGGGGCGGGATGCAGTTCGTCGGGGTGCAGCCGAAGCAGCCCGAGCAGCATCGCCCCGTAGGTCAGGCAGTCGATAGCCAGCACCCAGCCGGTGCCCAGCACTGCGATCATCAAACCGGCGAGACCGGGCCCAATCAGCCGGGCAGTGTTGAAGCTCGCCGAGTTGAGCCCGATGGCGTTGGGCAGGTTCTCGGAGGCGACCAGTTCGCTGACGAACGACTGGCGGGCCGGGTTGTCGAGGGTGAAAAACAGGCCGTCGACGAACGCGATCAGATAGACCATCCAGAGCTCGGCCCGCCCGCTGAGGACCAGCGTGGCCATGATCACCGCATCGAGGGCGAAGACGCTCTGGGTCAGCAGCAAGATCTTGCGTTTCGGGAAACGGTCGGCCACCGATCCCGCCACCGGCGCCAGCACCAGGCCGGGCAGGAACATGATCGCAGTGACGAAACCCAGCGCAGAGGCGCTGCCGTCGGTGAGCTCCATCAGCACCAGCCACGAGACCGCGGTCCGGCCCATCCAGGAACCGATATTGCTGAACAGGGCACCGGTGAAGTAGCGGCGGTAGTTCGCGATGGCGAGGGAGCTGAAGATCGTCTGCATGCTAAAGCCCCAGACTACCGCGCAGAGCGCCGCCCGGCAGGCCGGAAACCGGCCGCCTCAGCGGCCGTACTCGTCGCGGGTCACAGCCCGCGCAGGAAATCTGGGTTGTCGTCCGGTGGCCGGGGAAGGGGCCGGTTGCCCCCACCACCACCGACGCCGCGGCGCGGACCCACCGGGCGGCCGAAGAAGAGCCAGGCCAACGGGCCGAACCCGGGCACGCCGATCACTGCAACCGCCCACAGCCACTTGGGCATGCGGCGGACCTCCCAGGTCTTCGCCTGGGCAACCTCGATCGTGCAGTACAACGTCAATGCGACCAGCACGATCACCGGAATCACGCGCCCCATGAGGCGATTCTATTGGTACCCCCCAATTGGGCGCACCGGCCCCAGATCGTGGTCGGCCACCATACCCGACCGCCTAACATGGCCGGGTGGCCGAACGGATACGCACCTGTGCACCCTGGGAGGTGGCGGGATTGCTGCCCGGTGCGCTCGCCGGCGACTACGTGCTGGCCCCCGTGCTGGACGAGGTGACCGCGCGCATGCTGCGTCCCACCGAACCGGTCCCCGAGCCGGAGGTGGCGGTGATCGTGACCACCTCGGGGTCGACCGGTTACCCGAAGGGGGTGCTGCTGTCGGTCTCCGCGATCACCTCGGCGGCGGCGGCATTCCGGCAGCGCTACGGGGCATTCACCTGGACCTGCGTGCTGCCCACCCACTATGTCGCCGGGATGATGGTGGTGGCCCGGGGCCTGCTCGACCAAGCCTGCGGCGGCGCCGGGGTGCGCCACGCCAACAGCGACCTCTCCGACCTGCCCCACCCTCACCCCGCCCGGCCGAACGCCATCTCGCTGGTGCCCACCCAACTGATGCGAGCCCTGCGCTCGTCCGCGACGAGCGAGCGGCTCGCCCGCTACGACCTGGTACTGGTGGGCGGCGCGGCCCTGCCGGCCGACGTGGCAGCCCACTCCAGCGACGCCGGCATCAACGTCTTCCAGAGCTACGGAATGAGCGAAACCTGCGGTGGTTGCGTGATCGACGGGTTGGCGCTGCCCGGCGTCCAGGTCGCCATCGGCCAAGCCGGACGGGTGTCGATCGGCGGCCCGGTGGTCTTCTCCGGCTACCGCGGTGATCCGCAGGAGACCGCTGCTGCGCTGGTCGAAGGTCGGCTGCTGACCAACGACCGCGGCGAGTGGCTGGCCGCACCCGACGGTGAACCGCGGCTGCGCATTCTCGGTCGCATGGACGACGTGGTGATCAGCGGTGGCGTGAACGTCGACCTTGCGGGCGTGCAACGGGCGGTGGATGGGCTGGGCCGCGGAGAAACCGCCGTGATCGGCGTCCCCGACGATGAGTGGGGTGCCCGCGTGACGCTGGTGGTCACCGGCTCGGCGCCCGACCTGGCTTGGTGGCAGGACGCGTTGCGTCCGGTACTCGAGGCACCCGCGCTGCCCCGCCGGCTACTGAGGCTCGCGTCGCTGCCCAGGACCAGATCGGGGAAGGTCGACCGGCAGCGGCTCCGCGAGCTGGCCCTGGCCGCCGATTGAGCGCGTCACGCTGGCGGTGGCCGGTCGCCGGTTTGGTCATATGATGACTCGGGCGCCGTGGGACGCCCAGTCAGTGCAGATTGGGGGTCGCCAGGTGGCCAGCGTCGCCGAATGGGTCGAAGGGGCGCGGCTGCGTACGCTGCCGGCAGCCATCTCACCGGTCTTCGCGGGCACCGGCATCGCCGTGTTCGCCGGCGGCGCCGATCTGCTGCGGGCGGTGCTCGCCGGGCTCGTCGCGCTGGCCCTGCAGGTGGGCGTCAACTACGCAAACGACTACTCCGACGGCGTCCGCGGCACCGACGAGCATCGGGTCGGGCCGCAGCGGCTGGTGGGTTCAGGAGCCGCGCAACCCCGAACGGTCAAGCGGGCCGCCCTCGCCTGCTTCGGGCTAGCGGCGATCTTGGGCCTGGTGCTGGTCGGGTTGTCGGGGCAGTGGTGGCTGCTCGCGGTGGGGCTGGCCTGCATCCTGGCCGCCTGGTACTACACCGGTGGTGAACATCCCTACGGGTATCGCGGCCTCGGCGAGGTCTTCGTCTTCATCTTCTTCGGGTTGGTGGCCACCGCGGGCACCACCTACGTGCAGTTGGGAAGCGTCCCGTGGCCCACCTGGGCGGCGGCCACCACGATGGGCGCGCTGTCGTGCGCGGTGCTGGTCTGCAACAACCTGCGTGACATCCCGAGCGACCGACTGTCCGGCAAGCGCACGCTGGAAACGATGCTCGGAGACCGGTACAGTCGCTGGTTCTATGTGCTGCTCGTGGTCATCGCGGTCGCTGCGGTCGTCCTCACTGCCGCCGGCACCACGTGGTGGGCCCTTCTCGGGCTCAGCGCGCTGGTCTTCCTTGTGCCTGCCACGCGTCATATCATCACAGGGGGCACAGGCTTTGCCCTGGTACGCACGCTCAAACTGACCGGTTTCGCCGAGCTCGCCGCAGGCATCGGGCTCTTCGTCGGTTGTCTGATTGGAGTCTGAGAATGCCGGGTCGTTTCGATGAGGCGATCGTCTACAGCATCGACATGCGGATGCACTTCCGCGGCGTCGACCACCGCGAGGGCATGCTACTGCGCCGCGGTGACCGCTGGACCGAGTGGAGCCCCTTCCTGGAGTACGGCGATCCAGAGGCCGCCGTCTGGCTGGCGGCGTCCTTGATCGACGAGGAGCCGCCCCGGCACCGCACTCGAATCCCGGTGAACGTCACCGTTCCGGTCGTCTCGCCGCGGCGGGCGGCCGATCTGGTGGCGTCCTCGGGTTGCAGCACCGCGAAGGTCAAGATCGCCGATCCGCACTCGTGCCTGGACGACGACCTGGCCAGGCTGGCTGTAGTGCGATCGGTGCTCGGTCCCGACGGCGAACTGCGGGTGGACGCGAACGGCGGGATGTCGGTGGAGGCAGCCGAACGGGCCCTGACCCTGATGGCGCCGCTCCGCCTGCAGTACGCAGAACAACCTTGCGCCACGGTCGAAGAACTCGTCGAACTGCGCAAACGCCTGGCCGAGGCCGGGGTGGCGGTGCCGATCGCCGCGGACGAGTCGATCCGCCGCGCCGAAGACCCGCTGCGGGTCGCCGAGCTGGGAGCCGCCGACGTCGTGGTGCTCAAGAACCAACCGCTGGGCGGCTGGCGGCGCTGCGTAGAGCTGAGCGAACAGCTCGACCTGCCCGTGGTGATGAGCTCGGCACTGGAAACCTCGATCGGCATCTGGGCCGGCGCGCAGGCCGCGGCGGCGTTGCCGAACCTCGACCTGGCCTGCGGCCTCAACACGGTCAAGATGCTGGACGATGACGTGGTGGCCGACTCGCTGGTGGCCCGCGGCGGCTTCCTGGAGCTGGCCGGCCCGCCCGTGCCCGACCGTGCGGCGCTGGCCAGGGCGCGCGCCGGCCGTGAGCGCAATACTTGGTGGCGCGCCAGATTGGCACGCTGCCTGCGCATCCTGGACTTGAAGCAGGCCGCGTGAGTTCGACGCGACTGGGCCTGGCGATCGCAGAGGCCCTGGTCGCGGCCGGTATCGAGGAGGTCGTGGTCTGCCCCGGGTCACGGAGCACGGCCATCACGGTCGGCCTCGCCTCGCTGGCCGAGCAGGGACGCCTCCGGCTGCACACCCGCACCGATGAGCGGGTCGCCGGCTTCCTGGCCCTGGGCCTAGCCCGGGCGCGGGGCAGCTCGGCAGTCGTGGTTACCTCCGGCACTGCGGTGGGGACCCTCATGCCGGCCGTCATGGAAGCCAAACTGGCCGGCGTCCAACTGGTGGTGGTGACGGCGGATCGTCCGGCCACCCTGGTCGGCAGCAGGTCGAACCAGACCACCGAGCAGGCCGGCCTGTTCGGCCGGCACGTGGTCGCCGACCTGCATCTGGCAAGCACCGACGATGACCCAGCCCGCTGGCTGGCGGGGCTGGGACGCGTCCTGACCGCGGCGCGGGGCCTGCGCACCCGCGATCCCGGACCGGCGCACGTCAACGCCGCGCTGAGCGAACCGTTCCTGGGCGGCCCCGGCTTGCCGGCACCGGTGCAACCGTTGCGGGTGAGCGCCTCCCGGCCCGCCGAGCCGGTGACGTTGGCGGCAGGTCCTCGGACCGTCGTGCTGGCCGGAGATGCCCCGCCACAGGTCGGACGCCGGGCCCGCGAGGTGGCCGAGCAGGCCGGGCTGCCGTTGCTCGCCGAACCCTCCAGCAACGCCCGGGCGGGACGCTGCGCGATCGCGCGCTACCGGAATCTGCTCGACACCGAACTCGGCGCCCGCATCGAGCGGGTGCTGATCTACGGGCACCCGACCCTGTCGCGTCCGGTCACCCGGCTGCTGTCGCGCGACGACGTGGAACTGGTCGCGGTGACCGATCGCGCCACCTGGCCCGACCCAGGTGGCCGCGTTCGGCAGGTTCACGACGACGTCACACTGGAACCGGTCGGCGACGGCTGGCTGGACGATTGGCTCGCCGCCGACGTCCGGCAGGTCACCGCAGCGGCACCGGCCGGGCTGAGCCGACAGGCAGGCCCGATCACCGGCCCGTGGCTGGCGGCGGAGGTGGTGACCTCGGCCACCGGCAACCTGGTCTTCGGGTGCTCGAACCCGATCCGGGACGCCGATCTGGCCCCGATCCGCGACAGCCCGCCGGTCTGCTGGGCCAACCGGGGCCTGGCCGGGATGGACGGAGTCATCTCCACCGCAACGGGGATCATGCTGGGCACCGGCGAGCCGACCACGGTGCTGCTCGGTGACCTGACCTTCCTGCACGACCTGGGTGGCCTGCACGTGCCGGTCGGCCAACCGGTGCCCAATCTGCGGGTGGTGGTCGCGGACGACGATGGGGGCAGCATCTTCCGCACCTTGGAGGTGGCCGACAGTCACTGGTTCGAGGGCCTGTTCGCGATGCCGCATGGCCGTCTGCTGGCGCCGCTGGCGTCCGGTTTCGGCTGGGCGACCCGCACGGTCGACGACCCCGACGAGGTGCGCGCCCAGTTGGCGCGTCCGGTCAACGGTGTCGAGGTGCTGGTGGTGCCGGTCGACCCCGGCCGGTCGGCCGTCCGCTGAACGGGGGCGGCCCGGCTAGGGCTGCGTCCGCAACCAGTCGCGCAGCACCCGGGTTGCCCGCACATCGTCTTCGTTGTAGTCGAGGACGCGTTGCCGCGCTTCGGTGCGGGTCTGCTCGTCGGCGCCGTGGATGGCCTCGAGGAACCAGGACTGCGAGTTGAGGCCGCCGGGGGTGTCGTCCCGCCAGCTGAAGCCGGTCGCCGTGTTCGCGACGACTTTCAGGCTGAGTCCGTGCGCGGCGAAGTAGTGGGTGCGCATGGTCTGGAAGAGGTCCACGTGCCGGCCCCGGACCAGCCCCAGCGCCCGCAGCAATGTGTCATCCGACGAGGTGGCGGCCAGCTTGGCCAGCCGCACCATCTCGTAGTCGGAGTAGTGGAAGACGTGTGCGTCGGGATGCTCGGTGAGCAACTCGGTCAGCCACGTCATCGCCCGCCGGGCCAGCGTCACCTCGTCGGCCGCGGTCTGCTCGGCGAAGGTGGCGAACGGGTGGTAGGTGCCATCGTCGTCCGGCCGCGAACGGTCGTGGACCAGGAAACCCCACAGGTAGATGCGGTCCGCCGCAGAGGTTTCGATATCCCAGTCGATCTCGAGCGGGGCTTGCGGCAAGGGGATCGGGCCGTCCGTGGTGCGTTCCAGCTGGGTGCCGTTGGCGATCATTCGGGAACGCCTGGCCGCCAGCCGCAGCCGCTGCTCGGCGCCGTCGCGATGGCGTACCTCGGGCAGGTAGCGGGGCAGCAGCTCATCCAGGTCTGCGCCGACCAGATCATGCACAGAACGGACGCCCAAACTGCGCAGCACACTGATCTCGCGCACGTCCAACGGCGACTTGTCGATCTGGACGCTCAGATCGTCTGCACCCATCAGTGGTGCACAGACCGCCCACCACGCGCAGAAGCTGCACTCCCGCACGAAGATCGGGGTGACCATGCGGTGCGGGTCGCCCGGCTGCCCGCTGCGTTTGCGGGCGGTCTCGGCCACCTTGACCCGGAAGCCATGCTCATGGTCGTAGCGCTCCAGCGCCGACCGCTCCTTCCAGCCCTCCGGGGCGGTGCGCGAGAACGTGCGGATCTGCTTGCGGGTGAGCATCACCCAGACGACCGCGGACATGCCCCGTGGGCCGGCAGGGTTCAGCGCCAATGCGTCCATCCCGGCGAACTCGCCGTCGCTGAAGAACGTGCGCCGCAGCAGGTCGGCGCCGATGATGCCGCCCATCGGTTCGCCGGACGCCTGCCAACCGGCCGCTTCCAGCAGCCGCCAGAAGTGCGCGATGTGCAACTGGTCGTCCTCGCGGCCGGTGCGGAACCGGGCATCGGTCAGGTCGAGGGCGGACGCCGGTGAGGGTGTGCCGATGAGGCTGGCCGACTGCTGCGCCGGGCGGGAATGGCGTTCGAGCATCCGCTTGGATCGCACCTGCACCGGCAGGTAACCGGACCTCCCGTTCGTCCTGTCTGCGCCGCGCACCAGCGCCGATGGGCTGCCACGGCGGTGTCCCCGGCGGTCGATGGGCAGCTTGGGTGCCACGATCACCGGCGCCCCCGCGCGGACTGCGTCGTTCGTGGCGTCCTGCGCGACGGTGTAGTCCTCGTCGGCCAGCAGCCGCAAGTCGACGGTGCCGGGCAACGCAGCCAGCGCGGCCAAGGTCCGGTCGATGAGCTCACGGCCGCCAAAAAGTTCCTGCTGTACATCGCTGCTGCCACGAACACCGTAGCCGGAGGAGCCTTCGGGCAGCGTGATGGTGGCGTCGTAGTAGTTCTGCACTTTGACCGGGCAGCGGATCGCCGCGTAGGCGTCCAGAACCACGGCGTGATCGGCGGGGGTCACGCAGCCCATCCTCGGTGTAGCGCGACGATCCCGCCAGACAGGTTCTTCCACTGGACGCGCCGCCAGCCGACCTTGCGCATCATGGTGGTCAGCGTGGCCTGGTCGGGCCAGGCCATGATCGATTCGATCAGGTAGTCGTAAGCCGCTGCGTTGGAGGAGATCGGCTGGAGGCGCGGCATCACCGTGCCCATGTAAAAGTTGTAGGCCGCCCGGAACGGTGGCCAGGTGGGGGTGCTGAACTCCGCCACCACCACGCGTCCCCCGGGCCGGGTGACGCGCAGCATCTCGGCGAGCCCGGCCTCGGTGTCGTGCACATTGCGCAGCCCGTAGCTGATGGTCACGGCGTCGAACGAGCCATCCCGGTACGGCAACCGCAGCCCATCCCCTGCGACGAAGTGCAGGCCCGGGTAGCGACGCGACCCCTCAGCGAGCATGCCGATCGACATATCGGTCGGGAACGGGATCGCGCCCGCTCGGGCGATCGGTTCGGACGACGTGCCGGTGCCCGCCGCCAGGTCGAGCACCAACTCGCCGGGCTGTGGGTCGATCGCGGCCAGCACGGCACGTCGCCACCTCCGCACCTGCCCGAGGGTCATCAGGTCGTTCATCAGGTCGTAGCGGCGAGCGACCCCGTCGAACATGGTGGCGACGTCTCCGGGTTGCTTGTCGAGGTTGGCACGCTGTGGCACCCCACTACCTTGCCACACCGCGGGGACCGGGGATATGCCCGAGATCGGGTGCCCATTCGGCGCCCTGAGTCGAACCATGACGCAACTTGGTCAATCCCAGCGGTGGGCCTGTTGGCGGGTCGTTGCCACCACAGGTCACAATGGGTGCCATGGCCAAGCGCGAGACGGTCCTCAGTGTGACCGACCTGATGAAGAAGTACGGCGACCATGTCATCGTCGACAATTTCAACCTGACGGTGAGTTCCGGGCAGGCCATCGCGCTCACCGGGCGCAACGGCTCGGGCAAGTCGACGGTGCTGCGCTGCATCATTGGTGCCGATCGTCCCAGCGAGGGACGCGTCGAGGCCTTCGGCCGCAAGGTCAGCGAGACCGACCCGCAGTTCCGCCGCGACGTGGCCACCGTGGTGGACGACCTGGACTTCTTCCCCGACCTGTCTGTCGTCGAGCATCTCGACCTGCTGGCCCGCGCGCACGGCCTGGCAGAGCCTGATCAACTGGTGGACGAAGTGCTGGAGGAGGTGCAGTTGGTCCCGCAGTCGTCACAGCTGCCGGGCACCCTGTCCAGCGGCCAGCGTCGTCGGCTGGCGCTGGCGACAGCGCTGGTGCGGCCCAAGAAGCTGTTGGTCATGGACGAACCGGAGCAGCGACTCGATGTCGAAGGTGTGGCTTGGCTCGGGGCCCGGCTGAAGCACGAAATGACCAAGGGACTGGCGATCGTGATGGCCAGCCACGAGCCTTCGCTGGTCAATGCGCTGGGTGCCCGCGTGGTGCGGTTGGGTGCGGCGGCAGAAACGAGCGAGTCGCAGGTGGAGGCGGAGTTCTAACCGTGAGCCGGACCAGCAAACGCAAGCGTCGCCAGTCGACCCCGAAACAGGCGCAACCCCAACAACCGCAGGCGGCCGAAGCCGAGGAGGTGGTGGTCCCCGACGTGGTCTGGGAGCCCGTGACTCCCTTCGGCGACGTGGAGGACTACGAAGTCGGTGTGGCCGACGAACGCCAGCTCACCTTGTTGATGAAGGACTGGCGCAAGGGACGCGCCACCCGAACCATCTGGGACATGATCACCGACGGCTACGTGACGATCTTCTCGCTGGTGGTCGTGGTTGCCATGGTCGTCAGCGGCATCATGTCGGTGCAGCAGTCGGCCGCCGGCTGCACCGACGCCGGCTGCGAAACCGCGCGTGGCTTGCTGCCATGGATGTCACTGGCCACGGCCGTGCTGGTCGCGGTCATGGTCTCACGGATCTTCGGTCCGGTCATCGCCTCGGCCGCCGAGGGGTTCTGGCTGTTGGACGCCCCGGTTCGCCGCGCCAGGCTGCTCAACCGCCGGTTGTGGGGGGTGGTCGTCGGCGCCGGCCTGCTGGGTTTCCTGCTGGGCGGTTTGGTCACCTCGCTGACAGGTCTGACGCCGCAAGCGGTGGCCGTGTGGGCCGCTGCGCTGGGGGCGGCGACCGCGGCGGTGGTGGCCTTCGCGGCCGTGGAGCAGACGGCCGAGCGGACGGTGATCCTGGTCGCGATTCAGGGGGCGACGGGCATCTTCGCGCTGGGTGTGCTGGGCCTCATGGTGGCGGTCTCCTCCGGCTGGCTCACGATCAACTTCGATCCGACCCTCAACGAGCGGCTCGCGCTGGTGGTGCTCGCCATCTCGGTGGTGGCGCTGGTGGCCGCCGCCATCGCCGCGAGCAGGCGGCTGGAGTACGTGCGTCGCGCCCGGCTGGTCAGCGGCGGCGACCTGCTGACCGGAATGCAGGGTGCGGCGTTCGCTCTCGACTTCGGCCTGATGCGCGACATTCTGGTGGAGCGGCGCTGGCTGGCCAAGGGCCATGTCCATCCGATCTCTGGGCGAGGCACCGGTCGCGCGACACTGGTCTGGCGCGATCTCGACAGGCTGATCCGCAACCCGCGCGGTCTGCTGGTCTTGCTGGCCAGCGCCATCGTCCCCTACGCGCTGCTGTCGCTGGGGCTGGGCAACCTGACCCCGCCGATCTCGGCGATCGTCCTGATGTTTGTGATGGTGCCGTTCTTCGACTCGCTGCGGGTGCTGACCCGCACCAGAGGCCTGGCCCGCGCGTTCCCGATGTCGACATCGGAGCTGAACGGGGCACTGACCATCGTCCCAGCGGGGCTCGCCGTCATCTGGGCGCTGGCGGCGTCCCCGGCGTTCGTGATGATCGGGCAGCAGAACCCCGGTCTCGCCGCGTTGGGGACCGGTCTGGCTCACGGTTTCGTCACCGCGACCGCCGGTTATGTTGCGGCGATCCGCTGGGCGAGCGCCAAGTCGGCCGACTACTCAATGCCCATGGTTGCCACCGGATTCGGTGCCATGCCGCCCGGCCTGGTGTTGAACCTGATCCGCGGTTTCGACGTGATCGCGCTGATCACCCTGCCTTTGTTGGTCGGTTGGTCGCCCCTGATCTCGTTGGCGATCGCCGCGATCGCGTACATGGTGCTGCGCAGCGGCGGATTCAACACCCAAGAACTGATGGAGCGCAACGAAGAGGCCAAACGCGAGATGGAGTCGATTCGGGCGGGCCAGGGCACCGGCACCCGGGAGAAGATCACCTACACCCGCAACCAGCGCACCTAGCGCCCTTGGCCGACGCTTGGACGCATCCCCACCTGCAGCCGTGCCCTGGGCGTGCAAGGACCGACCCGACTGGATGCCTGCTTGCTCTTCACGAGATCCATCAACACGGGGTGATGGCGAATCTGAGCCGCGTCCTGGACCGGACGGTGCGGCTGGGTGCTGGGTGAGGCCGGCCAAAGACGACGCCTTGGCGGGGAAGGCGGGACCGGGGGCTCAGAACGGCATGAAGAGCGGCACCAACCCGATGCCTACCAGCCCGTACAAGCCCAGCAGCGGCAGCCCCAGCTTCCAGTAGTCGCCGAAGCGGTAGCCGGCTGCCTCCATGACCACCAGGTTTGCGGGGGTGGCCACCGGGGTCAGCAGGGCAGCAGCGGCGAAGACCGCGATGGCCATCAGGATGGGAGCGGGGGAGACATCCATCTGGATGGCAGCGGCCAACCCGACCGGCACCACGATGAAGGCCGTGGCCATGTTGCTGATCAGTTGGCCCAGCGTGGTGGTGACCACGAACAACCCGGCCAGCAGCGCATACGGGCCGGCGTCCCCGACCAGCGCGACCAGCGCGTCGGCGAGTTGCTGGGCCGCACCACTGCTCACCATGGCGGTCGACAGCGACATCAGGCCACCGACGAGGATCACCGTCGTCCAGCCGATGCCGTCGTAGGCCTGCTGCACGCTCAGCACCCGGGTGGCGATGACGGCCAACGCGGCCAGCAGCCCGGCAACGGGTGCGGGGATCAGACCGGTGGCGAGAAGGAGGATCATCACGGCGAGGACGACCAGCGTCCGCTTCGCGCCCGAGCCGAGCGGAACCGCCTGCCTGCGCACCTGCTCCGGGGAGTCCACGGCGAGGATGTTGGGGTCCTGGGCGGCTTCTTCTAGGTCGGGCCAGGCGCCCTGGAAGAGGACAACGTCGCCGGCGTGCAGTCCGTGCGGCTTCTGATGGTCGTGGCCCCGGTGCCGAACCGCCACCACCACCAAGCGGCCGCTCTCGGTCCGCATGCCCGGGTAGGCGATGTCACCGATGAACTCGGATCGGGGCGGGATGACGGCTTCCAGCACACCCATCTCTCGAGTCAGGCGCACCGGCCGGTCCGACTCCATCTCGTAGTGCGCGGTCAGCACCGCGGCCTGGCCGCCCAGATCGCGCAGCGACTTGCCGGCGGTTCGACGCGGGATCAGGCGCGGTCCCAAGAGCACCACGATGATCAACGTCCCGAGCACCAGGGGGACACCCACGAAGGTGAACGAGAACAGGCCGAATGGGCCGACCCCGGCCGACTCGGCGTAGTCGGCGATCACCAGATTCACCGGTGAGCCGGTCAGCAACAGCATCGATCCGGCATGGGCTCCGAAGGCCAACGGCATCAGCAGTTCGGACGGAGCCCGCTGCGCCCGGATGGCCATCACCACCACGACTGGTGTCAAGGCAGCCACTGACCCGTTGGGGGTGATCACCGCCGTCACCACGGCGACCAGCAGCAGAATGACAACCAGCAGCCGAGTCCGACTCTCGCCGGCCAACCGCAGCGCCAAATCGCCCACCCAGGCGGTCACCCCGGTCGCGTCCAGTGCCTCGCTGACCACGAACAATGCCGCGATGAAGATGACAGTTGGATCGCCGAACCCCTTGAACGCCTCGGCGAGATCGAGCACGCCGGTGGCCCACAGCGCCACCGGCACCGCCAGGGCGACCAGCATGACGGGCAGGCGGTCCCAGATGAAGACGACCACCGTCACACCCAAGATGATCAGGGTGATCAGGGCTTCGCTCACCGGGATCGCCGCCTCTGGTCGACCAGCACCACGCTCATCAGTCCTCCTGCCTGCGCCCGACGATCCGCGACGAGCTACCGGCCCCAGTTTCCCAGCGTCGGGACGGCGTCGCATCACCCGGGGCGGGTGGGCTCCGGGCAGCCTGGCGGACGCCGAACAGCCACCCGCCGAGGGTGATGGGTCCCTGCCCAGGCCCGGTTAGCGTCCAAGATGACGGCGCTATCGCTCCGTCCCAGTCGCGATTTCGGAGTGTGGACCATGACGCATCTTGCCCCCTACCCACCGTTCTCCCTACCCCAGCGTGAACTGCGTCTAGCAGTCAGCGATGTGGTGCCCGCAGATGCCGGCGCCGTTGGCCACATCGTCTTCGTCGGGGACGAATTGCCCGAGGCCAGCGGTCTGAACGCCGCGCGGGCCGCTGGGCTCGGTTTCTCGGCCAAGGCCGGTAGCTCCCTGGTGTTGCCGACCGGGGCCGGCCCGGTTGTCGTCCTGATCGGTGGCGGCGAGCGTGCCGAGGCCAACCCTGCGACCTTACGGGACGCGGCCGCCATCTTCGCACGCGCCGTGCCCAGTCAGGTGGACCTGACACTGGTGGCTCCCGAGACCTCGGTCGACGACCAGGCGGCAGCCGCCGCCATGCTGGAAGGTGCCGCGCTGGCCCGCTACGTCTACCGGATCGGCGCGGACGGTCCAGAGGCGAAGCTCTCGTCGTTCACCTTGGTGACCGAGCAGTCGGGACTGGACGCCGCCGACATCGGTTTGGCGCAGGGACAGTTGCTGGTGCGGGCCACCAAGCTCGCCCGTGACCTCGCGGGCACCCCTGGCGGTATCCTCACCGCGACCCGGCTCGGTGAGGTGGCCTCCCAGGTCGGGCCGCAGGCCGGCCTTGAGGTCGAGGTCTTCGGTGAGGAGGCCTTGGTGGAGATGGGCTGTGGCGGCCTGCTGGGGGTCAACCTGGGCAGCGAAGAGCCGCCGGCGATGATCAAGCTGGTCTACCGCCCCGAGGGCGAGCCGACCGGACACCTGGCGCTGGTCGGAAAGGGCATCATGTACGACGCCGGCGGGTTGGCCATCAAGCCTGGTGACGAAGTGCACGCCACCATGAAGAACGACATGACCGGCGCCGCGGCGATTCTCGGCGCCATGACCACGCTTGGCGAACTGGGCTGCACCAGCCAGGTCACCGGCTACCTGATGTGCACCGACAACATGCCGGGCGGCGGTGCGCTCCGGCTGGGTGACATCATCGTGATGCGGGGCGGCAAAACGGTAGAGGTGATCAACACCGACGCCGAGGGCCGACTGGTGATGGCCGACGCCTTGGTGCTGGCCACCGAGGAGAACGTCGACGCGATCGTCGACATCGCCACCCTGACCGGTGCAGCCATGCGCACGTTCGGCACCGAGATCGCCGCGGTCCTGGGCAACAATGCCGAGCTGATCGACCAGGTGAAGGCGTCCGCCGAGCGCGTCGACGAGCCGGTCTGGGAGTTGCCGCTCGCTCGCCGCTACCGCAAGGAACTGGATTCGATCATCGCAGACCTGCGCAACATGGGCGGGGCGAACGCAGGTTCGATCACGGCCGCGTTGTTCCTGGAGGAGTTCGTGAACGGCATCCCGTGGGCGCACATCGACATCGCTGGCACTGCGCAGTCCGCCAGCGCCGAGAAGTGGCGCAACAAGGGCACCACCGGCTTCGGCACCAGGCTGCTCATCGACCTTGCGATGAACTTCCGGAAGTGAGCGGGCCGAGATGAGCGTAAACACAGTCACCGAGGAGGACGCTGAGCAGCCCAAGGGTCTGCTCGGCATGGTGGAGCGGCTCGGCAACAAGGTGCCGCCGCCCGCGCTGATGTTCGGCTACCTGATCTTGATCGTGATCGTCTTGTCCTGGTTGCTGAGCCTGTTCGGTGTCAGCATCACCGAGGACGTGGCGGTCCCGGTCACCGATGGAGTCACCCAGTATGACTATTTCGAGGACACCACCCAACCGGGCATGATCAGCCCTGACGCCCCCTACGAAGAGAACTGGACGATCGTCCAGGAGACGATTTCGATCAAGAGCCTGCTGTCGGTTGACGGCATCCGATTCATCTTCTCGTCCTTCGTGAGCAACTTCTCCGGCTTCGGCGTCGTCGCGGTGGTCTTCATCGCGATGATGGGCGCCGGCGTGGCCGAGGAGTCCGGGCTGCTGGGTTCGCTGATCCGCAAACTGGTGGGCGCGCTACCGAAATGGGCCCTCAGCTTCGGACTGATCCTGGTCGGCGTGCTCTCGTCGGTCGCCTCGGACGCCGGCTACCTGATCCTGATTCCGCTGGCGGCGGCCGCGTTCGCCAGCGTGGGACGCCATCCACTGGCCGGGTTGGCGGCCGGTTTCGCCGGCGTGGCCACGATCTTCATGGTCAACATCGTGCTGACGCCCACCGACGCCATGATCACCGAGATCGCGAACGAAGCCATCGGGTTGTCCGGCGGTGAGCCGATCACCATCGTGGCGAACTTCTACTTCATGGTGGTGATGTCGTTCGTGCTGGCACTGGTCGCGGCGCTGGTCACCGAACGGATCGTCGAGCCCCGCCTCGGCCCCTGGGTTCCCGAGCCCGGCCAACTCGACCACACCGACGCTGCGGCCATCCCCGTCGAAGCCGACAAGCGGGGCTCCAAGTGGGCACTGTTCGGCCTACTTGCCGTGGTCTTGGTTGTGGTGCTGGCGACCTTCCTGCCCGGGGCGCCGCTACGCGATCCGGAGACCGGCAACATCATCGGGAACACCCCGTTCATGGACAGCCTGTTGTTCATCATCATGCTGATCTTCCTGGTCTCCGGCGTCTGCTACGGCGTCGGGGCCGGCACCATGAAGGGCTCCAAGGACGTCATCGCCGCCATTACCAAGACCTTCTCCGGTCTGGGTGGCATGGTGCTGATGTTGCTGATGATCGCCCAGTTCATCGCCTACTTCAACTGGTCGAACATGCCGCGGATCATCGCAGGTTCGCTGGCTGGCCTGTTGGAGCAGGCGAACATCGGCCCGATACCCCTGCTGATCCTGTTCATCTTGGTGATCGTGCTGCTCGACTTCCTGATGCCCGGCGCGCTGCCGAAGTGGGCGATCTTCGCCCCGATCTTCGTGCCGCTGTTCAGTCAGCTGGGCGTCGCGCCGCAGACCCTGCTGGCTGCGTACCGGGTGGCGGACTCGCCGGTGAACGCGATCACCCCGCTGATGGTCTATTTGCCGTTCATCGTGACCATCGCCCAGCGGTACCAGAAGAAGTCCGGTATCGGCACCGTGGTCGCACTGATGCTGCCCTACTCCGGCGCCATCCTGGTGGTGTGGACGGTGCTGTTCGTACTCTGGTTCCTGCTGGGTATCCCGTTGGGCCCCGGCTACCCACCGAACATCCCGTGACTTTGGAGGAACCAATGACGAAAAGGAGAAAGCGAATGCGCGCACCGTACCTATTGATCTTGCTCGCTGCCGGGCTGCTCGTGACGTCCTGTGCTGCCCCGACCTCGACGTCGGGGGCCAGCGCGAGCTCTGTCACGGCGGGCGGGTTGGCCGGCAGCCGCTGGATGCTGGACGAACTCGGCGGCCAGCCTCCGCTGGAGGGCAGCGTCATCACCGCCAACTTCAGCGATGACGGGGCAGTGACCGGGACGAGCGGCTGCAACCGGTACCGCGCAGGGGTCACCATAAACGGTGACGCCATCCAGGTGGACGAGGCGATCGCGTCCACCCTGATGGCCTGCGATGAGGCCCTGATGGCCCAGGAAGGCGCCTACCTCGCCGCCCTTGTGGCGGCACGAACCTTCACCATCTCGGGTGAGACGCTGACGCTGAAGGACGCCGGTGGCGCCAGCTTGTCCACGTTCGTCGCCGAGAGTCAGGAACTGGCCGGCACCAGCTGGCAGGTCTCCGCCTACAACAACGGCAAGGAGGCGGTGGTGGGTCT
>JAEAMF010000879.1_pt1 | contig 28449 bp, 35 predicted proteins | sample 8958721 | NCBI WGS metagenome assembly JAEAMF01 (sample SAMN16933255, study PRJNA681124) | bioreactor sludge metagenome | isolation source: anaerobic bioreactor treating anionic surfactant - SDBS | place: India: Bengaluru | collected 2019-02-28 | reverse complement strand
GTTTTGGCTCATGCCACGTTGTCCTTGCTCTGTTGGGTCACTTCGATGCCGAGTTGCTTGGCGAGCCAGGCGACGCCTTTCTCTTTCACGATGACCACGCTGTAGTGGCTGAAGGTGTTGATGCTGGGGTTCCAGCGGCTGCGTGCGTCGACGTACAGGTAGCCCCGATCCCGGTGTTTGCTTGCAAGCTCGCCGGATTGGGTCAGGATGCCGATTTCACGCAGACGTTTACGGAATGTCCGTGGCTTCAGGCCGAGCAGGGCGGCGGTCGCGTCGAGGGTTCGATTCATGGCTGTGCCTCACGCTGCAAAGCGCTGAGCGCGTTTAACCAGCACATGCACGAACTCGTCGATCTGGCCGTACAGGTCTTCCAGCGAACCGATGTTGTGTAGCACCAGGTCGTTGTCCTGAATGCCAATACCCAGTTCGCTGCTGTGAGGATTGACCTCTGGAGCGTCAGGGCGGATCAGGTGAATAACCACGCCTCCACGCTTGCGGACAAACTCGGCTTCATTCTCAAAGCGCAGATCGCTGATGACGAAGCCCGATGCGGTGTCATACGTTTCAGCCAGGAATGCGAGATTTTGTTCTGCGACCAAGAGCCAGAGTTCCGGGTGGACCAAGTTGCGGCCCCACTCTGTACCGATGGATTGCATCAGCTCGCGTGGCGATTTGCCGAGCCAGCCAATCGACTGCTCCTTGCGATCACCATCAAAGTCGCACGGGCTCAGGTTGAAGATGTTCATCAGGCCGTCACGCAATGGGTCTGCGAACGCGTATGCCTGGAGGTTGTGAGTGTTGACCAGGTGCTTTGCTGCGGTGTCTTTGCCGGAATGGGCGCGGCCAGCCAGGCCAATCAGAAGTTTGGTCATGCTGCGTCACCCCCGAATGGGGCGCCGGTGGCATTGCTGGCTTCTACGGCTTTGGCGCGGCCTTTAGGTGAGGTGATGATCAGCAGGCCGGTACGGCGCTGGATAGCCTCAACCGCTGCGCGGGAGCTGCAGGCGGCTGGGTGCAGGTACACCTGGCAGGGTGCGCTGTGCTGTGTGGAATTCATGTCTCGTACTCTTTGGTGAGAGGGGTACGAGACAGACAATACTCAAACGAATTTTACAGGTCAATACCTAGTCGTATTGATTAGACTGTTCTTCTCTGGTCAGAAAATCTCAAGCTTGGAAATGACGATGCCGCAGATGATTGCATCTTCGGGCAACTCAATTATTGGGTCTGGCCATGAGGGATTTAGGGGCTTTAGGAACAGCCTATTGCCTTCAATGACTAGTTGCTTAAAGGTTGCTTCCTGGCTGTCAGCCAATTTAGCTATGACCAGAGAGCCGTTCTCGTAGTGTTTTGCAGGGTCTACGAAAATTATGTCACCGTCCCTGAATGAGCGCCGTTCATGAGGGTTGAACATGGACAGGCCGCGCACTCTCAGTGCATAGGTAGCACGACTATGTGAAACCGCGCAGGGTAGCCAAACCTCTGCATCCTGTAGCTCTCTAACGTCCTGTATCTCGCACCAGGCTCCGGCTTGTACCCAGGAAATCAATGGCACAAACCCTCTGATGTGTGGCCCCGGCTCAACATTCGATGTCGGTGCGTTTTCTTCTAGAGCTGAAGGGTTACCTGTCCCATGCCACAACCAGTTGCTGGTTACGCCAAGAGCTTTGGCTATCCGTTCGACATTGGCATGCCGTGGACTTGCAGATGTACCAGAGATAATTCTGTGAATGGTCGGCTGGGGAACGCCAGAGCGGCGGCCGAGCTCTCCTTCGGACCATCCCAGTTCGTGCATGCGCTGTGCGACACGTGTCCCTATCACTTTCGTTACCCTGATTCGTAAACGTATCAAAAGTGTATTGCCATGATTAATTCGTTTGGGTATTATTCGTTCAATTCGATAGCGCATCGGGTGGCGCAATGACTATTCAAGAAATGCTTCGAGATCTGATTGCGCTGGGTTTTTCTCAGCGCGCCATAGCAGACAAGGTTGGTACAACTCAGCCCACCATTTATCGAGCTACGCGAGGGGCCGCTATTCGTTACGAGATAGGGAAAGCTATCGAGCTGCTCTATGAGGAGCAAAAGAATAATGCAGTCAGCGGGGTTGATAAGGGAGCTGAGCTGGAGCCTCTCACCAAAGATCCTCCAGCCCAGCAGTGACGGTACGCAGCACATAACATACCGCCACATGAAACACCGGCCTGGAACCTCTCACCAAAGAAACACCAGGCCGGTTGCAACGATCTACACAAGGTACATGTAAGTCGCTACATAGCGCGTCGACCCGGGACCTCTCACCAAAGAATCCCCCGGGTCGACTGGAACGATGAACCGTGCGGCACAGCACGATTAGCACAGCACATCGGTCGTGGTCGTAGGATAGGGCGTGCCCGCTTTTATGGCTACACCGTAAACAGGGGATTTACGGTTATGAGTCGCACAGACCTACTGCCGGACGCTGGTCCGGTCCTGTCTTTGCGTCAGGCGCTTTATCGTGCCGGGCGCGACTTCAAGGGTGGTGTTACCGCTCTTGCCTTTCAAATGGTGATCGACAACGACGCCTTGCAGAAAAAGCTGAAGCTCGATGAGGAGCGCCGGTGGCTCACCCCAGATGAACTGGAAGAGGTCATTCGCCTGACGGCGGATCCGCGACTGCTGGATGCACTTGTGCGCCCGGCAGGTGCTGTGTGGTATCGCCCGGTACCAGTGCCTGCGACCCATGAGGCTCTGAAGGCCGTAGGCAAACTACTGGAAGAGGCTGGAGAGTTTGTTGCCAGCATGCACGATGGTGCAGCCGACAAACGATGGGAGCAGCACGAAGTGCTCGACCTGGAGCAGCGCGGTATGGACGTCATTCGCGAGGTGCTTGGCATCATGGCCGGCGCACGCAAATCGATGGAGGACCGTCTCAATGGCTGACATCGCTGATCTGGCCAATGAACAGGCCGACTACCACTTGCAGGTCGCGCTTGGGCGCCACAAGCGCCTGGGGGCCAAGCCAAGTGCAGAGTTCTGTGTTGATTGCGATGATTCCATTCCGTTGCGTCGTCAGCAGTCTGTGCCTGGCTGTGAAACCTGTATCAGTTGCCAGGAACTGCGGGAGCGTTGCAGATGACTGAGCGCAATGGAATGCCTATATCTGCTTGGGCTCGTCGTTACATTGAAACATTCGGTCTCGCGTTGGTACCGATCGAGCCAGGCGAGAAAGGACCCAAAGGCAAAGGTTGGAACCAGCCAGGTTGCTACATCACCGATGCTCAGGCCGCTGAGGCATTCTGGCAAGACAACCCTTCGCATAATCTTGGTGTCGTACTGGGGCCTAGCCGGGTCTGTTCCCTAGACGTCGACGACGTTGAATGGACCCGCTTTGTATTGCGTGAACAGCTGGGCATGGATCTGGATGCGCTCGCGGAGGCTCACCCTACGGTGGTGGGCAACCCGGCGCGTTTTCGTGTGTTGTTCCGAGTGCCCGACGGTATCGAGCTCAGCCGTCATTCATTGAGCTGGCCCAGTCAGAGTGACCCCGATGGGTCGATATGGAAAGGGCTGATGGCCCAGGCTAAGGCCGCGAAGGATGCTGGTGATCTTGAGCTAGAAGCTGTAATGCGGGCAGCTGCGGATCCTTTTAAAAAGTTCACTGTGCTCGAGCTGCGGGCAGGCCTGGTTCAAGATGTCATGCCGCCCTCGATTCATCCTGGTACCGGTAAGCCTTACACCTGGCGAAACCCGCCAAAGCCAGAGGGGCTGCCGGACTTGCCGTCCGGTCTGTTGGCGATCTGGCAGGGTTGGGACGAGTTCAAGCGTGGTGCCGAGGCAGTTTGCCCGTGGGTGCCCAAGGCTGCCTCATTGGCGAAGCCCGCAGTTACAGAGCCTCACCGCACAGCCCCTCGCAGCGGTCGTGAGCTGCCCAAGGTGATCGACGAGTTCAATCGTTCCCACGACATTGAGTCGCTGATCACTGCGCATGGCTATACACGCCACGGTGCCAAGTGGTTGTGCCCGCATAGCAGTAGCGGTTTGCCCGGTATCACCATCAGCGATGGAAAGCTGTACTCCCATCACAGTTCAGACCCGCTGGCCAACGGGCATCAAAACGATGCTTTTGATGTGTTTTGCGTGCTCGAGCATGGCGGTGACGTGCAGGCTGCAACCCGCGCTGCTGCTCGCATTCTCGGGTTGAATGCTCCGGTTCGAGTGCCTGCGCCGCCACCAGTTGGCGAGCTTCCCCGCGCCCCATCAGACGACAGCGATCCCGGCGCGGGCCGCTCCTCTGACAATGGGGGCGCGGGGGAGGGTGATGCTCTAGGTATCGAACAATTGCGCCGCCGCTTTGCCTTGGTCGAGGGAACCACTCATGTGTGGGATCTGGATAAGGCCAAGGTAATGAAGAAGTCGGGCTTTGAGGCTCTGGTCGGTAAGGCTTTGGCCAAAGAGTGGATCGAGCGGCAAGACAAAAGACTGATTTCGCCTGATCAGGTACAGGAGTTCGAGCAGGCGCGGCGCATGACCACCAAGAAGGGCGGTGCGCTGCAGATGTCGCCGATCGACAGGTACGTCTATATCGACGGTACCAAGGATGTTTGGGACCGAGAAAAGAAGCGCCGTATCGCTGAGGGTGCTGTCAAGATGGCGTTAGGAGATGCCTATGCGCTATGGCTGAACAGTGCGGAAAGGCGGGTTGTGGATGTCGACCATATCGTCTTCGACCCAACTATGACCAAAGACCCGAACCTCTACATCAATACCTTCGAGGGCCTGCCTCTTGAACCCGTGAGAGACGACGCAGCCTGTGAGAGCTTGCGCTGGCTGATTTCGTTCCTTTGTAACAATGACGAGCGGGCCACCGAGTGGCTGACCAAGTGGCTTGCATACCCATTGCAGCACTTGGGCGCCAAGATGGACACCGCTGTGTTGATGCACTCCATCATGGAGGGCTCCGGTAAGAGCCTGCTGTTCGCTGATGTGTTTGGTGCCCTTTATGGGCAATACGCCGCGACCGTCGGACAGACGCAGTTGGAAGGCAGTTTCAACGCCTGGCAGAGCCGCAAGCTTTGGGCTGTATTCGAGGAAGTTGTCAGCCGCGACCAGCGTTACAACCAAGTCGGCAAGATCAAGCACATGATCACCGGCAAGACGGTGCGGATGGAGTCGAAGTTCATCAATGGCTGGGAAGAGTCCAACCACATGAACGCGGTCTTTCTGAGCAATGAAATCCTTCCTTGGCCGATCAGCGACAGCGACCGGCGCATGCTGGTGATGTGGCCCACGGAAACCTTGCCTGTCGAACGACAGAAAGCCATTGGGCATGAGTTGGCGAACGGTGGCGTGGCTGCGTTGTATGGCTGGCTGCTGAGTGTCGACCTTGGCGATTTTAACCAGCGCACGCGGCCACCGAAGACTGAGGCGAGGGAGCGTTTGGTTGCGCTGAGCCGGGCTGCTTGGCAGACCTTTCTGCACCTCTGGCGGTGTGGTGACCTGGGGCAGGGCCTGTGGGGCAGTTGCACCACTTCGGACTTGTACGCGCTGTTTCTGGAGTGGTGTCAGCGCAACAAGGAGCATTCGATGAGTCAGACGAAGTTCTCTCTGTTCATCAGCTCGGTTGTGGAAAAGACGCGCCCCATTCCCTGGACAGATGGCAACAACAGAAGGTTTGCCGCGTTCTTTTTCCCTGATGACCCCGAGGCTTCCCTGCCCCCATCACTGACAGCGGCCGACCTGGGCAAAGCTGTTGTCGCTTGGCGTGCCAATGCCAAGTTGGCAGGTTGGAATGTGGATGCCTGGGACCATGTGAAGGGGCTTGCCGCATGAGTACGACCTTGGGTGTGGTGGGTGTGTTGGGTTTGTGTTGGGTGGAATTGGTTGTGGCAACACACTGTAAGTGCGCATTTTGCGCGGGTTTGCGGTGTGCTGATTGTGGTGTGTTGGGTTTTGCGTCGCGCACGCGCATGCGCGTTATATTCAGGCAGGGTAATAAGAAGAAAAACATTCCCCATGCGAACCCTCAAAAACTCAACAAACCCAACACACTAAACACAGAGCCTCTGAATCTATTGAAATCATTGGTGTTCGGTTGTGTTGGGTTTGTGTCGGGTAGTGCTGTTTTGTGTTGGGTACAGGTTTTTTGGGGGATTCAGGGATGATTGACGACATCGAGAGCTTGATGCGGCATTGGGGCGAGCAGCACGCCCGGCTCGGCCACGAAGCCAGCCTGGGCAGCCAGATGGGCGCGATCATGGACTGGAAGGGCAGCGCGCCGCGTGGCACGCCAGGTACTCGTCCACTCCTGGGTGGCGGATCGGGGATGGACTACGCAGCCGCCGAGGTTGATGCAGCTGTTGCTGAGTTGGAGCGCCGCGATGAGCGCGGGCAGAAACTGGCGCACCTGGCCCGACTCCGTTACCGCCATAGCGTGACGGTGCGTGAACAGATGCAAGAAATTGGTCTGGCTGAAGGGGCGGACCGCACTTATCGCAATTGGGTTCAGGCGCTACACCAACAGGTCGTGGTGATCCTGATGGCTCGGCAAGGTGTGGTTCGCGGCTATACCGTTCGTCGGAGTGACATGCGTCAGAGTTGCGCCAAAGTTGCGTCAAAGTCGCGTCGAAGCGAATGACCGAAAACTGCCTCTTTTCGGTTTTTCCGGTAGGGGGTAAAACGTCGCCACGATATGCGAATTGCGCTTAGGCGCTCCCCAGGCACTGTGCTGTGCAAACCCGCCCCGAGTTGTCGGAGCATCGAGAACCCTGCCATCTGGCGGGGTTTTCTTTTTCCGGCGCCGTGCATTCGACCTATGAGGCCCTCATGACCAATGAGCAACAAGCGTTAATCGAAATGCCAATCTGGATGGTCGTCGTGCTGTCCCTGGTTGGCGGCGTGTCCGGTGAAATGTGGCGGGCTGACAAGGCAGGTGCAAGGGGCTGGGGCTTGGTGCGACGCATCGCGTTGCGGTCAGGTGCCTGCATTGTCTGCGGCCTGTCGACCATCATGCTCATGTACTCCATGGGTGTGTCGATTTGGGCGGCAGCATCCATTGGTTGCCTGACGGCAATGGCCGGTGCCGATGTCGCCATCGGGCTTTACGAACGCTGGGCTGCCAAGCGCCTGGGCGTTTGCGATGTGCCTCCATCGAACGGCGGGGTTGGCCAGTGAACCGGGTGGCAACCCGCCAAGGCCGGGGACCCTGGCGTTTTTTCGGGGGTACGGGGTCGGAAACCCGCGGGACTTTGTTAGCGGCAGGTTCACCAGCTTAGTGAACTGCGGTGAACTGGTGAACTCCCCGTGTTCATTGGGTGAACTGGACTATCCAACATGACTGTTATCAGCAAATCAGAATTTGCGGCACGGCGCGGCTGGGCGAAATCCTACGTTTCCAAACTGGCCAAGCAGGATCGGCTGGTGCTGACTGCTGATGGCAAGGTTGACCTGGAGGCCACCGAAGCCCTGCTGGCTGAATCGACCGATCCCAGCAAAGCGGCCGTTACGGCTCGCCATGAAGAGGCACGCGTTGATCGTGACGTGCGCAGTCAGTTGCAGCCGATCGCCGAAACACCTGCGGTGCCAGCAACCAGCAAGGGCCCGGACTTTCAGAAGGCCCGCGCACACCGCGAGTACTACCTGGCCCAGTTAGCTGAGGCCGAATTTCACAAAGTGCAGGGCAACCTGGTCGAGCGAGTCGCGGTCGAACAGGCCGCTTACACCGCAGGCCGCACGGTACGCGACCTGATGTTCGGGTTGTCGCCGCAATTGGCGCCTGAGTTGGCCGCGATGAGCGACCCCTGGCAAATCGAAAAACACCTGACGGGCGCATTCCGCCGCGTCTTTGAGGACGCTGGACGAATGATCACCGCCGACCTTGAACAAGCCATGACACAGAGCTGAGCCTATGCCCACTGGATACGCAGACGGTGCAGAGGTGTACAGCGATGCGTATTGCCGTGGGCTGCAGCCCGACCCTGAACTGTGGGTCGATGAGTGGGCGGATGAGTACATGCGGATCCCGCGTGATACTGGTGCCGCCGAGCCCGGCCAGTACCGCACGGCGCGAACGCCTTATGCCCGTGAACCTATGCGCTGCTTGTCACCAGCCCACCCGTGCAAGCGGGTGGTGACCATGGTCGCCTCGCAGTTGATGAAAACCCAGATCGCCTTGAACTGGATCGGCGCCCTGATCCATATGTCGCCGTCGAACATCCTGACGCTGTTGCCTAGCCTGAGCCTGGCCAAGCGGGTGTCGGCGCGAATCGGCAAGACCATCAAGGCCACCCCAGTGTTGCGTGAACGTGTTGCTTCACCGCGCTCGCGTGACTCGCGCAACACCATGGACACCAAGGAGTTTGAAGGCGGCTCGCTGTACGCCACCACGGCTGGCTCGGCTGCCAACCTCGCGGAGCTCTCGGCGCGCTATGTCTACGGTGACGAGGTGGACCGCTGGGATGTGGACGTCGATGAAGAGGGCGACCCGATCGAGCTGGCCGAGACCCGGGGCAGTACCTTTGGCCGCAATGCCAAGTTCTACTTCTCCAGCTCACCAACTATCAAGGGCGCCTCGCGGATTGCCGACCTGTTCGAGATCAGCGACCAGCGTTACTACTACGTGCCGTGCCCAACTTGCGGGCACATGCAGACTCTGGAGTGGGAGCGCCTGCTTTACTCGCCGGACTTTCGTACGGTGCATTACCAGTGCGCAGGCCCTGATTGCGATGTGCTGATCGAAGAGCACCACAAGGGTGACATGCTCGCCCGTGGTGAATGGCGATCGCATGCCGAGGGCGATGGTGAAACGGTAGGCTTTCACCTCAATGCCTTGTACGCACCGCTGGGCTGGCAGGATTGGGCGTCACTTGCCAAGCAGTATGAGAAAGCCAAGAAAGCCCAGGACCGTGGCGACCTTGAACCCATGCAGGTGTTCTACAACACCCGCCTGGCCAAGGTTTGGGACAGCGCTCAAGAGCAGACCAAGGCCGATGTACTCCAAGCCCGTGCGCTTCAGGAAGACTTTGTGCTGGGTACGTTGGCTGTTGGCGTGTTGTTGTTGACTGCTGCGGTCGACGTCCAGGCCAACCGCTTGGAGATGATCGTCATTGGTTTGGGCATTGGTATGGAGCGCTGGGTGGTCGATCACCAGGTGATTATGGGTGACCCCTCGGACGAACGCACCTGGTCAGCGCTGGACGAGAAACTCAAGGAGCGCTATCGCCACCCTTGTGGCGTCAGCCTCGCAATTCTCGCCACGGCGGTCGACTCCGGTGGTCACCACACTCACGAGGTGTACCAGTTCTGCCGGATTCGCCGTTGGCGCAATATCTTTGCGGTGAAGGGCGCGAGCAAGTCTGGCAAGCCGGTGATTGCCCAGCGCCCATCATTGGTCGACGTGACCTGGAAGGGCCAGACCGAACGCAATGGCGCTGAGCTCTGGATCGTAGGTACCGACACCGCCAAGGACTGGATCTATAACCGCTACGTCGTCGAGTCGGGGCCAGGTGCATTGCACTTTGCCAAGGACCTGCCAGAGGACTTCTTTGCGCAATGCGTGGCTGAGCGGAAAGTCGCCCGGTACGTGAAGGGCTACAAGCGCATCGAGTGGGTCAAGGGCAAGGCGGATCGCAACGAAGCGCTCGACCTGATGGTTTATAGCCTGGCCATGGCGCATTACCTGGGGCTGCACCGCTACGGCGAGCACGACTGGGACCGGCTCCGGCAGGCACTGGCGCAGGCCAGCCTGTTCGATGACGTGGGCCAGGCCAAGCCAGTGGCTGCAGAACGTGTCCCGGACGACGAGCCTGCTGCACCACAGCCCGCTCCAAGTCCTCCACCGGTGGCGGCCCCCGCGAGCCCGCCACAGCGTCAAACATCGCAACCCATGCAACGCCGCGCTTCAACCAGCGGCTATCTGAAGAGACGTTGATATGGCCTACACCCAGAAGCACCTCGACGCCGTAGAGGCGGCGATCGCACGCGGTGAAAAAACCGTGCGCTACGCCGATCGTACCGTGGAGTACCGCTCGGTTGACGAGTTGCTCCAGGCCCGCGACGTCATTCGTACCAGCCTGTCCAATGCCGCTGGGCCACGCCCCCGCGTGGTACGGCTCTATCACGGAGGCAAGGGATTGTGACGACACGTTATCCCACGCTGACCCGCTCCGGGTTCCTCCTGCCTGAACGGCTCAAGGCCAGTTATGAAGGCGCCGCCGATGGGCGGCGTTCTGCAAGCTGGGATGCGCCCGACCTGGGCGTCAACAGCCTGATCATGCCGGCTCTGCGCAATCTGCGCTCCCGTTCTCGGGCAGCGGTGCGTAATGACCCGTACGCGGCCAACGCGATTGATCGCCGCGTCAGCAATCTGATCGGTACCGGCATCACGCCTCAGCCTCGGCTGACGGATAAAGTGCTGCGCACGCTGCTGCAGGAGGTTTGGGAGGACTGGGTCGACGAGTCCGATGCCGACCAGCTGACTGACTTCTATGGCCAGCAAGCCCTGGTGGCCCGCACCGTCGAGCAGTCGGGTGAGTGTTTCATTCGTCTGCGGCCACGTCGGCAAGAGGACGGTCTTGCGGTACCGCTGCAACTGCAGTGCCTGGCCCCTGAGTTTGTCCCACACGACAAGTTCGAGTTGACCAGCAACGGCAACGTTATCCGCGCCGGGATCGAATTCAACGGATTCGGTCAGCGGGTGGCCTACTGGGTGTATCGCTCGCACCCCAGTGACCTGGCCTCGCTCAACGCGGGGCATAACCTGTTGGTGCGTATCCCGGCCAGCCAGATGCTGCACATCTTTGAGCCCGTCGAGCCCGGCCAGTTGCGCGGCGTGCCCCGGCTGGCGCCGGTGCTCAAGCGTCTGCGTAGCCTGGACAACTACGACGACGCAGTGCTGTTCCGCCAAGAGGTGGCCAACCTGTTTGCCGGCTTCATTCGCAAGCCTTCTGCCGATGGCCCGCCGATGTTGGACCCGGTCACGGGGGCTCCGATTAAGACAGGCGCTGATGGGTTCACACCTATGGTGGCGTTGGAGCCCGGCACCATGCAGGAGCTGCTGCCCGGGGAAGAGGTCGAGTTTTCCTCACCACCGGATGGTGGCAACAACTACCCCGACTTCATGCGGCAGCAACTAATGGCTGCGGCAGCCGGGGCAGGGCTGCCGTATGAGCTGATGACCGGTGATATGCGCGAGGTCAACGACCGGGCTATTCGCGTAGTGCTCAACGAGTTTCGTCGCCGATTGGAGCAACTGCAGTTCAGTGTGTATGTGCATCAGTTGTGCCGCCCTGTTCGGGCAGCCTGGCTCGACATGGCCGTGCTGTCCGGCGCGCTGCCACTGGATGACTACGCGCAGCGGCGGCGCGAGTACTTGCGAACGCGCTGGGTGCCACAGGGCTGGGCCTACATCCATCCCGTTCAGGACGTGCAGTCGCGGACGATGGAAATCAACGCCGGCTTGGCCTCTCGCAGCGAGATGTGCCTGCGATCCGGTACCGATGCCGAGATCGTGGACGAAGAAAACGCCGCCGATGCGGCGCGTGCCCATGCCTTGGGCCTGAACTACAGCACCTTGTCGGCATTCGATGAGGATCCCGACGAGAAGGAGAAACCATGAAACCGCTGATGCCGTTTCGCATTTTCAACAAGGCCAAGACCGCCTTGCCGGTCGAAGATCAACACTGGTACCGGATCAAAGCGGAAACCCAGGCTGATCAAACGACTATCGAAATCTACATCTACGGTGAGATCGGTGGCTGGGGCATCACGGCTAACCAGTTCATTCAGGATCTCAAGGCTCTGGACGACGGTGTATCTCCCGTGGTCGTTGCGTTCAACACCATCGGAGGCGATCTGTTCGATGGTCTGGCCATCCATAATGCGCTGAGCCGTTTGGGCGAACGTTGCACGGCACGCATTGACGCGCTGGCTGCCAGTGCTGGCAGCGTAGCGGCGTGCGGGGCACACCGTATGGTCATGGCTTCCAACGCCATGTTGATGATCCACAACCCCTGGACCTATACGGCAGGCGATGCCGAGGACCTGCGCAAGGTCGCGGATGTGCTCGATCAGACCTTGGAGGCCATCATTGCGGCCTATAAGGCGAAGTCACCTGACATCGACGATGCCGAGCTGCGGCGCATGGTCAATGCTGAGACCTGGCTGACGGCGCAGGAAGCGCTGGCCTTGGGGCTGGCCGATGAGATCGGTAACGGTGTCGAGGTCAAAGCCTGCCTTGGACAGGGCGCCGCTATGCAGCGCTACCGACAGACGCCCAAGGCGTTGCTCGACCAGCTCAACGCTGTGGTGCCGGAGCCGGATCCCGCAGACCCACCGGCTCAACCGGATCCCAAAGATCCGCCGAGCCCGGACGTGGCCAACTCGGCCAAGCTTGCCCTGATGATCACTCAGGCCTGTGCCAAGGCCGGCATCAGCAACCTGGTGGAACCGTTGATCGTCTCGACCAAGCTGGCCGACCAAGCCACGGTTCAGGCCGCAATCACCCAGGCCAAGAGCGTGCGTGACCTGTGTGTCGCGGCGCGATTGCCTGAGCTGGCAGTCGAGTTCGTCAAAGCTGGCTTGGACAAGCAAGCCGTGCAGGCACGGCTGTTCGACAAGTTGGTCAGCAGTGGTAAGGGTTTCGAGATCGACAACAGCCTGCCACCGGCCGATGACGAGCCGGAGAAGGTCAAGGCTCAGCTACCCAATCCCAGTTCGATCTGGTCTGCCCGTCGGCAGGCAACGGCTGGTAAATCCAACTCCAGCAAAGGAGCACGTCCATGAGCAATATCAAACAAGAGCCGGTACACGCCGGGGAGTTCCTGCTGAGCGAAGGCGCCGGGAAGATCTCCCGCGAGGCCATCAACGTCGTGGCGGGGCCACCAGTGATGGCCGGTCAAGTCCTCGGCATGGTCGCTGCCACGGGGGAGTTCGCGCCTTACAACCCAGCTGCTGAGGATGGCAGCGAGAATGCCGCCTGCATCCTGTTTGCCTCGCTGGGTGAGTCCGATGTGACGCGGCGCGGTCGTGCAGTGGTGCGGTTGGCCGAGGTGAGCGAGGTCTTGCTGACAGGCCTGGACCCGGATGCCGAGAAAGCCCTGGCCGCCAACTTCATCATCGTTCGCTGACGCGCTCGAAAACTTTTTCTAGACCCCGCCCTGAGCGGGGTTTCTTCTTTCTGGAGTACCCCATGGCTGATATCGCCATTTTTGAAGACGACGCCTTTGGTGTCGCTGCGTTGACCGCTGCCATCAATGAGCAGGAGTTTGTCCCTGGTCGCCTGGCCAGCCTCGGCTTGTTTGAAGAGGAGGGCGTGACCACCCTGACTGTGCAGATCGAGAAGGACGGTGACAGGCTGGCCCTGGTACCGGCTGGTGAGCGCGGCACCTCTGGCTTGGTGGTTGGCGGGAGTAAGCGCATTTTGCTGCCATTCAATACTATCCACCTGCCCGAGCGCTTCACCATCAAGGCGGATGAGATCCAGGGCATTCGTGCCTTCGGTACCCAGACGGAGCTGCAGGCGGTTCAGGATGTGGTCAACAAGCGTCTCGACAAGGCGCGTCGCCAGTTGGATGCCACCCACGAATTTCATCGGATGGGAGCGCTTAACGGCAAAGTGTTCGATGCTGATGGCAAGACGGTGTTGCTGGACATCTATGATCGCTTTGGCGTCCAGCGTCAAACCATGTCGATGGGCCTGAATGATCCTGAGACCAACGTGCAGGTGCAGTGTGTTGAAGCGCTCGACATGCAGGAAGATGCACTGGGCAACGCCACCACGACCTCGTCGCGTGCTTTCTGCGGCAAGACCTTCTGGAAGAAGTTGATCGCGCATAAATCCGTGGTCAGAACCTACGAAGGTAGCCAGCAGGCAGCGGCCCTGCGCGGTGATGCTCGCGAAGCCTTTGAGTTCGGCGGTATCACCTGGGAGCGCTATCGCGGCAAGGTCGCTGGTATTGCGTTCATTGCTGAGGATGAAGCCCGCCTGGTGCCCGAGGGTGTTCCTGAGATGTTCCTCTCGGCCTATGCACCGGCTGACTACATGGAGACGGTCAACACCCAGGGGCTGCCGTACTACAGCAAGCTCGAACCATTGCCGTTCGGCAAGGGTATTGCCGGTGAGGCTCAGTCCAACCCGTTGCACATCTGCACCCGTCCACGCGCAGTTATTCGCCTGACGCTCTGATCATGGGCTTTCGCGACCTGATCGACAGTGTCGATGACGCAGTATTTGAAGCGCTTGGCGATACCGCTTACATCGAGGGGCGTGAGGTGCTGGGCATGTTCTCGGCACCTTGGCTGCAACCGAAGTTTGGCGGCATCAACACGGCCTTGCGTGAGCCGCACCTGGTGATTCGTGTTTCAGACTCGGCCGGTGTCCAGGTGCGGCAGCAGGTCCGCGTCGAGTTGCCTGCCGATGATGGCGGTGGCGAATACACCTTGACCCGCCTTGAGCCTGGTGGTGATGGGCTGGTCACCTTGATTCTGAGGATCAACCCATGAGCGTTGGCAGCTATTACAAGCAGTCAGCCAGCCAGGGCATGATCACCCTGCAGGCTAATCCGGAACACCTCAAGACGTTTCAGGACTTCTCAGTTCTGGTACCCAAGGCGATTGCTGCAGCCCAGCGGCGAGCGATCAACAAGACCCTGCGCTGGCTGCGTACGCACATTGCGCGGGCCGTCAGCCAGAAGGAACGAATTGCGGTCACCGCTGTGCGGCAGCGTTTGCGTGCGTACCCAATGAGTGGCAAGGGTCAGGGCAAGCTGTGGTTCGGGATCAACCCTATTGAGGCCAGTCGCACCGGCCGGCCCAGGCAGTCTCGGGCTGGCGTGTCGGTGGCAGGGCGTCGCTATAAGGGGGCGTTCTATAAGAAGGTCTATGGCGGTCAGGCTGATATCTGGATCCGCACGGCCAGCAAACACTTCAGGGCCAGCGACTACCCCGATAGCGATGTGTCGATGGTGGACGGGGTCAGCACTGGCTGGATCTCTGAAGGCGGCAATGACAGTCGATTTCCTCTGGCCAAGGCCAAGGTCTCGCTTGAAGACGTGCGCCCCCAGTTCGAGTCTTGGACTAATCGTGCTCACCACCGGCTGCTAGAGGTCATGCAGCAGGAACTGAACTATGAGCTTAAGAAGTACCTCGGAGGTATAAAACGTGTCTGATGAGCCGTTTAGCTTGGATGTCCTGTATGGCGCCATTGAGCAGCGTATTCGCGATGCCATCGCGGGGCTGGCCTATGTAGGGACCATGCCGGACATGCTTGAGCGCGTAGCCCTTCCTGCAGTGGTGTTGGAGCTTACCGAGCTGGAGCCCGGAGAGGATCAGGGCACTGGCGAAGCGGCCCTGATCGCTCGGTTTGAGGCCCGTGTGATTGTGGGGGCTGAGCTCGAACAGTGTCATCAGAAAGCTGCATTCGCTGCGTCCCAGCTTGCGGTTTTGCTGCGCATGCAGACGTGGGGCGTGGCTGTGGGGCATGCCGAGTTTGTGCGCGCAGCACAGGACTGGACGCGCCCCGAGCTTGACGGCTATGCCGTCTGGGCCGTTGAGTGGACTCAGCCAATTTGGCTTGGCACGGAGGAATGGCCGTGGCCGGATGAATTCGGGGGTTACCTGAAATTCACCGACTACCCGGACGAGCAGGAGGGGGCCGCATGAGTTCTGCCGTTGCTGAGCATGACCGGATGCTGTCGGGGCTGATCATTCCTTGCAGCGTGGTCGGTGTTGATTTGGCTGCGGCGATGGTGCGGGTTTCTGACGGTGCTGGCTGGACCAGTGCCTGGGTGCGTTGGCACAGCCAGGCCGCTGGCAAAGCCCGTCATTGGAGAGCCCCGAGCATGGGTGAGCAGGGCACCTTGATCAGTCCCAGCGGCGAGCCCGCGCAGGGCACCTTCGTGCCGGGGCTTTACGGCAACGCCGGTGCCCAGCCGGACAACCGCGACCACGTCGAGGTGTGGCGCTTCGATGATGGCGGCTCGCTGATCTACGACTGGCAAGCCAAGAGCTACAGCATCAGCCTACCCAGCGGTACCGTCGCCATCAACGTCGGTGGTAGCAGTGCGGTCGTTACGGATAACGCGATTGATGCTGCAGCCGCCAATATCACGTTGACCGGTGCCGTGCAGATCAACGGCGCGTTACGGGTAACGGGCGACATCAACGGCGACGGTAGGATCATCGACGCCGGTGGCAACACCGCAAACCATAAGCACTAGATCAACCCAAGCCCGCCAAGTGCGGGCTTTTTCTTTCCTGGAGAAATCATGGCAAAACCAGATGAAGACTCAACACCGGCTGAGCGGCTGCCTGCTCCGGCGGGCGTATCGAAGCCAGGCAGTACCGGCCTGTTCCGTGACACGGCTTACACCTCCCGCGTGCTGATCCTGCCGGACGGTCGCCAGTTGGCGGTCGCCCGAGGCCGGGTATCGGTGCCGCCTGACGACATCGTCGCCCTGGAGTACCTCGGCAAGCACCCGGAAATGAAGCCGCTGCAGGAGTAATCCCATGATCGGAGTGGACCGACGCACAGGCCAACCGCTTTCTGGCATCGAGCATCTGCGGCAGTCCATCGAAGACATTCTCAGCACGCCCATTGGCAGTCGGCGCATGCGCCCGGAGTACGGCAGCAAGCTACGGCGCTTTGTCGACCTGCCGGTAAACGACGGTTGGAAGAGCGCGGTTCAGGCTGAGGTGGCGCGGGCGCTGGGTCGCTGGGAGCCGCGCCTGAAGCTGGAGCGCGTTCGGGTGGTTGCAGTAGTGGGCGGCAAGATCACGTTCCAGCTGACTGGGCAGTACCTGGGCGACAGTGCAATTTTGGAGGTGACGGCATGAGTACCGTGGATTTGTCGGCGCTGCCCGCGCCCCCGGTGCTGGAAGACCTCAACTTTGAAGAGGTCTATCAGGAAGACCTTTCGACCTTTCGGTTGCACATGGGTGATAACTGGAGCGCGGGAGTGGAAAGCGACCCAGTGACCAAGCTGCTGGAAGTGGGTGCCTACCGGAAGATGGGCAACCGGGCACGGGTCAACGATGCCGCCAAGGCGCTCATGCTGGCTCATGCCAAGCGAGGCGACCTTGATCAGTTGGCCGCTAACGTTGACCTTGAGCGGCTGGTGGTACAGGCCGAGGATCTGACGGCCGTTCCGCCCGTTGCTGAAGTCCTGGAGGAAGACGACGCCCTGCGCGAACGGATACAGCTGGTGTACGAAGGCCTGACCACGGCAGGGCCACGCAACAGCTACATCCTGCATGCGCGCAATGCCTCTGGCCTGGTGGCTGACGCTTCGGCTGAGAGCCCTTCACCGGCGACAGTAGTGGTTACGGTGCTTGGCTTGCTCGGTGACGGTGTGGCCGACGACGAGCTGCTGGACGTGGTACGCGACGGCCTGAGTGACGAAGACGTGCGGCCGCTGGGTGATCGGGTAATTGTGCAGTCTGCCGAGATCCTGCCGTATCGCATTGATGCCGTGGTTTACATGGCCGGTACTGGTTCGGAGAACGAGGCCATTCTTGCCGAGTGCGAGAAGCGCCTGAAGGCGTGGATCAATCCACGGCGCCGGCTCGGCGTCGAAGTGTCGCGCTCGGCCATCGATGCGCAATTGCACATCAATGGCGTGGTAAGGGTGGAACTGACGGGTTGGGCGGATATAAAGCCCACCAAAGCCCAAGCAGCCTGGTGTACTGGCCTTGACGTTGTGCGGGGGCGGTAGACATGAAAAGCCTTCTTCCGCCCAACAGCACATCACTGGAGCGGGCGATTGAAGCCGCTGCCTATGAAAGCCCCGAGATACCGCTACGGACGCTGTACAACCCAGACACCTGCCCAGCGCATTTGCTGCATCAGCTTGCATGGGCGTGGTCGGTCGACCGCTGGGACGAAACTTGGTCGGAGGCGGTCAAGCGCTCCGTCTGCCGCTCAGCGTTCTTTGTGCATTCCCGAAAGGGCACCATCGGCGCGATTCGTCGCGTGGTTGAGCCCTTGGGCTACCTGCTCAAGGTCACCGAGTGGTGGCAGACCGAACCCATGGACGAGCCTGGCACCTTCGCCCTGGAGGTGGGCGTGCTCGATACCGGCATCAGCGAGGAAATGTACGCCGAACTGACCGCGCTGATCGATGACGCCAAGCCGGTCAGTCGGCACATGAAGGGGCTGAACATCAGCCTCGAAACGCCCGTGAACAGCTATGTCGGTATCGCGGTGTATGACGGCGATCAGATCGACGTGTACCCGTGGGAAAACCCCGATATCGACGTGCAGGTACAGGGCTTCCAAGGCGTGAATGACTACACCCTCGACGAACAGGATGTATACCTGAATGGTTAATCAAAACTCGATCTTCGGCGGCATGCTGACTACGGTCGGCGCTGCCAAGAAAACCAACTGTGACGCCCTTGGGGTGCCATGGCAGCCGAGCCATATGTTGATCGGCGATGCCAATGGCGCTGATCCAGTGCCGAATCCGGGGCAGACCAAGCTGATCAATCAGGTCTACCGCGCACCGCTGAATCAGCTGTATGTGTCGCCGACTGACCCTAATGTGCTGGTGGCCGAGCTGGTGCTGCCGCCCAATGTCGGTGGCTGGTGGATTCGTGAGCTGGCCCTGGAGGACATCGACGGTGTTTTCTCGGCAGTGGCCAATTGCGCACCGAGCTACAAGCCGCTGCTGGTGCAAAACTCCGGCCGTAACCAAGTTGTGCGGATGCACATCGTCACCAGCGGCACGGCCAACATTCAGCTCAAGATCGATCCGAGCGTCGTGCTGGCAACGCGAGAGTACGTGGATACCGCGATCATCGCGGCCCTGAACAAACAGGACTTCAAGAATTCGGTGCTGGTAGCAACCACTGAGGCCATCGCGCTCAATGGTCTGCAGTCCGTTGACAGCATTCCGGTACCGGCCGGCGCCAAGGTGCTGGTCAAGAACCAGCTTGTAGGCAAGGACAATGGCTTCTATGTAGCAGCGGTCGGTGCATGGGTTCGTTCGGTTGATGCCGACGCCAGTGTAGAGGTAACGCCCGGCCTGTTCGTTCACGTCGAGCAGGGCGCGACCAACGGCGACAGTGTCTGGCAATTGACCACCGACGCACCGATTACCCTGGGCACTACCGTGCTGACATTTGAGCAGGTGGTGGGGCGTACCGGTGTCGCAGCGGGCACCTACACCAAGGTGACCATCGACAAGAATGGCCGTGTAGTTGCCGGGACGAACCCGACAACATTGGCGGGGCTTGGTATTACCGATGCGTACACCAAGCCCGAGGTGGATTCGATTGTCGCCCAGTCCTCGGCGCTGCCGGTAGGTGCGGTGCTGGCGTTTACGAAGGCCGCCGTGCCACCCGGGTTCCTTGAGCTTGATGGCAGCGTGCAAAGCAGTACGGCTTATCCCGATCTGGCCGCTTACCTCGGTACGACGTTCAACAAGGGCGACGAGCCTGCTGGTTACTTCCGGTTGCCGGATTCACGTGGTGAGTTCCTGCGAGGCTGGGACCATGGGCGTGGAGTTGATCCTGGCCGTGGCATTGGTAGCTGGCAGGATTCGCAGAACAAAGCGCACTCTCACTCTCAGGGTAAGAGCAGAGCAACAGCCTCCATTGGTGGTTCGACCAACGGCACTGTAATGGGCTCGCCGACAGACCCTACCACTCGTGATTCCGGCGAGCTTTATCAAGTCAGTATTGAGGGTGGCGCTGAAGCCCGCTCGCGTAACTTGGCTGTGATGTGGTGCATCAAGGCCTGGAATGCGCCAGTCAATCAAGGGCAGATCGACATTTCCGCGCTGGCGGTCGAGCTGTCCCGTATCACCCCTATGGTGCCTGGCATGCAGGTTTTCGCCACCCCTGGAACCTTTGACTTTGTGGTCCCGATGGACTCCAAGGCCACCTCGATTTTCGAGGTTGAAGTGTGGGGGGCTGGCGGTGGCGGTGCGGGCGGTTTCGGAAACGGCCCTTCCGCTGGTGGCGGTGGTGGTGGTGGCTACGCCTTCAAACGTCTTGTTGGTTTGATGCCAGGGGCCACGGTGAAAGTCACTATCGGTGCGGGTGGGGCAGCCGGTCCGCAGAGTACAAGTGGTCAGCCTGGCGGCACCAGTACCTTTGGCGACACGCTGAGTGCTACGGGTGGTCGTGGGGGCATTGCGTTGAGCACGACCTCGCCGGGCTCGCTGGGCGGCCTTGGCATCGGTGGTGATCTGAACTTTGCCGGAGGCTGTGGCGAAGCCACGGAAGTTACCCTTGGCGGCAACGGCGGTATGGCAGCTTGTGGCGGGGGAGGCGGTTTGGGCGGCTATTCAGGAATCGGCGGTGCAGGCACTGTGCCCGGCGGCGGCGGCGGCGGTGGTGGCGGGGATGGTGTGGGCGCGGCAGCGGCCGGCGGTGTCGGTGGGGCTGGCATGGTGGTGGTGCGATGGAGGTAATCATGAAGACGTTTGCGCGAATTGAAGGCGGCGCGGTGGTCGAGCTTCTGACGGTGGCCGAGCTGCCGCCGTTCCACCCCTCGCTGATCTGGGCGGAATGCCCGCCAGAAACTGCGGTGGGTTGGTGCTACGATGCCGGCGAGTTTGCCGAGCCGGTGCCAAGCGAGGCCTTGAGGGTTGCCGCCGAGCGCTCCTGGCGCGACGGCGAGCTGGCTCGGATGGTCTGGCTGCGCGATCGTCATCGGGACCAGCTGGAAATCAGTTATCCAACCACGCTCACCCCGGCACAGTTCACAGACTTGCTGACCTACATGCAGGCGCTACGGGACTGGCCGCAATCGCCTGACTTCCCATTGACCGAACACCGGCCAGTGGCGCCGCCCTGGATCGCAGAGCAACACCAATAACGCCCCGCACTGTCGGGGCGTTTTCGTTCCTGGCTTAACCCTTTCAAAAGCCCCGCAAGCCGGGGCTTCTTCATGTCTGGAGATTGTTCTATGAGCTTCTTTCACGGCGTTACCGTAACGAACGTCGATACGGGGTCGCGCACGATCTCGCTGCCGTCGTCCTCGATCATCGGTCTGGTCGACACCTTCACCGAGGCTCCGGCCTTCAGCGCCAAGGTTAATGACCTGATGCTGATCACCAGCGAGCGTGAAGCCATCGCGGCGTTTGGCCCCGACTCGGCCATCACCAAGGCCTGTCAGGCTATCTACCTGCGCGCCAAGGCCGTGATCGTCGCCTGTGGCGTGGCCAAGCTGGAAGACCCAGCGCAGCAAACCTCGGCGATCATCGGCGGTGTCAAACTCGACGGCACCCGTACCGGCCTGCAGGCGTTGCTCGATGGTAAAAGCCGTTTCAACGCACAGCCGCGGTTGCTGGTTACCCCGAAACACAGTTCGACCCTGGCGGTCGGTACCGCGCTGGTGGCGCTGGCTGACAAGCTGCGCGGCCTGGCCATCCTCGACGGCCCGAACACCACCGATGAAGCGGCGATGGAATACGCCAAGAACTTCGGCGCGAAGCGTGCCTATCTGGTCGACCCCGGTGTGCAGTATTGGGATACCACGGAAAGCGCAACGGTCGATGCGCCGGGTTCGGCCTGGGTAGCGGGCCTGTTCGCCTGGACCGATGCCGAGTACGGCTTCTGGGCTTCGCCATCGAACAAGGAGTTCGTCGGTATCACCGGCACCACGCGCCCGGTCGAGTTTCTGGACGGCGACGAAACCTGCCGGGCCAACCTGCTCAACAACGCGAATATCACCACCATCATTCGGGATGACGGCTACCGATTGTGGGGCAACCGCACCCTGTCCAGTGATCCGAAATGGGCGTTCGTTACCCGTGTGCGGACGATGGACATCGTCATGGACGCGATCCTCTACGGCCATAAGTGGGCGGTCGACCGCTCGATCACCGCGACCTACGTCAAGGACGTGACCGACGGCCTGCAGGCGTTCATGCGCGACCTGAAGAACCAGGGCGCAATCATCAACTTCGAGGTATTCGCGGACACCGAGTTGAACACTGCCAGTCAGCTGGAGCAGGGCAAGGTGTTCTGGACCATCCGGTTCACCGATGTGCCGCCTGCCGAAAACCCAACCTTCCGGGTCGAGGTCACCAATCAATGGCTGACCGAAGTCCTCGATGCCGCCGCTTAAGGAGCGCACACCATGGCAATGATTCCTCAAACCCTGGCGAACATGAACCTGTTCGCCGACGGCATCAGCTTCAATGGCGATGTGCCCAGCCTGACCCTGCCCAAACTGGCCCTCAAGACTGAGGAACACCGTGCCGGTGGCATGGATATGGGGATCGAGCTTGACCAGGGCATGGAGAAGATGGAGGCCGGGTTTGTCACCACCGGCGTTCGGCGTGAGTCGCTGAAGTTCTTCGGCCTGGCAGATGGCACGGCGTTCAATGGCACGTTCCGGGGGGCCTTCAAAGGCCAAAAGGGCGCGATCACCCCGGTCGTGGTCACCCTGCGCGGCATGCTGAAAGAGGTCGATATGGGCGACTGGAAGGCCGGCGACAAGGCCGAGATTAAACACAACGTGGCGGTCACCTACTACAAGCTGGAGATCGAAGGTCGCGTGATGTACGAAATCGACCCGCTTGGCATGAAGCGCGTTATCAATGGCGTCGACCAGCTCGCCGCTCAACGTTCGGCCCTTGGCCTGTAACCCTCTCTCTGACATAAGGAAAACACGCCATGAGCAAGAAAGTCCCCGTTCCAAGCTGGCTGAACATCACCGAGGACGGCGTCATTGTGACGCTCCGAAAACCAATCGTGATCGACGGTGTCACAGTCGACAAATTGACCATGCGCGAGCCTACCGTGCGCGATATTCGTGCAGCCAGTGCGATAGCGAACGGAGATGACGAGGTGCGCGAGCTGAACCTGCTTTCATCGCTGACTCAAGTCGGACAGGGCGCTCTGGATTCTATCGGCCTCCGTAACTATAAGCGTCTGCAGGAAGGCTATTTTCGTGTGGTCGAAGACGACGAACTTTGACCCGACCGTGCAAAAGATGGTGGCAAAGCGGCTCGCCAAGGAGCTGAACTTTTCCGCCGCTGAACTCATGACCATGTCGTTTTCCGACATGGTCTGGTGGCTCACGGATTGAGCCTGCTTTCGCACGCATAGGGGGTTCCGATGGCGAACAAGCTGGCGTTAGGGCTGGTGATCGGCGGCGCCGTCAGTGCAACGGTGGGCGCCGCCTTCAGCACGGTCGAAGGCCGCATCAAAAAACTGGAGCAGCAGGGCAACAACGCCAAGGTGTTGAAGAACACCATCGGCGAAACCATGCGCTTGCGTGATGAGTGGAAGAAAGCGCATGACAGCGGCTCGGCCTCGGCCAGTGGCCTGCTGCGCAAGCTGGAGTCCAATCTGGATAGCCTGCGCAAGCAGGGCGTGGAAGTCGGGCGACTGGCCAAGGAGTACCAAGCCCTTGGCCGGGTAGCCAAGGGCGTTGATCTGCAGATGAAAGGCCATCAGCAGATCGAGCAGGGCAAGGCCAGCCTCAAGTCGGGGATCGGCCAGGCCGTGGCTGGTGTCGGTGCGGTGGCGGTACCGACCACGATCAGCGCGGGCTATCAGGCGATCATCCGCGACATTGCGATCAAGGCCGACGTGGCCAACAAGCCACAAGAGCAGGAAATGACTCGCGCCATTATCCAGACCTCGCAGAATACGGGGATGGGGCGCAATGACGTGGCCGACCTGGTGAACCAATTGGTCGGCGCCGGTATGGAGCTGGACAAGGCGCTGGCCTATGCGCCGGTGGCGGCGAAGTTCGCCGTAGGCCAGGGGGCAAGCGGTGTCGACACGGCCAACATGATTCAGGCGCTGCAGCAGAACGCCAAGATCAGCGACCCCAAGGTCATGGAGAAAGCCCTGGAGGGCATTGCGCTGCAGGGGCAGGCCGGTAGCTTTGAAGCTGCCGACATGGCCAAGTGGTTTCCGCAACTGCTCGCTGGCATGGAGAAGCTGGGCATCAGTGGCCCGGACTCGGTTGCTCAACTGGGTTCGATGCTGCAGGTGCAGATGAAGACGGCCGGCAGTTCGGATGAAGCGGCCAACAACCTGAAGAACTGGATGGAGAAAATCGGCTCGGGCGATGTGGTCAAGGCCTACAAGGATGCTGGCATCGACTACAACGGTTCGCTGAACACCGGCATACAAAACGGTATGTCGACGCTGGAGTCGAGCTTTGCCCTCGCGCAACGCTATGTCGAGGCGACCAACCCCGAGCAGGCCAAGAAAATGGCCGAGGAGACGGCCAAAATCAGCAAGGAGACTGATCCGGCCAAGGCCCAGGCCATGCTCGATGCGCTGGGCAAAGCCCTGCGTACTGGCGATATCTTCGCCGACATGCAGGTCAAGGCGGCGCTGACTGCCTACTCAGCCAACCGAGGCTTGTACGAGAAGCTGAAAAACGACGCCAAAGACGCCACCGGCATTCTCGACAAGAACCTGGCCGAGCGCCGGGAAACTTCGGCGCAGATGTGGACGGAGATGGGGCACGCTGTAGATGACAGCATGCGTGCCATTGGCGATGCCATTCGCCCGGCAACGGACATGGCTGCGCAAGGCCTGACGTGGGTGGCCCGTTCGCTGACCCGCGTTACTGAATCGGCCTCGCCGCTGGTACTGGGGGTTACTGCACTCGGCGCCGGTTTCATCGCCCTGAAAAACGCGATGGCCGTGCTCAAGATCGGCAAGGGCATGCTCAACGTCGCCCGTGGCTCGATGATGGGCGACCCCAAGGTCGTGCAGCGGGTGTTCGTCACCAACGCCCCAGCGTCGGGCGGCGGCAGCGGCGGCGCGGGTGACCTTGGCGACGCGGACGGCAAGCGTGATAAACGCAGCAAGGGGCGCTCAGGCGGCGGTCTGAGCGTCGGCAGCGTGGTCAAAGGTGCAGCCGCCATCGCGGTTGTTGATGCAGGCATGAAGGCCGTCGACACCTACCAGAACGCCGAAACCCGAGACGAGAAAGCCGAGGGTTACGGCGAGGCGGCAGGCGGCCTGGCAGGCACTCTGGCGGGTGCTGCTGCCGGTGCTGCGGTCGGTTCCTTGGTGCCGGTTATCGGTACTGCCGTGGGCGGTGTGGTCGGCGGCATTCTGGGCTCCATGGGCGGGACGGACCTCGGCGGCTGGCTGGGTAAAAAGCTGTTTGGGGGCGAGGATGATCCGGTTGCTGAAGCACCTGCTACAGCGCCGATCTCGCTGCTCAAGCCGGTTCAGGTTGGCCCGGCCGTGCCAAGCCTTGGCGCGACGGCGCAAGCCTTTGCCCCGAAGGCTGCGCCTGTGACCTCAGCGCCGGTGTCTTATGACCCGCGCGACCCTGCTTCAAAAGATCCGTTCCTGCTGCCTGCGCTGAACAACAAGGTCAGGTTTCCGGGTGCTGCCCCGGTGCGGCCTGATTCGCTCCAACCGACGGCAAACATGGGGGATGTGGTGCGCTCGATGGCGGTGGCCAAGCCTGCTGCCGAGGCGGTACCGGCGATCCTCAAGGCGCCGGAGGCGAGCAAGCCCGAGCCGAAGCCTGAGCCGCCCAAGATCGACCAGCAGTTCACGTTCTCCCCGGCGCTGTCTGTGACTGTTCAGGGCGATGTGAAAGATCCCAATCAACTGGCCCATGATCTATGGCCGACCCTGCAGCGCCTGTTCGATGACTTCAGTCGCCAGGCTGCCGCCCGTCAAATGTTTGATGCCCCGCATGTGGGCTAAGGAGGTGTTATGGCCTATGCCGAGCAGATGCAGTCGGCGCTGAAGTCCCTGGTGGCAGCGGGTGAAGCAGGGCGCCGCAATATGGACGACATGCTGGGCCCCATGAACGGTGCCATCAGCGACATGACCGGCGCGGCCTCGGAGCTGGAGAACGTGCCGTTTGTGGGGCCAGCGCTGGGCGAGAAATTGCAGCGGACCATGCGCGGTATCAACGCCGCACAAGCCAAGGTCGGGCAAGTGGTGGCCACCTACTCGCGGGCCACGACCGCCATGTCGCAGATTCAGGAGCGCATGGGGGCGATGAAGGAGCAGGCAGCCCGAGCGGGCGCGGCGATCAACCGCATCGCCGGCAAGGTCAGCCCGTCCCTGGCCAACATCCTGCCGACCGGCAGCTTTGCCACCGAGTTGACCCCGGCCGCTGAGGCGGTGAAGCCGTTCCCGCACCTGCTGATCATTCAGCCGCTCAAGCCCGAGGCGCAGTCGTACTACTTCAACCTGGACACGGCAGCCTTTGATGAACTGCGCCGGCAGACTGCGTTCCGCTGGGCGGGTCAGGAGCGCCTGACGCGCAGCATCGCCCAGCAGGCGGTGGGGCAGGGTGAGGACAAGCTGAGTCTCAAGGGGGCGATCTACCCGCTGTTCAAGGGCGGGATCAGGCAATTGGACACGCTGCGCAGCATTGGCCGGCAACTGCAGCCGCTGACCCTGACCACGGGTTACGGCGAGGTGCTGGGTAACTGGTGCCTGCTCAGTGTCGCCGAAGACCAGAGCGCACTGCTCGCGGGTGGCATCCCGCGTAAACAAGGGTTTTCCCTGGAGTTTGTAGCCTATGGCGACGATATGCAGAACGTCTGACGGGGATCTGCTCGACACCCTGTGCCAGAACTATTACGGGCACCTCAACGGCTCTGTCGAGGCGGTGCTTGATGCCAACCAAGGTCTGGCGGATGAGCCCCAGCCGTTTCGGGCTGGGGTGCTGATCCGTCTGCCTGAGCTGCAGGCGGTGACCGAGGAAGTCATTCAGCTGTGGGATTAGATCAGCTGGCGGCCTTGATGCATTCGGCTGCAGCTTTCAGGTAGGACATATGGCTTTCAGTGAATCGCTTCGAGTCGTTTGCAATCAGTCCTTGCCATGAGGCTGCCGCATCAATCCCTGCGTTGTTGCACTGAGCGAAGGGGGTGAACAGGGTGCCGAATCGTGCGCCTTCCTCTTTGAGCTTGTTTAGGGCGATTGCTTGGTTGCGACTTTGGGTCCCGTTCATTGCACCTGACTTGGCCAGTGAATGCCCCTGTTCGACGGTGTTATTGAGTCTAACCATAAAGTCCATTGCCTCTGCCGGCTGAATCTTTGCTGCAGCTTCTTGGGCAGCCTTATGGCGCTGGCCGCGCTCGGCATCCTCAGCGCTGACTGATCCTGGTGCCAGATTGATAACTTCTAGCTTTTTCTCAGCGTATGCCGAGCACGCCGCCATTAAGAGCAACGTGAGTCCGATGGTCCGTTTCATCCTTTAACTCCTGTAATGATCAGTGGCGGCGGATTCTAGAGAATCTGTTGAACCTTGTCATTTACACGCAACGAACTCCCGCCCAGTGCGGGATTTTTCATTTCTGGAGCCTGAACAATGCAACCTGTTTTCCGCATCGTCGCTGACAGCAAGGACATCACCGCGCTGATCAATGACCGGCTGTTGCTGCTGCGCACCTCGGACAAGCCCGGTATGGAGTCGGACGAGTTTGAGCTGCGTATCGATGACCGCGACGGCGCGGTGGCGCTGCCCAAGCGCGGCGCGAACATTGAGGTTTACATGGGGTATGCCGGTCAGTCGCTCGCGCGCCTGGGGCGTTACACCGTCGATGAGGTCGAGGTTTCAGGCCCACCTGACAGCATCGTCATTCGCGGCAAGGCCGGTGACATGCGCGGCAGCGGCAAGACCACGCGCAGCGGCAGCTGGGAAGGCGTACCGCTGCAGCAGATCGTGCGGGACATTGCAGCGCGCAATGGCTGGCAGCCGGTTTGCTCGGTGCAAACCAAAGTCCCTCGCGTCGACCAGATCAATGAGTCGGACTTCAACTTTATCACCCGGCTGGCCAGGCAATACGACTGCACGGCCAAGGTCGCCGATGGCAAGTTGATGGTCATGCCTCGACAGGGTGGCCAGAGCGCGAGCGGCAAGATGCTGGGTGTCGTCGTGATCAAGCGCAGCGACGTCAGCCGCTGGCAATTCCGCCTCGGTGACAAGACCACGCACAAGGCCGTGCAGACCAAGCATCAGGACAAGAAAAGCGGAAAGCTGCAGGTGGTCGACCTGGTCAACGATGAATCGCCTGACGGCCTGCCACCCGTGCATACCGACCGGCATATCTACCCGAACAAGTCTGCCGCCGAGCAGGCCGCCAAGGCGCGCCTGGCCGCGTTCAACCGCAGCACTGCAGGTGTGCGCCTGGAGATGGCGGGGCGTGTCGATCTGTTCGCTGAACGGATGATCAACGCCCAGGAGTTTAAACCCGGGCTTGATGGTGAGTACCTGGTCGATTCGGTCGAGCAGGTGTTTACCCAGTCCGGCTGGTCCACCACCGTCGAATGCAACGGCGGCAAACAGGGCAAGGCCAAGGCGAAGGGCGGGAAGAAAAAGAAAGAGACCAAGCCGCTCAAGGTTGTGCAGCTCTAACCCCTATCGGCCGCAGCGCGGCCATCATCGGAGAACACCGTATGCCTATCACTGCGCAGCAACTGCTGCAGATCCTCCCCAACGCCGGCGCTAAAGCCGGCGTTTTTGTTGTGCGCCAGGCATGGCGCGTTGCGCGTTAGCGCAACCCGTTTGGCTG
>JAEAMF010000878.1_pt1 | contig 28482 bp, 22 predicted proteins | sample 8958721 | NCBI WGS metagenome assembly JAEAMF01 (sample SAMN16933255, study PRJNA681124) | bioreactor sludge metagenome | isolation source: anaerobic bioreactor treating anionic surfactant - SDBS | place: India: Bengaluru | collected 2019-02-28 | reverse complement strand
GTGCGCAACAACGAGTTCGACCACGCCAACCTCAAGCTGGGCATCGACGAGGCCCACGCGCTGGGCAAGAAGTTCTACGTGGTGGTCAACATCGCCCCGCACAACGCCAAGCTGAAGACCTTCATCCGGGACCTCGAGCCGGTGGTGGCGATGGGCCCGGACGCGCTGATCATGTCCGACCCGGGGCTGATCATGCTGGTGCGCGACCACTTCCCCGCGCAGGCGATCCACCTGTCGGTGCAGGCCAACGCGGTGAACTGGGCCTCGGTGGAGTTCTGGCGGCGCATCGGCGTCAGCCGCATCATCCTCTCGCGCGAGTTGTCGCTGGAGGAGATCGCCGAGATCCGCGAGCAGGTGCCGGCCATCGAGCTGGAGGTGTTCGTCCACGGCGCGCTGTGCATGGCCTACTCCGGGCGTTGCCTGCTGTCCGGCTACCTCAACCACCGCGACCCCAACCAGGGCACCTGCACCAACGCCTGCCGCTGGGAGTACAAGGTGCACGAGGGCAAGGAGGACGAGCTGGGCAACGTCGTCCACGTCCACCAGCCGATCCCGGTGATGCAGCTCGACCCGGCGGTCGAGCCGACTCTCGGCGCCGGTGCGCCCACCGACCAGGTGATGCTGCTGGAAGAAAGCAACCGTCCCGGCGAGTACATGGAGGCGTTCGAGGACGAGCACGGCACCTACATCATGAACTCCAAGGACCTGCGCGCCGTACAGCACGTCGAGCGCCTGACCCAGATGGGCGTGCACTCGCTGAAGATCGAGGGCCGCACCAAGAGCCACTACTACGTGGCGCGCACCGCCCAGGTGTACCGCAAGGCGATCGACGACGCGGTGGCCGGGCGGCCGTTCGACATGAGCCTGATGGACACCCTCGAGTCGCTGGCCCACCGCGGCTACACCGAGGGCTTCCTGCGCCGCCACGTGCATGACGAATACCAGAACTACCAGCACGGTTACTCGCTGTCCGAGCGCCAGCAGTTCGTCGGCGAGTTCACCGGGGTGCGCAAGGACGGCCTGGCCGAGGTGACGGTGAAGAACCGCTTCCAGGTCGGCGACCTGCTCGAGCTGATGAGCCCGCAGGGCAACCTCAACTTCCGCCTCGAGCACATGCTCGACAAGAAGGGCGAGAGCGCCACGGTGGCGCCGGGCGACGGCCATGTGGTCTACCTGCCGGTGCCGGAGGAGGTCGACCTGCAGTACGCGCTGCTGATGCGTCACCTGGACGGCGGCAGCACCCGCGGCTGAGCCGGCGCACCCCGGGGCGGCGCCGGCTCAGCCGCGCGCGCTTCAGGCGAGGGCGCTGATCCTGGGTTTCTGTGCGTCCAGCAGCCCGGCCAGCGTCAGCGCCTCCACCGGGTGGCTGATCAGGTAGCCCTGGATCTCGTCGCAGGCGTGTTCGCGCAGGAACTCCAGCTGCGCCGGCCGCTCCACCCCCTCGGCCACCACCTGCAGGCCGAGGCTGTGGGCCATGGCGATGATCGCCCGGGTGATCGCCGCGTCGCCGCCCTCGCCGGCGTCCAGCTCGCGGATGAAGGTGCGATCGATCTTCACCACGTCCACCGGCAGGTGCTTGAGGTAGCCGAGCGAGGAGTAGCCGGTGCCGAAGTCGTCGATCGCCAGGCGCACGCCGATGGCGCGCAGCTCGCGGAACTGCCCGGCCAGGGTCTCGACGTTGTCGGCCAGCTGGCTTTCGGTCAGCTCCAGCTCCAGCAGGTGCGCCGGCAGGCCGGTTTCCGCGAGGATCGCCGCGACCCGCGCGACGAAGCCCGGCTGGCGCAGCTGGGTCATGGCGACGTTCACCGACACGCGCAGCTCGGCCAGCCCGCTCTGCCGCCACTCCTGCGCCTGGCGGCAGGCCTGGCGCAGGACGAAGTCGCCGATGGCGGTGATCTGCCCGGTCTCCTCGGCCAGGCCGATGAAGCCCCCCGGTGACAGCAGGCCGAACTCCGGGTGGCGCCAGCGCACCAGTGCCTCGGCGCCGTGCAGGCGGTCGCTGCGCAGGGTCAGGCGGGGCTGGTAGAACACCTCCAGCTGGCTGCGCTCCAGCGCCTTGTCCAGCTGCGCCTCGAGCAGCAGCCGCTCGCGGCTGCCGGTACGCAGGCTGTTGCGGTAGAACTGCAGGTTGTTGCCGCCCAGCTGCTTGGCGTGGCGCATGGCCATGCTCGCCTGGCTGAACAGGCTGGCCGGGTCGCCGGCGACGGACAGCAGGCCGATGCCCAGCGAGGCGCCGACCACCATCTCCTGGCCGTCGACCTCGATACCCTGGCGCAGCACGGCGAGCAGGCGCCGGCCGAGCGGCTCGAGCTCGCCGGCCGGGCCGCCGCTACCGAGCAGCACGGCGAACTCGTCCACCGCGATGCGCGCGATGGTGTCGGCCTGCGGCAGGCTGGCGCGCAGGCGCTGGGCCATCTCGCAGAGGATGCTGTCGGCGGCCTGGTGGCCGAGGCTCTCGTTGAGCAGCTTGAAGCGGTCGAGGTCGAGGTGCAGCAGGGCCAGTTCGCCGCCCGCGGCGCGCACCCGCGCCACGGCGGCGTCGAGGTTCTCCAGCAGCAGGCTGCGGTTGGCCAGCCCGGTCAGCGGATCGTGGCTGGCGAGGAAGCGCCGCTGCGCCTCCTCGGCGCGGCGCGCCTGCTCGCTCTCGCTGAGCGCGCGGGTGCGCTCGCTGACCCGCTCCTCCAGCGCCCGCTGCGCGGTGCGCAGCTCGGCCTCGACCTGCTGGCGCTGGCGCACCTCGCTGGCCAGTTCCTGGTTCATGCGCATGCTGGCCTTGCGCGCCTGCTCCTGGAACTCCAGCAGCGACTGGTTCTGGAAGCGGTGCAGCAGGTTGCGCTGCCAGGCGCGGTTGATCTGCCAGGCGCTGACCAGCAGGGCCGGCAGCAGGAGCAGGCCGAACACTCCCCAGCCGCGCAGCTGCAGGTCGTCGCTGCCGAGCAGCGACAGGCTGGAAGGCAGCAGCGCCGGCAGGGCGAAGGCGAGGAAGGCGCGCAGGCTGGCGGCGTAGGCCACGCTGGCGGAGATGGTCGCGGTGGCCAGCAGGCCGTAGACCAGCGCCTGCTGCAGCGGTTCGGCCAGCGGCATCAGCAGGATGCCGGCCAGCGCCAGGGTCAGCCCCGAGGCGGCGGCGCCGAGCAGCAGGGTCAGCCGCCACATCGGGTCGGCCTGGCGTTCGGCCGGGGCGCGCTGGAAGGTGCGGGTCTGCCACAGGCGCAGGCCGACCAGCAGGCCCAGCCAGCCGAGCAGGGCGGCGAGCATGCCGGTGCGCTGCTGGTCCCAGAGCAGGACGACGCAACTGAGGCCGCCGAGCAGCATCAGCAGGCTGGGCAGGCGCGAACCGCGATACAGCTGGCGGGTCAGGGCGGCATCGATCGCCACGGCGTACTGCTGGCGTACCGCCTGGGGGTCGATGGCCGGCGGCTGGACATCGGGGGAGAAGAGAAAGGTCATGGGCGCAACTTGTGCTGTTGTTCTTGTCGTATCGTCCCGGACATGTGCGCCAGCTCTCCCTGCGTCGGTGGGCCGGCACTTCCGGCCAGGCCAGAGTTTGCCGCGTCTTCGCCCCGACCGCTAGAATGCCGCGATGCGCGAAGACCTATCCTTTCTGCTCAGTTCCCTCAACGATGCCCAACGCCAGGCGGTCGCCGCCCCGCTCGGCCGCCAGCTGGTGCTGGCCGGCGCCGGCTCCGGCAAGACCCGCGTGCTGGTGCACCGCATCGCCTGGCTGATCGAGGTGGAGGGCGCCGGGCCGCACTCGATCCTCTCGGTCACCTTCACCAACAAGGCCGCCGCCGAGATGCGTGCGCGCATCGAGCAGCTGCTCGGCAGCAGCCCGGCCGGCATGTGGGTGGGCACCTTCCACGGCCTCGCCCACCGCCTGCTGCGCGCCCACTGGCAGGAGGCGGGGCTGGCGGAGAACTTCCAGATCCTCGACTCCGACGACCAGCAGCGTCTGGTCAAGCGGGTGATCCGCGAGCTGGGCCTCGACGAGCAGCGCTGGCCGGTGCGCCAGGCGCAGTGGTTCATCAACGGCCAGAAGGACGAGGGCATCCGCCCGCAACACATCCAGCCGGCCGGCGACCTGTACCTGGCCACCATGCTCAACATCTACAGCGCCTACGAGGCCGCCTGCGCGCGCGCCGGGGTGGTCGACTTCGCCGAACTCTTGCTGCGCTCGCTGGAGCTGTGGCGCGACAACCCGGGCCTGCTCGAACACTACCGTCAGCGCTTCCGCCACATCCTGGTCGACGAGTTCCAGGATACCAACGCCGTGCAGTACGCCTGGCTGCGCCACCTGGCCGCACCCAGCGGCAGCGCCGGCACCAGCCTGATGGTGGTCGGCGACGACGACCAGTCGATCTACGGCTGGCGCGGCGCGCGCATCGAGAACATCCAGCAGTTCGAGCGCGATTTCGCCGACGCCGAGACCATCCGCCTGGAGCAGAACTACCGCTCCACCGCACGCATCCTCAAGGCCGCCAACGCACTGATCGCCAATAACCAGGGGCGCCTGGGCAAGGAGCTGTGGACCGAGGGTGACGAAGGCGACCCGATCAGCCTGTACGCCGCCTTCAACGAACACGACGAGGCGCGCTTCATCGTCGAGCGCATCCAGGACGCCGTGCGCAAGGACGGCCTGCAGCGCCGCGAGATCGCCATCCTCTACCGCTCCAACGCCCAGTCGCGGGTGCTGGAGGAAGCGCTGCTCAGGGAGAAGATTCCCTACCGCATCTACGGCGGCCAGCGCTTCTTCGAACGCGCCGAGATCAAGAACGCCATGGCCTACCTGCGCCTGATCCGCCAGCGCGACGACGACGCCGCGCTGGAGCGGGTGCTCAACCTGCCGCCGCGCGGCATCGGCGAGAAGACCGTGGAGATCCTCCGCGAGGTGGCGCGCAGCCAGCAGCTGTCGCTGTGGCGCGCCCTGCACCAGGCGGTCGGCCAGAAGCTGCTGCCCGGCCGCGCCGCCGGCGCGCTGAACGCCTTCGTCGAGCTGATCGACACCCTCTCCCTGCGCGTCGAGGACATGCCGCTGCACCTCTTGACCCAGACGGTGATCGAGCAGACCGGGCTGATCCCCTTCCATCTCGCCGAGAAGGGCGAGAAGGGCCAGACCCGCGTCGACAACCTCGAGGAGCTGGTCAGCGCCGCGCGCTCGTTCGAGAGCGAGGAGGACGAGCTGTCGCCGCTCGCCGCGTTCATCGACCACGCCGCGCTGGAGGCCGGCGACGCCCAGGCCGACGAGGGCGAGGACAGCGTGCAGCTGATGACCCTGCACAGCGCCAAGGGCCTGGAGTTCCCGCTGGTGTTCCTCGCCGGCATGGAGGAAGGCCTGTTCCCGCACAAGATGAGCCTCGAGGAGCCCGGCCGCCTCGAGGAGGAGCGCCGCCTCGCCTACGTCGGCCTGACCCGCGCCATGCAGCGCCTGGTGCTGACCTACGCCGAGACCCGCCGTCTGTACGGCAGCGAGACCTACAACAAGGTGTCGCGCTTCGTCCGCGAGATCCCGCCGGGGCTGGTCCACGAGGTGCGCCTGGCCGGCAGCGTCAGCCGCCCCTTCGCCGGCAAGAGCAGCGTGGCCAGCCCGTTCGCCGGGGCCGGCGTGCCGGACACCGCCTTCGCCCTCGGCCAGCGTGTGCGCCACGCCCTGTTCGGCGAGGGGGTGATCCTCAACTACGAGGGCTCCGGCGCGCAGGCGCGCGTGCAGGTCAACTTCGACGGCGAGGGCAGCAAGTGGCTGATGCTGTCCTACGCCAAGCTGGAAGCGCTCTAGCGCGGCATTCCATACAACAACACCAACAAGGCCGCCCGTCGGCCCCATCGAGCAAGGGAGAACACCCGATGAATCGTCGCCAACTGTTCGGCGCTGCCGCAGCGCTGCTGGCCGCCATGGGCCTGGCCGGCTGCAAGGACGAACCCGCCGCGCAACAGGGCGCCGCGCAGCCGGCGGCCGCGCCGGCGCAGACCTTCACCTGGAAGATGGTCACCTCCTGGCCGAAGAACTACCCGGGCCTGGGCACCGGCGCCGAGGGCTTCGCCCAGCGCGTCAACGCCATGAGCGGCGGCCGTCTGACCGTCAAGGTCTACGCCGGCGGCGAACTGGTGCCGCCGCTGGAGGCCTTCGACGCCGTGTCCCAGGGCACCGCCGAGCTGGCCCACACCACCCCCTACTACTGGAAGGGCAAGACCCCGGCCGCGCAGTTCTTCACCGCCGTGCCCTTCGGCCTGTCGACCATGGAGATGCACTCCTGGCTGAGCCACGGCGGCGGCCAGGCCCTGTGGGACGAGGCCTACGCGCCGTTCGGCGTCAAGCCGCTGGCCGCGGGCAACTCCGGCATGCAGATGGGCGGCTGGTTCAACAAGGAAATCAACAGCCTGGAAGACCTCAAGGGCCTGAAGATCCGCACTCCGGGCCTCGGCGCCGAGGTCTACAACCGCCTGGGCGCGACCACCGTCAACCTGCCCGGCGGCGAGGTGTTCACCGCCATGCAGACCGGCGCCATCGACGCCACCGACTGGGTCAGCCCGTACAACGACCTGGCCTTCGGCATCCACAAGGCCGCCAAGTACTACTACTTCCCGGGCTGGCAGGAACCGCAGGCGGTCATCGAGCTGCTGATCAACAAGAAGGCCTGGGACAGCCTGCCGGCCGACCTCAAGGCCATCGTCGAGGAAGCCGCGCGCGGCTCCGTGCAGGTCATGCTCGAGGAGTACGCCTTCAACAACGCCAAGGCCCTCGGCGAGCTGAAGAAGCAGGGCACCGAACTCAAGCGCTTCCCCGACGAGGTGCTGGCCGCCATGCGTCACGAGTCCGAGCAGGTGCTCGACCAGCTGGCCGCGCAGAACGAGCTGAACGGCCGCATCTGGGCCTCGATGAAGGCCTACCGCGAGCAGGCGGTGGAGATGAGCAAGGTCACCGACAAGGAACTGTACAACTGGCGCTGAGTCCAGCCTGCCCGGCGGCGCTGCGGCGCCGGCGGGCTCCCGCCCCCTTCCCGCGCAACAGTCCGAAACAATCTGCAACTGGCCGCCTGCCCGGCGCTGGGCAAAGATGACGCGCGTGAATCACCACACCGAGAGCACTCTCAACATGCAACGAATCCTCAGCCTGGCGATGGCCCTGTGCCTCAGCCTGACGCTCAGCGTCGACGCCTTCGCCGCCAAGCGCTTCGGCGGCGGCAAGTCCGCCGGCTCCGCGCCGATGCACCAGACCCAGCAGCGCCAGACCCAGCAGGCGGCGCCGGCGCCCACCGCGCCGGCAGCCGGCGCCATGGCCGGTGCCGCCGCCAAGCCCAGCGGCGCCTCGCGCTGGCTCGGCCCGCTGGCCGGCATCGCCGCCGGCGGCCTGCTCGCCTCGATGTTCATGGGTGACGGCTTCGAGGGCTTCCAGTTCCTCGACTTCCTGATCCTGGCGCTGATCGCCTTCCTGGCCTTCCGCTTCTTCGCCCGCCGCAAGGCCCAGCAGGCCACCCCGGCCTACGCCGGCATGGGCCACGCCCAGGCCTACCAGGCCCCGCAGCAGCCGGCCTACAGCCCGGCGGCCAACCCGGTGTTCGGCGGCTCCGCCCAGCCGGTGCGCACCTTCAACGCCCCGGCCTGGTTCGACGAGCAGCGCTTCGTCGGCATCGCCCGCGAGCACTTCATGAGCCTGCAGCAGCACTGGGACGCGGCGGAGATGGACAAGATCGCCGAGTTCGTCACCCCGCAGATGCTCGAGTTCCTCAAGCAGGAGCGCGCCAGCCTGGGCGACGGCTTCCAGTCCACCTACGTCGACAACCTGCAGGTGCAGCTGGACGGCGTCGAGCAGCAGGGCGGCAAGACCATCGCCACCCTGACCTTCGCCGGCGTGTCGAAGAGCTCGCGCTTCGACCAGGGCGAGGCGTTCAGCGAAAGCTGGCGCATGGAGCGCGCCGACGGCGACAACCAGCCGTGGCTGATCGCCGGCATCCGCCAGAACGGCTGATCCGCAGCGCAGTGACCACAGGACCCGGGCTTGCCCGGGTCTTGTCGTTTTCGGGGGGTGCGCTATAAAGCTCCCCCATTCCCCCTTCGAGAGAACCGCCATCGTGGAAGAAACCATCGACCGTCTGCGCGAACTGAACGAGCCGGTACCGGTGCCCCTGGAGCTGCCGGACGAGGACCTGCTGGTGGAGATCCAGGAGCAGATCCTCATCCACCTGCCCTTCGAGCTGCGCGAGTACCTGCTCAAGGCCAGCGACGTGGTCTACGGCCAGCTGGAGCCGGTGACCGTCTGCGATCCGCAGTCGCACACCTACCTGCCCGAGGTCGCCGCGCGCGCCTGGGACGAGGGCCTGCCGCGCTACCTGGTGCCGCTGTGCGAGGACCGCGGCCGCTACTATGCGGTCGATCCCGAGGGCCAGGTGCTGCTGTGGGACGGCGAGCTCGACGAGGAGAACACCTGGGACTCGGTGTGGGAGTGGGTCGAGCAGGTCTGGCTGGAGGGCGCCTGAGCCCTTCAGCCCTCGCGGCTGAACACGTAGAACAGGTTGGGCTCGCTGACCAGATAGAGATTGCCGCGTGCGTCGAGGGCGACCCCCTCGGCCTGCGGCACGCTCTGCTCCAGGCCGGCGGAGGCGCGCCACAGCGAGCGGTAGCCGAACAGCTGGCCGTCCATGCCCAGCTCCATCATCAGCTGGCTGGCGTCGCTGAGCAGCAGCAGATGGCCGCTGCGCGCGTCGAACTCCACCGAGGACAGGTCGCTGACGAAGTTCTTGTGGCGGATCCAGGCATCGCGGTCGATCACCGCCAGGCTGAAGTCGCCGCGCAGGCTGGCCTTGAGGCCGCGGATCTCGTACAGCTTGCGTGGCGAATGCTCCTTGACCACGAACAGGCGATCGCCGGCGCGATCGTAGCCCAGCCCCTCGAGGCCGCTGTTGTGCCGCTCCGGGTTGCCGAGGTCGAGGGTCAGCGCCCGGTAGTCGGCGCGCTGCAGCGGAGCAGACCCGCCTGGCCGCGGTACTATGACGAGTTCCTGGCGGCGCTCGTCGGCCAGCAGCAACTGGTCGTCGCCGAGGTAGGCCACGGCCTCGACATCCTGGAAGCCGTGCAGCGGATAGCGCTCCAGCACCTCGCCGGCGGTGCTCATGGCGAGCAGCTCCGGCGGGTTGTTGATCACCGCCCACAGCTGCTGACGGTCGTCGTCGTAGCTCAGCCCGGAAAGATTGCCGTCGACCCCGGCCACCGGCTGCGCCTCGACCCGTACCCGGTATTGCGGCAGGCCGGCCTCCGCCACCGGCGCTGGCGAGCCGGCGAATTTCAGCCAGAAGTACAGGTGCTCGTGCAGGTGCAGCCCCAGGACGGGGTATGCCAGCAGCACGGCCAGCAACAGCGGCAGCCAGGCCTTGCGGCGCCGGCCGGACAGCTGTCCGAGCAGGCGGTTGCCAATGGTGATCATCGCGAACTCTCTTGTTGTAGGGCCGGCCGTGGAGCCTGCCCGGGATATGTTGCGGCCGTGCGTGCGCCCCAGGTCGGCGGCGCCGGACATGCCGGGCGACGGTGAGTACGAGCGGTCATCTTCCGCTCAGCAGCGGCTGGCGGGAGCGTCGCGGATGTTAGTTTCCGCAGTATTAAGCCAGCATTAGGCGTCGTTGATTTCGGGGCCGGTGCCGGCCCGGACGTCCGGAGGTGTCGCCGCCCTGGCGGCCGCCGGGGAGCGTCAGGTGCTTGCCCGTGGCGGCGCCACCGGCATGCGCCGCGCCCATTGCGGTGGGCAGCTGGCAGTGGCGTGAGCGTTGTTTCCCTTTTGTTTGCGGCCCTGCTGTTCGTGTAGTCTTCGATCGCCGCGCCAGACCGGGCCCCCTCTGCCTGGCCCTCCGGCTTCCACGATGGCCCTATTTCCGCCGGGCGCCGACGACCGCTGCGCCCCTGTCCCGAGAGCATGAACCGATGAACGCCAGAACCGACACGTCCGCCGGGACGCCGTTTGCCATCGCTGTCCTGGGGCTGGTGGTGCTGCTGTGTTTCTGGGGGATCGGCGACATCCCCTTCCTCAGCGTCAACGAGGCGCGCCGCGCGGTATCCGCCCGCGAAATGTTCGAGAGCGGCCAGTGGCTGCTGCCATACATGAACGGCGAGCTGTATCTGACCAAGCCGCCGCTGTTCAACTGGCTCACCCTGCTGCCGACACAGCTGCTCGGCGCGGCGACGGAGTGGACGCTGCGCCTGCCCTCGGCGCTGTTCGCACTGGCTTCCTGTGCGGTGGTCTACGGGCTGGGCCGGCACCTGGGGGGGCGGCAGGTCGGCCTGTACGCGGCGATGATCCTCGCGGCCAATACCGGCTTCAGCCTGTTCGCCCGCCGTGCCGAGATCGAGATGACCCTGACCGGGCTGAGCCTGCTGTCGTTGCTGGCTGCCTGGCCCTACCTGTTCGGCCAGGGCAGCCGGCGCTGGGTGCTGCTCAGCTTCGCCCTGACCGGCCTGTGCCTGCTGACCAAGGGGCCGGTCTGCCTGTTGTTCGTCGCCGCGCCGCTGCTGGCGTTCGCCTTCCTCCGCCAGCCGCGGGCGCGGGCCTATCTGGGCAGTATCCCCGGCTGGCTGACCGCCCTGCTGATCGGCGGCTCCTGGTATCTGGCCGTCAGCCTGCAGCTGGGCTGGGACATCTGGTCCACGGTCCTCCAGCGGGACATCGTCAACAAGGTCGGCGGCTCGCAGGGCGGCGAGGCCTGGTATGCCTACCTGCTCTACCTGGCCGGCGATTTCGCCCCGTTCTGGCTGGTGCTGCTGGTGCGCCCGCGCCAGCTGTGGCAGCAGATCCGCGCGCGCGCCGAGCTGCAGCTGCTGGCCTGCTGCGTGCTGCTGCCGCTGCTGGTGTTCTCGCTGTTCACCGACAAGCACGCCAAATACCTGCTGCCGGCCTATCCGGCCGTGGCGCTGCTGCTGGCCTGGCACTGGACCAGCGTGCTCGACACCCTGCAGGGCTGGCGTCGCAAGCTGATGACCTGGCTGCCGCCGGCGCTGCTGCTGGCCTTCGTCGTCTTCTTCGGCCTGTTCGAGGCGCGGGTGTTCGCCCACCGCCTGCAGGCGCTGCCGGAGATCGACAGGGCGCTGGCCGACTATCCCGGCCAGCCGCTCTACAGCCTCGGCATCCCGGACATGCGCCTGGTGTACTACGCCGGCCGGCCGGTCGCGGCGCTGACGGTGGACGAGGTTGAGGCCCGCGTCGGCGAGGAGGGGCTGCTGTTCGCCCGCGAGCCGCTGCCGGAGCCGCTGGCCGGGCTGGCCAACTGCACCCAGGCGCGCTTCGCGCCCTACCTCAAGCGCAAGAAGTCCGCGCTGCTGATTCGCCTCGGGCCGACCTGCCGGGCCGCGCCATAGGCCGGCTCTCGGCCGGGCGGCACCGCTGTCGCATTGCCGCGAAAATGTCGCAAGGCCGACAGGCTTCCCCTCCCCCGTGACGTCGCCGCCCCACCCGCAGCCCTTGCTGGGCGCGGCGCCGGTACTGTGGTATCGCTCTTGCAATGACCTGCCCCAGGCCTGAAGGAGCGCGCCCGTCCCATGTCGACCCAGCCCCCGTCCGATCCCGCCGCCGCCCTCGAGGCGGTGCGCGACTACCACCAGCGCAGCAAGCACGGCCTGACCGGCTACGCGCGCGGCCCCGAGGCGCTCGACTGGGATGCGCAGCCGGCGCCGTTCCGCCATTTCGACGGTGCGGCGCAGATCGCCCTGCCGCGCCTGTCGGCGCTGCAGCCCGGCAGCGCCCTGCACGCCGCCCTGCACCGGCCGTTCGCCGCGCTGGCGACACAGGCGCCGCTGCCGGCGGACCTGGCGAGCCTCGGCGCCCTGCTGCAGCTGTCGCTCGGCCTGACCGCCTGGAAGAGCTACGGCCCGGACCGCTGGGCGCTGCGCGCCAACCCCTCCAGCGGCAACCTGCACCCCACCGAGGCCTACCTGCTGGTCGGCGGGCTCGACGGCCTGGCCGACGGTCTCTACCACTACCGCCCGGAACACCACGCCCTCGAGCTGCGCGCCAGCCACGCGCCCGGCGGCGCGCCGCGACTGGCCGTGCTGCTCACCTCGGTGATCTGGCGCGAGGCCTGGAAGTACGGCGAGCGCGCCTTCCGCTACTGCCAGCTGGACAGCGGCCACGCCGCCGGCGCCCTGCGCTACGCTGCCGCCGCGCTGGGCTGGACGCTCGCCGAGCAGCCCCAGATCGGTAGCGCGACCCTGGCGCGGCTGGCCGGTGTCGATCGTCTGGCCGAGTTTCCCACGCGCAAGTGGGCCGAGACCGAGGTCGAGGAGGCGGAGATCCTCCTCGCCGCGGGCCCGGGCGGCCAGCCGCCGGCGCCGCTGCTCGCCGCCGAACTGGGTGCGCTGGCCGCAACGGCCGAGTGGCACGGCGTCGCCTCGCCCATCGACCGTCACCCCCTGTACCGCTGGCCGGCGATCGCCGCGGTGGCCGCCGCCAGCCGCCACCCGGACGGCCAGCCGCAGCCGCCTGCGGCGCGGCCCGCGCCCCGCCCGCGGGCCCCCGGCGAGGCGCAGCAGGCAGTGCAGGCGCTGATCGGTGGCCGGCGCAGCGCGCAGCGCTTCGACCCCCGCCACGCGATCAGCCTCGCCCGGTTCGCCGCCATCCTCGCCCGCCTGCAGCCGTCCGCCGGCCTGCCCTGGGACGTGCTGGCCGGCCCGCCGCGCGCGGCCCTTCTGCTGTTCGTCCACCGCGTCGAGGGCCTGGTCCCCGGCCTCTACCTGCTGCCGCGCAGCGGTGCGCAGCTCGCCGCCCTGCGTCCGTGCCTGGCCGGGCGCTTCCGCCTCGGGCCGATTCCCGGCGTCGACTCGCTGCTGCAGCTCACCGCCGTGGCGCCGCCGGCGCTGGCGCGCATCGCCCGCGCCCTGCACTGCCACCAGGAGCTGGCGTCCGGCGCCTGCTTCGCCGTCGGCATGCTCTGCGAGTTCGACGCCGCGCTGGCGGACGGCCCGCACAGCTACCGCGCGCTGTACCGCGAATGCGGGCTGCTCGGCCAGGTGTTGTATCTGGAGGCCGAGGTCCACGGCCTGCGCGGTACCGGCATCGGCTGCTTCTTCGACGACCCGGTGCACGAGCTGCTCGGCCTGAGCGGCACGACCTGGCAGAGCCTCTACCACTTCACCGTCGGCCGGGCGCTGGACGATGCGCGCATCGAGTCCACGCCGGCCTACCCCGACTGACCCTCCTGCGGAGACCGCCCCATGGCCCTCGCCCCCCGCGTTCCCTTCCAGTGCCTCTCCGCGGCCGAGGCCGCGGCGCTGATCCGCGCCGAGCCGGACCTCACCCTGTTCGACGTGCGCGACCGCCACAGCTACCAGCAGGAGCACCTCGACGGCGCCATGCACCTCAGCGAGGACCGCGTGCCGCTGTGGGTCGGCCGCCTGGAGAAGAGCGCGCCGCTGCTGGTCTACTGCTACCACGGCAACGCCAGCCAGACCTTCGCGCAGATGTTCAGCGACTTCCGTTTCGCCCGCGTGTACAGCGTCGACGGCGGCTACCGGCCGCTGGCCAACGCCCTGGCCGCGCCCGCCGCCGAGGAGGCGCCGTGCGATGCTTCGAGCCCCGCCCTGCGCGACTTCCTCGCCGCCTGGGGCTATCCGGCCGGCATGCTGGAGGCCCGTGGCGCCCACGGCCTGACGCCGCTGATGCGTGCCGCCCTGCAGGGCGAGCGCGCCATCGTCCAGGAGCTGCTGGCCCTCGGCGCCGATCTTCACGCGCGCAACGACGACGGCAACACCGCGCTGTGGCTGGCCTGCGTGTCGCGCGACGGCGGCCTGGTGCAGGACCTGATCGACGCCGGCAGCGCGCTGGACAACCGCAACGACGCCGGCGCCACCGCGCTGATGTACACCGCCTCCAGCGACCGCCCCGAGCTGCTCGAGCGGTTGCTCGTCGCCGGCGCCGACCCGCAGCTGCGCAACTTCGACGACCTGCGCGCGGTGGAGCTGGCCGCCTCGCGGGCCTGCCTGAAGCTGCTGCGCCATACGGCGGACTGAGGGGGGAGCCGGGCGCCGGACTCCGGCGCTGCGCCGGGGCGGGGGTGGACGGCGACGGCAGGCGCCGCCTGCGGGGGAAGGTGACGACGCGAGTGGTCGCGGCGGATCGGCGAGCGCCGGTCGTGGGCGCCACAAAGCACAAGGGGGAGCCATAGGCTCCCCCTTCAAGTCGGTCGTGCTTTGTTCTTCTTGTGCTTGCGGGCTTGTTGTTCTTGTCAGTCACCCGTCCGGACGCCATGGTCCGGCTGGAGTCCCAAGACGGGACTCAAGAACAAGCGGATTCCTTTGGACGCTGATGTTGCCGCCACCCTTGCGGGTCTGACCGGTGCTGGCCGCTGCCTCGGGGCAGTTTTATCGTTCTCGGGCCGGTCGGGGGAGAACCCTGTCGGGCAACTCCTCTCCAAAAGAATCAGTTTGTTGCGCCTCCACCCTGTTGTTCTTGTTGTGTTGGAGCCGTTACGTCTTGTTTTTATTCTGTTGGTTCTGCGTTCTTGTTCTTGTTGTGCCAATAACAATGCAGGTGGCGTGCCAGTTTTTAAAAATCCTTTAAAATCAATGAGTTACGTTTTTTGGGTGACTCCTGTAGCCCGCGAGGAAGCGGGCTACCGTTACCGTGCTCCCCAGCGGGACGTTACGCCGTGATGGCGAGGTAACACCGCCGCGGCCGGCCGCCGGGGCGTCCCGCGCGCGCCCGGCGGGAAAACATCCTGTAGAAATTTTCCGCAATTTCTACTCGACCCTCGGCCATCCTGCCGCGATCCTGTAGCCCTGCCGACAATTCACCCCGGCCGGGAGGCCACAGCGTCGAAGGAGCGCGGATGGAGCACAACATATCCCTGATCACCACCCTGGCCGGAGGCTTCGGCCTGGCGCTGATCTTCGGTTTCCTCGCCGAGAAGCTGAAGCTGCCGGCCCTGGTCGGCTACCTGCTGGCCGGCATCCTGATCGGCCCGGCCACGCCGGGCTTCGTCGCCGACGTCGAGCTGGCCGCCCAGCTCTCGGAGATCGGCGTGATGCTGCTGATGTTCGGCGTCGGCCTGCACTTCTCCCTCGACGACCTGCTGGCGGTGAAGAAGATCGCCCTGCCCGGCGCCGTGGTGCAGATGACCGTGGCCACCCTGCTGGGCATGGGCGTGGCGATGTTCTGGGGCTGGAGCACGGGCGCCAGCCTGGTGTTCGGCCTGTCGCTGTCCTGCGCCAGCACCGTGGTGCTGCTCAAGGCCCTGGAGGCGCGCGGCATCCTCGATTCGATGAACGGACGCATCGCCGTCGGCTGGCTGGTGGTCGAGGACCTGGCCACCGTGCTGGTGCTGGTCCTGCTGCCGCCGCTGGCCGGCGTGCTCGGCGGCGCGCCGGACACGGCGCAGGCCGCCGGCCCGCTGTGGGTGACCATCGGCCAGACCCTGCTGCAGGTCGGCGCCTTCATTGCCGTGATGCTGGTCGCCGGGCGCCGCGTGCTGCCCTGGCTGCTGCTGCAGGTGGCGCGCACCGGCTCGCGCGAGCTGTTCACCCTGGCGGTGATCGCCGCGGCGATCAGCATCGCCTACGGCGCCGCGGCGCTGTTCAGCGTGTCCTTCGCCCTCGGCGCCTTCTTCGCCGGCATGGTGATGCGCGAGTCCGATCTCAGCCACCGCGCCGCCGAGGAGTCGCTGCCGCTGCGCGACGCTTTCGCCGTGCTGTTCTTCGTCTCGGTCGGCATGCTGTTCGACCCCATGGTGCTGGTCGAGGAACCGCTGCACGTGCTGGCGGTGGTCGCCATCATCGTGGTCGGCAAGACCCTGGCGGCCATGGCGCTGGTCCTGCTGCTGCGCTACCCGCTGAACACCGCGCTGACCGTGGGCGCCAGCCTGGCGCAGATCGGCGAGTTCTCCTTCATCCTCGCCGGCCTCGGTCTGTCGCTCGGCCTGCTGCCGCAGGAAGGCCTCAGCCTGGTGCTGGCCGGCGCGCTGATCTCCATCGCCCTCAACCCCTTCGTGTTCGCCGCCATCCGCCCGCTCAGGGAGCTGGCGCTGCGCCGCTCGTCGTTCGCCCGCCGCCTCGAGCACCGCGAGGACCCGCTGGCGGTGCTGCCGACCAGCACCGCGCGCCACTACCTGGCCGGCCAGGTGGTGGTGGTCGGCTACGGCCGGGTCGGCCGGCGCATCACCGCCGCGCTGGACGAGCGGCAGATCCCCTTCGTGGTGGTCGAACAGAACCGCGAGCGCGTCGAGCAGATGCGCGGCCTGGGCATCGCCGCGGTGAGCGGCGACTCCACCGACCCGGCGACCCTGATCCAGGCGCACATCGCCACCGCCGCCATGCTGGTGATCGCCACCCCCGACCCGCTGCACGTGCCGCGCATGGTGGAGATCGCCCGCACGCTGAATCCGGGCATCGAGGTGGTGATCCGTACCCACAGCGCCGAGGCGGTGCAGATCTTCCGCGGCGACGGCCTCGGCACGGTGTTCTTCGACGAGGAGGAACTGGCGCGCGGCATGCAGGCGCACGTCCTCGCCAAGTTCGCGCCGCCCGCCGACGGAGGCCATGCCGCCCACTGAGGTTCGCGGCGCCGGCATCCCGGCGGCGACCCTCGTCGCCCCGGCGCCCTGCCGCCGGGGCGACGCGCCTCTGGCGGTCCCCGGGCGGATCGGGTAGCTTCGGGGAAAGCCGACCAGCGGTAGCGCCGCTGCCGGCAGCCCCGGCGGATGCGGGACAGTCCGGCCGCCTCCCTCCACCAGCCTGCAAGGATGCGCCATGAGCACGCGAGCCCCCGATCGTCCGCCCACCGCCGCCTGCGTGGCGAAGCCGCCGTCCGCCGGCCTGGCCGGCTACCTGGACGGCAGCCAGCCGCTGTGGAAGGCCTGGCTGCTCTACTGGCTCGGTTCGGCGCTGCTGCTCGGCCTGCTGCTGCTCGGCCTGCAGTCCGTGCTGGCCGAACTCATCCTGTTTCTCGAGCGCGTCTTCGGCGTGCGTCCGGCGACGACCATCCTGCTGCTGGGCGTGCCGCCCATCGCCGGCTTCCTGCTGTTCTCCCTGCTGGCGCTGTGGCGCTGCGCGGAGAACACCGGCTGGCCGGCCTGGACCCTGCTGACCCGCATCCTCGTCGGCCTGCACGTGCTGTGGTCGCTGGGCCAGCTGCTGGCCATCTTCTTCTAGACGTCGCGCCCGAAACGCGCCGGCACCAGGCGGCGCAGCTGCCGGCCGACCACCGCACGGAAGCGCGCGCTGTGGATGCAGGCGCCGCCGGCCAAGCCGACCAGGCAGCCGAGCAGGGTGTCGTAGAAGCGCGCCTCGATCAGCGCGGCGACCGGCCCCTGGCCGAGGGTGGCGGCCTCGGCGAGGAGGATGGTCATCGGCGTGATGAAGATCACCGCGAAGCCGTAGTGGCGCACCACCGCCGTCTCCACCACGAAGGCCAGCAGCATCATCGTCAGGGTGATGCTCCAGGGCTCGAGCGGCAGCAGGAGCAGCCCCCAGGCGACCAGCAGGCCGATGGCGGTGCCGAGCAGACGGTGCAGCTGCTTGTTCCAGACCGCCTGCAGCGAGGCGCCCTGGATCACCGCCAGGCAACTGACCGGCACCCAGTAGGCCTTCTCCAGCTGCAGCAGCTGGGCGATGGCCAGCGACAGGCCGACGAACAGGCCGATCACCACCGAGTCGAACACCACGAAGTCGAAGGTCGGCACCGGCAGCGGCGGTGCCGGATCGGGCTCGCGCGAGCGCAGGATGTAGGCGCTGTAGAAGAAGGCGATCAGGCAGGCCAGCAGCGCCCCCAGGGCCACCAGGCCGACCATCAGCGGCACCTGCTGCCATTCCAGCGGCGTGTAGGCGCCGAGCGAGGCGGCCATGACGAAGAACAGGCTGCCGGGCACGCCCAGACCGTAGAAGCGGCAGGCCATGCTCACCAGGATGGTGACGAACACCAGCGCCGGCATCTTCAGCAGCGGCACGAAGTGGCTCAGCAGCCCCAGCGCATAGCAGGCGATCAGCGCGAAGGCCGCGGCCATCACCGTCAGCATGCGGTGGTATAGCGGCGTGCGCGGCGTGTAGAGGAACACCATGCCGCCCAGCGCGGCCACCAGGCCGTAGTCCATGCGCCCGAGCAGCGTGCCGATCAGCAGCGGCAGGCCGCTGGCCAGCGCCGCGGCGAACGGCTTCTGCCAGGGCCGGTCGCTGGGGTTGATGGTCACCAGCTGGCGCCACTGCGCCAGCAACAGTCGTTTCAGTTCCGCCCGCTTGCCCTGCATCGTCCGCTCCCGTGCCGCGCCCTGCCCTCCTTATCGCGGCAATCGCCCCGGCGATGCAAGAGGGTGGCTGGCCGCACCGCCCCGGCGGAAGGCTTTCGTCGGGCGCAAAGGTGCGGAATAGACGGTGCGGACGAATGAGTTAAGAGCTTAACGATCTAGGCCGCCGCGGCTATGCCCGACTACAATGCGCGGTCTTCTGTTGCATCGGAGTTGTCATGAGTCTTGCCCTTCCCGCGACGGCCGAGCGCCGCAGCAGCGTGCCGCCGGTGGCCGCGGCGCTGCTGGCGCTGGCCGCCCTGTCCCTGTACGCCCTGGTCGATGGCCGCCAGGCGGCGCTGTTCCTGATCGGCGGCGCCCTCGGCCTGGCCCTCTACCACGCCTCGTTCGGCTTCACCTCGGCCTGGCGGGTGTTCATCGCCGAACGCCGCGGCGCCGGCCTGCGCGCGCAGATGGTGCTGATGGCGCTGGCCGTGCTGCTGTTCTTCCCGGCCCTCGGCGCCGGCAGCCTGTTCGGCCAGCCGGTCACCGGCTTCGTCTCGCCGGCCGGCACCTCGGTCATCGTCGGCGCCTTCATCTTCGGCATCGGCATGCAGCTCGGCGGCGGCTGCGCCTCCGGCACCCTGTACACCGCCGGCGGCGGCAACGCGCGCATGCTGGTCACCCTGCTGTTCTTCTGCGTCGGCTCGCTGATCGCCACCCACCACGTCGACTGGTGGTTCGCCCTGCCCTCGCTGGCGCCGACCTCGCTGGTGCAGACCCTCGGCGTCGGCCCGGCGCTGGTCCTCAACCTGGCCATCTTCGCGCTGATCGCCGGCCTCACCGTGGTGCTGGAGAAGCGCCGCCACGGCGCCCTCGAGCAGCCGGCCGCCAGCGAGCGCCAGGGCCTCGCCCGTTTCCTGCGCGGCCCCTGGCCGCTGCTGTGGGGCGCGGTGGCGCTGGTGCTGCTCAACTTCGCCACCCTCGCCCTGGCCGGACGGCCGTGGGGCGTCACCTCGGCCTTCGCCCTGTGGAGCGCCAAGCTCGCCCAGGGCCTGGGCGTCGACGTCACGGCCTGGGCCTTCTGGCAGCTGCCGGCCAACGCCAAGGCGCTGGCCGCGCCGCTGTGGCAGGACGTCACCACGGTGATGGACATCGGCATCATGCTCGGCGCCCTGCTCGCCGCCGGCCTGGCCGGCCGCTTCGCGCCCAGCCTGAACATCCCGCGCCGCTCGCTGCTCGCCGCGGTGCTCGGCGGCCTGCTGCTCGGCTACGGCGCGCGCCTGGCCTACGGCTGCAACATCGGCGCCTACTTCAGCGGCATCGCCTCCGGCAGCCTGCACGGCTGGCTGTGGGTGGTCGCCGCCTTCATCGGCAACAGCCTCGGCGTGCGCCTGCGCCCGCTGTTCTTCCCCGGCGAGAAGCCCAGGGCGACCCTCGGCGGCTGCTGACCGCCTGCCGCTTGTGGGGATCAAAAGCCGCTGCTTCCGCAAGGGGGCAGCGGCTTTTTGTCGGGCGCGCGAACGGCTGACGCCAGGCCGGAACGTCGACGCCGCCCGCTTTCCGGCGGGCATTCGTCGGCGTGCGCCGCCTGCGGGGAACGCGGCCGGTGGCGGATGGTCTGCGCTCGGTCCGTCCACCCTGTCCCGGGAAAACTCCCCATGCTCCGCCCTGCCCGTCTGCTGTCCTCCGGCCTCGCCGCCCTGCTGCTGCTCGCCTCTACCGACGCCTCCGCCGCCACCGGTTCGCACCTCGACCGCGGCGAGGTGCGCGACCTGCTGCGCGTGCACAACCGCGCCCGCGCCGAGGTCGGCGTGCCGCCGCTGCAATGGTCGCCACGGATCGCCGCCAGCGCCCAGCGCTGGGCCGACCGCCTCGCCGACACCAGCTGCCGCATGCAGCACAGCCGCGGCTCCGGCTACGGCGAGAACCTCTACCGCGCCACCGCCGGCTACTACGAGGTCAAGGACGCTGCCCTGGCCTGGGCAAGGGAGCGCCGCCTGTACCGCGGCGGCCCGCTGCGCCGGCACAACTGGGCGCCCAGCGGCCACTACACGCAGATGGTCTGGAGCGACACCCGCCAGCTCGGCTGCGGCGTCAGCGAGTGCGACGACAAGATGATCGTGGTCTGCCACTACGACCCGAAGGGCAACTACCTGGGGCAGGCGCCGTACTGAGGCGATCACCGGTGCGACCGGTGGCTGCCAGGCTGCGGCGTGGCTGCCTGCCCTGTGCACGCCCCGCGTCCGGCCGCGGGAGCGCGGGCACGATCCGCGGCTGGGCCAGGCCGGAGTACTAGACTGAGCCCATCGAATGGCCACTTCGTCCAGAGGCGGGAATGTCCGGGGCTGCTCCGATTGCCGTTGTGCTCATGCTGCTCGCCGGCTGCGCCGCTCAATCCGTACCCGTGCCGCGGCCGCAGAGCACGCAAAGCGCCGCGGTGGGCATGGCGCTGAAGGTTCGCATCTCCGCTCTGGCCACCTACCGGGCAGACGGTGCGTATTTCGTCAGGAGCTGCGCGACGGGCGCCGGCGAGGCATGCGAGGAGCGGCTGACAGGTTCGAACTACGGCAAGGATGGCCGCCTCTACCTGCTGAACGCCGAGCCCGGCGAATACCGGGCGGTTGCCGCGGTCTTTCGCTCGGGCATGCCGGGCGATCGGAGCCTGTATTTCGTCTACTTTCCCCGCGCCATGGCCGACGCCTCGAAAGTGCAGGTTCGGCCCGGACAGTTCGTCCATGCCGGAAGCTTTCTGCTGTCGGCCTTTCCCGGGCTGTGCCCCGGCAAGGCCGAGCCGGCCCAGCTGAAGTACGCGGAAATGATCGAGCCGGGCACCCCGAAGTGCGGATTCTTCAAGACCCTGCTGCACAAGCTGGCGACCGACGACCACCTGTTCATCGGTGGCACGGCATATCCGGTCGGTATCCAGACCTTTCACTATCGCGGTGACATGTTCGAAAGGCGGGCAGAGCCTGCCGCTGCGCGCGAGTTCAGGAAAGCCGCCAGAAGCGACCTGACAGGCGGCTGGTGGCTTGTCGGCGACTGAGCCCGGGCCGGAGCGGGGCGGCAGGCCCCGGACGGGGGGCTCACTCCCCGTGCAGGGTCACCACCAGCGTCCGCGCCCCGCCGTGCTCGCGGTGCTCGCCCAGGTAGATGCCCTGCCAGGTGCCCAGAGCCGGCCGGCCGTCGCTGATCGGCAGGCTGAGGCTGCTGCCCAGCAGGCTGCTCTTGATGTGCGCCGGCAGGTCGTCGCTGCCCTCCAGGGTGTGCTGGTAGTACGGCTCGTCCTCGCGCACGGCGCGGTCGAACCAGGCCTCGAAGTCGCTGCGCACCGTGGGGTCGGCGTTCTCGTTGAGGGTCAGCGAGGCGGAGGTGTGCTGGATGAACACATGCATCAGCCCGACCCGCATCTCGCGGATCGCCGTGCAGTGGGCGAGGATCTCGTCGGTGACCAGATGAAAGCCGCGACGGCGGGGTTTGAGCTGGAAACGGTATTGGTGCCACATGGTCCGGTGTTCTGCAGTCTGGAAATCAGGCGCGCAGCGGATGCGCCGCCAGGTCGAACTCGGTAATCACGGGTTTCACTCAGCCATGCGCCGGTGCGGCATGCAGCCTGAGCCCCAGCGCCTTGACCACCTTGAGGATGGTGCCGAACTCCGGGTTGCCCTCGCCGGACAGTGCCCGGTACAGGCTCTCGCGAGACACCCCGGCATCCCTCGCCACCTGGGTCATGCCGCGGGCACGGGCGATGGTGCCCAGAGCCTTGGCGATGAAGGCAGGATCGTCGCCAGCCTCTTCCATGCAGGCGTCCAGATAGTTGGCCATGTCCTCTTCGGTCTTGAGGTACTCGGCGGAGTCCCAGCGTGAGAATTGCTCGGTCATGGGTTTTGCTCCTTCCAGGCCCTGGCGATCAGTCGGGCCTGCTTGATGTCGCGGTTCTGGCTGCTCTTGTCGCCACCACAGAGCAGGATCACCAGCTGGCGCCCCTGCTGCATGAAGTGAACCCGGTAGCCCGGGCCGTAGTCGATGCGCGCTTCGCTCAGACCATCGCCAATCGGTTTGGCGTCGCCGAAATTGCCGTCGGCCATCCGGTCGATGCGTATCTGGATGCGCACTCTCGCCCGGCCATCCGCCAGCGCGGACAGCCATGCAGAAAAGGTCGCACTACGGATGATCTCGGTCATGCGTCGAGTGTAGCCTTTGGGCTACGGTGCTGCAATGGCCCGCCTGGCGGGTGGCGGACGCAGCACCCGCTACAGGATCGCCGATGCGGAGCAGTGGACAAGGCTGTGCCGTTGTCCAGCCTACCGGCTTCAGCGGCCTTGATGAGTCCCTTATTAGGACCTATCGTTCCCGAATAGGGACTCTTAGGGACTGCTATGCCGAACATTCCACTGAGCGACGCGCTGTTCACCGCGACCCAGCGCAAGGTGCTGGGGCTGTTGTATGGCAACCCGCAGCAGAGCTTCTACGCCAACGAGATCGCCCGCCATGCGCAGGTCGGCAAGGGCAGCCTGATGCGCGAACTGGAGCGGTTGCAGCGCGCGGGCATCCTGAGCATGAGCCGCCAGGGCAACCAGACCCACTACCGTGCCAATCCGGACTGCCCGATTTACGCCGAGCTGCTCGGCATCGTGCGCAAGACCTTCGGCATCGCCGCGCCGCTGCGCGCCGCCCTCGCCCCGCTGGCCGGGCAACTGACGTGGGCGTTCGTCTACGGCTCGCTGGCCAAGGGCAGCGAACATGCCGGCAGCGATATCGACCTGATGCTGATCGGCGACGGCCTGAGCTATGCCGAGCTGATGGAGCACCTGCTGCCGGTCGAGGAGCAACTGGGGCGCACCATCAATCCGACGTTGTACACTCCGGACGAATGGCAAGCCAGGAAGGCCACCGGCAACAGCTTCGTGCTGCGCGTGGCGGAACAGGACAAGATCGAGCTGATCGGCCACGATCCGGAGGGAACCGAACATGGGCGGTAACGACAACCTGGAAAATCTGCTGCGCAGCGGCGGCCTCAAGGCCGAGCCGCCGGACCGCAAGGAGTGCGAAGGGCTGCTGCGCTCGGCCATCGACCGCCTGCAGGACGCCCACAACCCCGCGCTGTCCTTCGCCAGTCGCTTCGACCTCGCCTACAACGCCGCCCATGCTCTTGCTTTGACAGCTCTGCGCCTGCAGGGCTATCGCTCGGACCGTCGCTATCTGGTGTTCCAGTGCCTTACGCACACCCTGGGAATGGGCAAGGTACAGGTGCGCCTGTTCGCACTGTGCCATGAGCGGCGTAATCTGGCGGAGTATGAGGGGTATATGGAGGTGGATGAGCCGCTGTTGGCCGAGTTGATTGTGGCTACCGATGCCCTTCTGTGGTTAGTACAAAAGGCCTTGAAGGATGCTTGGCTTTCATAAATAAATATATCTACTTTTAATTATTTATCCAATTTTAATCTTGGTTTTCCCGATGAGCCGAACTCTAGTTTTTAAAAATGACCGACATTACAGTACTGACGAGTGGGGGTTCGTTATCCCTGTGGCGGTGGAGGATGACGAGGGCGGATTCACTATCGCCCGTCCAGAGGATTACCCAAACAGTAACAAAATTTACATAGGTCGCGAGTTCCAAAAGATTTTCGAGAACTTCGCTGAAGGGGAGCTATTCGCTCTTACAGAGGTCAAGCTAAACACCAGCTTTGTGGAAAACGATGGACCGAACCGCTGTCAGTGGGTATCGGCTGGTTATCACAGCGTCACGTTGCCGGCGAGCACCTATGTGCCCATAATCGCCATGGAATTACCCGATCTCGCGACGGGTTGTGTCGGTCAGGCGCCGGCTGCTTATGTTGGAAATAAGCCGTTCTTTATCCTGAGCCAAGGTACTGTGACGGGGCCGTTCGTGGTGCAGAAAAGCGACGATGAGACTCTCGTCACGCCATATAAGTCAAGCACTCCTCTTGCCTTGCCAAAGAACTTCGTTGCCCGTTTCGATATGGAGGCGTTGGAGCGGGCTGGGTTGGTTCTGACTACCTTCGTGACCGGGACAAAGCGGCAGTTTCTCACCTCGCTGCAGCGAGCTAAAGAGAGGCTCGACTACAAGCAGGAGGACTTCACTTCAGATGCGGAGTTGGTCAAGGAGTTCGCCGACAATGGTTTCGGCCGGGGCATCGCCAGTCTATCCAAGGCCGAGGCGCGGAAGCTGCTGGCTGGCCTCAGTGAGTATCGCAAGCGGAATAAGACTTTCAAGGATAACGACAAAACCCGCCGCTTGGAGAGTATTCTCGACCAGTACCTAGCATTCCCGGGTGTCGGCAACGATGTCATCCAGAGCTACCTGCAGACCAGCGAAGGCAAGGCATTTATCGAGAGCTTCGCTCAGGCACAGAAGCAGGAATTACTGAGAGACTTCATCAAAGACCTGCAGGGCCGCGCGGATGACCAACGCGCGGAGATCGAACGTCAGACCGCCGAAGTCGAACAAAAGCTTGAGGATAAGAAGAGCGACCTCAAGCGTCTAGAAGACAGCTTCCAGCGCCGCCAGCAGGAAATCGACGAGCAGATCCGCCAGTTCAACGAGAAGCTCAAAGAGGAGAAGGAAAAGCAACTTCGCGAAGCCAATCAGCAGCTGGCGGCTGAGCTTGAGAGTCGGCAGAAGCTCTATGACGAACTCAAGGAAGCTATTGAAGAATGCCGCACAGTCGCCCAACGAAAGAAGGCGCTGAAGGAGATGGAGGAGAGGATTGATGGGCTGCACAAGGTCGAGCAGTACTTGCAGCAAAGCATCGACAAGAAACAGCAAGTCTACTCCAGTATCAACGTGGCTACCGACAAGATGGTCGAGATAGACGCGGTCAAGAAATTGCTGAACGGTGTGTCAGTCACCGAAGAACAGGCTGAGATAGTCCCCGTGAAGCTTGTGCAGAGTGCGCTGATGGTTTCGCCGGACGCACGCACGAGCTATATCGCGGAGCTGAAGGGGCACTTCGACCGAACTGAGGGGCGTGCGTACAGCTACGACGAGGTCGCCAACTTGGTAGTGACGGTGATGCAGAACTACCTGACCATTTTTGCGGGGCCGCCTGGCACTGGTAAGACTTCCTCTGTCGCCCGTCTAGCTGACGCAATGGGGCTGGTTGCGAGGAGCAAGGACGCCCTGCAGACCGACAACTTTCTGGCAGTGCCGGTAGCACGTGGCTGGACCGCAAGCCGCGAACTACTAGGATTTTACAATACGCTCAAAGGCTGCTATCAGCCATCGCGCAGCGGTCTCTATCAGTTCCTGCAGGCCTTCGCCCGCCAAGCTGCTGATGACCCTGATTGCGTGGACGCCCTCAAGCTGGTGCTGCTGGATGAGGCTAACCTGTCCAGCATTGAACACTATTGGTCGGACTTCCTGCTGATCTGCGACGCCTTTGAGAAGGGAGCGCGGATCAACTTGGGTGGCACAAGTCAGTCGACGCGGTTCCTGGAGATACCGGGTAGCTTGCGCTTCATGGGCACCATCAACAATGACGCCACGGTAGAAGGGCTGTCCGACCGGTTAGTCGACCGGGCGGCGGTTATCTATTTGCCGCACGGCTCGTCCTCGACGATCAGGAAGCTGCAAGAGGACGTGGTCATGGGTGCTGTCCCCTACGCGGAGCTGAGCCGGGCCTTCCTGCCCGCGGCTGACGAGGACGCAGAGCTGGACTTCGATGAGGCGCGTCGCCTGAGGGCGATCACCGAAATCCTGTCGTCACCGACCATCAAAGGAGGGCAGATCCACGTCAGCTACCGCAAGCGAAAGGCGATTGGCCGTTACATGGCGATTGCGCAGAGGCTGGACTATGTGGAAGTCGAGCCGCTGGACTTCGCCATCGCCCAGCACGTGCTGCCCTTGATCAAAGGCCACGGCCAAGGGCTGCGCGAACGCCTGCTTAAACTGCGCGACAAGCTGCAGGAAAACAACTTCGCGGTTTCCCGTAACATTGTGACCGGCATCCTGGAAGCGGGCAGCGACTTCTCCGACTCTTACTCATTCTTCTGACTGACGCCATGATCGAAATCGAAATTCTCAATGGTGAGCGGCGAGGGACGGTGCTGACCCTGGACAGTGCCGTGAATAACAGCGAGCCGATCACCTTGCTTGAAGATGAGGTGCTGGTCTTTCGTCTGAGGGAGAAGGAGGATATTCCTGACCTGGCGCTGGGGCTTCACGAGAATCTCGTGCGCTACACTAAGCGCCGCGCGGATGGTGACGACTGGATATACGAGTGGCTGCCGAAGGACCGGGGTAACGGCCGTAAGGAAGCATTCTTCCATAATTTCTACGGATTGGCTGAACTCTGCCTGACGCTAGTGCCGCGAGAGGACGCTCAGCATCCCTCGTTCGCTATTGCACTGCAGCCGATTGAGGTTTTGGCACGCAAGCTCAATGCGGATCGAGTTGCAGCAATGCTTGAATTCATGAGTAGACACGACGCTGCGCAGTTGGCCAGTGCGATCCGTATCACCCGCCTGCGCGCCGGCCATCGTCAGGGTGGACGGACTGTGGAGCACGTGCTCGACCGTATCCAGCACAATCTGGAGTTCCTCCGCCAAGTGCTACCATCGGTGGCTGCGCAGCCACTTCGGCGCCTGCATCTACGCCGAATAGTGGTGACGCCAACCCCGGAGACTCTGATCGACGAAAGCTCAATTCAGTGGATAGCCGAGAATCCCGACCACTTAATTTCTGCCTCGGACGACCAGGAGGCGGTCATCGAGCTGGAGGACGAGCCGTACGCCCTCGTTCGGGTCCTCGAAACCCAGTCTGCGGAAAGCACCGACCTTTACGAGAACCAAGTGATACACGGCTTCGTCGCGGTCCTGAACCAGGCGGCCCGGGAAATTCGAGCACGGTTAGTTGAGGCTGGTAGCGCGCGGCCGGGACAGACAGCGGCGCTGGACGGCTATGTTTCCTTTTTCACCCAGATAGGCCGCTTTTCGGCGACTATAAATGCCAACAAGATCCAGCGCTGTGAGGAAATCTTGTCCGAGCTGATACGCCTGCGCGAGTGGTTGATCAGGGTCGTGCCGGTCAGTCGGGAAGAGGCTGGGAAGCCGGCTTTCACTCAGAAAGCCCGACATACGCTGCTCTACCAGCAGGTGTTCCGCAAGGTGCTGCTCTGGCATAGCTATGGTGAACCAGACTGGAGCGTCCAAGACGAGCTGACTTCAATCAAGAGCATCGACAAGTTATTCGAGTATTACGTGCTTAGTCTGATTCGTCATCAGCTTGAAAAGGTCGAGATCAATGGGGTTTCTCTAGTTAGGGCTGATGAAGATGAAACCCTTGCGGCTATTGGATATCGCTTGGGGGATACCGCAATCCGCTTGTTTTACGAGCCTACCATTTGGATGGCCGGACATGTTGATGCAGTCGGGAAAGATTTGGTCAACACTGAGGGTTGGACCCGCTACGAGGACAACGACGGTCGTGCCAAATGGCGTAGGTCTCACTACCGTGCACGTGCGAACAATGGTGTCAATGCGCGGCGAACGCCGGACTATCTGATCGAGATCGCTCGGAAGGGGCAGCCAAGCCGCTATTTGATCATCGATGCTAAGTACACGACCAGCTTCCGTGCCTTCCACGATAAGCTACCGGAGCTGGCAATGAAGTACCTGCACGGCATCCATCAGCAGGGTACGGGGCTTAGCCTTACCAGTGCGCTGATGATCGTCAATCCGGATGATCGGGGCGAGACTTGGCATTTCCACACACCGGAATACTCGATCTACGGGCCTACTCCGGCGATGCCAGCACTGTTGGTGACCTCCGTAGACGTGGCTAAGGCTCATGAGGCAGAGTCCAACATCGGTCGGGATTTGCGACGTCTGCTGGAATTTAACCTATATGAGGTGCAATCCGCCGCTCTCGCGAGTCGAGATAGTAGTGGGCCGCTGCTACCGCTGCGGGCTATGTTGGCGTAGTGTGACTTTGCCGCAATATGCCAACATAGTGGTGAAAAGTTCTTGGCGGGACTGTGGGTGCTGGCGGCTTGGGCTAATAGGTTGCTGCAGTTGCTGCCCATTAGGGAAGGTCTGAAATAGCCCCGACTTCCGTCTTCGCCCTGTCCGGCAAGCCGAAAAGCGAAGGTCTCTTGCGTGAGTCGCGGGGCTATTTCAGCGCTCCCTGCTTTATTCCTTGCCCTTCACGGGCACCCTGTGGGCTACTGACCGCATCACGGACGCACCTCGCCTGCCATCAGCAGTCGTTTCCGCATCATCCAGAGGTTCGACAGGGCAAACAGGGTGACCAGTTGGGCCGTGTTCTTCGCCAGCCCAC
>JAEAMF010000877.1_pt1 | contig 28555 bp, 27 predicted proteins | sample 8958721 | NCBI WGS metagenome assembly JAEAMF01 (sample SAMN16933255, study PRJNA681124) | bioreactor sludge metagenome | isolation source: anaerobic bioreactor treating anionic surfactant - SDBS | place: India: Bengaluru | collected 2019-02-28 | reverse complement strand
CAAGGCGCGCGAAGGGAGGATTCCGCAGGCGTACTCGACAGTACGTCGAGGAATCTGACCGAGCGCAACGCCGTAGACATGCCCGGATCCGCCGCCGCAGTAGAAGCTTCATGAATAATCCGGGTTAAGCTTGGAGATCTGAACCATATCACCGTGAAAGACGGAGGCCGGATGTTGACAATCGGGAAGGATTTGCGGCATGGTAGAAATTCACACGTAATCCGCATAATTCATAAAGGTTTGTAGCGAGGGCACATGAATCGTAGAGTTCTGGCAATGGTGCTCGCCGGCGGGAAAGGAACCCGCCTTTTTCCTTTGACAAAGGATCGGTCCAAGCCGGCTGTCCCGTTCGGAGGCAAATACCGGATTGTGGACTTTGTCCTCAGTAACCTGGTTAACTCAGGAGTCTATTCCACATATGTTCTGACCCAGTTCAAAAGCCAGTCGCTGCTCCAGCATCTGAGGGACACATGGCAATTTGGGAGTCTCCTGCCATACCAGTTCATCGTGCCTGTCCCGGCACAGATGCGTTCGCCGGATGAAGCATGGTATCAGGGCACGGCGGACGCCATCTTCCAGAACATCGACTTGATCCTGCGCGCGGAACCGGACCTGGTCCTCGTATTCGGGGCGGATCACGTCTATCGTATGAACATCCGGCAGATGATCGAATTCCACAATGAAAAAGGGGCGGATGCGACGGTTGCCGCCGTTCCGATGGCCAAAGAGCTGGCTTCTGAATTCGGCGTCATCGAGTTGGGACAGGACGAACGCATCACATGTTTCCACGAAAAGAGGATGGATGCGCCCACCATGCCGGGGGATCCGAACCACGTTTTTGCCTCGATGGGCAATTATGTTTTCACTACGGAGGTCCTCCTGCGGGAATTGTATGCGGACGCGGCCAACGAACAGAGCAGCCATGACTTCGGCAAGGACATTCTGCCCAGCCTGATGCAGCGGGCAAATGTGTATGCATACAACTTTTCAAACAATCGGATCCCCGGAGATCCTCCGGAAGTTCTCCCGTATTGGCGCGATGTCGGAACGATAGACGCCTTTTATGAGGCCAACATGGATCTGCGTGCGATCACTCCGGCACTGAATCTTTACAACTCGCAATGGCCTTTGGGGCCCACGCGCGAAATGTTCCCGCCGGCCAAGTTCATATTCGACCTCGACGAGCGTCGGGGGCACGCGATCGATTCCATCATTTCCGGCGGATGCATCCTTTCCGGCGGCCTGGTGCGCAATTCCGTGCTTGGCCGCGCGGTGCGCGTTCACTCGGGAGCCTTGGTGGAAGATTCCGTCATCTTCGACAACTGCGATATCGGGCGGAATGCTAAAGTACACAGGGCCATCCTCGATAAAAACGTTGAAGTGCCGGAAGGCGCAGCCATCGGCTATGATCTGGAAAGGGACCGGAGCCTGCATCATGTTTCCGAGACCGGGATTGTTGTCGTGGAGGGAGCACGCTCGTCGGTGGAAGTAACGGTGCTGCAGCTCGGTTCCGCAATCGAAAGAAGAAAAAAAAGAAAGTCGGACGCGCCTTCTGCGGATTGAATGGCAAAAATTCAGTACGCAGCAGAGCAAATGCACCCTCTGATTCCCATAGGAGGCGTCTATGTTTCAGGTAAAGGCAACCGTTGTGGGTTTTATGGGTGATGAGGAAAAATACCCGTGTCACTTTCAACATAAAATCGGCGATGAGTTTATCTACGATGGGGAGAAATATATCGGCAGGATATGTCCCGGATTTTCGGCGGCACTGATACCCCGGATGATGGATTTCTTTGCCGCCGGACCGCGCGCCGTGCCTTCTCCTCAATATTACTACGCCTTCTGGTATGCGCCGGTAAGCCGCAGGGACGCGACAAAGAAGACCTATGACGGAATCGGCTTCCGGAATGTCCTTGAGACGGCGGTCGAACCGCCGCGCCATATCGCTAACCTTAAGCCGAAGCATGCGTTCGAATGGCCGCCGCACGGTAAAAGGACGGTTTTCCTCGACAACTCGATTGTTGTCTGCGGGGACACGCGCACATCCTTAATGGCGAAGGTTGAAGCGTTCGACCTTGCGGACAAGGGCGACTCCATAACATATTTTCGTAGGGAAATGTCCATCTTGCACAAGGTCCTTCCCAAGCCCGGAATCAAGGTGAATAGGATTCTCGGTGAATTCACCAAAAAGCAGATCGAGGATATTTATCCGGCGTTGAGCCCGATTCTGGTTCAGATCCTGTGCGAAGAGCTGGAGCTCACCGGCTACCTCAAAGTAGAACAAGGAAAGGCTACGGTTACGCCAAAAGGCGAAGTCAAGCTCGAAGCCTTCAAGAAAAGCCTTACCAAACAAGAGAGGCAGGCGCTCAGGATGTAATTCTTTTGCGGCAGGTTGCCGCCGCTTTGTGCGTTCCCAGTTCAGAGTTCCCGGTTTCCGGATTCCAAATAACTGTGAACTGGAAACTCTGAACTCTCGGGCAGGGGCAAGTTGCCTCACTATGAAGGTTAGAGGGAAGAGGGGAAAACGGATGAGACAGAGCGTAGGTTATTGCCTTGCAGCAGCATTGACGGCGGTTTTGGCTGCTGCTTTGGAAATCCCGGCGGAGGACTCAAGCTTTGATGGCCTCGCAAAAACACCCCCGATGGGATGGAATTCGTGGAACAAGTTCGCGTGCAACGTCAGTGAAAGCCTGATCCGGGAAACCGCGGATGCTCTTGTGGCCACGGGAATGAAAGATGCAGGCTACGAGTATCTTGTCATCGACGATTGCTGGCAGGTTTCGCGTGACGATGCGGGCAATATCGTCGCGGATCCCAAACGCTTTCCCTCAGGAATGAAGTCTCTTGCGGATTATGTTCATTCTAAAGGATTGAAATTCGGTCTCTACTCCGATGCCGGCACGGGTACTTGCCAGAAGCGCCCCGGCAGTAAGGGTTTTGAGGAAAAGGACGCACGGCAATACGCGGCGTGGGGGATTGATTACCTGAAGTACGACTGGTGCAACACCGAAGGAATGGATACTCGCGAGGCGTATACGAAGATGAGACGCGCATTGGGAACTGCGGGCCGCCCGATCGTGTTTTCAATTTGCGAATGGGGCAGTACGCAGCCCTGGTTGTGGGCGCCCGGCGTAGGCCACCTGTGGCGCACTACGGGCGACATCCAGGACTGCTGGGATTGCAGCCAGCCGTGGGGAGGAATGGGACTCATCCACATTATCGATCTGCAAATCGATTTGCACCCCTATGCCGGTCCCGGCCACTGGAATGACCCCGACATGCTCGAAGTGGGCAACGGCAAAATGACAAATGCCGAATATCGGACGCACTTCAGCTTCTGGTGCCTTCTCGCAGCACCTCTGATGGCAGGCAATGATCTGCGAAACATGACACCCACGACAAAGGAGATCCTGACAAACAAGGAAGTCATTGCTGTCGATCAGGATCCTCTCGGCATGCAGGGACGCAAGGTCGCCGACGGAGGAGCGACCGAAGTATGGATGAAACCTCTCAGCGGGGCGGCGCGTGCCGTCATCCTGTTCAACCGGGGAAACGTGGTCTCACCCATGACAGTCGCGTGGGAGCAGATCGGGCTCGCGCCCGGAGTCGAGGCCAATGTGCGCGATCTGTGGGCTAAAAAGGACTTGGGAAAACTAAAAGGCCGATTCACGGCCAGAGTGGAGCCGCACGGCGTGGTGATGCTCCGGGTGCAGCCGTAGGTGAAAAGGCAACCGCACCTCCAATCGTCGGAATCGCTATCACGAACCGCAATCGGCGGTTGAATCAAAGCCGAATCCCGATATCGATTCCGATAGCGACATTTATGATTTTAGATGCCCTTCAAAGGCGTGGAAATAGCATGAAAAGCATTTGCCGATGCTTCCTTACCCTGCTTCTGTTTTGCTGTTGCGGCTTTTGCCAGGAAGTCCTTGATCTGTTCCCCGACTAATTTCTCCCTGCTACCTTGCTGATTTCTTCAGATTTCCTCTCGCCCCACAAGATAGAAATGCCCCAAAAAACCCGATTTGAGGAGACAGCAGCGGCGGTTCAAGGGCATAATCAGACGGTAGAACAGATGCGGATAAAGGTGGATGCTCCGTTGATCCAAAGGAGACAGAGAGCGATGCGTTTCAGACCCTCCATGAATAATCCAGCCCTAGTTTTGCTGTCGATGCTTCCTCTATTATGCCTGTTGCCGCCGCGGGGTTTCACGGCGGATCGCGCAGTCAAAAACGTCATCCTGATGATCAGCGACGGCCAGGGATTCAATACGGTTCGCGCCGCGGATTTCTATGCCGGCAAGAGGGCCGTCTACGAGGATTTCGAACACAAATATGCTGTGCAGACGCACTCCGCCGGCGAACGAGGAAAGCACGCAGGGGTGGCGTACAATCCGGACGGCATGGCGAAAAGCTTCGATTATGCAAAAGCATACGCCACGGATTCCGCGTCCTCGGCCACAGCCATGTTCTCGGGAGTGAAGATCTACGACCACGAAGTCAACTACACGCCTGGAAACATTTCCATCGAAACCTTCTTCGAGAAGGCGGCCCGAAACGGCATCAGCATCGGGGCGGTCTCGAGTGTTCCCTGGACGCACGCTACGCCGGCTTCCGTCTATGCACACAACCGGTCGCGCATGAATTATGCGGCGATAGCCGGAGAGGCGATTTACGGCGGCTACCCCTGAGCCGACAACGCGGATTACGATGCGCGCAATTACAGCGGTTTTTTTAAGGTCATCATGGGGACTGGACATCCCTTTTATGACAACAACGCCCGGCAGCGGCAAGCGCCCCGATATGATTACGTCGGAGGGGAGAAAAACTGGAAGGCGCTCACCGGCGGCGTCAACGGATGGAAGCTCATTACGACCAGGGAACAGTTCGAGCAGCTTGCCAAGGGACGCACGCCGGACAAAGTGTTCGGTATCCCTCAGGTTGCAGACACATTTCAATCCTACCGCAGCGGTTTGGGAGGCTTGAACAGCAAGGCGGAACCCTATTCCAGCCCGCTCAATACAGGGCTGCCGGATCTCGCCGCAATGACACGGGCCGCCCTGAACGTCCTGGACAACAACAAAAGGGGATTTGCCGTCGTCATCGAGGCGGGCGCCGTCGACTGGGCGAATCATTCCAACCTGGCCGGCCGCATGATCGAAGAGCAGCTGGACTTCAACAAAGCCGTGGAAACAGTGGTGGAATACCTCGACCGCAATACCAACGGAAACAACTGGAAAAATACCCTTCTCATCGTTACCGCAGACCACGAATGCGGATATCTCTGGGGCGACGGCCGCGTGGAGGGATCGACCTTTTTTGACGTTAATAAAAACGGCCTTTTTGACCACGGCGTCGACTACGCGCATGTCAAGGATAACGGTGCCGGCAAGCTTCCGGATGTCTGGTACCACTCCATCGGCCACTCCAATTCCCTGGTGCCCTTGTTTGCAAAGGGAGCCGGCGGCAAGCTGTTAGATGCCTGCGTGATCGGATTTGATACAAACCTCACTGCTATCTAATATCTTGATTCTTACTGGGCTGGGAAGTACATCGATAATACCTGCATTTATCGGATAATGACCCAAACCATTCAGGGCACGGCGGCTATTCCGTAAACCTCGTGAGGGGTAAGCAGACCGGCGGGCCGATAGCTGGGATACTTTCGGCATCCCTCCCCGCGCCCGACGATTTAAACGCGGACTGGGAAGGCCTTCTTCCGCCTGAACAGCGCAGTTCGGGTCTGGTGATGATCGCCGCGGCAGGCAACTATTTTGACATGTTCGCCGCGGAGCCGACGGTACACCCCCCGTTCGCTACTCCCTGCGATGGATGGAAGAACGGCGCGCAAACGACGGCCGAGAGGCTATTCACACTGGAAGGGGAAGAAAGCGGAAATGCCCGCCCGTGATTGTGCACCCAGGGGCCATGCTATTTCCAACCACAGCCCGCGTCGATTCCTGGTGAATATGGAAGCCGGCGTCGTCGTTGCGCTCTTTCATTTTACAGGAAGCATTCCCGGCTTCCACATATTCAAAATGAGAAACGGGAAGGTGGTGCTGGTCAATACCGTCATCGGCGCCTTGTCCAAACCGATTGGCTGACCTTCCGGCCCGGTCTGCAAGGAATAGCGGGACATAAGATAAAAAGAGGTTCGCCAGATTAGGTGTTGCTTGCTGCAAAGCTCAGATCCGCAATGGGATCCTACCAATCCGGATTGCCGCACTTGAAATTTAGATCGTCGTTGATGTCGCCGCTTCCCTTGTAGATCGCTACCTGTGGATACGAACATACCGGCCGTTTCTTGTACACTTTGCCGGCGGCGCTATAGTAAGCTGTGATCCGGTCCGGAGCGATGCCGTCCTCCCGCCACCGCCTCACCGCTCCGAGGGCGTCGAAGGTTCCCGGAGACTTTCCCGCGCACATGCCGAAATCGGGAACCATGAACAGCCGGAAGAAGTCCTTCGTCTGCTTTTCTCCGCCCATGGTTTTGACAACGCCACTGTAAAAAGTTGTGGCCATCCTAGGCGGTATCCAGGTTTCGTTCCAGGACTGATACATAAGCAGTTTGCCGCCGCGCGCCTTAAAAGCGCTTAGATCGGTCTGGTTCGTATTCATGACGGGGCCCAGGCGCGCGTCGATCGTGCGGGTATCCCGATCCACATCGAAGGTGTGGAAATCCCAATCCGGATTTTCGAATGCTATGTACTTGAAAAAGTCATTGTTAATAAAGAGCGGTTCGGGACCTTCAATCATTGCGTTCCAGAAAAGCTCGCTTCCGGGTTCAAAACCGGAATAGATCTGGGTGCCGTCGGCAAATTTGGCCCCCGCATAGATGCGCCGGACTGTTTCCACCTGGGGCGTAGTCAGACAGGATAATTGATCGGGCCCGGGGCACTGAATGGATGACGGATCAAAATGGCACCGGGTAGGATCTTCAATTGCTCCGTCTCTAACGCCGTCTTTGGCGTCGCAGGTATCTAGAACCGCCCTATGGAGTGCAGGGTATTTCGCCGGCGGAAAAAACGAAGGCGACTGAATGCCGCCTTTCAAGGCCACCCAGCCCAGATATTCCGAACCCGCCTGGAGATGCGTGAGATAAAGGGCTGGATCCCCGGCTACAATGCCGTCGAAGTCTTCGGGATAGAGTTGCGCCTCGGTGAGTCCCTGGCGTCCTCCATTATGGCAGCTATCCCAGTACGAATAGCGCGGTTCCTGGCCATAAAATGCCTGAATCAAACGCTTGGCGACAACGGCTGTTTCATGTACGGCTCGATGAGTCCAATCGACCAGTTTTTGTGGCTGGCCCATCGCCCATTTGTGACCGGGATCCTGATGCCCGGTATCAGTGGAGCTCGTCGCATAACCCTTTTCCAGGGCGCCGGCAAGCCCCTGGTATTTGATTGCTCCCTCGAAAGCGGGATTGCCGACGGCAAAGTACCGGGCATTCCATTTTTCAGCAGGCGGCATCCAGACTTCAAATCCGATACGCGAATTGACAGCCGGCTCAATAAAACCCGTTACGCGGCAAAACGGCGCCGTGATTTTCAGGCCCGAAGGAGTGCCGAACATTCCCGGTGTTTTTGGTGCGGCAAAGCCTGCAGGATTGTTTTCAAAAACGGCCGACACAAAAGTAACATTGGCATATTTCTGCTTGACCAGATCGGCACAGGAATCCTGATCTGCCGCCCGCACAGTCACAGTTGCCAGGCAAACGGTGAAACAAGACAGCCATAGCGGAAGAAAGCGTCGCTTCATTTCCATGTCTCTGCTTTGTAAAGCAAGGGCATCGAATCCAGCCGGATCAGATAAATGAATCCCAAGCGATTCGAAAACCGGCCGGCACGGAGATTCGGCTTGAAATCTCTGCGTTCAGAAACCGACCTGATTGCGCAGCGCTCCAATGATTAGCCCAATCCGTCACTTTGCGGTACCGCGCACGCACAATACGCGCCCTGAAGTGCCGCAACCGCCGCCGCCGCCGAGATTTCGGCCGCCGGAATTGAAGCAGAAGGTCCAGGTCTCCCCGCTGCTGTTCATGCTTCCGCTTAATACACAAGGATCGCTTAATGTCACAGGTCCCTTGATTTTATATTGCTTCGGCAGCTTTGAATCGAAGATGGCCTCCAATTCGTCGATGGTTGGCATGCGCCAGTCGGAATACCCGCCGGAACGCAAGCCGCTGCAATATTCGCTTGCCTGATTGGGACTCACGGAAGAACCGTTATCTTTCACATCCCATGTCAATCCGGTAGCACTATCCATCCAGATAGCCTTGCTATCCGCACCGGTCGCATGACTTGAATCTTGGCCCATCACCGCGAATCCGCCAACAAGCAAGGTGACTGTCACAGTCAGAAAAATGATTAAACCGTTGAGGATTCTTCTGCAAAACATAAAGCTGATCCTTTCTTGTGAATTTACTATACTGCAGCTATACCGTGAATGCGGTGTGGTCAGAACTGGCTGCAAGCATGGATCAGGCGGCCGTTCTGACTTTAACCCTCTCTAGTTTGGCCGTCGCTGCCGCCAAACGGAGATCGTGTTCGGCTTGAAGATTCATCCAGAACTGCGCCGGAAGGCCGAAATATTTACCAAGCCGCAGGGCGGTCTCGGCTGAGACTGCGCGTTTGCAGCGAAGCACGTCATAGATGCCCGGAAAATCCAGATCTTTTGCCAGGCGATAGGCCGTTATCTTCATTGGCTCCATGAATTCGGTCCTGAGAATCTCGCCTGGATGAACCGTCCAAGCCTTCTTAATTTTGCCCATTACATCCTTCCCTAATGGTAATCGACGATTTCCACATCGTAGGCATTGCCGTCCCGCCACACGAAGCAGATGCAATATTGATCATTGATTCGGATGCTGTGCTGATCCTTGCGTTGGCCGTGCAGAGCCTCCAGCCTGTTTCCGGGAGGAACATTCAAATTATCCAGAGTCACGGAGGCATGCAATAAGAAGAGCTTCTTCAATGCCCGCATTTTCAGAATGGCGGGAATCCGTCGGCTTCGCCCCTTTTGCCAAAGCTGCTCCGTATCCGCATCCCGGAAGCTTGCTATCATGGGGCAAATACTACTGCGATACGGTACTACTGTCAAGCGGTACTAGTTAAGCGTTGCGAAATCGATTAGAGACAACTCCCAAAATGTCCCGGTAGAGAAGTTGCTCGTTCAACCAGTTCGTCGTCACTTAGTACTGCCTTTCCTAATTACGGTGACGTATGCTGGTGGGTTCCTATTCTGCTGTCTTTAAGACTCTCAAGAGCCCACCAGCCCTTCGGGCGCCGGCGGGGCGGCCTCGTCTGCGTTGTCGCTCGGCCTCGACGATGTCCCCGCATCGCCTGCGGCCTCGCTCCTAGCATCCAAGGCCGCCGCGCTCGGCGCATACATCGCCGTAATTACGAAAGGCAGTACTTAGCCGATAAGTCGAAATCGGACAAGTGATTTTTGTTTCTGGAAAAGCGGATTGGCTGAAAAGCTGGGGTCCTTGACACTCTTTCCGACCCTGATCCCGAAAAGCTCCTATGATCGGCCCCTGTTCTGTGCTTTTTGTATTGAAAATCCGCGCTTTTTAAGACGTAATGCCTCTCAGGGGGTTCAACCCAAACCAAATATGGAGGAATCGCGCATGAAGTTGCGTATCGCTGTAATCGCAGTTTTGTGCATTGGCCTTCTTTGCGGTGTTTCAATACAGAGCAATCAGACCTATGCGCAGGGAAAGAAGGCGGCCTCGTCCAGTGGACGCGTGGTCATGCCTAAGATAACCGTTCTAAATCCAATGGGTACGCCGCCGCCGATCACGCTGATGCCGCAGGCACAGCGCCTGAACTCGCTGGACGGCAAGACCCTTTATTTTATAAATACCGGCTATATCGGAACCGATCGCCTTATGGCAGTCATGATGGATTGGTTCAAGGCCAATTATCCCAAAACCAACCTCGTGTATAAGGATAATCAGAGCGGAGCCCAATTATCCGCTGTAAGCAAAGAATTGTGGGCGGAAATTACGGAAAAGGGGGACGCCGCGATTGTCGGGCTGGGCCATTGAAGCCTCTGTGCTCCAGCGGCGGTTCGCCTCTCTTTTGATATCGAATCAAAAATGAAAAAACCCGCAGTGCCTCTCATCCTCTCCGATTTTGCAGAACAGGAAAAAGAGGTAGCTTACAACCTCGGCATGCCCGGCCTCCGCATTCAGTATTTCCGCGGTCCGGTCTGGGCCAAGACGAATGAACAGCTCAAGAAGCAGATTGTGGAAGGCAACAATCCGATTACCGGAAAACCGGTGATGCCGGAACTAGTGGAAAAACTGATCAAACCTCTGACTACCGAAGAAAAGAAAACCGGGGAAGCCAAGCGGGATATGGGCCCGGCAACCTATACCGGCACGCCGGATGAACTCCAGAAGTTGTTTCTCGAAAAGAGATACACGGACTTCCTGCCGGTGGTGTTGCCCACGGAAGATAAAGTCAATGAGATGCTGAAAGCCACGAGCCACGAGCCCGAAAAAGAACTCGGCAAGATGAATCCCGGCTCCGAAGCCGGCGAAACCTGGACATACACGGTAAAGGTTGCCGCCATCAACGCGGTCATGGCGGGCGCCAAACCGGAATATTTCCCTGTCATTCTGGCGCTGGGTTCAACCGGCATGACGGCCGTCAACGTTTCCGACAACGGCTTCATGGCGGGCGCCGTAATCAACGGTAAAATCCGCGACGAAATCAAGCTCAATTACGAGGAGGGCGCTGTAGGCCCCTATGCCCATGCCAATACAACTATTGGACGAGCCTGGAGCCTGCTGTCGATCAACGGCGGAAACTGCGGCAAGGTCGGAACGACCTATATGGGCACGATCGGCAATCCCATGAACCTGATCGGGATCATCATGGCCGAAAACGAAGAGAGATCTCCCTTCAGGCCGCTGTCTGTAAGACGGGGATTCAAAGAGGGTGAGAATGTCGTTACACTGTTCATGGGATGGGGCATCCTTTCCGCCAAGAACTGGGCCGCAACTGCCTGGGGGCCAAACATGGATTATCCCGGGATTATTAAGGAAATTTACAGTACGCAGGACGGATGGTTGTTTGGAACTTGCGCCGTTCTGAGTCCGCCGATCGCCAATTTCGTCAAGGATGCCGGATACGATACTGTGGAAAAGTTTACGGAATGGGTAACAGGCATGAAGCCCGGCGCCAAGCCCGACCTCCGCGGGAATCTCAACAGCGGCATGCGTCGCGCCGGCGGAACTTTCAGCGTCATCGTCACGGGTGGATCCAACAACAACTACTTCAGCATGGGCGGCATGGTGCCCTCCCAGTCAATCCAGATTGACAAGTGGCGGTAATTTACGTCCGCATTGACCGGAGAGAACTGGAGGTGACAACAGTATGTTGCCACCTCCAGAAACATAGGATTTCCCACACGTTGCCGAATTTTCAATAGGGGTAGGATGCGGTCTGAATTCTCCAGAGGAGAAGCTGTTTAACTCACGAAATCCACGTCATTGAGGAACGCCATGTCGAAACGACTGTTCTACGGTTGGTGGGTGCTTCTGGGAATATTCATAAGCTATACAGCCCTGGTGGGGGTTCAGGTCTACACGCTGCCTCTGTTTTACCCTGAGTTAAGAAACGAATTCGGGTGGTCCGAGGAGAGCATTACGCTCGCAGCCACCATTTTCTACCTCACGGGCGCTTTTCTCACGCCGATTGTCAGCCCGCTCTTTGACCGTTATTCCGCCCGGATCTTCATGATTGCAGGGGCTCTCATTACCGTCTTGGGCCTTCTCGCTTACCGTTCAATGCAAACGCTCCTGCAGTTGACAATAATTTATATAGTGTTGGCTCTATCCCAGGTCTGCGCCGGACAGGTGCCGACGATTTTGATTGTAACCCGCTGGTTCAGGAGATATCGGGGAATTGCGGTCGGCGTTACTTTGATAGGCACCAGCGTCGGTGGCGCCCTGTTCCCGCTGGTGTTCCGGCACGTTATGGCGAGCGGGGGATGGCGCGACGCCATAACGGTTTTCATGACCATTTGCGGGATAATGATGCTGCTTCCCTATATTTTCCTTATCCGCAGCCGCCCGGAAGACAAGGGGGAATTGCCCGACGGGGATTCCGTGATAGCAGCACCACCGGGTGCGCCCGCAAAACCGGAACGGCAAAGCGGTCCGACTTTAGGTGCGGCGCTGCGAAATCCCGCTTTCTACATTCTGGCTTTTGCCACCGGCGCGCTCTGGTTCACCATGAACGGCATTTACAACAACCAGTCTTTTTTCATGAGCGATGAACTCGGGCTTTCCAGAGATACCTACTCTTTGATCTTCAGCGCCATTTTCTGGTTCGCGATTGTCGGAAAGCTGCTTTTCGGTTACCTGAGTGATCGCCGCGATAAGATTCTCCTGATGTTCTTTGTGGTGGTGTTGCTGATCGTCGGGCTCGCTTTTCTCAGGCTGTCCAGCGCGGATAATGTGATGGGATTATACGGGTACGCTGCCGTCTTCGGCCTCGGCTTCGGCGGAACCTTCACGATGATCCAGTTGGTGATCGCCGAATTTTTCGAGGGGCACGCTTTTGCGCGGATCCTGGGAATATTGACCGCAGTGGATGTGGCCTGCGGCGGTCTTGCGATAACGGTGCTGGCCCGGATGCGAACCGCTTTCGGCGGCAGCTATCTTCCTGTGATAGAAATATTGATGGGACTGACCTGCGCGAACGCCATTATGGTGCTGTTTTTGTTCTGGAAGCGCCGCAAGTTTATCCGCCGGCTTTCACCCGTTTTGCCTGAGATCGGGTGATTCATCTGCGCCGCGGACGCTTTTTCGCCGACGCTCAAACGCAAGTTAAGGAGGGGAAGAGATGAGTGATAAGGATAACTGGCCGGGATTCTGTAGTCGGCGCGAATTTATCGCGTCGACGGCATTGATGGTTGCCGCCGGGAATTCCGCACAAGCATCGGGCAAGACGGCGCCGGTTCGGATTCCGCACGCCGTGATCCGGATGAGCAGCCCGAATTCCGCTCTTTTCGGAATCACGCCCGATCCGGTCATCGAGATCACGTATGCCGAAGTCCTGAATGTCCACGGCTACTGCGCGGGGGGCGCCGCATTTGCCTTCCGGATGGCCCAGGAAGCCTTCAAGGCTCTTTACGGCGATGGATTGCCGGTCCGGCAGGGCATCAAGGTAGCGACTTCGCACCACTGCTGCCAGGCGGGCGCCCTCGCCCACATCACCGGCGCCCGCACGAATTACGGCGCATTCCGCTCGCAGGGGGACCTCATGCTGCTCCCGGTGGAGGAGAAAAAGACCGTGTTCACGGACAAAGCGAGCGGCCGGGCCGTTACGCTTGGGATGCGCTTCAATCCGCATGACACGTTCGAACCTCTGTTCAAGAAGGCGATCGCGAATCCGGCGTTCGCTCCCGAGGTGCATGAAGCATTGAATGCGAAGATCGGCGAATATCTGACAGCTCCGGCCGAGAGACTGTTCACCATCAGTATCCGGGGATAAAAATCCACGATCCAAAATAAGCAGCAGGAATGAAAATTTCCAGGAATCCTCCCACAATCAACGGCGCGGCGGCCATGGCAGCGCCGGGGGTTCTCCAAACGCAAAGTTCACGGTCACTATGGTGCATCGAGTACCTCGCGAATCTTTTTGAGCAGAGAGTCCTGATCAAAGAATCAATCCGGTTTGTACGAAAAGGGAAAAGCTATTTATACTGAATCCAAACTTGAAGAATACATAAAAAGGCTTCCTAACTTTAAATCCCGATGGCCACCTAAAATGCTCCACTTAACTGCGCAGCCCCGGCAATAGAAAAGCTCTGCAAACGGCGACAGAACGTACAAGCTCCCATTTGTTTCGTTCACAAATGGGAGAGAGGATGAACGTTTTGAAGCCGTCGCTGAAAACCACGATCAAGATACTGCTGAGCAAGGGAATAAGTCACCGCGGGAAAGCGGGCGTTATTACCATGAAGGATGACCACAAAACGGCTTTCGTGGGCAGCATCAATGAAACCTACGCTGCCTGGCGCCTCAACTATGAATTGGTCTGGGAGGATGATTCAGACGAAGCGGTTGCCTGGGTGCAGGAAGAATTTGGGACCGGGCAGACAGGGAGAAAACCCTGATCCGAACAACCTGATGCAGTTCCTCTCTGAAATCTCCGGACAAACAAAAAGCATGCTGATGGCAACCGCCACGCCCGTACAGTTGTACCCTCTCGAAGCATGGGATCTGCTTAATGTTTTATCCGGAAATACGGAGCATATTCTGGGCAAAACCTGGAGTCATTGGCGAAGAGCCGATGAGGCCATCGACGCCGTGACCGGCCAGATCCCGATGCCCGAAGATGATCATGAATCATGGAGATGGATCCGGAATCCCATGCCCTTTTCGCATGAAGGCCGGGAATTTGAGATGACACGCCGTTCTCTGAATATCGGGGACGATGTTGCTGTAATCTCGGGCGATAAATGGGACAAGCTTCGGCCACCGGACCAGGCGCGCATCCGGTCAACGGCAGGAGCATTTTTTGCAGCCTACAATCCGTTTATCCGGAGCATTATCCGCCGCTCACGCGAGTATCTGGAAACTACAATGAATCCGGAAACCAACGAACCTTTACTCAAGCCTGTGCGGGTGGAATTGCTGGGCGAAGCTGATGATGAGGCGATCACGCTGCCGCCCTATTTACGGGATGCCTATCAGGAAGCGGAGGAGTTCTGTAGCCTCTTGGGGCACAGAGTCATGCGATCGGTGTTACAGCTTCAGAAAAATATCGTTCTGTAAACTTGCGGTCCGGAACTTGCCTGTTTATCGAGTTCAGTGATAGTGCAAAACATAATTTCGGCCTTAGAAAGCAATTTTGACTAGACCTATAGTGCAAAATGGCATCTGTGATTATTGCTTTATAACTCTGGTTAGTCTATAGCTTTGCCATATAAATCCAGGGAGATGAGCTATGTGCAAAATCGCATGCAGCTGCGGAGACAGGATTTATTCCACGGTTATTCAACGGGCTGTTATTCTGGTTATTTGCGCGGTCCTTTCAGGATGCGGTGGGCGCAAAAGCTCGAGCGGGTCCGGCGGGAACGTAGTTGTGCCCACAACACTCAACGCATCTCTTTCCCCTTCAAGGTTCATGGCCGGCAGTGATGTCGACAATATTTTGATTCTAGGAGAGGATTTGACGAAGGTTGCCTCAGTTGAGATAGATGGAGTTTGGACAGGAAGCAATTTTATAGATTCGAATACCATTAGTGTAAACCTGCCGTACCATATCAATCTTGCTGTGCCCGCAAACCATAAATTAGCACTGCGTAATGAGAGCAACAAGGTCGTGAAGACTTTGAACCTGGAAATATATGCGCCTCGCCAGGGCCCATTTCCGCTGAGAGCGGCGCAAGCATACCCTACAGATGATTCCTATGCTTCCGATTTTCTTCATGGGGTGGTTGTTGCCGCTTTGCGGGGAGGCGGCTCCGGGGATGTAGTTGCCTGCGGAGAAAGGCTGCATATTTTTCGAGGCCGCCCGGACGGCACCCTGGATCCGGATACAATCATGGATTTCGAGGGCTGCGGGGCTCTGGCAAGCGGAGACATAAACGGCGATAGTTACGATGACATAGCGGCCGCAAATGTTGTAGATGGGATTCCGGCGGCCATCATCCTTGTCAATGACGGCACAGGGAACCTCCGCAAAACGTCAACCATAAAACTTGAGGGTTCAAATCCTGGGACCATACTCCTTGAAGATATGAACGCAGACGGCAGGAAAGACTTGCTGATGTCGGTTAGAGATCCTCATGCCATTTTCATAGCGCTCAGCCAGGGAGAGTCCTTCGGCAGCCCGAAAAAAATCGCCTACCCCTTTTACGAACCTGAGTCATTGTCAGCTGCAGATCTTAATGGAGACGCGTTGAAAGACATCGTTTATTCTTACACTAATGGGTCAACTTCAAGGACGGAGGTTCGGTTTTTGCTTCAGCAATCAAGCGGTGCTTTTACCGACATATTAAGTTCCCTGATGATACCGGACACCCTAATGGGGAACGCAAGCCTTATCGACTATGACAAAGACGGCGTTCCCGATCTTGTGATTCAATCGTGTACCTTTGATTTGCAGGCGAGAATCACATTCGATGTCTACAAAAACCTGGGGAATGCATCGTTTTCAAAGATAACTACGATAGTGATGGATCTGGAATATTTTCCACAAGGGATCTACCAGATGGTGGCAGGGGATTTCGATAATGACGGGAATCCCGACCTGGCGGGAGTGTTTGGAGATCCCTATGACATGAGTCATGTCCTGTATCTATGGGGAAACGGTGCCGGTTCTTTTGCGCTCGAGAAGTTTTTTGGAGCATCACGATCCAATCTGGCGACGGGTGATGTCAATGCAGATGGAATACCTGATCTTGTCACCTTTGAAAACACCGGTATCGGTTCCGGCTCCTATGTTTTTCTTCTGCCAGGGAAAACCGGTCGAAGCGAAATCCCTCCGGTCGCTCTTTATGGCGATAGCTGGGGTGAGCTTTTCACAGTGGACTTCAATGGAGATGGGCTCCCGGATTTGCTTAAAACCGGGCACATATCTATCCCGGGTCAAATCTACCTGAGCGATGAGTTTGGAGGATTTTCCCTTGCCTCCGCCTCCGTTCCTGTTGAAGGAAAGTTGATCGCAGACCTTGATATTGATGGCAAAATGGATCTGATCGGGGCAAGCGATTCGGCGATCCTGATCTGGCCCGGTAATGGAAGTGGGCAATTCCTGGCGGTTCCCATAGAACTGCAGGTAGCGACTAGCGTTGAGATGCTTCAAGTCCTCGACATGGACAAAGACGGAAAGGTTGATATCATTGCCTCCAATCGTTATGGCGATGGAGTGATTTTCTTTTCGGAGGGCGCTCTCTCATACGCACCCCAGACGCTTAGATTCCAAAAGCCGTTTCTCCTCGGGGACTTTAACGGGGACGGCATCCCTGACATTACCGGTTCGGAAAAAACTTTGCTTGGCCGCAGCAACCGCGGGTTTATGGAGGTGGCCAATAAGCTGGGAGTACTCGATTATTCCATTCACCTGGCTTCCGGCGATTTCAATCGTGACGGCGCTCTTGATGTAGTCTATGAAGGAAACAACTTCATATCCATAGCCATGGGAAAAGGGGACGGGACGTTTACGGTTAAGGACATTTTGTCCGGCGTATTTACAACGCGTGGCATCGCTGTAAGTGATTTTGACGGCGATGGCCTGCCGGATATCGTCACCGGACTCCCGACGTCGTCCATCGTGGCGCTTTTCACCAACGATGGCCAGGGCGGATTTCTCAGGTCCTTCATGGCGAATGGAGGGGGGAGCGAAGTGGTCGCATCCGACTTTAATGGCGACTTAAAATCGGACCTTGCATTAGGGGGCCACGATATTGTTATCATGTTCGGCCAATGGCCTAGTGGAATCATGGATGAAAAATCAAGAAATGCCAGCCAAGGGGCTTCGCTCCTTGAAATCCCCGCGCGCAGGATACGTCAGTAGTCATCCAGTCTCCGGAGGCTTTCTCCATGATCGGCAAAACTGTTTCGCATTATCGGATCACCGAACAGATCGGCGGCGGGGGCATGGGCGTTGTCTACAAAGCCGAAGACCTGAAGCTCAAGCGCACGGTCGCGCTCAAGTTCCTTCCCGAGCAGCTGTCCCGCGACAGCCACGCCCTCGAGCGTTTCCAGCGCGAAGCGCAGGCTGCTTCGGCATTGAACCACCCGGGCATCTGCACGATCCACGACATAGACGAGCACGAAGGCCGCCGCTTCATCGCGATGGAGCACCTCGACGGGCAGACCCTGAAGCAGCGGATCCAGGGCAATCCGCTGCCCGTCGACGAGATCCTCGACGTCGCAAGCCAGGTCGCGGATGGCCTTGATGCCGCCCACGCGCAGGGGATTGTGCACCGCGACATCAAGCCCGCGAACATCTTCATCACGAAGCGCGGCCAGGCCAAAATCCTCGACTTCGGGCTGGCCAAGCTTGCGCCGGAGCAAGCCGCCGCAAGAACTCCGGCGGCCGCGACGTCCGGAGGCACTACGGAGGAGCTTCTCACCAGCCCCGGCACGGCCATGGGCACGGTCGCCTACATGTCTCCCGAGCAGGCGCTCGGCCAGGAACTCGACGCGCGAACAGATCTTTTTTCGCTTGGCGTTGTGCTGTACGAAATGGCCACGGGAGTGCTGCCGTTCCGCGGGACGACTTCGGCCGCGACCTTCAACGCAATCCTGAACTCTGCGCCCACTGCGCCCGTCCGCATCAATCCGGACCTGCCGGGCGAACTGGAGCGCATCATCAACAAGGCGCTCGAGAAGGATAGGACGCTGCGCTATCAGCACGCGTCCGACATGGACGCCGACCTGCGGCTATTGAAGCGGGACAGCGGATCGGGGAAGACAAGTGTCCAGGCGGCGGTCCCCTTCCGGCGAACCCGGCTGCCCATGTGGGCGCTGCTCGCGGCGGGCGTTGTCCTTGTTGGCCTGATTGCGCTCGGCACCTGGTACGCGCGGTCGCGGCCGGGCCGGCCGGCTTCGACGGGCAAAGCCGTCGCCGTGATGTATTTCACCAACCTTTCGCAGGACCGTACGCTGGACTGGCTGGACCGCGGGCTGAGTGAGATGCTCACCACCAACCTTTCGCAGGTGAAGGGGATGGACGTGCTTTCCTCCGAGCGCATCGCCGTCGCGCTGCAACGGATGGGCAAAAAGGAGTTGAATCCCGGCATCGCGCCGGATGTGGCGCGCGCCGCCGGCGCTGCGGCATTTGTGACCGGCGCGATTATGCGGATCGGGCCGGACCGATTGCGGCTGGATGTGCGCGTCCAGGACGTCGCGAGCGGCCAGATCCTGTTCTCGGACAAGGTGGAAGGGGAGGACGTCAAATCCGTTTTCGGGATGGTGGACTCGCTGACCGGGCGCATGGCGGTAAAATTCCTGCCCGCGGCACCCGTTTCGGCGAAAGCGCCGTCCGTCGAAGAAGGGACGACGTCCAGCGTGGAAGCCTACCGCCACTACCAGCAGGGACGCGACCTGGGGCGGCGTGTCCTGTTCAACGAGGCCGTGGCCGAGTATGAGGAGGCTCTCCGGCTCGATCCCCAGTTTGCGCTTGCCATCTGGCATCTGTCAGACGTTTACTCCCTGCTCGGCCGGCGCAGGCAAGCGGAGGCTCTGCTGAACACAGTGGAGACAATGCAGTCCCGGCTGCCGCGCGTATATCAGCTCTCGCTGAAGGTCCTTCAAGCCCAACGGGCAGGCGAAAATGAGGCTGCCATCCGGGCCATGGAGGCTATTTTGGCAGAATACCCCCGCGAGAGCGAGCAACGCGGGAGTCTCGCATGGACTCTGCAAAACCGCAACGAAGGCGAGCGGGCAGTGGCCCTCCTGCAGGAGGGACTTCGCCTGGATCCCAACAATCACATATTTCTGAACCAGCTCTGCTATGCCTACGCCGCGGCTGGAAACACCACGGCGGCTCTCGAGACTAATGACCGCTACCGATCGTTTCTGCCGGCCGATCCGAACCCGTGGGATACGCGCGGAGACATCCTCTATATAGGCAATAGGGTTGATGAGGCTCTGGCTGCCTATAGCAAGATACTCGAGCTCAGGCCGGATTTTTCCAACTACAGCACCTTTGGCAAAATCGCCCTGGTCTACATGGATCAGAAAAAATACTCGCAGGCTGAGTCCGCACTGCAGGAATACGGGCGGCGGTCGAAAGATGCCGGATTGCCATTTCTCATGGCGAGACTGGAAGAGTCCCGCGGGCGCGTGGAAAAGGCGCAGGAGCTCTACCGGAAGGCTGCCGCAGATCTCGCGCGGGCAGGGCGTTTGGAGGATGCGGGCACAGCGCTCATCGCACTCGAGCGCAATTCGTTTTTTCTGGGGACAAGCGCCAGGGAACTCCCCTTCATGCGCGGGCAGAAGCTCCAGGGAGAAGAAGGGTACGCTCTAGGCTATCTGGAAGCCGTCGGCGGGAACCTGGCCGCGGCCGAGACTGCAATCCGGGCAGGAGCTGCGGCACGCCATCGGGGGCCACAGGCATTGGTTTTGCCGCGCACTTGTTGCGAGATGCTGGCGGCGTTGGCGAGAGGCGACGGCCGCACGGTCGTGGCGGCGGCAGCCCGCCTCCCGGACTATCAGGACGCCAGCCTGCTGATGATGCGCGGGCAGGGCGAGTTGCTGATCCAGGACTATGCGGCCGCCGAACGACTGTTTCGACGTGCAATAAATGCGAATCGCGGTGCTACTGGCGGCACCACCGCCATCGCCAACAGCTCGCCGTTAATGGAAATACTCTGCCATTTCCACCTGGGGCAGGTCTACGAAGCGGTTGGAAAGCGCGAGCAGGCGATCGGCGAATACCGCGATTTCCTTTCGCGCTTCGAGGGATCGCAGACCCGCCTGCCGGCGGTCGCCGAAGCCCGCGCCGCCCTGAAACGCCTGAGCACAAAGTGATGGCGCGCATGCTTCAAGACTATGTTGGCTGGGGCTTCAGCCCGCGCTTGTCCAAATCTGCGGGCCCCGGCTTTGGCAAGGCGCGGTCGTTGCCGAAAACGCTTCCGGAGTCAAGCGGCTCATAAACCCGCATCAATCCGGCCCGGCCGGACTGGCACTCCATGGTCCGATGGCTTTGCCCTTGTCGTTCAGGAAGCGGGCCAGCGGCAAACCGGGCAGCGCTTTGAGGCCGGCAATGAACGCCTCGGCATTCATGGATAGGCGAAACAAGCTGACAAATTGCCTCCGGTTTCACGCGCCATGACGGTGTTACAGCTTCCGAAAAATATCTTATGTAAACTTGCGGTCCGGAACTTGTCTGTTTATCGAATTCAGGGATAATTTAAAACAGAATTACGGCTTTAGAAAGCAATTTTGAATAGACCTATAGTGCAGCCTCCTTGTGGCCGATAGCATCTCTGCTGACCCGCAAAGGGAGGTCTCCCGGCCCTGCCGGGATGAAAACCATTTTCATTATTACTTATGGAGGTCCCATGAGGCAGCGATTATTCAGGAACGCCGGATGCATTCTCTGTTTTTTTGCCCTGCACATACCATTCGGGCCGGGGCAGGCGTCGGCGCTGCAGCAAATAACCGATAAGGCGGCTCCGCCCGTGGCGCCCCGGGCCAGGAGTCTCCCGCCTGGCGATCCGCAAAGAGGCGCCCGAGGGGAGGATCAGAAAGCCTCCCCTTCCGTCGCCATCCGGGAGGTATCCATTACGCGCACCGCTGACGGGCTCTGGCGGTGGCAGGTTGAGTTCGGCCCCACAATCAGTCGCAGGATTGAGCCCCATACCGTCAAGGTTAGAGTTTGGCAGAATGCGAATGCGCAGCGGATGCTGGTGGATACCCGTGTGTATGACCGTCCGGTCATTCCCCCAGCAGGCGGAAGGCTGCAGAATGCTTTCTTTCCGTGCGGCCCTGAAGATGCGCTCCTTTTTGAGCTAATAGAGGTGAAAGCGGGAGGCGACGGCCTGAGTCTGAATGCGGAAAATGTGGTCGATCGGAGAACCGCCGCCTTGCCGCCGCTGGATGTGAAGATAGAGAGGCATCGTTATACCTTGACCGATCCCAGAGGATTTTCGGTCGGACTCAAAAACGATTCACCTTGGCCCCTGCTGGTGCGCCTTGTCCTGCGAGGAGGCCCTATGTCCGCGTGGACGCGGATTCGCCATACGGAACACCTGATCCTCCCCGCCAATGCGACTGGGGGAGTCCGCCACGCATGGGAATTTACCGACAAAGGCATGGGGAAGTACATGTGCCAACTGGAAACCCAATTCAAGGACGCTGCCACCGGGAAGGTGCTCTGGAAGGAAATTGAGCGCCAGGAGGGGAATCTCCCGATGAACAGATAGCGGGAGCGGGGATGGCCCTAATTCCCGGTTCTTGAACTCAGCCGCGGCGGATTCCTGGAAACATGATGGCGAAAGATCCGAACGGTCGGGCGCCACGATGTATTCGAACGGAAATCCCCGGTCGCGCAGGGCAACCGCGATCTGATCGGACCCGCGTTTGTTGACGCGAGGGTCGTTGGCTCCCTGCACAACCAGCAGGGGCGTCCGGATCCGCTGTGCCGAATTCAGCGGCGACTGCCGATCCAGCCGGGCCCTGCCTTCGGGAGTGGTCGGGTCGCCCATGCGGTGGTAGAATGTCGTGCGGGTCGACGGCCGGTGGCTTATCGATGTACGGGACGTGGCCCCCCGGGACTGACCCGGATCTTTCGAACTTGATCCAGTCGATCTCGACGCTCTTTCCTTCCCTGAGAATGACAAACAGGTTGTGGACGCCGGCAGGGCTCCCGGAAACGGGAGCCCCGACCGCGTTCCAGTCCGCCCCCTTGACAACATCCACCTCGGCGATCAGCGGCCCGGCCTTCCCGTCCATCCGGATTTCGACGCGGCCGCCGGTTGACGATGATGCCCGGACCATGACGTTGCGCACCTTCCCCGCACCGAAGTCCACCCGGTCGTATTGCACCCCATGGATAGGCGAAACAAGCTGCCAAATTGCTTCCGGTTCCACGCGCCATGACGGTGTTACAGCTTCCGAAAAATATCTTATGTAAACTTGCGGTCCGGAACTTGCCTGCTTATCGAATTCAGTAATAATTGAAACAGAATTACGGCTTTAGAAAGCAATTTTGAATAGACCTATAGTGAGAACGGCATTCTCGAGTTTCAGAAGATAGAGAATGTGGAAGAATGTGAAGAATGTGGACACCCATCTTATTGGAACATGCACATGGATCGGGTTGAGCGATGGGTGTCCAGGATATTGTAGCGACTGGATGCGGATGGGCGAGATCGCTGAAAGCTGCGGCCTCGAATGGCGCGGCCGCTGGAAACGAATGCCTGATCTCCCCCACATACAGAACACCTACGGCCTCACGCTCGCGGAGAGCAAGGAGATCTACCGCGCAGTGGGCGGCATCAAGGCCGTATGGGGTGAAATCACCGGAGGCAATGCCGCCTGAAGCTCAATTGGGAAGCTGTCGCTGCAGCGCGTCTCTCAAGCGGTTCATGGGAATGTCTGCATTGAAAAATACGGTGATGTCGGGATTATTCTCAGTATCGGTGCACTCCATGACGTCATAACTGTGTCCGCCTTTATGGGCAAGGCTCTGCTGTTTGAATGCCTCATGGATTCACGGCCGAAACCTTCAACTCCATTCTTGAAAAGCTCCATATCCCCAAAAACAAGGCGCCCCGGGACCCGCAGGAATAAATCCGGTCCCGCTGGGGACCAGGAAGGCCAAATCCTCCCGCATCGCGGCGGCGCGATCCGGTTTTGCATGTAGAAGCGAACCGGCGTACACTGAACCGCAAAATAAGGGGAACGACAATGAAGAACAAGACGATCCTTGGATTGCTACTCGCAGTTTGCATATGGGGCGGCTCCGCAAACGCGGCGCAACGCGCCACCACGTGCGACCGCGAATGTCTGCGCGGCAAGGTCACGCAGCTGCTGTATGCCTTCCTGAAACACGACGTGAGCGGACTGGCTGTTGCCGACAGCCTGCGCGTAACCGAAGACGGCGTCGAGAAGCCGCTCGCGAAAGTCGGTCTGGTCACCACGGTCACTCGCCTGCGCGGCTTTCGCCAGGACATCATCGACGAGCGCGAAGGCGTGGCCGGTACGCATGTTGTGGTTGAGGAGACCGGCGCGCCGGTGCTGCTGGTGGTGCGGCTGAAGGTCGCCGCGGACAAGCTGACCGAGGTCGAACTTGTGGCGACGCGCAGCAGGGCGGAAGGGCTCATCTTCAACATCGACGGTCTGAGCGCGCCAAGCGAAGTGATGAACTACCCACCGCGCCCCGAGCAGCTGTCGACCCGCGACGAGGCCGTCAAGGCCGCGCTGCACTATCCGACCGGGCTCAACGCCGCCAAGACTTTCGCCGATGTAAACGCGCCCTTTACCGCGAATGCCTACCGCTATGAAAACGGCCAGGTGATGGCAGGACCCGACTGCAAGTTCGCCCCCGGTTGCCAGAATATTTCGACGCAATCGCTCGCGATCTTCAAACGGCTTGGCGACGTTCAAACACGCGTCGTGGCGGTCGATGAGCGCATGGGTATCGTCTGGCTGCGCATGGCATGGGGCGTGCAGGAGCGCGGCGGAGACCAGCTCACCGTGTGGGAAACCTTCAAGGTCTACGACGGGAAAATTCACGCGGTCGAAGCGTTCATGCGAATCCTCCCCTTCGACAAGCGCAACGGGGGCTGGGAGTAGTGTCTGTCCGCAGAATGGAACCGCCTTCCTGCGGGAGGCGCCGCGGCACTCAGGCTCTCGGCAAAATTCCTCGGCGCAAAGCTTTGTTCACACGACAGCGGTTGCCTCGATCTCGACAAGCATGTCGGGATAGGCCAGTTCGACGACGCCGAGCAGCGTGGATGCAGGTTTGCAGCCTGCGGCCTGAAGGCGCGACAGGAGTGCTGAGGAGGACTCGACGAAGGCCGCGATATCCCGAGTGTAATAGTTCAAGCGGACCACATTCGCGAGTGGTAACCAATTTTCATATGAAATCCTTTGAATTCGACGCGAACAAGTACGCGGCAGGATCGGCGCACCAGAAGGAATGGGGCAAAATGAAGGCACATTCATATCATTCGCGTCCGGGGAGATTTTTGTTGAAAATGAACTTCGGAAACCATAATCTCCCATGAAAATTTTTGCCCGGAAGGCATTATATTATGCGGAATATGCGTCTCCTCCTTTGTGCCGGAATCCTTTTCTTCAGCTGTATACAAGTTCTATACGCCTCGGGGCCGCCGTGGAAATTCACGCTGAATGAGGGCAAGGCTGCGGTCTCTATTGGATTTCTGGCTCAGCCGCAGTTTGAGTCGCTCGAAAACGCCGCAGGCGCAGACAGTTCCAACAGTCTTTTCTTCAGAAGACTGCGGTTTATGGCAGGCGGAAAAATCGGTTCGAAATTTTCCTTCTTTGTTGAGAGCGACAATCCCAATCTGGGGAAGAAAGGGCCTGATGGAGAGAGAATAAACGACTTTTTCCTGCAGGATGCGTACGTAAACTACGCATTCCGGCCGGAGTTCCAGCTCGACGGAGGGATGATATTGGTGCCCCTTTCGCATAATACGGGGCAATCGGCCGCGTCGTTGCTGACCTTGGACTACGGGGCCTATTCCTTCCTGGCGTCCGATCCTACGCGATCGAAGGTTGGACGAGATTACGGTCTGCAAGCGCGAGGTTACATCAAAAAGCATTTCGAATACCGCGTGGGTGTATATAGGGGCAACAGAAACCACGAAGGAGAGTTTCCCTATCGCTACATGGCGAGGATTGTCTGGTATCCGCTGGAGGCCGACACAGGTTTCTTCTACACAGGAACAACTCACGGCCAGAAGAAAATCATCGGAATAGGCGGCAGCTTCGACCGCCAGGGCAGTTACAGCGCAAATTCGGTCGACTTTTTCCTCGACCATCCGCTCAAGAACGGCGACGCCGTTACCGTTCAGGCGGACTTCATTCACTATAACGGAGAAAAATCCTTCAAAACACTGCCAAAACAAAATGACTGGCTGTTGGAGGGCTCTTACTATTTCAAGAAAATCAAGCTGGGACCTTTTGTGCAATTCGCATCCAGGGATCTGAGCGATTCGGAATCGCCCGATGACAGGAAAATACAGGGCGGTGTTTCCTTTTGGATTCAAAAGCACAAAGTGAATATCAAGACGGGATACGGAAGACTGCTGAAGGATAATTCACCCGACCGCGCTCAATTCATGGTGCAAACGCAGTTTTTCTATTATTGATGCAATTGCCTTTACGGAAGGAACCCTGCAAAGCTACACTTCATGGGGATCAAAGACCGGAAACTGGTTTCCGGTGAAAGGATTGAGACTCATGAACAGGGCGCTTCACGTCATTGCTATCACAGCCGGAATCATTTTTGCCTCAATAGGACGGCAAACCTTCGCCTGCACGAGCATTTTGGTTACGAAGGGAGCCAGCAAAGACGGCTCCACAATGATCACCTATGCCATGGACAGCCACGAACTCTATGGCAAGCTTTCCCACAGGCCGGCGGGAATTCATGTCGCCGGAACGATGCGCGAGATATTCAACTCTGAGACGGGCGCTTTCCTCGGGCGTGTCAAGGAAGCCCCTGTCACCTACTCGCGTGTAGGCTACATTAACGAGCACCAGCTGGCTATTTCCGAAACGACTTTCACAGGCCGGGAGGAACTTGCGGGACCTGCAGGCATCATCGACTACAACAGTATGATGTGGATGGCGCTGGAACGCTCGAAAACTGCCCGTGAAGCCATAGAAACCATGGCTAAACTGGTCGATGAACACGGCTACGCATCGACAGGTGAGTCCATCTCCATCGCTGATCCCAATGAAGTGTGGATCTTTGAGATAATCGGCAAGGGCAAGGAACAGAAGGGAGCCGTTTGGGTAGCTATAAAGATCCCGGACGGCTATATCAGCGCTCATGCCAATCTGGCTCGAATCCGCCAGTTCCCTCTAAACGATCCTCAGAATTGTCTCTATGCAAAAGACGTGATCTCCTTTGCCCGCGAAAAGGGCTGGTTCAAGGGAGAAGACAAGGATTTCAGCTTCGCGGATACTTACTGCCCTCCCGACTTCAGCGGCTTGCGTTTCTGCGAAGGCCGGGTATGGAGCGTCTTCCGTCGCTCCGCCCCAAGTTTGAACCTCAGCTCCGATTTCATGAAGAGCGTCAAAGGCGCCAAGCTACCTCCGCTGTGGATCAAACCGGATTTCAAGCTGTCCGTTCGGGATGTCATGGAGCTCATGCGCGACCATTTCGAGGATACAGAATTTGATATGAGAAAAGACGTGGGCGCCGGTCCGTTCGAGCTGCCCTATCGCTGGCGTCCCATGGAGTGGGAACTGGACGGCCAGAAATACCTCCACGAGCGCGCCATCAGCACGCAGCAGACAGCGGCATCGTTCGTCACGCAGTCCCGCTCATGGCTGCCGGATCCCGTCGGAGGGATCATCTGGTTCGGGATGGACGATTCCTACAGCAGCGTTTACGTCCCGTTCTACTGCGGCCTGCAGGAGGTGCCAAAATCGTGGGGCGAAGAATCGGGCAGTTTCGACGAATTCAGCTGGGACAGCGCCTTCTGGATTTTCAACTGGGTGGCGAACACGGCCTATGGCCGCTACAGCGATATGATCGCGGATATTCAAACGGCCCAGCGTGAACTGGAGGCCAAGTTTATTGCCGAACAGCCGGATGCGGAAATGAATGCGCTCAAGCTCTACGAACGTTCCCCGTTCCAGGCCAGGGAATTTCTGACTCAATACAGCGCTTCACTGGCCAACCTTGTCCTGGCGCGATGGAAAAAGCTCGGGGAATTCCTCCTTTGGAAGTACCTGGACGGCAACATCCACACCGACAAGGGCATGAAATCCAGGCGCGAGCATCCCCGCTATCCGGACGCCTGGTACCGCCGCATCGTTCAGGAAAAGGGGGACACTATCAGAATGCCCAAAGAGGAAGGCGGCCACTGATAGTGCCACTGCAGCTCCACCGGCATCCGCTTTCATTCGTTGTCAATCATCCGTCGATGGTGTTACCAAATCATGAGCAACGAAAATAAATCCATTCACGACTTCGACATAAATCTGATCTGCGAATATTTTTTGGGCGTTGAACGGCAGGGACCCGGCTGCCCGGACGCCACCCTGAAAGCCTTGAGTTATATCGATAATCTTACCGGCGAATCGCGCATCGCCGACCTGGGTTGCGGAACCGGCGGCCAGACGATGGTGCTGGCCCAAAACGCGTCGGGACAAATTACAGGCATCGACTTGTTTCCAGGTTTTGTGGACCGGTTTAATTCAAACGCCCGCAAACTGAACCTTCACGACAGGGTGAAAGGCATGGTCGGCTCGATGGATAGCCTGCCTTTTCAGCCTGAAGAGTTCGACCTGATTTGGAGCGAAGGGGCGATCTACAACATCGGTTTCGAACGGGGCCTGAACGAGTGGCGGAAATTCCTGAAAGCCGGCGGCCACATCGCCGTCACCGAAGCTTCGTGGTTTACGGCCGAACGGCCTGCTGAAATCGAGGAGTTTTGGATGGATGCCTACCCTGAAATCGACACGATCCCCAACAAGATTGCGCAGCTGCAAAAAGCCGGATATGCTTTCGTGGCTGCCTTTATTCTGCCCGAAAACTGCTGGACGGAGCATTACTACATCCCGCAAGCGGCGGCGCAGGAATCCTTCCTGAAAAAACACGCCGGAAACAAAAGCGCAGAGGAACTCGTCGCCAACGAACGCCGTGAAGCGCAGTTATACGACAGGTACAAACAGCATTACGGATATGTGTTCTATATCGGGGAAAAACCGTCCTATCATAAAAATCCGTGAACCCAAACGGATTGGATTCATGGGATCCTTCCCCTCTTGAACAAGCTGTATTAAGCCATACACGGCGTCGGAAAGAATTTGCCATTTATGATTGGTGATCACTACTGTCCCGTTAAGGACTGGTTAAAATGCCACAACATTAAGC
>JAEAMF010000868.1_pt1 | contig 28668 bp, 28 predicted proteins | sample 8958721 | NCBI WGS metagenome assembly JAEAMF01 (sample SAMN16933255, study PRJNA681124) | bioreactor sludge metagenome | isolation source: anaerobic bioreactor treating anionic surfactant - SDBS | place: India: Bengaluru | collected 2019-02-28 | reverse complement strand
ACCAACGACCTTCGGGTTATGAGCCCGACGAGCTACCAGACTGCTCCATCCCGCAACAACATTGCAAAAAATTAATCTCACCTTAAATTATCAAAGTGCTTATTTTAGTTTACATCTAAAATAAAGATTGGTAGCGGGAGCTGGATTTGAACCAACGACCTTCGGGTTATGAGCCCGACGAGCTACCAGACTGCTCCATCCCGCATCAACAGATTTGCTGCTTACACCAACTTATGTTCTGGATTATAAGTTGGTGCGGAAGGGGGGACTTGAACCCCCACGCCCGAAGGCACTACCACCTCAAGGTAGCGTGTCTACCAATTCCACCACCACCGCAGCTGTGACGCATTCTAGTCGGATCAGACCCAAAAAGAAAGAACTAAATATATTTATTCGCTAGTTTTTGGTGCAACTGGTGAAGTTTCAGGCGATTGGCTTTGTGCAGGAGCAGTCATTTGTACCGATTTTAAGCTATAGGCATCAGTGGTTTGCTTTTTAGCAAACACCGCTAAACTTAGGCTGGTGACAAAAAACAAGGCTGTTAAAATTGCCGTTAAACGTGTTAAAAAATTAGCCGAACCTGAAGCACCAAAGACGGTTGCTGCTCCACCACCACCAAATGATGCACCCGCATCGGCACCCTTACCATGTTGTACCAGAATCAATACAATCATTAAAATGGCTAAGATAATATGTACTACCAGCACAAATGCATGCATGCTGAACTCCTAATTATTTTGTATTTGCAAAAGCCTGGGCAATTTTATAAAAAGACTCTGCATTTAAAGATGCACCACCAACCAGCGCACCATTAATGTCTGGACAGGCTGCCAACTCTACTGCATTTTCCGGCTTAACACTACCACCATATAAAATTGCCATGCCTGTACCCAAAGGTGTAATTTGGGTTAAACCTGCACGGATTTTGGCATGCATTGCCTGTGCGTCTTCAGGTGAAGCTGTTTTACCCGTACCAATTGCCCAAATGGGTTCATAAGCCACCACTATATTTTTCCACTGTTCAGCCTGAACAACTGTGGCAATATCACAGATTTGTTGCAACACCACCTGCTCGGCCTGACCATTTTCACGCTGATTTAGGCTTTCACCTACGCAATAAATAATGGTTAATCCTGCATTTAAAGCATTTTTAACTTTTTCATTCAAAATCTGGGCAGTTTCACCAAAAATCTCACGACGTTCTGAATGACCAATCAGTACAAAACCGATTTGCTGATCTTTCAGCAGTTCGGCACTTACTTCACCGGTATATGCCCCTGTACCTGCAATACGGGAAACATCCTGTGCAACGGAATAAACAGGGCGCGCTGAACTTGCCAATTCTGCCTGAACACCACTCAAAGCCAGCATGGTCGGTGCAATACCCAAATGACAATCTTGTTCTTTAATGTCATTGTTTTGCAATAATTTTTTTAAATCTTGCAGCAACGCTTTTGCATCTGCCTGCATTGGGTTCATTTTCCAATTGCCGACAACCCAAGGAGTAATAGCCGAACCCGACATACAGTAACCTATTAAAAACAATTCATTAAACCGCGCACATTCTACACGGAATTCAAGATTTTTCAGAAAATTTTCACATGGCTTTTTTATGCGATTCTTATTTTTTTGCAATCCCCTTTTTTACGCTCAAGAAAAACTTCACCCTGTAATACGACTGGTTCAAAGTTTTATCTGATATTAAGTAGATGACAACATTTTAAGATATGGTATTTTTATATAACAAAAGTATAATTCAATGATACCAATTATAAACAAATTGATTAAGCAGGCATATTAGAGCATGGCAGCATTACAAGGTTCACCAAGATTTACGGGTTTTATTCGATGTTTAGTCGAAGATGGCTTAGTTTCTGCTGAAAATATGCAGAGTGCAATATTGAATGCAAAAAAAGCCAATCAAGATATTGTGCCTTTTTTAATTGATCAATTGAAAATTTCCTCCTTGGCTATTGCAGAAAAAATTTCTCAAGAATTTGGAGAACCTCTTTTTGATTTGAGTGCCTATGACTCTGCTCAAATTATCCGAGAAGGGCTGGATGAAAAAATCATTAGCAAACATTGTATTCTGCCCATTTTTAAACGCGGGAATTTACTCTACGTCGCAACCAGTAATCCCACCAATATAGAAGCCATGGATGCGATCCGCTTCAGCAGTAAGATGAATATCGAAGCGATTATTGTAGAGCACCAGAAATTACACCAGCTGATTGAACAAAACTTTACCCAGGCGGACAGTTTTGAGTTTTCTGATGAAGATATCGATCTAAATCTAGAGCAAGATGATTTAAGTCAAAAAGAAGATGAAGATGATGGTCCTCAAGGGGATGAAGCTCCCATCGTTAAGTACATCAATAAACTGTTAATTGATGCCATTCGTATGGGTGCTTCGGATTTACATTTCGAACCGTATGAAAAGTCATATCGGGTGCGTTATCGTATTGATGGCGTGCTCCGTCAAATTGCCAATCCGCCGTTACAGCTGTCCACACGTTTAGCCTCGCGCTTAAAAGTCATGTCACAAATGGATATTTCTGAAAAGCGTTTACCTCAAGATGGACGGATCAAGCTCAAACTTTCAAAAAGCAAAGCTATTGACTTTCGTGTCAACTCTTTACCGACACTGTTTGGGGAAAAACTGGTCCTGCGTATTCTGGATCCATCCAGTGCCATGCTGGGTATTGATGCATTGGGCTATGAACCAGAGCAAAAAGAACTGTTTATGCAAGCACTGGAAAAACCTCAAGGCATGCTACTGATTACAGGTCCAACCGGTTCCGGTAAAACCGTATCGCTCTATACGGGTTTGAATATTCTGAATCGTGAAGATACCAATATTTCCACAGCTGAAGACCCGGTAGAAATTAACCTGGAAGGGATTAATCAGGTCAATGTTAACGCTAAAGTCGGTTTAACCTTCTCTGCTGCGCTTAAATCATTTTTACGTCAAGATCCAGATATTGTCATGGTCGGTGAGATTCGAGATCTGGAAACAGCTGAAATTGCCGTAAAAGCGGCCCAGACCGGTCATATGGTGATGTCGACCCTGCACACCAACAGTGCACCAGAAACCTTAACCCGTTTACGCAATATGGGTGTTCCTTCCTTTAACATTGCAACTTCTGTCAACCTAGTGATTGCACAACGTTTAGCACGTCGTCTATGTCCTCAGTGTAAAATTCCGGCAGAGATTCCTGGACCCAGCCTGCTGGAAATGGGTTTTACTGAGGAAGATTTGAAACATCCAGACTTTCAGGTATATCAACCGGTAGGCTGTTCCGAGTGCCGTGAAGGTTATAAAGGTCGTGTCGGTATTTATGAGGTCATGAAAGTGACCCCTGAAATTTCGAAAATTATTATGGAAGATGGTAATGCACTTGAAATTGCAGCAGCATCTGAAAAATCGGGGTTTAATAATTTACGCCGTTCAGGATTAATTAAGGTTATGCAGGGGGTGACTTCGCTTCAGGAAGTCAATCGTGTAACCAGTGAATAAATGAAAATTTAAAATAAGGATAAACGCATGGTTGTCAAAAAAGCACAGATGATGCCCGTCTTCAGTTATGAAGGTGTTGATCGTAAAGGGGAAAAACTTAAAGGGGAACTTCCTGCGCGGAATATGGCACTTGCTAAAGTGACTTTACGTTAAAGCAAAAAATTAAAAAAGCCATGAAATATCCGGCAGCTGTCATTGTAGTTGCCGTGATCGTGACCATTATTTTGATGGTTAAAGTGGTACCTGTGTTCCAGGACCTCTTTAGTTCATTTGGTGCCGATTTACCTGCCTTTACCAAAATGGTGGTAAATATGTCGGAATGGATGCAAAAGTACTGGTTTATTCTGATTATTGCCATTGGTGCGATGATTGCCGGATTTCTTGAAGCAAAAAAACGCAGTAAAAAATTCCGTGATTTTCTTGATAAAGCAGCCCTCAAAGCCCCTATTTTTGGCGACCTGGTCTATAAAGCCATTATTGCCCGTTATAGTCGTACTCTAGCCACCACCTTTGCGGCCGGTGTTCCCTTGATTGATGCATTGGAATCCACTGCAGGCGCAACTAACAATTGTGTTTATGAAGCAGCGGTGATGAAAATCCGTGATGATGTAGCCACAGGCCAACAGCTACAATTTGCCATGCGTGTCACCAACAAATTTCCGTCTATGGCTGTACAGATGGTGGCGATTGGTGAAGAGTCTGGGGCACTGGATGCCATGCTGGATAAAGTCGCAACGCATTTCGAAAATGAAGTCGACAATGCGGTCGATGGTTTAACCTCGATGATGGAACCCCTCATTATGGCCGTGCTGGGTGTGCTGGTTGGTGGTCTGGTGATTGCCATGTATCTTCCAATTTTCCAAATGGGTTCTGTGGTTTAATGCAAGATTTCATTTCTTATTTTATGATTAACCCAACTGCTTTATATATTGCCGTTGGGCTTTTTAGTCTCTGTATCGGCAGTTTTCTCAATGTCGTGATTTATCGAACGCCGAAAATGATGGAGCAAGAGTGGCGGCAGGATTGTCAAATATTGCTGCATCCCGAACAGGCCATTATTGACGAAACAAAAATCACCCTCAGCAAGCCAGATTCAACCTGTCCGAAATGCCAAACACCCATTCGCTGGTATCAGAATATTCCTATCATCAGCTGGCTGGTTTTACGGGGCAAATGCGGTTCTTGCAAAAATCCGATCAGTATTCGCTATCCATTCATTGAATTGTTAACTGCAACATGTTCCCTGATTATTGTGGCAGTCTTCGGCCCTACCCTGCAGATGCTGTTTGGCCTGATCCTCACCTGGGTACTGATTGCACTGACCTTTATTGATTTTGATACCCAGCTTCTCCCAGACCGCTATACCTTAACTCTGGCCGCCTTAGGTTTGGGAATCAATAGCTATAGTATCTATACCAGTCCAACCTCTGCCATCTGGGGCTATATTATTGGTTTCCTGTGTTTGTGGATTGTCTATTATCTGTTTAAGATCATTACCGGTAAAGAAGGTATGGGCTATGGCGACTTTAAACTTCTGGCTGCCTTAGGTGCCTGGATGGGGCCATTGATGCTCCCATTGATCGTATTGCTCTCTTCTTTCGTCGGTGCCGTGATTGGCATTATTCTGCTGAAAGTACGCAAAGAGAACCAGCCTTTTGCATTTGGCCCTTATATTGCCATTGCCGGGTGGATTGCTTTTATTTGGGGTGAGCAGATTATGAAAATCTATTTGGGTCAGTAATTTTTAGGGACATCTATGACTTTTATCTTGGGTTTAACGGGAGGGATTGGTAGTGGAAAATCGGCCGCCAGCAACTGGTTTGAAACCCAGGGCATTACTGTGGTCGATGCTGATATTGTCGCGCGCGAGATAGTAACCAAAGGACAGCCAGCCTTACAACAGATTCATGCGGCTTTTGGCGATTGGGTTTTATCAGACAATGGCGAGCTGAATCGTCGGGCTTTACGCGAACATATTTTTAAATATCCTGAAGCACGTAAAACGCTGGAAAGTATTACCCATCCTGCAATTCGAGAGTCTATTATTCAACAGCTGCAGGCTGCGACCAGCCCTTATGTAATCTTGGTCTCTCCCCTGCTGTTTGAAACCAACCAGCATGAGCTGACTGATCATACCCTGCTGATTGATGCATCAATTGATTTGCAGATTCAGCGGGCTGCTATGCGTGATCACCAGTCCATTGAACAAATTGAAAAAATTATTCAGTCCCAGATGCCACGTGAACAAAAGCGTCGTTTGGCTGATGATATTGTGCTGAATGACGGTCATCTTGACCATTTATACAGCCATTTAAGACCGTTGCATGAAGCTTATTTGAAACGCTGAAATTAAAAAAAGCAGTCGATTAGGACTGCTTTTTTTGTTGATCAAGTTGCTGCTGCAAACTGTCTTGATGACCTATCCAGCGCCATGGCTGTAATGCACCGATCGCCATTCCGATCAAGCCACAAATAATGGCCAGACTTAAAGGCTCTCCCAATAGCGGTACCGCTAAAATTGCTGCCATAAACGGGGCCAAAGTCACGATACTTCCCGTTTTGAATGCACCCAGACGCTTAATCGCTTCTACATAAGTCAGTGTGGCCACAATGACCACAAAGATACCATGAAAAATCACCTGTAGCATTAAATGCACAGGTTCGGGTGCCGTTAAATTTTTCGGCAAAAACAATAGATAAATCGGCACATAGATAATCGCCGACCAGATGGCAACACCTGCCATAGAATGCCAGGCAGAAAGTTTCCATTGGCGTAACAATACGGTGAATACACCCCACCAGATCGCACTCAGGAAAAATAGCATGTCACCAAAACCAAAGGCCACCCCGGTTTCCTGATACATCAAGAAGCTCATTGCAGTGATCGCACTCAGCATAATCACCAAACTAATCCGGATGTGTTTATCTAAAGGCTGTTTAAATAATATCAATCCAGCTAAAGCTGTACACAGCGGAATACAGCCATTCAGGAAAATGGCTGCATGCGCTGCTGGTACATAATGAAAGGCACTATAAGAGGTCAGGCAATACGCTACCCCACCGATCATTGCCAGGATAAAGGGTTGTTTTTTCCATAAAAAAGCGGTGTCTTTTTTATAGAGTAAAATGGGCATGAGAATACAAAATGCCAAGGCAAAACGTAAGGCGGTAATATCCCAGGCACTAATTCCCCACTGGGCATTCAGGCGAGAAGTAATGGTAAATCCGCCCCAAATACACATGGTAATGGCGACATAAAGATAACCTTGAGACCGGGGCGACATAGCAAACAACTTTTAAATAGCAAAGAAAAATTACAGGTTACGTTGACGACAGGCTTCATACAGTGCCATACCGGTGGCAACACTGACATTTAAGCTTTGCAAGTTTCCGGCCATTGGAATATAGACCTTCTGATCACATTGTGACTGGGTAATTGGACGCAGACCTGTATCTTCAGCCCCCATTACGACACACACTGCCGTACCGGTAAAATCAAATTGATCAATCGGTAAGGCTTTTTCATCCAGCATGGTTCCAACTACACGTACATTAAATTCATCTTTGATATGGCCCAAAGTACGCGCCAGATTGGTCACCTGAATAAACTTCACTTTTTCTGCGCCACCGGCAGCAACCTTACGTGCAGTTGGCGTTAGGCTTGCAGAACGGTCACGCGAAACCACTACAGCTTCAACCCCCATGGCAGCAGCTGTACGGATACATGCGCCCAAATTATGCGGATCGGTGACCTGATCCAGTGCCAGCAAAAGTGCTTGAGGATTTTGCTTCAGCACGGCATCCAGATCCTGTTCATTCAATACCGGATGCGGACGCACTGCCGCAACTACACCCTGATGAAAAGGTTGGCCTGCCAGTTTTTCCAGTTTGTCACGGCTGGCTTGTTGCACGCTAATACCAAAAGGTTCAGCCAGAGCCAAGACGTTTTTCAAACGCTGGTCATCACGGCCTTTCAAGGTAAATAAAGTCAGTACGCGCTCAGGCTCGATTTCTAATAATGACTCCACCGAGTGAACGCCATAATAATATTCTGGTTTTGCCATGAACGGCCTCTAAAATCTATGGTGACTATGGGTAACGATGCAAAAAGAAAAATCCTGCAAAGCAGGCTTTACAGGATTGATGCTTGAATCTAGTTTAACCGATTCAGGTTAAAATTTCTTTGTCTTATCCAGGACGAATACTTAGCCTTCGAAGTGACAGACATAATCGAGCACTTCATCGGTCTCGATTTTAAAACGGCTATTGCCTGGTACATAGAAAGACTGACCGGCACGGAACAGTTCACTTTCAGTTTTGTCACCAATTTGGACACGACATTCACCTGAAATAATTTCCATACGTTCAGGTACATGTGTTTGAAAGGTCAAAGCCTGTTCTGTTGGCAAAATTACCCCTAAGGTTTTTTTGGTGCCATCTTCAAACTGCACGGTATGACTGATACACAACCCATCGAAATAAACATTCGACTTTTTGACAACCGAAACGTGATCAAACTGATTTGACATGCGTATTCTCCAGATAATGCGCATTTATAATTTTTGCCTGAGCTAGTTTAAAGCCGAGTATTAAACTAATCAATCATTGTTTCTTTCCGTCAAATCAATATTTTTCAAATTTTTACAAATATTTTTTCTATAAACTTCAAAGAAAAGCTAGAGAGTGATGCACGAACTTCTGCATAAATGAAATGCTAAGCTCAAATTATTGCCAATTTTTCCCCGACCAAAGGTGAATAACATTCCCCAGTATTAATCCTACCTTTAAATCATCCGCATTATATGGTTCAGGTTTTGCAGGACTAGATCGAGCTGCGCATCAGTTTTTTATCTTTTTCTGAAAATAAGAGGCTATTGATCGATGGCAAATTTTATCGGCTATTTTCAGCTGCGCGTTTCATTTTCTTCGCCCAGATAAGGTAAGATATTGATGTTTTAAATCCTTTTAAAATAAAAGCTGTCTTGTGACCAAAACAAAATTTCACTATCTTAGATTAAAACTTTTCGCAGCTTGGATGCGTTTATGCTGACACATTTAACTCTCATCAATTTTGCTTTAGCTGATCACTTAGCCATTGATATTGAAAAAGGTTTCAATGTCCTGACGGGTGAAACCGGGGCGGGTAAATCGTTATTACTGGATGCCCTGTCTGCCTGCCTGGGTGAACGTACCGATACCAATTATGTACGTTTCGGTTCGGATAAAGCTGATGTGACGGCCGTTTTTAGTTATCAGGAACACAGCCCTGAAGCCCAATGGTTAAAAGCACATGAGTTGGATGATGAGTCAGGCGAAATTCATTTACGTCGGGTGATTTTTGCTACAGGTCGTAGCAAAGCCTGGATTAATGGCCGTCCAAGCAGCTTGTCAGAGCTGAAAGAAATTGGGCGTTTGCTGGTACAACTCTATAGTCAGCACAGTCAGCAGCAACTGTTAGAACCGCCCTATCCTAAGCACTGGCTCGACCGTTACAGCAACTTTTATCAGCCTGCGCAAGATGTTCGTAATGCCTATAGCACCTGGCAAAAAGACATTCGCCAGCATCAAGCCGCTTTGGATGCACAAGCCACCCGCAAACAGCGGATCGAAACTTTAGAGTTGCAACTGGAAGAACTCGAAGACATTACCCAGATTGACTATAAAGAGATTGAACAGGAATTTGACCGTTTAAGCCATCATGAACATATTATGCTGGACTGCAGTTATAGCTTAAATGTGCTGGATGAAGCCGAACAAAACCTGACCCAGGAACTTTCTTCAATTATTCGTCGTCTGGAATCACATGCTGGTCGTAGTGAGCAGCTTGCTGAAATCTATAATTCACTGATCAATGCACAAAGTGAAATTGATGATGCAACGGCAAACTTGCGTCAGTTTATCGATCGCCAAAGCTTCGATCCTGAACGGATGGAAGAATTGAACTCGCAACTGGAAATTTTCCACCGTTTAGCGCGTAAATACCGCACTCAGCCAGAGACATTGAAAGAAGAATATCAGGCCTGGCAGACAGAACTGGAACAATTGCATCAGCTTGAAGACCCGGAAACCCTGGCTGAACAGGTCGAGTTATCGCATCAGGAATTTTTAGCCAAAGCACAATATCTGGATGAAATTCGCCGTGAAGCCGCAATCCCCTTGGCAAAACAACTGACTGAACAGGTCAAGCAGCTGGCTTTGCCAGAGGCCTATTTTGAATTTAAGTTTGAACCTTTGGAGCAGGTTGGTGCCGAAGGGCTTAGCTTTATTCAACTGCTGTTTACTGCGAACAAGGGTATTCCCCCACAGCCTTTGGCACGGGTCGCTTCCGGGGGTGAACTGTCACGTATTGCCCTGGTCATGCAAGTCATGAATGCTGAAAAAACCGAAGCAGAAGTTTTGGTGTTTGACGAAATTGATGTCGGGATTAGTGGCGGTACTGCAGAAATGGTCGGCCGTTTGCTGGCGGATTTGGCCCAGCATGTACAGATCTTATGTATTACCCATCAGGCTCAGGTGGCAGCACAATCCGATCAGCATCTGCTGGTGAAAAAGCGTCAGACCGATCCGGCCAGCAGTACCATCATTAATCTTGAAGAAGAACAGCGCATTGATGAACTGGCCCGTATGACCGGCGGCGTCGAAATTAATGATACGACCCTGCAACATGCCAAACAGTTACGTCAACTTAAGTTTCAACAGGTATAGGTTTGAGGTTTAAATCACAAAAAATGATTGGCGAAACCCAATTAGTTTAGTAACTTGGTCATAAGCGCTTAGTTAATTTAATCAGTTTTTGATTTTAAGGGGGAATGGCTTAGATGACTAAACAATATCTGACACATCGCTGTCTCATTGCACCTCCTGATTTAGCCGATGACTTTTTTGCCAATACGGTAATTTATTTGGCACGCCATGATGAAGATGGTGCACAAGGCATTATCATCAACCGCCCATCCGGTCTTTCAATCAAGGAATTGTTGAATGACCTGGAAATTGAAGCGGACAATGTCAATCCTCATGCAGTCTTGCAAGGTGGACCTTTGCGTCCTGAAGCCGGATTTGTGCTGCATACCGGTCAACCGACCTGGCATTCATCCATTGCTGTGGGTGAAAATGTCTGTATTACCACATCTAAAGATATCCTCGATGCCATCGCCCACAATGAAGGCGTTAGACGCTACCAGATTGCTTTAGGTTATGCCAGCTGGGGCAAAAACCAGCTGGAACAGGAAATCGCACGTGGTGACTGGCTGATCTGTGATTCCGATATGGATTTGATTTTTAATTTGCCTTATGACGACCGCTGGGATGCGGCCTATAAAAAAATGGGCCTAGACCGCACCTGGCTATCATCAGAGATTGGACATGCCTGATTTATCACAACCACACATGATTATGGCATTTGATTTCGGTACCCAGAAAATGGGCATGGCCGTCGGTCAATCACTGATTGAAAGTGCCAATCCGCTTGCCCTGTTTCCGATGAAAGATGGCATCCCGAACTGGGATGCTTTACTGAAAATCGTCAAACAGTATCAACCGAGCTTATTTCTGGTCGGTTTACCGTTGAATATGGATGATAGCGAATCGGAACTTTCCGCACGTTCACGCAAATTTGCCCGACGCTTGCGTCATCAGACCAATATTGAAACATTGATGGTCGATGAGCGCCTGACCACCCGTGAAGCACGTGATGAACTTGACCAATATCAGTCTCAAGGTCGTGGCAAAAAACTGGCGGCTGACAGTATTGCCGCAGCCTTATTTATCGAGAGCTGGTATCGTTGGTTTCTTCAAAATACCCCACCACATACAGCTGCTGACGGTTTAACAGTGCAGCCACTGCCTGCCCGACTTTGACATAGTTACCTTGTTGCAATTCAAAATTGGATAAGGTGCCGTCAGCCGGTGCCACCACTTCGGAACGATTTAAATTCAGTTCGGACAGGTGCAGATTACTGTTGGCCACCTCAATCAGGGCTTTTTGCTGCACAATATTGGCTTTGGCCTGATCAATCGCAGCCAGCATTTGCTCATGTTCGGCATGTGACTGATCTCGCGTTGCAAACATCTGGTCCTGTTCCTGTTTTGAAATCGCACCCTCCATAAGGTTGGCATAGCGGTTGGCATTTTTATCCGCCAAATTGATATTGGCTTGAGATTTCACCAGATTGGCTTTGGCCTGAGCCAGTTCTGCTTCGGCAGCAGCCAGGCCAGCTTTGGCTTTAGACAAGTCCGATCTGGCCTGTTCCACATCCAGGGCTTGACGGGCCACATCAATTTTAAACAGTACCTGCCCTTTTTTCACAGTCTGGTTATCCTGTACCAAGACCTCCGTGATCAAACCCGCAACATCTGAAGAGACTTGAATCACATCGCCGCGTATTCGGCCATCACGGGTCCACGGCTCAGAATTGTAATAATCCCAGATATGTTTTACCGCCAAAATTGCAATGACAGCGACTATAGTAAATAGCACCGGTCGGACGACTTTACGCAAGTCTAAAGATGTCATGGAAAACCTCATTCATTTCAAAAAATGTCTGCTTAGCCCCAGCAGACAATAAAGCCCCAATGCATTAACCACAGCAGCGCAAGATAAATGCAGAGATAAAAAATATTCGGCAGCGGAATCCAGCCCTGTTCCACAACACGGTCAAGCACGTGCATCACTACACGCAGTACGACGTAGGCCAATACCGCCTGAATCAGCAGAATCGGGACATATACCCCATAGACATTTAACTCACCCATGGACAACTTCTCCAAGTTGTATCTCTTCTTTAAGCTGCGCTGGTTCATGACACAAACTGCTGCGAATATTGTTTAAAGACATCTGTATTCGCCAGGAAGTTTCAGCATGCTCCAGTTGTTGTGCCTCTTTTTTCAATTGGCTGATTTTTAAAATAACCTGCTGATGAAGCTCTGCAATCAGCTGTTGTTGTGCATTTTCTTTGGCACGAAAATAGTCATCCAGACCTTGTTGCAGATCTTCCAGACTCACCAAAATGGCTTGCTCTGAATCAAGTCGATGCATCAACTCTTGCAGACGGGTCAGATCAATCACGGCACTGGTTTCTACCAGGGCCAAATTAATCTGGGTCTTTAATTTTTCCGACTGCACCATCTTGGTATTCAATATTCCAATCCGGTCCAGCATACTGCGTAAATGGATACGAAACGGCACGCCATAAGGAAGATATAAAGCCTGACGAATGGCCTTGTAATGCAACGACAAAATCCGCTGTACCGTAATTTCAGGAGACATCGCCCGAACCAGATGAATGATGTAAATCGAAATAATCGGCCCCAGCACCGAACCGATGGTGGCATCAAAGAAAAAAACCTGATCCAGCGTGTAATGGTTTTGCAAGTTCAAGCCCATGATGGTTCCCATCAATAAGGGCAAGGCAATCCCGGTGAGTGGCGGATGAGGAAACATCATCAGGCAATAGATCACAAAAGGGGCCAGTACCAGTGCCAATTCCCAGAACGAGGTCACGTGCGGAAAAATGCCATAGGCATAAATAAATACCATCATCCCTGCATAAATATTGCCACGCACAAACATCTTCAATGCCGGTACCGGGTTATCCATGGCAGTTAAAATACAGGCGCTGATCGCTGCCATTTCAGCCATCATAAAACCGGCTTTCCAACCACTGAGTATCCAGAATCCTGTCGCGATGATCACCACAATAAAAGCGGAAATTCCGCCCCGCACCGCAACCCCATGGTCACGGTGTAAATTGGGATAGGTGGTGCTCAGGGGTGTGACGCTTTCTGGCAATGAAGCATCGCCCTGTTGGATGCGTTGCCAAATTAGTCTGATGGCACGAATATTTTGAATGAAATGGCGGATATCCATTTTCAGGCTGGCCAAAATCACCTGCTGTTCAGCAGGTACGGTGGTCATTAAACGGGCAAAATCCTGCTCAAAATTTTCAGGCAACAGATTTAAGGTCTGTTCCTGAATATCCTGATCATCTTTTAAAAATGTGGCGCTATGATCATGAATCACCTGAAGCTGGACACGGTATTGCCGATCCATTTGATCCAGCTGTTTGATCCGTTCGGCCATCGCCACCAGGTTGGCTACCAGCATGCTCAGTTGATGTAGCATCTCCTGTAGGGGTTTGGTCATGCCCTGCAAGGTCGATTTCTCATAGGACAAGTGCACTGCCATGACATGAATTTCAGCAATATCACGGGCAATCTGACTGAGTGCGGTACTGTAATTTCCCAGTTCGGAGGGATTGAGTAAAATCTGGTCAAATAAAGTTTTGGTGTCTTTAAAGGTTTTAGATACCCGTGCCGCCACGGCTGGCCCAATATGCAGCGGAAAAATTGTCGTAGTCACAATAGCACTACAGACCACCCCAACCAGAATCTCTAAGAAGCGGCCCACGGCCATATCAAACATCGATGCCGTATCGATGCTATAGATAATGTTATAGCTGATAATAACCGTGGTATATCCCGCCAGCATAAATACATAGCTACGTGGAGTCCGGTCGAGCAACGAGATATATAAACAACCTCCTACCCATGCAGCTAAAAATAAAGTGAACAGCCACGGCGTGTTGATTAGTAGCGGAGTCACTGCCACAGAAACTACCGCACCCAACAAGGTGCCCAGTGCACGATACATACTTTTGGAAGAAGTCATCCCGGAAAAGGGATTGGCAATCACAAAGACGGTCCCGATTGCCCAGATGGGATAGGCCAAATTCAGTGCAAAAGCCACATACAGCGCAAGCATGCCTGCCAGAAACGTTTTAGTCGCAAAAATCCAGTCCATCTTGTTGGGACGAAATGCGAGTACTTGTTTAGTAAGCAGCATGGGTTGATCTCAAATTAGGGGGTTACTTCCTCTGCCTGATTTTTGAATGACGACTACAATGCACGATCTACCTGGAAGATGGATCGTGTAAAAATAGGGAGGTTTAAACATGCCTCAGATGAGCGTCATTCAAAACGAATGGAGAAGATTTCACATCATCCTGTTGATGTGAAATAGCACAGGAAAACAGCCAGCCTGAAAAGGTTGAAAATTCACCATTAGACATTTATTTTTATTATTTTTTCAAACAAAGCCCATAAAGTCAATAATAATATCTTATTGTGATAATTAAACATAAATTAATAAGACCTATTAAATGAATATTGCCTGATTTTCTCATGCTCACCGTAAAATATTTTTAGATGAGGTACAAATACAACATTAGCTTCACAAAAGCCCTGCTCTACCTAATTTTTTGTTATAAAGTAATACTTATTCGTTTTTCTTTTTATATGCTTTGACCAAGCAGGTACTTATGGCACTTTCTAGTTTTGGTAAAATTCTTACCGTTTTGGATCTCTTTTCAGTGTCTCGCCCGATCATTAATGTCGATATCATTAGTGAGGAATTAGGACTCTCTAAACCCACAAGTTACCGTTATTTAAAAGAATTGGTTTCGGCAGAATTATTACAACGCCTCAGTGGAACTTCAGGTGACTACACACTAGGTTCTAAAATTGCCGTACTGGATTACATTTCCCGTACCACGGACCCTTTGGTACAGATCAGCATTCCCTTTATGCAGCAAATTGTAGAACGTACCGAATTCGGCTGTCTGCTCACGCATTTAAATTACGATTCATGTATCGATATTCATCACGAACTATATAAAGACCTGACCACGCTGATTTATGGTCGTGGTTGTCCTCGCCCAATCTATAAAGGTTCTTCTGCCAAGGTGATTTTGGCACATTTACCCAAACAGCGCGTTTTGGATTATTATCGGCGCTTTGTGACTGAACTGTCTGAAGTTGGCTTTGCACATAGCGAAGAAGAATTCCTGTTGCAAATGAAACAGATTAAAAAACAGGGCTATTATTTCTCGAGTGGAGAAGTCGATCCAAATCTGGCCAGTCTTTCTATTCCAGTGAAATTTTCTGCTAAGGAACCGCCTTTGGCCTTGACCCTGTTAGGCTCGAAAAACCGCTTTGAATTTACCAATTTCCAGAAGTTGATCGAAATATTACGCGACAATGCCAGTTTAATCGAAAAGAAATTTATGACCTTGACGCATCAGGAAGACATATTTTAACTTGAGGAACAGCAATACATTTTAATCTAAAAAATGTTGAATTCATTATTATATTCTCATAATATGATTATTGTTCTTCATCATCCAGTGTTCCATGATAACGTGATGCCATGTTAAAACTCTCCCCAAATTAAAAAAGCTCATCACAGGATGGGCTTTTTTATGCACTTATTTCCAATATTCTATTGCTTCTCATGCGGATAAAAATAACGGAAAGTCAGATTCACCCGTGGCTCAATAATTTTCACCGATTTCCTTAAAGTATGCTTCCAGTACTGCTGAGTCTTGCCACGCATCACAATCAGCTGACCGCTCTGTAACAGCACATCAACTTTGTCTGGCTTTTGCTTGTGCTTAAAACTGAATTTCCGGGTTGCCCCAAAACTTAAGGAGGCAATCACGGTTTCCTGACCTGTATTACAATGCCGTCATAGGGCAACAGATTGGCTCGGACTTCAGGCTCAAACAATTCAAAGTTCATCGGCAAAAATAAATCTAAAATTCATTTTATTCTAACGAATGATTTCTGTTCACAATTGAGAATATTGTATGCGCTTGTGACATAGGCTATCAGGCTTAGTCTCAAAAAAATTGCATATGAATTTATGACACTTATTTCAAAAAATTCAGCCTTTTGTCCAAACCTACAGCTTACTGGTCATCGAATTTGACCCTGATTGCTTCCTTCACCGCTCAGGTCAAGGCGCTAATTGCAATATGCGGTTAATAGTATTAATCGACTGATTGAATCGGGGGTTGGGGCTGCCTGAAGGCTGCCATATTCTGATCACCATCTCTGCCATTTTACTGGCTAAAGAAGTCATCAATGCCTTAGTGCAATTAGGGCAACAATTTTATGGGGAAAAGCTGCGTATTAGCGGATGCTGAAGAAGAAACGCATAGTTGATTATATTATGAATATTTTTATAACAGCGTGCTCACATGATCCCTTTTATGAGCGAAACTCGTTTACTTCTTCTTAGGGCAAAATTAAATTTTAAAATAAATCATTCATAGAAACATGGTCTTTCCGCTTGGCTCCATTCCCAAACCATAGCTGATAACCACCTAGTCATGAAGTCATGAGCAATAAAAAAAGCCTGCAAATTGCAGGCTTTTTATTTAATTATGAGAGTAATTAACGCTGAACTTTCTGTTCAATCTCTTCGACGCTGGTATGGCGAACATCTAGCCCTTTGACCATATAGATAACCTGTTCAGAAATATTACGGGCATGGTCACCAATCCGCTCCAAAGAACGCAACACCCACATCACATTAATGACCCGTGAAATATGACGCGGATCTTCAATCATATAAGTCATTAAGGTACGGGTCGCAGACTGGTATTCACGGTCAATATCGGCATCCGCAAGCAATACTCGTAAAGCCTGATCAACATCCAGACGTGCAAAGGCATCCAGCGCATCATGAATCATCACACGAACCTGATTACCAATGTGACGGGTTTCCATATAGCCACGTGGAGAACTGCCTTCTTCACATAAATTTTGTGCAATGCGGGCAATTTTTGCCGCTTCATCGCCAATACGTTCCAGGTCGGTATTGGCCTTTGACATGGCAATCACCATACGTAAATCAATCGCAGCAGGATGACGGCGTGCCAGAATCAGGGTCAAGGCTTCATCAATCTCGGTTTCCATACGATTGACTACATTATCCTGAAATTGCACTTCAATCGCTAAAGCGGCATCAGTGTCTAACAGGGCATGAATACTGTTGGCCACTTGCTGCTCGACCAAGCCCCCCATGGTCATAAACTTGGTATTTACATCTTGCAAATCTTCATTAAATTGCGAAGAAATATGGTGATTTAACACCGGATTGTTTGGCAAGGGACGTACTCCACAACAGCGATTTTAAAATGAATGATCTTGTTTAATATTAAAGCATACCTACTATGAAGTTTTTATGACAAAAACTGCAAGATTAGCTGACTGGCTTGAACGACTTGTCAACCAGCCAGGCATTCATTTCTTCAAGGTCTTTTTCGGTCAATTTACCGACCGATGCTTTTAAACGCAGCACATTAATCAAATAATCATATTTTGCATTTAAATAATCCTGTTTGGCAGAAAAAGCGTTGCGTTGTGCCAGCAGCACATCGACCATGGTTTTTAGACCTTCCTGATATTGTGCTTTAGAGGCTTGGGAAACCACTTCCGAAGAGTCCATTGCGGCTTTTCGTGCCTGTAATTTGGCTTGATCAGTTTCTACCTGCATATAAGATTTTTTCACATCGGTGCTGGCTTTGCGAATTGCAGCCTCCAGCTGGGATTCGCTTTTCTTCACATTCACCGCGGCTTTTTGAATGGATTTTTGCGTTCTGCCCCCGGTATAAACATTCCAGTTCATCTCTACGCCAATCTGGTCAAACTGGCCATCACTGGATACCACATTTTGCGGGGACTGCTTGATATATCCATACGTCCCTACTGCCTCAATTTGTGGATATAAGGCAGCTTTTTCTACCCGTTTCTGGTCTTCTGCATAACGCTGCTGGATACGTGCCTGCTGAACAGAGAGATTCTGACTCAGTGCCAGCGCTGTCCAGGCATCCAGATCAGCAGGATAAGGCTTTTGAAATTGAAAATCGTCTCGGAGTACGGCCAAATTTTCTTGATAAGGCCCGATTAACTGGGTCAGCTGTTCCTGTGCCAAAACCAGTTGTACATGCGTGGCAATCCGGTTAGCCCTGGCACTTTGATATTGCGCATTGGCCTCACTAACATCGCTTTTTGCTACCAGTCCTTCTTTTAATTTGGCATTCATCACATTCAGCTGTTCAAACAGGGCTTTTTCTTCCTGCAGATTGGCTAGGGTTAAACTCTGCTGACGCAATATATTAAAATAACTTTCCGAGACGTTTAAAATGTGTTCCTGGCGCTGTAATTGTAAAGTGATTTCACTCAGATTAACGGAAGTTTTGATCTGCTTTAAACCTTCCCAGGCATCCCAGCGAAATAGTGGCTGACGAGCAGTAATGGCAATTTGTCGAGTAGTGGACGAGGAAGCCGTAAATGCATCTGCCGGAAAACCCGGAATACTGCTATCACTGCTCTGCTGGCTTTTACGCACCACATTTCCAGAAACAGTCACCGTTGGCAATAAATTCCCTTTGGCAATGCCCAGATTGAGTTGATCTGCTTCATACTGTAAAAGATTGGCTTGCCAATTGGGATCGCTGTTTTTCGCCCGTTGATAGGCTTGCACCAAATCCAGAGCATGACTCCATGGACTGAACAGCAACACATATGCACCAATGACTATTTTAATATCCATTTTTTATCGTAAATCCCAACCTGCGACCATCCATAGACATGCATATTTATAATAAAAGCTATGCAATATTAAAATGATCTGCTCAATTTTCCGTATGATTTTTATTAATTTTTGCCATCTGCTCAGCTGTTATTCATCAACCTCCACATGACTGCTCCATCATCACAGCACGTAACCAAAATCCTTCACAACACTACACAGACAAAGACTTTTTCAGTTATACAATACCCGCATACCCTGCAAATCATTGCCGCATGTACCCGATATAGAATGACTGTGCCGTTAAAAACAAAATTTTCTGTTAAGCAATACTTACCTTTCTTTATTTTTATCCTTCTTATCGGGTGTCAAAAACCCGAACCTCAACCTATTCAAGAACCGGTACAAAAACAATCACAACAAGATGAAACGGTAGATTTAACCCTATTATGCAAAAATCTTGAGAAAAACATGCTGGCCATTAATGCGGAACGCACCACTTTTGCCCTGGAACAGATTAATCAGGATCTCAAGTTATGCTTGCCGCTGTCTACCTTAGCAGAACAACAACATTTATTAAAACTGTCCAATCAAATGTACAACAACTTCCTTAGCGTGGATAGAACAGCGCCACAGCAAGTTGCTTTCGAAGAGTATGCTTTTGATTTATCGCAGCATCCGACCATTCAACAAAACCGTTTTGAACAACTGACGTTACGTGATCAATATTTATTAAAACATAAAGGGCAAGCTTATATAGAGCTGTATGATCGCGGTAAAGGCCAGATCAATTATCGCCGTAGCCCCGAATATTTAGCCAGAATTTTTGCGCCTTATATGCCGCAAGCCGAACAGGTCTTTATCGAAAATCTGGCGGCACAAAATACGCTGCCGGTATTTTCAGAGCATATCTTGATGATTGAACCGCATGAAATTGTGACCCGGGCTTTATTCTGGGAAGAATATTTAAATCAATACCCGAAAAGTAGCTATCGTAAAGATGCGGAATATCTTTTACAGATGTATAGCCTGTTTTTATTTAAAGGCATGCATGATTCGCCGGTCTCGGATACTTACCTGGATAAATATGCAGTACAAAGCAGTTCAATGGATGAAATTGAAAAATTAGCCCAGGTCAAAAACTCGCATTTAGCCGTTCAAGCGAGCAAGTTTCTGCAATTTCTACAGTTATCCGAACAGCAGCGCTTACAAGAAATTCCTGTTCAGCTTAGCCTTAAAGAACAACTGTCGATGTCTGAAAAACAGCTCGCACTCAGACAGTTAGATGAATATTTGGGTTTACAAAATCTGAGCCTTTCCAACCCGCGTGACTGTTTTAGTGATGCCGTTTGTGTTTAAGCTGCCTGTCTGTCTCCGATCTGGACGCCAGCCGAAAAGCGATGTTTTATGTGAATGTTTTTTAGTACATGGACATGGTAGTATTGATTCATAGCTTGACGGAGCGCGAGTAACAACTCGCTGAGATCGCCTAAATTCTATATGCAAATATGGCATTTGAGGGTGAGTACCGTTGAACCTGATCAGGTTAAGACCTGCGTAGGAATCAAGCCATCAAAAAACCTAAGCCTTCAATTGATTTGTGTTGATTTTAAAATCATTCAATCAGATCAATCTGCCACGTTTTTGGTCGTGCTTGATTCGTTGATGTTATTCACAAGGATCATTACCATGGACCAATTAACGAATCGCTCTGCAACAGATATTTCCGCTCAGCATGAGCAAGATGCCAAAGATCTCACCCGAATTTTACCCGCTTCCAGAAAAGTCTACATTCAAGGTTCGCGGAGTGACATTCAGGTGCCTATGCGTGAAATTTCCCTGACCGAGACCCCAACCGGTCTGGGTGGAGAACACAATCCGGCCATTATGGTCTATGACACTTCAGGCGTTTATACCGACCCGAACGTGGCCATTGACCTGAATAAAGGTTTGCCCAATGTGCGTGAAACATGGATTGAGGAACGTCAGGATACGGAACGTTTAGAGACGCTGAGCTCTGCTTTTGGACAGGAACGTCTGAAAGATATTCGTACGGCAGAAATCCGTTTCGCCCATATTCAAAAGCCGCGCCGTGCTAAAGCGGGCAAAAATGTCACCCAGATGCACTATGCACGTCAGGGCATCATTACTCCTGAAATGGAATATATCGCCATTCGTGAAAACCAGCGCCAGCAGGAAGGTGTTGATGCACGCCAGCATGCCGGTCAAAACTTCGGGGCCAAGAATCTGACGGAAATTACCCCTGAATTTGTGCGTCAGGAAGTAGCCGAAGGCCGTGCCATTATTCCGGCCAATATTAACCATCCTGAAATTGAACCGATGATTATCGGACGTAATTTTCTGGTCAAGATCAATGCCAATATCGGCAACTCCGCACTCGGTTCCAGCATTGATGAAGAAGTAGCGAAAATGACCTGGGCCACCCGCTGGGGTGCTGACACCATTATGGATTTGTCGACCGGCAAAAATATTCATGAAACCCGTGAATGGATTATCCGCAACTCTCCTGTTCCAATTGGGACAGTTCCTATTTATCAGGCACTGGAAAAAGTTGATGGTGTAGCCGAAGATCTGACCTGGGAAATCTTTAAAGACACCCTGATTGAACAGGCAGAACAAGGCGTGGACTATTTCACCATTCATGCCGGCGTGCTTTTAAGATATGTACCGCTGACGGCTAACCGCTTAACCGGAATTGTTTCTCGCGGCGGCTCTATCATGGCGCAGTGGTGTCTGGCGCATCATCAGGAAAACTTCCTGTATACGCATTTTGATGAGATCTGCGAGATCATGAAGGCCTATGATGTGTCCTTCAGCCTGGGGGATGGCTTACGTCCAGGCTGTATTCAGGATGCCAATGACGAAGCACAGTTTAGTGAACTACGTACCTTGGGTGAACTGACCCATCGTGCCTGGGAGCATGATGTACAGGTGATGATTGAAGGTCCGGGGCATGTACCGATGCACATGGTCAAAGAGAATATGGACTTGCAACTGGAAGTCTGTAAAGAGGCGCCTTTCTATACCCTAGGGCCTTTAACCACCGATATTGCTCCGGGATATGACCATATTACTTCAGCGATTGGCGCTGCCATGATTGGCTGGTATGGTACCGCCATGCTGTGCTATGTCACGCCAAAAGAGCATTTGGGCTTACCGAACAAGAAAGATGTCAAAGACGGCATCATCACCTATAAAATTGCAGCCCATGCTGCCGATCTGGCCAAAGGCCATCCGGGTTCGCAAGTCCGTGATAATGCCCTATCGAAAGCGCGTTTCGAATTCCGCTGGGAAGATCAGTTCAATTTGAGTCTGGACCCGGATACGGCACGTAGCATGCATGATGAAACCATGCCGAAGGAAGCACACAAATCTGCGCATTTCTGTTCCATGTGCGGTCCTAAATTCTGTTCCATGAAAATCACTCAAAATGTGAGGGATTATGCGAAAAATCAAACTAACGAGGGACAGGATACAGAGATTGAAGCAGGTTTGAATGCCATGAAAACCAGCTATCATGAACATGGTCAAAAATTGTACCACAAGCTGTAATTCTTAAAAAAAAATCTTTTATTTTCATAAAATTCTCAGTTAGGATGAATGTATGCTTTTCATCCTGACTGAGCTATATGAATATTATTAAACAAGCCACATATAACAACGACCAAGTTAAAATTCAGTCGCGTGAATATCTTTTCCGTGGCTTCATTCAGGTTGAAAAAGTCAATCTCTGTCATCGTTTATTTAACCAGAGCAAATTCACTCCTGTTATGCAGCGTGAACTGATTCACCGCCCTGAAGCTGCCGGTGTACTGATTTATGATGATACCCAGCAAAAATTTGCCTTGATTGAACAATTCCGTGTTGGTGCAATGGATGATCCAGAATCCCCCTGGCAACTGGAAGTGATTGCCGGTGTACTCGATGGTGATGAATCGCCGGAAAGCTGTATACGTCGTGAGAGCATGGAAGAATCTGGCTGCGAGATTGACCAGTTACAGCATTTATTCAGCTTTTATCCTTCGGCTGGGGCCTGTTCTGAACTGTTTCATTTATATAGTGCCCAGGCGCATCTTCCTGAACACGGCGGAGTGTTTGGCATGCCGGATGAAGGGGAAAATATTCAGCTGCATATCATTGATTATATTGAAATCACTACCTTATTGAGTAATGGCCGATTAAGGAATGCGCCAGTCATTATGGCCTTGCAATGGTTGCAACAACATATTAAAACAACAAGGAATGTCTAGGGAGTCGGACATGACTTTATACCAACCCAATGAAGACCAGCAAGACTGGACCATTATCCAGATTTCAGACACACATTTGATGGATCAGGACGATCTGGAATTTGTAGAGATGAATCCGGAACAGAGCTTTCATGGTGTGATGCAACAGATTCAGCAGCAATATCCGAGTACCGATGCCATTATTCATACTGGGGATCTGGCGCAAGTACCGGTCAAACAGACGTATACACGTTATTTATCTTATATGCAGAATCTTGGTATTCCCTTTTATCAAATTCCAGGCAATCATGATGATATTGATCTGTTCCCTTTCTATCAGCATAAAAATCAGGTACACGCCATTCATTTTGGCAGATGGAGCGTGCTGCTGCTAAACACAGCCGTAGGCGGCAGAATAGATGGCCGGATTGAACCAGAGCAATTACAACAGCTAGATCAGCTACTGGCAGAACTGCAACAGCAATTTGTGATCGTGGCATGTCATCATCATCCCTTTGCCATGCAATCAAAATGGATCGATCAACATAAACTGAAAAACCCTGAAAATTTGACCGCTGTTTTAGCCAGGCACAGTCATGTCAAAGCGGTTATTTTTGGTCATGTGCATCAGGATTCGTGTCATAAATGGCAGCACATCCGGTTTTTCTCAACTCCGTCGACCTGTGTCCAGTTCAAACCTTTCAGTGAAAATTTTGCCCTGGATGACCAGGCCCCGGGGTTTCGTGTCCTGCATCTGAAAGCCAATGGTGAGCTTGAAACCCGAATTCAGCGTGTCCAAACAGTACGGCAACAAATTAATAGCGAAATTTCAGGTTACTAACTTTTCATTTTGCTTTTTTTCTATTACTTTATGGCTTCCGAAGGAAGCATGATCGATAGAATCCAAGCATCAAAGACTATCAAAAAGCACAAAAAGTCTATATGATGACGACCCTCGAAGGAGAATCTCCTTAGGGTTGGATAAAAACACTTGCATATCACCATATTTTTTGCGTATAGATAATACGCATATGATGAGGAATGCCCTATATGGCGAATGACAACCAAAATCAAGTCTTGGACGAACAAACTGATGTGGTAGATGAAAAATCTACCAAACGCGTGCGTAAAACAAAGCCAAAAGCGTCAGAAAGTGGTTCTACTGCTAGCTTATTTGGTATTGCACCTTATCAGCCTAAAAAAAATGAAGAATACATGTCTGAAGGACAGCTTGAGCATTTCCGCCAGATTTTATTGGCGTGGAAAGCGGAGCTCATGTCTGAAGTAGACCGCACCCTCAACACCATGCAAGACGAAAATACCGCTTTGCCTGATGTGAATGACCGTGCCACACAAGAAGAAGAGTTTGCGATTGAACTCCGTACCCGCGACCGTGAACGCAAGCTGATTCGCAAGATTGAGCAATCCATCGAAGCGATTAAAAACGACGATTACGGTTTCTGTGAAACCTGTGGTATTGAAATTGGTCTGCGTCGTCTTGAAGCACGTCCAACCGCTACCCTTTGTATTGACTGCAAAACCTTGGCAGAAATCAAAGAGAAGCAAAATAACGGTTAATACTGTGTTAAGTAATCCCTCCCTGACCCTCCCTTTAAAAAAGGGAGGGAAAGCTGAAGAGAATTACGTGGGTCGGTTTGCGCCATCGCCAACCGGCCCTTTGCATTTTGGCTCGCTTATTACAGCGGTGGCCAGTTATTGTGATGCACGTGCCCATCAGGGGCAATGGCTGGTTCGGATTGAAGATACCGACATGCCACGTATATATCCCGGTAGTGAAGAACATATCCTGCGTTCAATTGCAGCGTTCCAGTTTGAACCCGATACCGAAATCATTTTCCAGAAAGACCGCCTAGAGCTGTATGAACAGGTCATTGAACAGCTGCATCAGCAAGGCTGGGTCTATGCCTGCCAGTGCACCCGTAAAATGCTCGGCTCCAATCATATTTATGCCGGAACCTGCCGGGATTTGAATCTGCCTTTTGATCAACAAGCCATCCGTGTCAAAGTACCAGATCAACAGATCTGCTTCACAGATCGCCTGCAAGGAACACATTGTTCCAACCTGCAACAGGATCTGGGCGATTTTGTGCTGAAGCGCCGTGATGGCATTATCAATTATCAGCTCGCCGTAGTGGTTGATGATTATCTGCAAGGAGTCACCCACGTAGTTCGCGGTGCCGACCTGCTGGACAATACCGAACGGCAAATCTGGCTCGGTTCGCTGCTCGGTTATCCGCAACTTGAATATATGCACCTGCCGCTCGCGATGAATGATCAGGGACAAAAGCTCTCTAAACAGAACCTGGCTCAAGCACTCGATCTCAAGCGTGCTCCTGAATTATTACAGCAAGCCATTCGTGCTTTGCATCAGCCCGAAGTTGCTTTAGACACCCCAGCACATATGCTCAAGCAAGCCATAGCGCAGTGGAATACAGACTGCATTCCGCATACAACTGAGCTACACGGCAGCTATTTATAAAACTCGGATGATCGTTAAGCTAAAAACATCTACAGCCGACAATGGCAGACTTAAAATGTTTTTTATCTTTGGTATTGGTCCTAAAACCAAAGTGGTCGAGAAAAATCAGGTTCTATGCCCGGTATGCAGAACGCGTAGCGCTTATGAATTGAAACAGCAACGCAATTATTTTTCTATATTTTTTATCCCACTGATTCCCCTTTCCAAGGCGAAAGGAGAATTTGTGCAATGCTTACATTGTGGAACGGAAATGCCGAGCACCGTATTAAACCATGCTCAGCCAGACTGATCGTCCGAATCAACGCTAGAAGCTTGATTCTTCTTTACTTGGGTTGGCTTTTTGCGTGGTGGCATCAATTTTCAAAATCAGGCTGATCATCACGGCACACATAATTAACGATGAACCGCCATAACTGATAAACGGCAAGGTCAAACCTTTGGTCGGTAACATGCCCATATTCATCCCGGCATTCACTAGGATTTGTAGCAAGAAAATAATACTGATGCCATAGGCCAGATAACCTGCACGCAAATATTGATACTGCAAGGCACGATGTCCAATCTTGATACAACAGACCACCATCATGAAGGAAAGAATCAATACGGTACTGATACCGAAAAAGCCGAATTCCTCACCTAAAATCGCCAACATAAAGTCAGTATGCGCTTCAGGCAGATAAGACATTTTCTGGATACTATGACCCAGTCCAACTCCCATCCATTCACCCCGACCAAAGGCCATCAGCGCATTAGACAACTGATAGCCGGTGCCCAAGGGGTCAGCCCAAGGATTGGTAAATGATAAGGCACGCTGTAAACGGTAAGGCTCAAAGATAATTGCGGCGGCCAAAGCAAATATAATCGCGATCAGGAAGAAAATAAACTGAATCGGCGGTGCACCAGCCAGGAAGAAAACACCTAAAATCATCAGGACAATTACCGCAGTCGCACCCAGATCGGGTTCCAGCAGGATTAAGCCTACAGTGATGATCATCACGCCGACCAAGCGGTATAGGCCGGATGCACTGCTTCGCACCTCTTTTGCCCGTCGTACCACATAATCCGCAGTAAAGATGGCCATCATGACCTTGGCCACTTCCGAGGCCTGCAAGGTAAAACCGGCTATACGAATCCAGCGGGTGGAACCGTTGACTTCGGTGCCAGCAACCAATACCACCGCCAGCAGCAGAATGGTCATAATCCACAGGGGAAAGGTATTGTTAAACCAAACATTCAGCGATACTTTATAAGCCAGAAATGCAGCTACACCTGCCACAAAAATGGAAATGCCGTGTCGGATTACATAATGAAATGCATTTTCATGTAAGCGGTCGGCATAGGGCATCGATGCCGATGCCACCATGATTGAACCGATACAAAGCAAGGCAATCACACAAAAAATCAGCACATTACGTGGCGTAACTTCAGCGGGAATTTTCGCTCCCCACTCATTGTAGACCTGATTAATTTTATTTATGGTCGTCTGAGCTAACCCAGCCATACAACTTTCCTTATCATTTTTCTAAGCAAGTGTGTTCACACATTCAACAAACTGGTGCCCACGTTCACTATAACCTTTAAACATATCAAAACTTGCACATGCAGGTGACAATAACACCACATCATGGGCTTGGGTATGTTGCTGGCATAATTCCACCGCTTCTTTTAAAGATTCGGCATGAAGCAATGTCGTGGTTCCTTCAATGGCGGCTTCAATAATCGGACGATCCTCACCAATTAACACCGCGACTTTGGCATATTTGCTTAAAGACTCGCGTAAAGCAGTGAAATCCTGACATTTACCTTGACCACCCAGGATGATTGCCACTTTACCCTGTTGCGGCTCAATTGCAGCCCCCAAACCATCAATGGCAGCCAAGGTTGCGCCAATATTGGTGCCTTTAGAGTCGTTATAATAACGAACACCATTGACTTCTTTAACAAATTCACAGCGATGCTCTAGGCCTTTAAAGCTTTTCAGCGTTTCCAGCATGCTGTCCAGCGGCAAACCGATCGCTTCACCCAAAGCCAGGCAAGCCAAGGCATTGGCTACATTATGTGTCCCTTGAATGTACATATCTGTGCTTTTTAACAGGCGTTCACGACCACGTGCCAGCCAGATCGTGCCATTATCTTCTTTTAAAATGCCGTACTGATTTAAATCCGGCGCATTCAGACCAAAGCTCTGCATGGGTGTCGTATCTGGAACCAGTGGACGAGTAAGTGAATCATCACGGTTAAACACGACTTTTTTCACGCCCTGGAAAATACGATGTTTTGCAGTGTGATAACCAAACATATCACCATGACGATCAAGATGATCTTCACTCATGTTCAGTACCACTGCCACTTCGGCATTTAAATTGGAGGTAGTTTCCAACTGGAAGCTGGACAATTCCAGAATATACAGTTCAGGGTCATCTTTGGTTAAATCCAGTGCAGGACGACCCAGGTTACCGCCTACCGCCACTTTCTTGCCGGCATCTTTAGCCATTAGGCCAATCAGAGTCGTCACGGTACTTTTGGCATTTGAACCGGTAATTGCAACAATCGGTTTATCGGTGGCACGGCGCAAAACCTGAATTTCACTGATTACCGGAATGCCTTGGGCAATCGCTGCCTGAATTTCTGCAATCTTTGGATCAAGCCCCGGACTAATCACAATTTCTTCAGCTTGTAATAACAGATCTTGATCAAGCTGACCAAAACTGGTCTGAACATCGGCAGGAATCTGATCATGCCCGGGAGGTGTCTTTCGAGAATCTGTTACTGCAACGCGGTAGCCATGTTCATGTAAGAAATTGACTGCTGCAACACCTGAAATTCCGAGTCCTGCAACAACTTTTAATCCACCACGCTGTATTAACATTTTTGCCCCATTTTATGGTCTGTTTTTAAAACTGACAAAATGTTAGCACTTTGCTGTTTTGAATGCTTTTTCTGTTTTGACTTTATCTCGGCTTTTTTGTGTCAGCGCGTAAAAAAACCGTCATAAAAATGACGGTTTTGCAAAATTCTTATTGAA
>JAEAMF010000873.1_pt1 | contig 28802 bp, 14 predicted proteins | sample 8958721 | NCBI WGS metagenome assembly JAEAMF01 (sample SAMN16933255, study PRJNA681124) | bioreactor sludge metagenome | isolation source: anaerobic bioreactor treating anionic surfactant - SDBS | place: India: Bengaluru | collected 2019-02-28 | reverse complement strand
TTTGCCGAGGAACGAAGGCGGAATGGGATTATAAGGGCGAAGCCCTTATTTCATTGTATCTATCTTTTTCTTGTACTAATGTTTCTAGAATTTCAGCGAAAACTTATAATGCATGTTTAATCATTATTATACCTTAATATTATTATTTTGGCCCGGCCGGTCGCATATAGAGGAATTCCGATGAACAAGGACAACGCGCTTAATCTTGAACAATTCTTTGAGACAACAAAAATTGATTTGGAAAAGAAAATAATATCAACTGTCAAAGATCAGGAGATTGTCAATATTCTTCAATCAGGGAAAAGACTTCGACCATTAGTACAACAACTTTGTTTTAAAGTATGCACAGGGGGACGAGAAACGCCCTATAAATATCTTCGATCTATCGAAGGATCTGTTGCCATTGAACTTGCTCATACAGCATCATTAGTTCATGATGATATCATTGATGGTGATAAAACTCGCAGAGGACGACCCTCATTTCATGTGAAAAGAGGTATCCCTAAAGCATTACTCATTGGTCATCGGATGCTTTCAACAGGTTTCAATATTGCCTTAAGTCATGGTGAAAAAATTGCCAAACTCTATGTTGATACCTGGGACGAGGTCCTAAACGGTGAACTTAAAGAGGTTGATTATAATGCATCAGACGTTGATGAAAATAATGGTTTTGGTATTTCCTCAAAATCAAAAATTTTTAAAGAATATTTCAAAATCATTAATATGAAAACTGCTTCGTTGTTTTCTTCCGCTTGCAAAGCTGGTGCCATTGAAGCAGATGCAACAGGTCCGATTCTCGAAATATTAGCTGATTACGGCAGAGAAATAGGACTTGCATATCAATTATCTGATGATCTTGTTGATTTAGATAGAGGCGAAATGATTGACAGTGTTATCATCCCGCTATTGACACGATTGGAAAATAGGATGTTCGATGGTAATTCACTCAAAGTAAAATCGATTCAGAAAAAACTAATGAATAACTCGGAGAAAATTAGGGAATTATATATTGAAGAGATTAAACGACATTTGAAACGAGCAGAAAACCTTAGTAATTCCGACATTATCCCTTCCTCAGAATATAAAGACCTTCTGCGAAAGGCTCCGTCATACATCATTAATAAAATGTTGCAAGAAATCCATATCACGATATAATTAACTCGTTACCTATTTTCTTTCTAATTGATTTTATATGATATTACCCAATACCGCTATATTATACAATAAATATAATGAAGAAGCCAATCAGAATATTTTACATTAAATTTGATTTACTCCTCTCCACAAATGTGTAACTAAAAAAACTTGTTATTGGGTTATTGAAAAAACAAGAACTCCTTTGGATTTCATCGCAATGTGTATTCCCATAATTGTCCATATTATCCTATCCAATCCATGTACTAAGAAACATACCAAACGTAAAGAATCTAACGAAATGAAGCGATTTTATCAGATCATGCTTAGATGATGATACCTAACCAATCTGTTAAAATTTTATAATAAATCTTACAATCGGATGAATTTTTTTTTTGCAACATCATCGTTTTATTGGGTTGACAATAACGCAAGCATGATCTTTTTCATAGGGTGAAAGTATTAGAGATTGTGAAATTGTATATTCTTGTTGACTGATCTGTTTTTTTACCAATTCATAGGCTTTTATTGGGGGCAAGGCAACGTCAATACTTCGTGCTTTTATCATAATAATACCTTGACCAGTTGGCTTCAAGTATTGGTTCATATTTCGAATAAAAATCTCCGCTTGATTTCGTTGAGAGATATCTTGATAGACCATATCCACTTTTGAAATTATTGTTTCATAGATTTCTGGATGATTTGCATCAGCTAAAATTGGAACGATATTTTTTCTTTGTTTAACTAGTTGAAGTAATACTTTGACGGCAACCGGAGAATGTTCAACAGCAAAAATCATGCCATTCGCGAGTATATCTGAAAAATGACTGACAGTTGTTCCAGTAGCAGCACCTAGGTATAAAACATTGGAGTGAGGAGTAAGTGAGATGTCCTTTAATCCTTTCAATAACGCAGATGCTAATTTACTACGATAGGGATTCCAAGATCGATATTCAATTCCATCAATGGTTTTTAGTTGCTCTCCGTATACACTAATTTTTTCGCAACCCTTTGGGTTTACTGTGAAGAATTTCCCTCTTTCAATGAAGATGCCTGCAATTTGTGATGGTTTCATTTGGTATAATGAATGAATAATTGGAGTTAAAGATTTTGTCGAAATCTTAAATTAGGTCAAACGGATACCACCGACGAGAAATATATGGTCAAACAATCACCACTATATCAGATTCATAAAGATTTGGGAGCAACATTTACAGAGTTTGCTGATTTTCAAATGCCAGTGCAATATAGTTCCATAAAAGACGAACATCTTACAGTCCGAACATCAGTAGGTCTTTTTGATGTTTCACATATGAGTAATGTATGGGTAACAGGACCTGATGCAGAGGAATTGCTGACAATAACGACATTAGAGGATGCTCATCGTATTATTGATAAAAAAAGCCAATACACTGCAATCCTGCGAGAGAATGGGACCATCATTGATGATACAATCTTTATGCATCTTGATGACAAGTTTATGGTAATCCCGAATGCCGGAATGGATGATGTTGTTACTTCGTGGTTCAATAAACAAGTAAAGAAACATAATCTTGATGCAACAGTTGAAAATGTTTCAAAGAAATATGTTATTTTAGCAGTGCAAGGCCCAAAATCAAGAGATGTTCTACAAAAATTGACAGATATAGATCTAACACAACTTGGTTTCTTTGGTTGTTCCAATGCAACGATTACAAATGAGGACTGTATCATATCCCATACAGGATATACGGGAGAGCTTGGTTTCGAACTGCAAATTACCCCTATTAAAAAAGCAAAAAAAGTATTTAATGCCATTATGGAAGCAGGTAAGGATTTTTCGATAAAACCAATTGGTTTAGGGGCTAGAGATACTTTGAGACTTGAAAAATGCTTTTTACTGGCAGGAAATGAATTTGAGGGCGGAAAAACACCTTTAGAAGCTGGGCTATCTTGGGCAATTAACTGGGATCATGATTTCATTGGAAGAGATGCTCTACTAAAACAAAAAGAAATCGGAAACTATCATCGATTAACCTTTTTAGAATGCATTGAACGAGGGATACCACGTCACGGATGTGAAGTCAAAAAAGATGATATGCTCGTTGGTGTTGTATCAAGCGGTTCCTTATCGCCATGTTTAAACAAAGGCATTGCAATGGCTTACGTTAACCAATCATATAGGGACGTTGATTCAATACTCGATATTCATATTCGAGGAAAACCTACCAAAGCAAAAGTAATAAAACCACCATTTGTGAAACAGGATTGGGCAAAAACAGTCAGAAAGTTTTAAAATAGAAAGAAAAATATGAGGTCTTTGATACTATGGGTAATGAAATAAGAAATGATTTGAAATATACTGATACTCACGAATGGGTGAAAGTAAAAGGCAACAGTGCAATAATCGGAATTACTGATCATGCGCAATCAGAATTAACTGATATTGTATTTGCTGAACTTCCAGAAATTGGGAAAAAAATAAAGAAAGGGGCAGAACTCTGTGTTGTCGAATCTGTAAAATCCGTTTCAGAGATTTACGCACCAATTAGTGGAACGGTTGCACAAGTAAATAAAACACTTGAGGATTCCCCTGAGTTAATAAATCAAAGTCCTTATGACGATGGCTGGCTTGTGGAAATAAATATTGAAAAAAAAGATGAAATAGCAAATCTTCTTGACGCTACATCTTATGAAAAACTTCTAAAAAACTAATGAGAGAATTAAGTTAGCTTTTATTTTATTTCGATGATTTAACAGAGTATAGGAATCGTGAATATAACAAGAAATTTTCAATAATATCTTCAAATTGCAGCTAGTTGATATCTTTATTTTATTTTGGCTGCTAACAAAAAGAGGCTTAGACCAATTGCTATAGGGCCCATTGGTATCTGAAATCCTAGCTGATATATCATACATCTCTTGTTCTTTCCACAAATGTGAAAAGGAAATGGTTGTGCCACTTTCCCAAGACTCACAAAATTCAAGTGATTCTGTGTCATCTCCCCTTTTGATTTCTAAGTTAATTAGTAAATCACTGTCAGGATCACTAACAGTAAAGTTTTATGTATGATTTACCTTAATTTTTCTTGTGAGTAATCCTACGATGAACAGTGGATATGGTGGATTATTGAAGATAAGTTTTGTTAATTGATTATATTTTAGTTTATTATTTTCTAATAATTCGTAAGTAAGGAGTTGATAGGTTCCCGAAGCGGTAGAAATAAAAGGCGTTGATATGATGAATATAGCAGTACAAATAAACGACTGAGAAAATACTCGTAATCTTTTAATCTTCGTCCATTTTAAATTTCAATGAAGTTATATTATTTTTCTCTTAACGATTGTAAGTTAGCAATCACTTTCAGATACCTCTCTCTTAAAGGATGAAATTGAAGGAAGTTGTAACGCAGCTTTGGCATTGATACTTCAAGGGAAACCCAGTCACTTTTCTCATCATAGACATCCCGAGACATAACTTTAATTGTATATGATCCTTTTACGGTCCAGTTATGGTTTGTTGTTGCAGTTCTCCCTGAACTGTAGGGACCAATTAATTCTATTTCTGTTCCGTCACCCCAATCAATGTAATAGTAAAGGTCATTTCCATCTGGATCTTGAGCAGTTATCTGATAGGATTGTTCTTCACCGATTTTTCCAGATGTCGGGCCAGTAATCTCAGGTAGACCGGGCGGTTGATTGAAAAATTCCTCATTATTTGTTATACTGATATCAATTTTAAGATTTCCATCTTCCAACCATTCGACTGACAGTGTTAAATTAACTTCATGAACATCACGCCGTGCTGAAGAGTTAATTCTTGAGGAATATTGGGCTGGATCATCTAATCCTCCAACTATTACTTTGTTACCTCCATCAAAGTACGCGGAAGGATATGCAGCAAGGTTATATTCTGTTACAAGATAATCTAGTGCGACAGGATTAATTATATTTCCCTGCATATCTTTCGTAATTAAGGCAACAAAATAAAAAGGATATTCCTCTGACTGATATACGGTAAATAATGCATTTGCCATTGCAGGGCAATACGGACAATATTGTGCTGTTGCTTCTTCGACAAATACTGTATGGGTGAAATTCTCAGTGACAGTATTTAATGCAGTATTTCCGGGTAGTGCAGCGGCTGTAGCATCAACGTAATGGCCTTCGAAGGGTGATTTAAATGGAGGATATGAGTATCCTTTGTGTATCTCAGGATTAAATAAGGTAGCGATCACCAAAATATTGTTTTCTTTTATATCGCTATATCCTGCTTGGTTTCCATCCCATGTGATGGAATCGGTATATGTGTCTAGATACTCTATTTGTATTTTATCATTGAATGCGAAATCTAAGAATCCAAAATGATATGGTTCGCCTTTATAATTGTTCCATCGAGATGTTGGTTCTACAATATATATACGCAGGTTTCCATTATACGTGGTAGTATCTTTCAAAATATTACTTGGCTGTTCTCCAATTCCAATTGAAATTGAAGAAATCAGTAATATTCCAATAATGCTAAATATCTTAAAACAACTTTCGAAAAAACTTGTATGATTTGTCATTTGTTTGTCCCCAATAATAACCGTACATTAAATATTATAAACTATTTATAATTTTGCTAAAAAACCAATATCAATTAGAATCTTCAGATCTTTTTACTTGTCTTACATATGCACGATTTTAATGAAAACCATTATATAGAAAGATTCAAATATACATACAAGAGCATTCCGATCGCATGTATTTCTTAGGAGAAACCACATTATGAAAAAGAACGATAAATTCATTGTAATCGTTGGTGTAATCATTTTAATAATTTCATCGATTGGCATATTCACATTCAAACAAAATAACCAAAGTGTTCAGGCTGTAAAAATTGATGAAATTCTTGAAATATCTGGTGTACTAATTAAAACTCCTGATTCTATTGTATTATCTGACGAATCTCCTTTTTTCCCACTTATTGCAACTCCGATTGCTATTCATTATGATGTCGATGGAGGCCAATCAATAATTCCTTTATATATTTTGAATTCAACAGAACCATCTGATGCGGTTGAACGACTAAGAAATTCGCAACTCTCCGCTTTTTCAATAAATGAGTATATTATTGAGGATGGCGCTGACCCAAAAAATCTCTCTCTTCAATGTGCTGAGAGATTCTGGGAAAAAACTAATGCAGCACTTCTAATGAGTATGAATGAGACAGGATATGAATTAGGTGTACTTGCTACTCCACTTGCCTCGTATCTAAGTATTCCAGTAATAGTTACTGATGAGATCGATTCAGATGTTGTAACAGTATTACGAAACATTGGTGTTACTCATACAATTATTTGTGGAAATGATCTTTCAGGTTATGGTAAGGAAATTCATTTGAATTCAATTGATGAGGTTATAAATGCAACAAGAACGATTTTACTCGACAAATTTGGTGTTATCGACTACATATCATTAACAAATCCGATCGATGCATGGCCTCCAAATGTATTAGATGAAGAGGTCTTCAATTTTGGACCAGTTACAATAAAATCCATTTCTATGGACAAACTTCCTCAGGCAGCAGTAGCATTGATTACTGGATCCCCTATTGTAGGAAAATTCACGATACCTAAGGATTATAAATACGCTTTAATTAAGTTTGAGGGCATCAACCATGAATTGGAAGGCGTTGAAGAATTCGGTGATTTAGTTGATTTTTCTGTTACGTCTAACTCTGAGGACGCTCCAACACAATGGGTCATTACGGGAAGTACTGGAACTGCAGGAAATCCGATTAGGGACCAATCTGATAAGATTATCAAGGATCGTTTAGTTCAAGAAGCTGTTCTCTATGCACAAGGTGGTGTGGAATGTACGATTACCGCGCAAGGATCATGGGCGATTCTAAAAGCGGGGGAAGTATCTGCAAATGTTATTGTTCAAAAACTTGACAGTCCTGTGTATCCAATGATGAAAAGCATTTCAACAATTTCCCCATATCTTACTGCTTATCATAAAGGAATTATCTTCGGTACTCCTGACTTTGCTTTTACTGCTGATGATGATATCATAACAGACAAAGGTGAAAATTGCCCAGGGTTTTATGTTCCAAGAAGAAACTCCGAGTTAACCCCCCTCTCCAATAGACATTTTTTTGATAATATTCACGATCCTCTCAATGATCTTTTAGCTAGCCTTGCAAATATTACTCTTAAGGATGATAGAGACATTGAGATACTTCAAAATTATTATAAGAATAACCCTGTATACATTGCTTTGGTTGGTGATGCCACCGTTTTGCCAAACTACTTTTATCAGAACCATGTTGAACCATTTGGAGATGTCGATGGTGATGGTATTGATGATACTGTCTACTGGGTTGGCGGCGGGACACCTAGCGATGTTTTGTATGGTAATATTGATCCCATACGTTATGATTGGTCAAATCAAGCTAATGATGTCTTTACTGAATATCCTTTTATGGAAAACATCATCTCTCGTATAACCGGGTGGGACGCTCAGGATGCTAGTGCGCTTGTTGTGAGATCATTATTTTATAATGAAATTCTAAAACAGTATGATGAATGGAAAGATAATTTTGGTTTACTTGTTGGTGGCGGTCAAGATTTCCAAAAGCCTCTTGTTCGACAAATACTCTTTGAAAAAGTCTTACGTTTGGTTGCTGCTGGCGAACCTATGAAAGTTGCCACAGGATATGGTGAACAATCATTATTGCGAACAAAATCAGAAGTTGCCGAACCTTTGGGTTTTAATGTACAAGAAGCTTTTTTTGAGGAAGCTTTGAGGAAGGGTTTGAGCGATGAAGCTTTGAATAAAATCAAGGGCGCTACACTTTTCAATAGATTATTTTTCAATAAAAACATGGTTCGATCTCTAGCCGGTGAAGGAAATGTCAAAGGTGGAGAAATCTATGAATCAAGTAATTTCATTTTTGCAAATGGACATGGTTGTCAGAATTTCTATGGAATGGGCGGAAATGATCTCACAGCAGCAGGTCTTTTGGGGCCTGTTGTGCACAAGATTTTAGTTGAAACCATCGTACCTGCATTGGGCGGTTTTATGGGTCCTGGTGGTGATCTAAGCAAGGTAGGAGATTATACATGCAGAGAAGTGTCAAATATGGAGTTAGGTCCATCGTTTATGTGGCTTGAAAGTTGTATATGTGGTAAAATTGATGGAATGTACCCAAAAACAAGTTCAACACAAACACATTTGCATGCAGGTATCGTCTCAATGATTGCTTCTTCCACAGGTTCAAATATTGGGGGAGGATACCTTGATCCAAAGAATATGAAATATGATTTACCAATTATTACAAATATGAAATATATTAAAAATAAACTTATTGATTGGAAAAATGAAGAATTCGACGAAGCTCATTTTGGATTTAAGGTTTATGGTGATTTATGTGAAGATTTAAGAAAAAATGATGTAAGTATAGGACTTGCCTTTAGAAATGCAAGAAATAATTATTTCACTCCTGAAGAAATTGAATGGGAGGTATGGTGGACTCCGCCATTAATTAAAACCGGAAATTACGAAATCGATAAGGGACTTAATGACCTCTTTTCTTCCTCTTCATCGTCACCTTCTGGGAAAGGGCCCATGATAGAATCAAAGTATGTAACTTATCAGGAATACTTACTTTTTGGTGATCCTGCATTGAATCTTTATGAGCCAATAAATGAAGGTTAGAACATTATTTTTTAATAGTAGCCTGTCCAGTTTATTGATCTGTTTTGCATACAGTATCAGTCTCTACGTCATCGCCATTAGCAGTATCAATGATTTTTGCGATAGAGACAACTAAATCACCTTCATTTAACCGCATAACACGAACACCCATTGTATTGCGACCTTGAATTCTAATGTCTTTTACAGGGATACGAACGATCATTCCTTCTCTACTCGTAAGCATAATTTCATTATCATCGGTGAGTTCTCTCACATAGATAACATGGCCATTACGTTCATTTGTGACTATAGTTTTTACTCCTTTGCTTCCACGATGTGTTTTTCGATATTCTGAAATAGCTGTTCGTTTACCAAAACCATTTTCTGTAATAGTAAGTAAATCACCTTCTTCTCCAACAATCGCCATGGAAACAACATAATCGCCCTGATTTAATCGAACACCACGAACACCACGAGCAACTCGTCCCATTGGCCGTACCTCTGATTCATTGAAACGACATGCCTGACCGTTTGCAGTTGCAAGCATAATTGTTTGTGTTCCATCTGATAATTGAGTGCCAATAAGTTCATCATTTTCTTCAAGATGAATTGCTTTAATTCCATTTACGCGGATGTTTTGATATGCTGATAGAACAGTTTTTTTTATATGACCTTTTTTCGTTGCAAATACTAAATAATGTTTATCATCGAATTCATGAATCGGGATAGTTGTTTCCACAATCTCCCCTTCGTCTAGCTTTGGTAGAAGATTAATTATTGCTTTTCCCTTATTAAGCCGGCTTCCTTCTGGTATCTTGTATCCTTTCAACCAAAATGCTTTTCCAAGATTTGTAAAGAACATGATGTAATCATGTGTAGAACTAACAAAAGAGTCAACGACAATGTCTTCCTCTTTTGTTTTCATACCAATAAGCCCTTTTCCACCACGTCTCTGTACACGATATGTTTCGCAAGGTATGCGTTTTATATATCCTGTTTCTGTGATTGTTATCACAACATCTTGAACAGGAATTAAATCCTCTACGTCGATATCGATTTCACCATCAACTATTTCAGTACGTCTCTCATCGGAAAATTTTTCTTTAATTTCTTGTAGTTCTTTTTTGATTTCCTCAAGAATATGTTGTGTATCTGAAAGAAGCCACTGGAGTTGTTCAATGAGTTTTTTTGTTTCATTATATTCATTTTCAACTGCTTGAATCTCCATACCAGTAAGTTTCTGTAGTCGGAGATCAAGTATAGCTTTTACTTGTATCTCTGTAAATCCAAATCGTTTTATAAGATTCGTTTTAGCTTCGTCAACTGTTTTGCTTGCCCTAATTATTTTAATAACTTCATCGATGTTTTTCAGGGCGATCATGAATCCTTCAAGAATATGTATCTTTTCTTCTGCCTTGATCAGGTTAAACTTTGTTCGTCGAGTAATTACTTGGATACGGTAATCAATAAAATGTTGAATTATTTCTTTAAGTTGAAGTATCTTTGGTTCCCCATCGACAATTGCAAGATTATTTACACCAAAAGTTGTCTGCATCTCCGTATGTTTGAACAACTGAGAAAGAACAACTTCATCTATCGCATCACGTTTCAGAACGATTACAACTCTCATCCCTGACCTATCCGATTCATCACGTAAATCAGAGATACCTTCGATTTTTTTATCTTTTACAAGATCAGCAATAGTCTCCAAAAGACTTGCTTTGTTGACCTGATACGGGAGTTCGGTAATGATGATTTTCCTTTTTTCTTCCCCTTCCATATGGGTTTTAGCGCGGACTTGAATAAGTCCTTTTCCCTCGGAATATGCTTGAAGTATTCCTCCTTTACCATATATAATTCCACCTGTTGGAAAATCAGGTCCTTTAATTATCTCCATCAGTTCCATGGTACTTATCTGAGGATTATCAATTAGGTTTACTGTTCCATCGATTACTTCTTTAATGTTATGTGGAGCCATATTTGTTGCCATTCCAACTGCAATGCCTGATGCACCATTAATTAAAAGTTGAGGTAAGACAGCTGGAAGCATTACCGGTTCTTTTAGACTCCCATCAAAATTTTCGACCCATTCAACCGTATCTTTGTCGATATCTTGAAGCATTAGTGCTGAAATCTTGGCTAATCTGCATTCTGTGTATCTCATGGCCGCTGCGGAATCCCCATCAACGCTACCGAAATTTCCTTGGCCATCAACAAGAGGGTAACGAAGCGAGAAATCTTGTGCCATTCGAACCATTGAATCATAGACTGCTGCATCGCCGTGTGGATGATATTTACCAAGTACTTCTCCGACGACACGAGCAGATTTCTTATACGAACTTCTGCTTGTAAGGCCCATATCGTTCATGGCATATAATATTCGTCTATGCACTGGTTTGAGCCCATCTCGTACATCTGGTAATGCACGGCTCATAATAACACTCATTGAGTAATCAATGAATGCACGTTTCATCTCTGACTCAAGTGTCCGGATATATTGTTTTTTTGGTTGTTCTTCGTTAGTCATACTATCGACCTAAATATCTAAATTAATAACTTCTTTAGCATGGGTCTCAATAAACTCACGACGTGGTTCTACCTTCTCACCCATTAGAATTGTGAATAATTCGTCTGCTCGTACGGCATCCTCAACAGTTACCATCAGTGTCATTCTATTTTCTGGATCCATTGTTGTCTCCCAAAGTTGATCGGGATTCATCTCCCCAAGACCTTTATACCGCTGGATGCCAATACCTGTTTCACTTGTGTCCTTTGTCTTTTCAAGTTTCTCCTGTTCTGAATACGCATAGGTAGTCTGTTTTCCTTTGGTAAGTTTATATAATGGTGGCTGCGCAATATATAGATATCCCATTTCGATTAACGGTTTCATATATCTGAAGAAAAATGTAAGAAGCAATGTTCGTATATGTTCACCATCGACATCTGCATCAGTCATAATAATAATTTTATGATAACGAGCTTTCTCAATATCAAACTCTTCGCCTATTCCTGTTCCAATGGCTGTAATTAAAGTGATAATCTCATTACTTTTAAGGATTTTATCTAAACGTGCCTTCTCAACATTTAGAATTTTACCTCTTAATGGTAGTATTGCTTGGAATTCCCTATCCCTCCCTTGTTTTGCACTTCCGCCCGCACTGTCTCCTTCAACTATATATAATTCGGTATTGCTAGGATCATTTGATGAACAATCTGCAAGCTTTCCTGGAAGTGCAGAGGACTCAAGGAGCCCTTTACGTCGTGTTAATTCACGTGCTTTCCTTGCGGCTTCTCTGGCACGACTTGCATTAATTGATTTTTCAAGAATTGTTTTTGCCACAACCGGATTTTCCTCAAAAAACTCAGATAGTTTCTCATTTGTTAAGCTTTCAATTGCACCTCTTACTTCCGAGTTGCCAAGCTTAGTTTTGGTTTGTCCTTCAAACTGTGGATGGCGAACTTTACAAGAAATAATTGTTGTTATTCCCTCACGGCAGTCTTCGCCGCTTAGACTGAAATCTTCACTTGGAAACATTTTGTTCTTTTTGCCGTAATCATTCAGAACACGAGTAAGGGCGCTTTTGAATCCTGATAAATGGGTACCGCCTTCATGTGTATTGATATTATTTACAAACGTAAAAATATTTTCAGTATACCCATCTGTATATTGTATCGCTATTTCAGCCTCAAAATCTTCTTTTTCAGCATATAAATAAATTGGATCAGGATGGATCATATTTTTATTACGATTTATATATAAAACGAATTCTCTAATTCCTCCATCAAAACGATATATTTTAGTTTTATCAATCCGCTCATCAGTAAGTTCTAACTGGAGACCAGCGTTTAAGAAAGCCAGTTCCTCTAGTCTATTTGAAATGGTATCAAATTTAATATCAGTTGTTTCGAATATCTTATTGTCAGGTAAAAACGTAATAATCGTTCCATTTTTCGAAGAAACTCCAATTTCCTTTACAGGTGAAACAGGAATGCCATGGTCATATTTTTGAATATATTCCTTGCCATTACGATGTACACGTGCTTCAAGCCATTCTGAAAGACCATTTACACATGAAACCCCAACACCATGCAACCCGCCAGATACTTTGTATGCTTTGTTATCAAATTTTCCGCCAGCGTGCAACATTGTCATTACTATTTCTAAACCTGATTTTTTATATTTTAGATGTTCGCTAACAGGTATTCCTCTTCCATCATCTTCAACGGTTACCGAATCGTTTTTATTGATTTTAACAGTAATTTTCGTAGCATAACCTGCAAGTGCTTCATCAATACTATTATCAATTACTTCATATACAAGATGATGAAGACCACGTTCATCGGTACTTCCAACATACATAGCAGGGTTCTGTTGAACCGCTTTTAAACCCTCAAGTACCGTTATTGAGTCTGTATCATAGTTTCCACTGGATACATTTTTATCATTGTTCATACTCATTCACATCTTTATAAAATTATGATAATTTGAGCTATTTTGTGTTAACCATTTTTTTTAAATATTTTGTAGTCCCATCTCTTGAAGTAGCTTTTCAATAGATGTATCGACAGATTACTAATAAACATTACTATTATTTACGAAAAAAACAGTCAATTGTCATACAATTTAATAGAGAAAAATCATAACATTTTTCACAATTCTATGAAAATAAATAAACAACCTTAAAAAACATCCATTCATACAAGAAAACATGGAAAATGGATGAAGACGGGAATACCAAAAACCAAAAGGCATCTATGGTTCTATTAAGGGAGTCTCTTAGATATCTTGAATCATTTTACCTATGCTAAAACTATTGAAAAGGATAATATATGATTATAAATACTGATTTACATATTCATTCGCATTTTACAAAACCTCGACAACCACGATTAGATTTTGCAACCCTCGCATCAAATGCAAAATTAAAGGGGCTAAATATTCTTTCGACAGGTGACTGTTTACATCCATGTTGGCTAAATGAAATTAAACATTTGCCAATGTTGGATGATGGAACATTTTATTATCAGCAAACCATCTTTATTCTCTCGTCTGAAATTCAGACAAATGATAACGTTCATCATCTTCTTTATTTTCCTGATCTCACTTCTGTGTATAATTTTCGAAATGGTCTATTGGCACTTTCAAAAAATATGGATATTGATGGAAAACCGTCAATTGATTGCGATAGTGAAACAATTGCAGGATACGCACATGATGTAAACGCTTTAATTGGACCCGCGCATATTTTTGATGCAACATCCGGGATCTATGCCCATTATTCTTCCCTTAAGCAATGCTATGGTTCTTATGCATCTTCAGTTCATTTTGCAGAGCTAGGTCTTGGGGGTGATAGTCGGTATGCGGATACGATTAGGGAACTTCACCGGCTTACCTTTCTGACAAATTCAGATACACATAATACACACCCAATTCGTCTTGGAAGAGAATTCACAAGGTTTTATGTAAAAAAACCAACATATACTTGCATAAAAAATGCACTAATGCGAAAAGATGATAATTTTCCAATTCTGAACGTTGGATTTCCACCAGAAGAAGGGAAATATTTCGAATCTGCTTGTTCTCGATGCCACTTGCGTTATACAATTTATAATGCAAATCAACGAAAATGGCGATGTAGTTGCGGTTCGGTAATAAAGAAAGGAGTGCGTGACACTATTGGGGAAAATGCTACGTTCGCCGAATCCCAACATCCGTATCACCGCCCGTTGTACCTGTCATTTTTTCCCTTGCATGAACTTATTTCTAAAGCATTGCATCAGAAAAATCCGTTCAATTCTACGGTGATGGCATATTGGCATGAACTTATCTCAACATTTGGAAATGAAATTTATGTTTTACTTGATATTCCAATAGATGATTTAGCCAAAATTACCCTTCCTTCAATTGCTGAAGCAATAAATGCATTTCGTCAAGCAAATATCCACTTAAATCCTGGTGGAGGTGGTCTATATGGCTCCATTACTTTTCCGTGGGAGGAACATGAGTTGCTCATATCGTTAAAACAAAAAATTGGATAAATCAATATTCATAATCTTTAAAAACAGGTCTTAAAATGAAGGTTCCTTGTTGTTTCTTATGAGCTATGAAGAAGCAGAGAAAATTATACATTTGATTCTACAGAAAAAAAAAGAAAAAGGAATACAGGACATTTTGACATATCTTAATGGCCATTTCACATATTATAATTGGATAGGTATCTATATTGTAAAAGAAAATAAACTTTGCCTAGGGCCATGGATAGGAACACACCCTACAGAACATACAGAAATCCCTTTTGGTACTGGCGTTTGTGGATCAGCTGCCCAAACAGGGAGAACTGAAGTGGTCAATAATGTACATAGCGATAAACGGTATATAGCTTGTTTTCTCACGACACGCTCTGAGATTGTTGTTCCCATTAAACAAAATGGGACAGTTATAGGAGAAATTGATATTGATTCAGATTCACTTAATGCTTTTTCGAAAAAAGATATTCAATTCTTAGAAAAAATTGCAGATATGTTTCAGACGTATATCTGCAATCTTTAATATTTCTCAGTGATCAGCACTCAAGATCTTCATCATTACCATTAAAGGTTCAGAAAGGGTTCGCTCATCACTAAAAAAGAATAGCGAAAAGGGGTTGTTAATTGTTTCTATCCCATAATATTCCAAATGGTGTTTTTCCAGATATCTTTTACATCTTTAATTTTTAACTCAATGATTGTTTTTTCGTCGTCCTTTATTAGGATCTTATCTTCTTTTGTTTCACCAATTCTAACAAAGGGGGTTTTGTTTTCTTTGAATGTCCTTTCAAAATTTTTTTGAATCTCTTTGCTTACTTCTACAATCCACCGAGTGTTGCTCTCAGAAAACAGTTTAAAATCAGAACGTAAATTTTTTGAAACATTGCTTAAATCAATTTCTATCCCAATGTCTCCGCCGATACACATCTCTGAAAGACAAATGCCGATGCCGCCTTCACTAATATCATGACAGGATACAATTTGGTTTTTTTCAATTGCTGTAAGTATTGCATTCATACAGTTCTTCAAAACATTTATATCTATTTTAGGAACAACTCCTCCATCAATTTTCATAATATTATAATATTCTGAGCCGCCCATCTCTTTGTCAGTTTCTTTTCCAACCAAATACACAAGATTGTTTTGTTTTTTGAAATAAGAAGTCACACATTTTCGAATATCAGGGACAATTCCAACACCCATTATCTGAGGTGTTGGAGGAATAGAAGTCTTTAATGATTCATTATAGAAACTAACATTGCCACTCATGTATGGAAGATTTAATTCGCGAGCGATATCACCTAAACCTCTACATGCTTCATAGAATTCACCCATTCTCTCGGGTTTTTCAGGGTTCCCAAAATTTAAACAATCTAAAAGAGAATCAGGGATCGCACCAACAGAAACAAGGTTTCTGCATGTTTCATCTATAGCAGAACATGCACCCCAATATGGGTCACGTTCCATAAACCTAGGGTTAATATTTGCTGTCACTGCAAGACCTCTATAACTATTCTCAAGTGGTTTAAGAACAGTTGCATCTCCATGACTTTCGCAATTAATTTTACCTTGCAAAGGCTTTATTGCTGTATTACCACGAACCTCATGATCATACTGACGTATGACCCATTCTTTACTTGCTATATTGAAACTACCAAGCAATTTTTTTAAGACATTATTAAGGTCGGGTATATCGAATCTTGGATCATTTTTCTCTTTTTTTCTAGAGATAATATAAGGACGTTGGCAAGTATCATAAACCGGACCACCTGTGTAAAATTCTAAATCCATTTCGAGGATTGTTTCACCTTTGTAGATGACACGTGTTATTTTCTTTTCAATAATTTGTCCAACAACTGCTGCTGTCACATCCCATTGCTTACAGATATGTAATACTTTGTTGACGTTTTCAGGCGAGACAAGAAACATCATACGTTCTTGACTTTCAGATATCCATATCTCCCAAGGGGAAAGACCCTCCTCCTTAAGCGGTACATGATCAAGAACTATTTCAGCACCAAAACCTGCAGCATATGCAAGCTCTCCACTGACACAAGACAAACCGCCACCGCCAAAATCCTTCAGGCCTTCAAGAAGTCCTTTACGGTTACATTCAAGAGTAGCATGAATCACAGGTTCTTTTGTGATAGAATCACCTACTTGGACTGCGGATCTACTACTCTTTTCACTATCATCGTTTAACTCTGCACTTGCAAATGTTACTCCATGTATACCATCACGACCAGTTTTTCCACCAACATAAATATAAACATTACCAGGTGCCTTTGCCCAGCTATGTATGAGTTCTTTCTTCTTCATTATTCCAATGCAACCAACATTTACCAGACAATTACCAGTGTACCCGTTATGAAAATATACTTGACCAGAAAGAGTTGGAATACCAATACGGTTGCCATAATCACGAATACCATCTACAACGCCTTTTAATAAAAACCTTGGATGTTTTACACCTTTGGGAAGTTCACTTTGTGATAAATCAAGGGGACCAAAAAACAATGGATCAATATATGCAATAGGTTGTGCGCCCATGCATAAAACATCTCGTACAATACCTCCAACACCAGTTGCAGCCCCGCCATATGGTTCAACTGCACTAGGGTGATTATGCGATTCTAATGCTGCGCAATAGTAGTGTTCTTCATCAAATTCCATAATGCCAGCATCTTCACGAGCAAGAATTTTATTTTCAGCAATTCCAAACACATACTTTTTCAAAGGAATCTTGCTAGATTTATAGCAACAATGTTCACTCCATGCCTGACCAAGAGCCTGTAGTTCAATATCAGTTGGAAGACGGTTTTTCTTTTTAAAATATAACTGTATATTTTTCATTTCAGGCAGAGCAAGGGCAAGCCCCATAGTATTTGAAATCTCAACAAGTTCAGCATCAGATGCAGAAGAAACATCGATTTCATAACATTCAAACTTATTTGTTTTATTTTTAAATAATCTGTCAATATTCACCAATGATCCCCCATGTTTAATTTATTTTTCTACAACCTTTATTGTATATGAATGAACAACGGGGTTAGTGAGCAATCGTTGGCACATCAGTTCTGCATCTTTTTTAACATCGGTTAGGTTTTTGCTATCGATTAAAAGACTAATGGTTCTTGTCGTTTTTGCTTCTATTACATTATCAAAACCAAGTAATTTTAATGCTTTTAATGTGTTTGTGCCTTCTGGGTCAGATATACCTTTTTTCAGACCAATCGAAATATTAACTTCAAACATACGGCCTAATACCCCTTTTAGCTAAACATCATACAAACACTACATAAGTTTATCGTTCTGCCTTATCAAAATCTGTTTTATTTTCTTACGCAATTCTTCAAGAGACCCATCATTAGTAATTACTATATCTGCAGATGCAATAACCGTGGTCAAACCCCAACCAATTTCACGCTTTTCACGTTCTTTAATTTTTGTCAAATCTTTGCTGTCATCTTTTCTGCCTCTGTCTATTGCACGTTTATAGCGCAAATCATCAGAAACATGAATTGCGATAAGTAAAAGATCATTATCTACTTCTCTTTTAAATGTTTCAATTTCTTCAAGATTTCTCACACCATCAATTACTAAAATACTTGGATTTTTCATTACTTTTATTTTTTCAATTGTTTTTTTTGCCCATATGTCCGTTCCATATTGGTTTCTCATATTATTTGCGATTGCGCCAACGTTACTATCGCTTAATTTAAGACCTTGTTTTTTTGTTTCTTCCCAAACCATATCGCCCATACGAACAACAGGAAACCCCATTTGTTTAGCTATAGCAACTGCTTCACTTTTTCCAGACCATGGTAAACCTGTAAAAACAATCACTTTCATATTTCTAACCTTATACATTTATTTTTAATACTGCAAATGCAGGGGGAGCGATTTGAACGCTCGAAGACCTACGTCACAGGGTCCTAAGCCCTGCCCCTTTGACCGCTCGGGTACCCCTGCGATTATATACCCAATCTTTTCATCATTCTAAAATCTTTTTGAAAGGGGAAAATCATTATTTGTGACAATCAATTCAAGCTTTGTCGATAGTATAAAGCAAAACTATAAATACAAAATATTTCTAATAGTTATAGTAATAGTTGGGGAGCAAGGTAAAGAATCTTTACGATTACTACGTGGAGGTGTCGCTTTATGAAACGACATAATAGTTCTCTTCTGCGTGTGTAACCTTTAAATACGATGATTCTATACCATCTAAACCTACAACTTAAGGGACCCAGTCGTAACCGGCTGATCCTTGAGAATGGCGCAAGTCCATAACGATGATTTGGATCGTTTCAACACTGGGTCACAAACAAGAACATGGGGATTTAAGAAAATCAAGAAAACCTACCTCCAATGGTTTGGGAACTTGCGCACTCTTAAATCTGACGATCGACATGTGCTGGTGAAATTTAATTCACCCACCAATTCAAATTTACCAATAATTGTGTGCATGATTCCGGTTGATCCTGCCGGAGGTCACTGCTATTGGGATCCGACTAAGCCATGCGAGTCGAGAGGGTTCGGCCCTCGGCGAACTGCTCAGTAACACGTGGATAATCTGACCTTAGGTGGAGGATAACCTCGGGAAACTGAGAATAATACTCCATAGATCTTTGAGGCTGGAATGCGCTTAGATTCAAAGCTTCGGCGCCTAAGGATGAGTCTGCGGACTATCAGGTAGTAGTCAGGGTAAAGACCTGACTAGCCTACGACGGATATGGGTTGTGAGAGCAATAACCCAGAGATGATATCTGAGACACGATATCAGGCCCTACGGGGCGCAGCAGGCGCGAAAACTTCACAATGCGCGAAAGCGCGATGAGGGGATCCCAAGTGCTTACACGTAAGTGTAAGCTGTTTTTCTGTCTAAAAAGCAGAGAGAGTAAGGGCTGGGTAAGACGGGTGCCAGCCGCCGCGGTAATACCTGCAGCTCAAGTGGTGGCCGCTATTATTGGGCCTAAAACGTCCGTAGCCGGCTGAGTAAATGCCTGGGTAAATCGTGTGGCTTAACCATACGAATTCCGGGTAGACTGCTTAGCTTGGGACCGGAAGAAGTTAGAGGTACTCCTGGGGTAGGGGTGAAATCCTGTAATCCTGGGGGGACCACCAGTGGCGAAGGCGTCTAACTAGGACGGGTCTGACGGTGAGGGACGAAGCCCTGGGGCGCAAACCGGATTAGATACCCGGGTAGTCCAGGGTGTAAACGCTGCTTGCTTGATGTTAGCTGGGCTCCGAGCTCGGCTAGTGTCGGAGAGAAGTTGTTAAGCAAGCTGCCTGGGAAGTACGGTCGCAAGACTGAAACTTAAAGGAATTGGCGGGGGAGCACAGCAACGGGTGGAGCGTGCGGTTTAATTGGATTCAACGCCGGAAAGCTCACCGGAGGCGACGGTTATATGAAGGCCAGGCTGATGACCTTGCCTGATTTTCCGAGAGGTGGTGCATGGCCGCCGTCAGTTCGTACCGTAAGGCGTTCTGTTAAGTCAGATAACGAACGAGACCCTCGTCCTTAATTGCTAATGGCAACTTTGGTTGTCATGCACATTAAGGAGACCGCTGGCGATAAGTCAGAGGAAGGCGAGGGCAACGGTAGGTCAGTATGCCCTGAATCCTCCGGGCTACACGCGCGCTACAAAGGCCAGGACAATGGGCTCCGACACCGAAAGGTGAAGGCAATCTCGAAACCTGGTCATAGTTCGGATTGAGGGTTGAAACTCACCCTCATGAAGCTGGAATCCGTAGTAATCGCAGATCAACATCCTGCGGTGAATATGCCCCTGCTCCTTGCACACACCGCCCGTCAAACCATGCGAGTTGGGTTCAAGTGAGGATGTAGTATTTTGCTGCGTTCAAACTTGGGCTTAGCAAGCGGGGTTAAGTCGTAACAAGGTATCCGTAGGGGAACCTGCGGATGGATCACCTCCTAAGTAATTTGATGGGTGAATTAAACACTAAAAACATATGTCGATCAGAAAGTATATTAAATGTAATGTACCATTCATCGGCCCTTCGTGAATATTGAACTAAATAATTCATGGGCCGGTAGATCAGTGGAAGATCGCCTGCTTTGCAAGCAGGAGGCCATGGGTTCAAATCCCATCCGGTCCATTGCGATCTTTCATCATCAAAAACGCTATCTTATCTTTGTATAGATGAGATAGCAAGAACGTAGATGGAGCAGTTGTTAACTGCGATGATAGTCAATGATCGTTACCATTACAGAAATGTAATGGATGCATATGCAATCTGGACGAAAATTGAGTCAGTAAGAAAACCATTTGATGAATTGCTCGGCTCGAGTGCTGAAGAAGGTCGTGCCAAGCTGCGAAAAACTCCGTGTAGGCGCAAGGAGCCGTTGATGCGGAGGTTACCTAATGGGAATCCTATCGCTTCGGCGATACTCACTTATGTGAGGAGGAACCTGCTGGATTGAAGCATCTTAGTAAGCAGAGGAAAAGAAATCAATAGAGATTGGGCTAGTAAAGGCGATCGAACACCCACCAGGGCAAACCGAATCCCTTATCGATGAGGTAAGGGAGATGTGGAGTTAGGACTTATTTACTTCCGAGCTGCGTAACATGAAGTCTTCTGGAAAGAAGCACCATAGAGGGTGATAGTCCCGTAATGGTAAACCAGTGGAAGATTTTTAAGTATCCAGAGTATCATGCGTTGGATATCGCGTGTGAATATGGGAGGCATAAACTTCCAACCCTAAATACATCTCGAGACCGATAGTGCAGTAGTAGCGTGAGTGAAAGTTGCAAAGTACCCCTTGCGGGAGGTGCAAAGAGCATGAACTCAAATGGTTACAGACTGATAAGGCATTAAAGCAACGAAACCCTTTAAGGGTGGAGCAGTGTCTTATCGTGCGTTTCGAAAAATGTGCCAGGGAGTTCCTGGTAGTGGCGAGGTTAAAGGTGTAAACCTGTAGCCGTAGCGAAAGCAAATGTCCGCAGGTAACAAGGGACAGGGTGTGCTCGCCTGTAGTCACTACCGTGAGACCCGAAGCCAGTCGATCTATGCGTGGCCAGGTTGAAGCCCTATGAAAATGGGGTGGAGGACCGAACAGGTACTGATGTGCAAATCGCTCTGATGAGCTGCGTATAGGGGCAAAAGACCAATCTAGACTGGAAATAGCTGGTTCCCCCCGAGACTACTCGCAGGTAGATCTCTGTGGAGATGGACTGTGAGGTAGAGCACCAATTGGACGCTTAGGGGAAGAAATTCCTCGGCGCCTTGTTGAACTCCAAATGTGCAGTCATTGTAGAAGCAGGGTAGTGAGGGCATCCGGGGTAAGCTTGATGTCCAAAAGGGAAACAACCCAGCCTTATGTTAAGGTCCCAAAGTACTAGCTAAGTGTGACAGTTAAAGAGTGTATATTATCCCAGACAACCAGGAGGTTGGCTTAGAAGCAGCCATCCTTTAAAGAAAGCGTAACAGCTCACTGGTCGAGATCGTATGCCTCGAAAATGGACGGGGCTAAGCTAGTTACCGATACATAAGCACACCTAAAAGGTGATTGGGTAGGGGGGCGTCGTGCGTGGGTAGAAGCTTGGCTGTAAGGTCAAGTGGACCGCGTTCGAACGAGAATCCTGGCAAGAGTAGCAGCAATAGTAGAGTGAGAATCTCTACCACCGGAAGAACTAGGTTTCCTCGACGATGTTCATCAGTCGAGGGTTAGTCGGTCCTAAGGCCTATCTTAATCGAATAGGTCGAATGGGAAACAGGTTAATATTCCTGTACTTTACATACATTTGCCTTTGTCTTGACGCATATGGGATGATCTTTCAGGTTTGTCTGCCTGTTTAAGCGTATTAAGCTGAGGGAGTACCGTCATGGTGAGAACTCAGTCAAAGCGTGATGAGTCTACCGCTTTAGGTAGATTAGATTTTACCCAAGTGCCCGTGAAAAAAGATAGAGGATGTAGTATGTAGATCCGTACCGAGAACTGACACAGGTGTTTCTAGCTGAGAAGGCTAAGGTGTTTCGGATTTATTCAGGCGAGGGAATTCGGCAAAATAGTCCCGTACCTTTGGTAGAAGGGATGCCTGCTTTGTGAAAAGCAGGTCTCTGTAACTAGGGGGCTCCGACTGTTTAATAAAAACACAAGAGACCGCAAGTCCGAAAGGATGTGTATGGTCGCTGAGTCCTGCCCAGTGACGGTATCTGAAAACCCCATTCAAGGGGAAGAAGGACCGTTAGACGGCGGGGGTAACCATGACCCTCTTAAGGTAGCGTAATACCTTGCCGCTTAATTGGCGGCTTGCATGAGTGGCTTAACGAGAGCCCTACTGTCCCCGCCTGAAGGCCGGTGAAATTGACTTACTGGCGCATAGTCCAGTACCTTCTAGAAGGGAGCGAAGACCCCGTGGAGCTTTACTACAGCCTATTGTTGTGGTACGGTAATTGATGTGAAGCGTAGGTGGGAGCCATCGAAGCCTAGACGCTAGTTTAGGTGGAGGCGACAATGGGACACCACCCTTTTTTTGCCGCGTCACTAACCAGAAATGGGACATCGATAGGTGGGTAGTTTGGGTGGGGCGCCACACGCTCGAAAAGGTATCAAGCGTGCCCAATGGTCACCTCAAGGAGTTCAGAACTCTCCTGTAGAATGCAAGGGTAAAAGGTGGCTTTACACGGGTTGGACCAATAACAATCCGTGTTGCGAAAGCAGGGCCTAGCGAACCAATCAACCTTCTTTGTGGGGGTGATTGATATCAGAAAAGTTACCCCGGGGATAACTGAGTTGTCTTCAGCAAGAGCCCATATCGACCTGAAGGCTTGCTACTTCGATGTCGGCTCTCCGCATCCTGGTGGTGCAGCAGCTGCCAAGGGTGAGGTTGTTCGCCTATTAAAGCGGATCGTGAGCTGGGTTTAGACCGTCGTGAGACAGGTTTGTTGCTATCTTCTAGAAGTGTTTGATGCCTGAGGGGAAAGACCCTTTAGTACGAGAGGAACAGGGGTTTGCAGCCTCTAGTTTACCAGTTGTCCGACAGGGCAATGCTGGGCAGCCACGCTGTAAAGGATAAATGCTGAAAGCATCTAAGCATGAAACCCACCTTAAGACGAGGCATCATAGAGCCCGGGTAAAAGACCCGTTTGATAGAGCTAGGGTGTACGTATGAAGCCTTCGGGCGACATATTCAGCCCGTAGCTACTAAAAGCTCGTTTTCTGACTCAATCGTTAAACGGATTGCATATCATAAATTCATAAATAGTGGTTATAATGATGGTTTGACGGTCAAAGCGGTGGGGAAACACCCGGTCTCATTCCGAACCCGGCAGTTAAGCCTACTTGCGTAATCTTTAGTACTATGGTGCGCGAGCCCATGGGAGCATTACCCCGTAAGGGGCTGGAACTTTTGGGCTAGGCGGAGAGCTTCGGTTGAGTTCTTCGGAACTCTTCCGCGGTAAACTTCGCTGCTTGAAACCCAAGAGTTCTCGGTACGCTGTCAAACCATCCTAACTTTATTTATGATAAAATTTTTAAATTGTTATTAAAAAATATTTTAATGAGTTGACTATCGGTCATAAAAAAGATTCATCTGATGTTTTAGCATCATATATCATGAATCTATAGAAGTTATAAATTAATGGATGATAACTCTTATTTATGGCGCTGTATTATCTAACGATATTTTGACATGTCATTTATACTTTTAATCTGCTAGTGTTTTTGTTCTTTGTTTGTATAGCTTGATTTTAATATACATTAAACGATCATCTTATCCATTTTTTATGTAAAAAATCTCATGGGATTTTTCTCCCTATAGGCCTATGGGAATTTTTTATAAAAAAGTTGCCACCCTATAAGCTAGGTATTTGTTGGATAAAGGCTGAGAGATTGTTACTATCGAAATTGTTCTAAAATGCTTGTGATGATGCCATGGCATTTCAATGGCTTTGGTTTTCCTCTTCTTCTACTTTCCTTCAAAAATGTTTTTATCCCAAAAATACCTTCCCAATATCTGATTGCATCCTTCCATTGTGTATTCAATACAATGGATGGAAGCGATAATATTCATTTATTAAGTTGATATCCATAGTTGCTTAATAGAAAATAATATATATTTGGAGAAAGAAAATTATTTATGGAAGAGGTGATTTGAATATGAAACCTATCATAATAGGTATAGTGTTATTAAGTATGCTATGTTTAATCATGCCAAACATAGGTACTTCTCAAATTTTATCAACGTCACGTTCTATGACAAAAAATACTAATGGTTTGATATCAATTGTTAATAAAGGACAAACTTTAGAAAATCTTGAGAATTTCAATGAAGTATCTGTTATTAATACCGATGATTTTGGTGTTTGGGTTCATACTAAATACAACGGACAAGATGATTCTCAAAAACTTGAAATTGATCTTGTAACCTTCAAATTGATGCTTGATGGCGGTGGCTGGAGATACTATCCGATGGATTTTGGTTTAGGTCAGTCAACTGCAGGTATTCAGTTTTCCAGAACTCAAATTTATGTTGAGGATGAGGTTGAACCTTATATTGATGTTATTCAAACACAGTTTTCTTTTGAAACGACATCTGATACAACTGAGAACTATGAGGTTTCTCTTGAAGTACGTTTTCCTTTTAGTTTGCTGGAAAAAAAAGCAAACCCCTATCCTTTGTTTGAAAATTCAGCGATTAATCTTATTAAAAACTTGCGAAACAATTTTTTGAATAATCTTTTTGAAAAAATACTAAAAAAGAATAATGAAAAAACTTGTGATTCTAAAGAGTTAAATCCGAAAGGCGAATCTTATTTCTGTGTAAGAATTGGTTTTGCTTCCCCTCAGGATGATAAAGGACCAAGTCGTGTTGAGACCCGTTTTTTCTTTGGTAGAAATAATATATGGGATCCAAAGGTATTTAGAATGAAAGTCACTCCATCTGACCTTAATAGTGAGTACAAGCTTTCTTATTTTAATAGTTATCTTACTGTTTCTGATACTGGTAACGAAGCTTTTTCTCGTGTTTTTTCTGTTGATTTTGAGCCAGCTGCTGAACTTCAAATCACCTACCTTCCAGGTAAAGCAAAAATTGGCTATAGTTTTGGCAGTAGTGCTGGTACTAATACAAAAATTTCGTTTTTTGCAGAAGGAGGTTCGTTATCAAATATCGTGCAGAGTTTTTTAATTGATCCCTTGCCATCTTATATGTCATTTGATTTAACAATTCTTGGCGAGCGTTCATTTAAGTATGAAAGTGATAGTCAATATTCTGTTACTTATATGATGGATTCCGTTGAGGAAGGCGAACTTGTACGAATTGAGCTAGAGAGTCTTCCTAAAACAGTAACCGCTGAGTGGGGTTTAAAAGTTTCTTTAGGTTCTTTAACTGTTTCGGGTCTTATTAATCTAGATATGAGTAGTGATCTGGGTCGTGCTTCTGTTTCTTTGTACGGGAGTGATATTCCTTTTATGGAAATTATTAATTTTCCTCAGAAGTTAAATATTTCTGCTTTTTTTGATGTAACTAATCTTAAAGGTCATATACAAGCAAATAAGTTTTCAAGTGGTACTACAACTATTGATGTACCTATTAGGTGGGATAAATGGGAGATTACAGGTTCTTTGTATATTAATAATGGTTTTGGTTATGCTTCTTTTGATTTGCCTGATCTTTCAAGTAATTATGTCTCTGTGGGTCTTGATACTAATGGGAATTCTTTGTTTGGTCTCGCTTTATCTGTTGTTGATACAAGTCTTTCAAAAGAGATGTTATCTGTTGGCGTTGGTGCAGTAGCAACTGATGATTTCTATGTTTCCTTTGATTATGTTGGTTCAGAAATTCAAAACTTTTACTTTTCAGGGAAAATTACTGAGGTTAACAATTTGGAAGTTTCTGTTGATTATTCTGGTATAAATCTTTATCTTACTAGCAGTTGGGCTATTGGCCAAGGTGGTTCATTTGAGTTGGGGGTTAATAAAGACCTTATAATAGATCTATCGAATCTTGAGCTTGGTAACACAAAAATCAATGGTGCTATTGGTTTATATGAAGGCGGTAACATTAGATTTGAATGGGATCGTGGCCAGATTGGTCATTTCCAAATAACAACTGAAGGAATAAGCTTTAACCCAGAGGTTGAGCTTTCGTTATATGATGCGAATTCAAACAAGATTTTCTTGGCTGGAAACCTTGTTTTAAATCCACGAGGCATTGTAAAGTTTGACTGGGAATGGGGTCAAACAGGGCATTTCACAGTTTTTACGAATAACTTCCTCGAGGAATTGTTTATCAATGTAGGCTACAACTTTAGTTTAGCAGATAATGAGTACCAGTATGGTTTCAAGGTAACAGCAACTGATGTAAATCTTATTAGGACTATTCAGTGGGATACACAAGATGGTCATATGCCTCGTTTTTGGGTTCTTGGTGACAATCCGTTGCCAGGTGATTGGGATGTATGGCTTTTATGGAATTATAAATGGTATGAGGTGAAATAAAAATGAAAAAGATATTTTCTTATAAAATTCTTGCAGTGATGGCATTTACTATTTGTTTAGTATCTTCCGCATCCCAAGCTGTTTTTATGTCTAACTCAAATAAAAATCGTAAAAGTGATAATGAAACGAAGTTTTTAGCAGCTAGTTCTGGTTTTATATGGGAAGATGACTTTTTAGATGAAGGACGAATTGATACAACAATATCATACAACTATGTGCTTGATAAAACAGAGGGTATAGTCAAAATGAAAGATACCTATGAGGCTTGGTACAACCCTTCTTGGACGCGTATGAAACTAATCGATGTTTACAATAGTGGCAGTCAAACGTTTCAGGATTACGTCCTTGATCTAGTTGTTTATTATGATTCTGATATGCAAAATGATTTTGATGACCTAAGATTCACAGATTCACAGGGTAATGATTTGTATTATTGGATTGGTGAAAAAACAAATGGTGAGCAGGCAAACATTTTAGCACGCGTCCCGCAGGTTCCGCCAGGACATACAGATGTTCATATGTTTTATGGCGATTCAACAGCTCAGGATCAAAGCAATTTTGATATGATTTTTACGTGGGATGATAGAACAAATCCTGATATTATGATATCTTATAAAAATTATCTTGAAGGCGCTTGGGATCCTGATGTCGCTTATGGTGGCGAGAGATTCCTTGTTGCCTGGGAGGAACGACTTGGGCCAGAGGATTTACCAAATGATATGCATAGAACATTAATGTGTGTTATTCATGGGCGTACATATAATTCAGAAGGCGATGATCCACAGCCTAGCGGGGATTCAGATATTGATATTTCAGATCCTGCTGATACAGCATGTCATAAGGAAAATCCATCTATTGCTTATGGTGATGGTGTGTTTTTTGTTGCTTGGGAGTATAATCCAGCTCTTCCTCTTCAACCTGCAACTAGATACCAAATAGATATTGGTGCTGCTCTTGTTACTGCTAGTGGTATTGTTGCTTCAAGATTTCATATTTGTGAAGCTACTGGCATACAAGCTGATCCATGTGTAGCATATGATAGTCAAAGTCATAGATTCTTTGTAGTATGGGAGGATGCACGAGATAGCACAAATAACTATGATGTGTACGGGCGGATTTATGATGATAATGGACAACCTGTTGGCCAAGATTTCCAGGTAGCATCTGGGGCAAATTGTCAGGATGAACCATGGGTATGTTCAGATAATGACGGTACTTTTCTGATTGTATATGAGGATGGTTCTGATCCAGAAACCGGTCCATTTGGATTAAAAGCACAGCGTTATGACTCAAGCGGAAACAAGGTTGGTTCTACAATTACCATTGCGAGTGGATCTATCTCTCAGGATCATATTTTTCCCTCTGTAGAATACTGTAGTCAGACAGAAAGATATTTTGTGGTTTGGAATGATGCTGATCTTTCAAGTGATCAATGGCGTGGTAATATATGGGGAAAAATACTTGATAAATATGGTAATACTGTTTTTGACAATTTCTTAGTTCAATCTGG